>ERZ1026860.1131-NODE-1131-length-14417-cov-9.514065_pt1 | contig 14417 bp, 10 predicted proteins | sample MGYA00380160_ERZ1026860 | MGnify/ENA primary metagenome ERZ1026860 (study PRJEB33269, sample SAMEA4719796) | human gut metagenome | biome: human-associated habitat; feature: organic feature; material: feces | place: Cameroon | collected 2013-10 ... | reverse complement strand
CGTTTGAGGACTTGACCGATAAAGACATCTCTTTCATTCAGAACAGATTGAACAACAGACCGAGAAAAAAGCTCGGCTTTCTAACTCCTCTTGAATATTTTTTCGCTAACTTTGCAACCATTACAAATGGTATAACTGATAAGTTGCATTTGTGACTGGAATTCAGCCAATAATTTCCATTCTCTTACTGTTTAATCAACAGCAAGAGAATGGAAATTCGCAGAATAGGTATCGTAAAGAGAATATTATCAAATATATAAATACAATACGGTCGCTCCCTACGCGGGAGCGTGGATTGAAACCTATTTGGTCATGCGAAAATCCTTTCTTATTTTCGTCCGAAGTCTGCGGGGATTTCACCCCAACTTTGCGTATCCCACTTTATTATTTCGGTTGTATATGTATTTTCCTGCAACCATTTTTCTGCTCTTGCTATGTAATCGAAAAGGTCTTTGTTCTTTTCGTTGCGTTCCATCTTGGTTTTGCATTTCTTCTGCTCCACCCATTTTATGGCATTGACACTGTCGGTATATAGCGGTTGGGGAAGCCCGCGACGTTTAAGGTAGGACAAACCATGGACAATGCCGAGAAATTCGCCTATGTTGTTGGTGCCGTGCGGGTGTTTGTAATAGAAAATAGTCTTTCCCGTTGCCACATAAACACCTCTGTATTCCATCACCCCGGGATTGCCGCTGCATGCTGCATCTGTGGCTATGCTGTCGGTTATCGGCAGATAAGACGTGCGGGAAGTCTGCTTCACTTGCGGCGTTGCCTGCTTTCGGTAAATGAACTTATCGGGAGATTGCTTGAATGCTTCCCTTGCCTGCGTCAGTGTCTCGAAGGATTTGTATTTTGCACCGTCATATCCGAATACGGATTGTTTGCAGTCGTCCCAATTATCGAATATACCTTGTTTTTTGCCTTTCCAAACTACGTAATACTTGCTTTTGTTTGCCATATCTTTATCTTATCAACGTTATATCGCCGCCTTCTTTGTATGTCTTGCCACCGAGACAACGCACTTCCAAACTGTAAAAATATACAGCCGCATCGCATTGCCTGCCTTTGTACGTTCCGTCCCAACCTTCTTGCAAATCGGAGGTAGCAAATACCTTTTCGCCCCAACGGTCGAATACTTCAAAGGTGAAATTATCTATTTTCTCTCCGACGACAAAGAGAACATCATTCTTTCCATCGCCGTTCGGCGTGAATATATTGGGAACATATATGTCAGGTCTGCCGCAATTTATCACCTCGACCTCTACAAGAACGCTGTCCTCTGCCTTGCAACCATATCCGTCGCTGACGGAAACATGGAAAAGAGTACTTTGATACATCATCGCCGTGGTTGAAGAGGAATGAGGCGACGTAAGATTTTCGGCAGGCGACCAAGTGTAACGCATTCCCGCAATACGTGTGGAGGAAAGTCGGACTTCCTGACCATCGAACACCCTTTCAGGCTCGGCACTTGCCGAAAAATCCTCGAACAAGTCCGTATGGGTAACGATAATCGTACTTTGTGTTCGACAATTATTGGCATCAGTCAATGCCAAAACGTATTCCCCGCAACAGGCTTCGCTTATGTCCTTGTCCGTTGCCCCGTTCGACCAAAGATATGAGTATGGCAGGCTGCCGCCCGAGGCAAAAGACGTGATGACCGCCCCGCAACCTTCCGGACAATTATTTTCCGTTGCGGTCAATGTCAGATTCAATGTATCTGTATCGATTATCCGTATGGTATCCGTAATGGAACAACCCTGTGCATCGGTGAGAGTATAAATGTAATCACTGCTGCAAAGACCGGAAAGTTCACCTCCTACAGATCCGTTGTTCCATATAATGTTATAAGGTTGCACTCCTCCGGAAGGATTAAGCGAAATAGCGGCACTGCATTCGTTTTGACAATGATTGTTGGTGTACTCCGGTTCCGTAACAAGGTTATCCGGAGAATCGATTGCAAAACCGAGACTTACCGAACAACCGTTTGCATCGCTTACCGTAATGCTATAATTTCCGACTGCAAGGTTTCCGATGGAATCCAAGGCTGTACCGCTCGCTCCGTTGCTCCATTGAAAGAACAAAGGCGGCGTGAAACCGCTTGCCACGGCAATGGCAGAACCGTTGCTTTCGCTGTTGCAACGTGTGTCATGTGTATTCACATGAAGAAAACCGCCGTTATAGTTCATGTAAATACTGTCTTCACCGAAGCAGTTGCCTCTTCGGATACGGACATAAAGCCACGAGGAAGACGCAGTGTCAAGAGTTATCGTACCGCCTACGGCATTCACACTATCCGAAAAATTCCTTCGGAAAGATGCACTCAGAAGATAGTCGGCAGGAATACCGGACGGAAGATGCAATTCGTATGGAACGCTGCAATAGTTCACCGTATCAGGAAATTCCAACGACAATTCATCGATTTCGATTGTCTGAACGAGAGTGTCCGAACATTGAGGCGTGGAAACGATGAGCCGATAAGTCGTCGTGTTCTGCACGGCTGCGTACGGATTAGGCACAACGGCACTGCTCAAACCGCTTGCAGGCTGCCAAGAATAGCTCACGGAGGATTGCGGGTAGGCGTTTATGCCGATTTGAATCAAATCTCCGGGGCATGTAACCTTGCTTTCCAATGTATCGGTATGCGAATCCAAAAGAATGATACGCTTTGTCAAAGTGTCGGAACTCCAACAAGCATCATGCTTATAAGCAATCAGCGTAATGTCGTAAATTCCGCTTTGGGCATAAACATGTTTAGGATTTACTTCTGTTGAAGTGCTTCCGTCGCCGAAAAGCCACAGGAAATCATCTCCCCGTCCGAGATTGTTCAATTGCAGAGTGTCGGGGAAGCAAACGTATTCCGGCAGGTCGAAATCAGCTACGGCATAATCGGAATGAACATTGAATTTGAATGCAACGGCATTGCAATTCGTCGAACCATTCTCCGAACTCCACACATCGACAGGGAAAACAGGGAAGCCATTGCTTCCGCCACAGCTTGCACAAACGGATTGATACAAACTGCCGTACCTGTCGAAGCGGCTTGTACCTCCGTCAACGTGATCTATACCTGCATTTGCACTACTGCTCAACTCTCCGAGGAAAGTGGCATAATCCAAACTCGAAACATCGGAAGCAAGAGATATAATGTAGAAATCCTGTCCGTCGGTCTGCGACTGATAAGCATCGGGCGTCGTTTGCATGTTCATTGTTCCGAAAACGGCAGGAAGATTAGGCAGATATTTGAAAAACTTTCCCCAACCGGCAGCATAAATCCTGCCACACACATCGACCGAAAAGCCCGATGGCGATATATTTATGCTGTTATCCCCTGTTCCGAAGACGGTACTGAAAATCAAACTGTCGATTGCAGGAGTGAATTTGGCTATGAACTGCCCGCTGTTCGGTATGCTGTATTGTACATTATGCACAAGCGTGCTGCCGCTTGCCTTGGTCTGTCCGAAGATATGGGGATAGCCGCGGCGATCTGTTCTTACGAAATAAGACAAATCAAAAGCCTCAGAACCGAAAAGGCTCGATGCCAACAACTGTGTGCCATCGTATGACACCAAAGCAAGAAAAGCATCGGTCGTTCCGCCGTTATGAGAGGTGTTATACGCATTCGGAGTTGTCGGAAAGTTATGCGAAACCGTTCCTCCGGTGATATAAAGGCGGTAATCCTTATCCGTATCGATGCTGAACACCGCATCATCGCCACTGCCGCCTATATAAGAGGAAAACAACAAAGTGCTTAATGTATAATCCAGCTTGAAAACCACCCCATCCTGTCCTCCGCCCGTCTGTGGCTGGAATGCATTGGCAACGGGAAAGTCAAAAGAAAAGGTGGAAGAACCGACATATACATTGTTTCCATCATCTGTTACAAGTTCGCCCCTTGCTCCATCGCCGTAATTGGCATATAGCGAATCATTTCCGAGATAAGTAATAAGCCTGTTGCTGTTGTACCGCTCCCGATAGTTCAACCCGTCGTTTGCACTGCCGCCTATATATGTCGAAGCCCTGAGTTGCGTTCCATCGGTGGAAAGTCTGCTGACATATAAGTCCACTCCGTGAGGAAATTGCACCGAACCATCGTATGTAACAGCCGTTCCGCCGGAAAAAAATCTTTGATATGCTCCATCGGTTGTGGGAAAATCATGGCTGCCCGTGGTTCCGAACACAATCAATTCGTTACTTCCATCGACAATCATGCTGTGCGGCATATCGCTATATGTTCCTCCGAGATATGTAGAGTAAATCAACTGCCTGCCATCGGCGGAAAACTTGCTGATTGCACAATCCCATACCCCTCCGAAACTGTCGCAGAATGCTCCTGTGCTTGTCGGATAGCCTATTCCTATGACAATGGAACCGGAATAAAGGTTTCCGTATGCATCGTATGTCGCAGTAAAGCCCCAGTTGTCCGCAACAGAACCGGAATAGGTCGAAAAAATCAACGAAGGGTCTATTATCAAATCTCTTTCACGGTCATACGTTCCGAGCTTGTAACCTATTCCCTTTCCCTTTCTTTCAAATGCTGCTTCGACCTGCCTTTTTTCTTTCCCATAAAGTTGATAGGCATACGGCTTTCGCTCCGTCAACTCTCCGACCGAGAGCTTCAAGTTCAACTCCCCGCCGATTATCTCAACCTCATCGACACCTTCGTAAAGCAATTCCAAATTTTCCGGATTTGCCCCTTCATGAAGCACGAACTCATGCTTGAAAGCACCGTTCTCGCTATAAATTCGCCAATCCACGCCATCGTAAACATCCTTGTAAACAAGCATGGAATAAGCCGCAACATTACTTTGCCATTTCGATTTTTCATTTCCTATGAAGTAGTTGCTGTATCCCTGCATTCTTTCCGATGCATGCGGATTGCTTCTCCTCATTCCGACAGGTTGCAAAAGGAAAGCATGCTTCATATTAAGCAAAGAATCGTTCTTTTCTGCTTCATGGCTGTGCAAATGCGGCGAAGAATACACGAACAACAAACCGTCTTCTCTTGCAAAGACGAACCCGTTGCTCATTCTCGCCATATATAACACCTTTTCGTCCCATTGTCCCTTGTTTTCCTCGAAACGCAAAGACGGTTGGGCAAAAACGCAGAACGAAACCACCGAAAGGAATAAAGCAATCAGCTGCTTCTTCATGTCATTTTCTTTTTAATCCAAGGCTTGAACTATCTTCGACACAAGCGGATGCCGCACAATATCGCAAGCACCGAGCTTTATCACCGATATTTCCCTTATATGCTGCAATCTTTCCAAAACAGGCAGCAATCCCGAGCTTTGATTCTTCGGCAAATCCACCTGTGTGCAGTCTCCCGTTATGACGAACTTGGAACTTTTGCCCATTCTCGTCAGGAACATCTTCAACTGCGGCATGGTAGCGTTCTGTGCCTCGTCAAGAATGACGAAAGCCTTGTCAAGGGTTCTGCCTCTCATGAAAGCCAACGGGGCAATCTCTATGACACCTGTCTCTATCAGTTTCTCCAAACGCTGTCTCGAAAGCATGTCCCGCAGAGCGTCGTAAAGCGGTTGCAGATACGGGTCGAGCTTGTCCCGCATATCCCCCGGCAAAAAGCCGAGATTTTCTCCTGCTTCAACGGCAGGACGTGTCAGAACAATCCTTTGCACCTGTTTCGATTTCAATGCACGTACAGCCAAAGCCACGGCTGTGTATGTTTTGCCGCTTCCCGCAGGTCCTATCGCAAAAAGCATGTCGTTTCTGCCTATCTGTTCGACCATCTTCCTCTGATTTTCCGTTCTCGCCCGCACCTTCAATCCGTTCTGCCCGTAAACCAACACATCCGTTTCCTCCTCCGGCAAAATCTTGCAGCCCGTCTGCACCTGCATTATCGTGTTCTCGTCCATTTCTCCCTCAATGACAAACCGTTTCAACAACTCTTCCAAAAACCTCTCGAACTCCTCTATCCCTGCCTCTTCACCGCGGATTATCAAACTCTTGTTTCTCTGCACCAAAACCACGTCAGGAAACAATATCTCCAAAAACCTCAGATTTCTTCCGTTCGTTCCAAACAACGAAAGCAAATCCAAGTCCTCCAAATTTCTTATTTTCTCTCTCATTTACCCGTTATTCTTATTTCGGTTCTTCTGTTCATGGCTCTCAAATCTTCCGAAGAATTATCCGTTATCGGCTTCGAGAAACCGTAACCCCTGCAAGACAACCTCTGCGGAGCCGTTCCCTTTTCCACAAGATAGTTTTTCACGGCTTCGGCACGCTTTTGCGAAAGTTTCAAATTGTACTCCTCTCCACCCACATCATCGGTGTGTCCGCCTATTTCCACGTTCAAATTCGGATTATTCTTCAAAAGCTCCGCCAAAGTATTCAATTCCACAAACGATTCAGCCAACAAATCGCTGCTGTTATTGGCAAAAAATATGTTATGCAGCACAAGGCTGCTGCCAATCTCTATTCTACTTAATTCGATGTCCTTTTCAAAGGATTCTTTCCCGTCATCTGTCGCAAGAGAAAAGTTCTCAGAAAAGAACAAATAGCCTTCTGCATCGGTGGAAAAAGCATAATCGCTTCCGACAGGCAGACATATAAGGTATTCTCCGCTCACAGGGTCGGAATAACCCGAGGAAACGATACGCGAGGTTTTCAAATTACGGATTTCGAACGAAGCTCTGACGGCTTTTTTGCTCTTCTTATCATATATCTTTCCCCGCATATATGTAACCGCAACGGGTCTTGCCTCGGCGTAAAGCTCGAAAGCGTACAGATCCAAGCCGCCCCGACCGTCCGCCCGCTGACTTGCATAAACGGCATAATCGCCTGCCGCCGATACTATGAAACTGCTCTCGTCTGCCTCGGTGTTTATCGGATAGCCAAGATTGATTGGCGGAGTGAATCTGCCGTTTTCCAAGCGGGAATAGAATATATCCAAGCCGCCCATGCCGCAATGGTAGTCGGAAGAGAAGTAAAGCATTTGGTTGGAAGGGTGAATGAAGGGAGACATTTCCTTTCCGGGAGTGTTTATCAACTCTCCGCAATTCTTGGCTTTTGTCCATGTGCCGTCATCCTTAAGATAGGAATAATAGATGTCGCTTTCGCCGAAACCGCCTGCCCTGTTGGATACAAAGAAAAGAGTTCTTCCATCGGAAGCAATGCTCGGTTGAGCGTCCCAAGAGGAGGAATTGACATCGGCTCCGAGGTTTTCGGGCTTGCCCCATTGCGTTCCCATTCGCTCGCTTCGGTAAATATCGCAACTGCCGTGAGAATCCCCCGCCCCGCACCTCGTGAAATAAATATATCTTCCGTCCGGCGACAAACACCCCGCCCCTTCGTTGAAATCCGAGTTCAAAACACCCGGCAATTTCACCGCAGGCTGCCATTGCATTCCCTCTCTTTTGGAAATAAAGAAGTCTTCCGCCGCAGGCTTACCCTCCTCCACAAAGCTTTGGCGGGTAAACAATATCTCCGACAAGTCGGCTGTCATTGCAGGCAGGTATTCGTTTCCCTCGCTGTTTATGTTCCCGCCCATGTTCTCGGGAGAGAATGAAACAGGGTTTTGAACCGCCTCCGCCCTGAACCGCAAACAATCGATTTTATGCTCTGCCTCCGCCCTGCGTTCGGCGTATGCCTCCCTGTCGGGAGCAAGCCGCAAGTAAGAATTCAAGAACACAATCGCACTATCCCACTTCCTTTCACTATCATAAATATCCGCCAACTTGCGGTAAACATTCAAATCGAACCGCTCGTCCTTCTGCACGACAATAAGCAAATGACGCTTGGCTGCTTCAAAGTCCTTGCGAACGAAATACAACTCACCCAAAGCCAGATGAGCCGGAGCATAATCCGAATGCTTATCGGTGATTTTCAAAAGCAAACCCTCCGCCTGTTCCGTCTTGCCCTTGGCAAACAAATTCCTCGCTTTCTCGAAATCCTTATCCGCCCTGCCCTGAGCCGAAAGACAATTACATGCCCCAATGGCAAAAAACAAAACGAAAAAACGTAATTTCCAATTCATACCACGAAACTTTGAATACCGCAAAGGTAAGAAAAACCGATAAATTCCTCCATTCCTATACGCTTATTCGCCATACGAACAAACGTCACCCTGCTTTGCACAGACTAATAACCTCAATAATTCAAGAATACAAAACCCTGTTTCTCAAAATCTTCAAAAGCCCGAAACCCAAACGCCGTTCCAAAAAAAAATAAAACGCCGAAAGAATTTCGTGAAACGGCGTTCCATCAAATTCTTTCGGCGTTTCGGTTTCCGGGTTTTTCGGTCGAGGATTTTCTTTCTCGTATCGTTTGCGGTCAAAACGAAAAACGGAGGCATACGTTCTTGTTTGAATCGTATGTCTCCGTTAATCCGTGTCGGCAGATTAAACTGTAATGCTTTACTTCTTCTCGTTCAAGAAGCGGAACTGCAATTCGCCGCCGGATAAGAACATTTCCACTTTGCTGTTCTCCGGCATGTTGCCTTCTATCATGAAGACGGATAGTTTATCCACGACATACCGCTGAATGGCTCTCTTTATCGGTCTTGCTCCCAAGTCGGGTTGATAGCCTTTTTCTGCCAAGTAGTCCATGCTTTCTTCGGTGCATCGGAGTTCGACGTTCTTTTCTTTCAAACGTTTCTGCAAACGAGACAACTGTAACTTGACAATTTCTCTTACTTCCGCCTTTTGCAATGGTTTGAAGACCACAATCTCGTCTATACGGTTAAGCAATTCGGGTCTGATTGTCTTCTTCAACAATTCCAATACGGAGGTCTTTGCTTTGTTCCACTCGGAAGAGAAATCGTTGCCGTGTTCGTTTATGGCATGTTGCAATATCTCCGAACCTATGTTGGAAGTCATTATTATTATTGTATTCTTGAAATCCACCACTCTGCCCTTATTATCGGTCAATCTGCCGTCCTCCAATACTTGTAACAATATATTGAAAACATCGGGGTGTGCTTTCTCTATCTCGTCCAACAATACTATCGAATAGGGTTTCCTTCTTACGGCTTCGGTCAACTGTCCGCTTTCCTCATAACCTACATATCCCGGAGGCGCTCCTATCAATCGAGAGACGGTATGCCTTTCCTGATACTCACTCATGTCTATCCTTACCATAAGGTCTTCTTTGTCGAACAGCAATTCCGCCAAAGCCTTTGCCAATTCGGTCTTTCCGACACCGGTACTGCCTAAGAATGCGAACGAACCTATCGGTCTGTTTTCATCAGCCAAGCCGCTACGACTTCTTCTTATCGCATTGGCTACTGCCTCTATGGCTTCCTCCTGGCCGACGACCCTTTTCTTCAATTCGTCTTCCAAGTGCAATAGCTTATCTTTCTCACTCTGCATCATCTTTGCCACAGGGATACCCGTCCATCGCGAAACCACTTCGGCAATATGGTTATCATCAACCTCCTCCGTTATCAAGGCTCCGTTGGTCTGCATGCTCTTCAATTTGGTCTTATAATTCTCCAAATCGGTTTCTGCGGTCTTTATCTTGCCATAGCGTAACTCGGCAACTTTTCCGTAATCACCCGCTCTCTCCGCTTGTTCGGCTTCAAATTTATAGCGTTCGATTTTCTTTACCTCCTCCTGTATGGCTTCAACATACTTCTTCTCTGCCTCCCAACGTGCATGTAACTCGTCTCTTTCTTTCTTTAATTTGTCTATCTCCGCAGAAAGTTCGTTTTCTTTCTTCGTATCCTTCTCTTTCTTTATGGCTACACGCTCGATTTCAAGCTGCATCAGACGTCTCTCCAACTCGTCCAATTCCTCCGGAGAAGAATCTATCTCCATACGTAGCTTTGCAGCTGCTTCATCTATAAGATCTATTGCTTTGTCCGGCAAGAAACGGTTTGTAATATACCTTGCCGACATTTGAGCCGCCGCAACTATGGCACTATCCTTTATCCTCACATGATGGTGAACCTCATAACGCTCTTTCAAGCCTCTCAATATACTTATGGTATCGGCAACACTCGGCTCATCTACCAAAACCATTTGAAACCTACGCTCCAAGGCTTTATCCTTTTCAAAATACTTCTGATACTCATTAAGAGTTGTTGCTCCGATAGCCCTCAATTCCCCTCTTGCCAAGGCAGGCTTCAAGATATTGGCTGCGTCCATTGCTCCATCTCCTCCGCCGGCTCCGACCAAAGTATGAATTTCATCTATGAAAAGGATTATATCCCCTTGGGATTCGACCACCTCGTTAACCACACCTTTCAAACGCTCCTCAAATTCTCCCTTATACTTGGCACCTGCAATCAAAGCACCCATATCCAAGGTGTAAATCTGTTTGTCTTTCAAGTTTTCGGGAACATCTTTCTTCAAAATCCTTCGAGCCAATCCCTCTACGATAGCCGTTTTTCCCACTCCGGGTTCACCGACCAACACAGGGTTGTTCTTCGTTCTACGGGACAGTATCTGCAAGACTCTCCTTATTTCCTCGTCTCGTCCTATCACCGGATCCAATTTGCCTTCCCTTGCCTTATCGATAAGGTTATGGGCAAATCTGTTCAAATTTTCTAATTTTCCATTCCTTGTTTCCATAATTCTTGTTCGTTTTTGTACAATTTCCCCTGCAAAAAACGAGCCGAAAAGCAAAGACTGACGAATTTGCATATAAAAGCACTCGATAGCTACGCGGTTCTGACAAAATTTCACCTCGCATGACACTTTTCAAACAAATCAAAAGCATATACCTTCCAATAAAAGATTGGTAAATTCTCACACAAATGACATATTAAGGAGCTTTCAACTTACAGCATTCTTTTGACTGTTCGGGTTCATTTCTTTTCTAAACAATAGAAACAAAGAAAGCCGCAGGCATTGTTGCCTGCGGCTTTATCAAAGTGTTTTACCGTCTTTCGGAATTACCCGGCTATCTGTTTCTTCGCCGTATTGCCGAATTTGACGGTACAGACTCCCTCAGGCAGCTCGCCTACATTTATTCGCAAACACTCCCGAGCGGCTTTGAGCTCGAACGTTCTTGCCTTTCTGCCGTCGAGCTCGGGAATTTGCAGCAAGGCATTCTCTTTCAATGCCTCGAACTCCGAGTTCACGAAATCGTTTCTTTGCAATCAATCTCGACATGCTATGAATATATCGAATTGAAAAACAATGCTCCTTGCCTGTCGGGAATTTACTTTGTCCTGTGTCTCTTTCATGCTTTGTTTCATCGCATTTATTCCGTCCTTGCCTTCTTCCGAGGCGCTCGGAGCACACATTCTTTTCGCACTTTCCTCTTACAAAGCTTGATGAAAATGTCAGCACGCTTGATGCTATCATTTTTATCCTTTATGGGAGTAAGGAAAAAAGCCCCTTTTTGATGTATAAAAAGCCGCTTTTTGATGTGTAAAAAGCCCCTTTTTTATATTCAAAAAGGGGCTTTTTTAATCATTATGCTCCGAGAGAAAAACGATGCCGGCAAGGCAGGGAACGATAAGACAAGCCTCGGCAACAATCCTCTTCAAGCGAAATATGTTTGCCTCCGATAAGGCTTCGGAATGTTCGTCATATCTCTTTATTCGGAGAGGCTCTATGGAAAATAAAACCGCTCTTTTGCGGTCTTCGCTTATCTTGGCTTATGCCAATTATGCTTAATGTTAATCCGTACACACTTCTAACAGTCCGGATTGGCAAGCAATATTGCTTAAAGAGCGAGACGAAACCCCACGTATGCTTTATGCAGTTTAGGTGTATGACCTTCTCTGCCCGAGGGTCTCAGACTTTTTAAGTCATAACAGGAGAAATAATCTCCTCCGCGAATTACACGATTTGTTCCCGTTTCGGCTCCTTGCGGATTTGTTTGCGGTTCTTCTGGATATGCAAAATGCCAATAATCGTTACAAAATTCGGATACATTTCCACTCATATCATATAATCCAAGTTCATTGGCTTTCTTTGTTGCAACAGGCATAGTTCCCCCTTTTTCTTTATAGCAGGCAACCTTTCTTGCGGTATTACTTCCGCTGTATCTATAGCCTTTGCTTTTGTTGCCGCCCCTCGCTGCAAATTCCCATTCTGCTTCTGTCGGAAGACGAAAAATCATTCCTGTAAGGCTGTTCAATTCTTTTATGAACTCCTGACAATCATACCAAGAGACATTTTCAACAGGTCGTTGATTATTTCCATTAAATCTAGACGGATTATTACCCATTACAGCCTCCCAAAGAGCTTGTGTTACTTCGGTTTGTCCAATATAATAGTCTGATAAGGTTACTTGATACTTATTCTGGTAAATATATCCGTAAGGAATGCCTTGTTCTTCCTCCCATATAGAACCCATTAAAAACGTTCCACCTTCTACTTTCACCATCTTAAATTCTACACCTTTGACATTAATCGTCAAAATCTCGGTATCCGGAGTATTATTTCCCTCTTTTGAAGCACTTATATTTGCCAACGCACTTGCATTTCGCTGACTGCATGCTTCAAAAAGGACACATAGACCGACAAAAACGAACATGCAAAGTAAGTAAAGTCTTAATTTCTTCATTATTCTTATATTTTATGTTTCTGGTTAATGCAAAGGTATCACTATTCTGCGAAATAAAAGAAGAATATGCTCAGATTTTTTCTTTGTTTTTACTGTTCTGTTTTTTCGTTCATAGTACTCAAATTAAAAAAATCAGATACTTGAGGCACCAAACAAAACGCCCTTTCATTGAAATCCAAACGCCGTTCTATTTTTCTGAAACGGCGAAAGAATTTCTTAGAACGGCGTTTCAGTTTCGGTGAAAGGGGTTTTATTTGCAGTCTTTGCTCTGTTCCGGAAATAAAAATGGAGATAAAACCTTTCGGATTTACCTCCATTTTGTGCGGGTGAAGGGACTCGAACCCCCACGCCTCACGGCAAACTGAACAGCTTGTACGGCGAACGTACAACGCAGCGTCTGCAAGCAATGTGCAACTACTTCGAGTTGACAGGAAAAAGCCGAAGAGTGTAACAAAAACGATAATTTTACGTTGAAAAATTGAAAGGAGAGTAATATGACAGACAAAAATACGGATTATAGCAATTTGAAAGAAAAGACTATTTTCGATTTCTGTAAGGACGAAAAAATGATTAAAGACTTGGTCGTTTCAAGGGAAGATTTCTTTCGTGATTTGAAAGAGTATCCCTTATTGAATGCTCATGTTCTTATCGAATACGCCGAAATAACTAAGAACAAGAAATTGTTGAGAGCTGTATTGAAGCAGTATAAGCAAGAACTTGAAGAAGAAAATAACGAGTAAAATATCCATTATTTCGGTATAATCCCCTCATTCTTCAAGTAGTTTTCAATGGTTATCGTACTATATCCTTGACGACAATATGCAACTATTTTCTTGATTTGAGTCTTTCTTAATTTCTTTCCATTTGCCCCCTTGAATTTATCAAGTCCGCCATCTAATAAGGCTTGGATTGCTGTCTTTTCTTGTTTGGTGTACTTTAAGTTGAACAGACTTTTCTTTGCAGATTGCAACACTTTGTCGGGGTCAAGTCCGAGTTTATTGATTACAAAGTCATAACCTATAACACGCTTGTTGTAACCTGTGCTATCTCGATTGTTTATAAATTCAGGATGTGGAGTTGCAGGACAACCCATTTTGGAGTAAAATTCGGGTAAGGTTTTACGTGCCACAAACTCATTCATCATTTCCATAACATCAGTTTGAGTTGTGGTTGTATGGCAATTACCCGGAATATTACGATTGTGGGTGATTTCGTGCCATAATGTAGCCATTCCGTCAGCTTCGTCAAAAGTAATTTCATGAGATTTGCCTTGACCGATTTTTGCCATTGCGTTGTGCGGGCATCATGCAAAGATAAAACGAAACAGACAGGTTTCGTCATACCGGTAGTAATTGATACTCATGCTAAAAGCAACATTATTAGAACTGTAAAAGATTAACTCAAATTAATGCTCGAGCTAAGAGCAATTCATATAATTACGTCAGACGATGACTATATCTTTATAGATAAACACCGAAAGGAGACGAAGTTCGTCTTCTTTCTGAGTGGTCGAAAGACCTGTTGCCAAGTCTTTTCGTCCGTTTGCAAACGGTACAACCTTTTTTCATACCCACAAGTTTTTCGCCATAAATCTACAGCCACCTTCAACAAGCCCTCTATGACAAAGACCGGTTGTCCGTGTCGTGATGCGACTTTTCTCGTGAAACGCATTCAAAGTAGTGACTCTGCCATGAAAAACAGTGTGTAGGAAATTTTTCTCGGAGTATGATAGAACTCTTTTGTAAGGTAGGAGACTGGAAATGTATCATCCGACACTTGCTCGCAGGCAGAGAACGATTTTCTTTTCCCCGTTTCGTGAAAACGAATCAAGATTCATCGGCGTAATAGAAGAACTTGAAGTCGTTTGTAAAACGATTTGGACATAAAAAAAAGAGCCTCACTTTCGCAAGGCTCTCTGTCTAATCTGGCGGCTTCCTACT
>ERZ1026860.1130-NODE-1130-length-14426-cov-3.433512_pt1 | contig 14426 bp, 14 predicted proteins | sample MGYA00380160_ERZ1026860 | MGnify/ENA primary metagenome ERZ1026860 (study PRJEB33269, sample SAMEA4719796) | human gut metagenome | biome: human-associated habitat; feature: organic feature; material: feces | place: Cameroon | collected 2013-10 ... | reverse complement strand
TTCTTCTTCCCTCTCAGATGCCTTTTGCCGCGGGAAAGGCTTGAACGAAAGCCTTCCCGCTTTTACCGAATTTTCTTCCAAAGAAAATAGCAAAAAGGAGAAGGCTGTGCCAAATGCTAAAAGGCTGCCGGGTAAACGACAACCTTTTAACAAAATAAAATTTAGGAGGTTAAAAATGAAACTATGAAAAATTTGTAAGTAAATTTATGCTGCGCTTCTATCGCTGCGGCAGACTAACACTTGCCGCAATACGACTTTCTGCGATATTAACGACTGTTTTTCAACGCTTATTCGGCGTCCTTTTTCTCGTCGTTATTTTCCTCGGATTTCTCTTCGGACGCGGCTTGCATCGCTTCTTCCGCTGCCTGCTTCTGCGCAACGGCTTCCGTGCGTTTCGCCATTCTCTTATCTTTTCTCATCTGCGCTTTCATTTCTTTCGTTACGATACGAGCGCTGTCGATCTGGGCGCGCATTTCCTGCGGCGTAGGCGGAACAAATGCCGAACCTTCCGCATTTTCGGAAATAACTTCGTAGCCTTCGTCGCGTTCCAGAATCGTAGCTTCGGTATAACCGTCGAACATGTGGATATGGTGCGCGTCGAACGCAAGATCGATAATATCTTTCAGATTGATCACCGCACGGGAAGAGATCTTCGCAATCATCTGCGTGGAGTCGTCGATAACCGAGCTTTCTTTGGATTCGTGATCGAGTTCGCAATAGATCTGCGTTTCCGCACCGAGTTTTTCGATAACTTCGATACGCGCTTTTATCACGGTATCGGGAGACGCGCTGATAAACGCCTGATCCTGATGGATATCTTCGGGGCGCACGCCGAGCGTGATCACCTTATCGGTATCGAGATATTCGTCCAGATTCTTAATTCTCGCCACAACGCTGCCGGGGAGCAGAATCTTGTTGTTGCCGATAAAGCTTACGTATACTTTACGAGCTTTACCCTTGCCTTCCGATACGAGTTTTGCCTCTTTGAAGAAGTTCATCTGAGGAGTGCCGATGAAGCCCGCAACGAAAAGATTGATGGGATAATCGTACAAATTCTGAGGCGTATCTACCTGCTGCATGAAACCGTCTTTCATAACGACGATACGCGTACCCATCGTCATAGCCTCGATCTGATCGTGCGTAACGTAAATAAACGTGGTGGCAAGACGAGCGTGCAACTTGGAAATTTCCGATCTCATGGATGCGCGCAGCTTCGCGTCGAGGTTAGACAGAGGTTCGTCGAGTAAGAACACCTTCGGCTCGCGCACGATGGTACGGCCGAGAGCAACACGCTGACGCTGACCGCCGGAAAGCGCCTTGGGCTTACGGGAAAGATAATCGGTGATACCGAGAATTTCCGCGGCCGCTTTTACTTTCTGATCGATGATCTCTTTGGGTACTTTTCTCAGCTTCAGACCGAACGCCATATTATCGTACACGGACATGTGAGGATAAAGCGCATAGTTCTGGAAAACCATGGCGATATCTCTGTCCTTGGGGACAACGTCGTTTACAAGCTTGCCGTCGATATACAGTTCGCCCGAAGAAATTTCTTCAAGTCCTGCGATCATACGCAGCGTTGTGGATTTACCGCAGCCGGAAGGACCGACGAGTACGATAAATTCTTTATCACGGATATCGAGGCAGAAATTGAAAACCGCCTGAACACCCGAGGGATATACTTTGTTGATACCTTTTAACAAAAGTCCTGACATCAAATTTTCCTCCGAAAATAATTCTTGGATTCTATATTTCTATTTTACCATCTTTCACGAAAAAAAACAATAGAAAAAAAACACAAAATTCTACCTTGTGACTGTGCAGTTTGCACAAGATTGTAGGTTTTCGGCAGGTTTTATCGGCTTTGCGCAAAATTATCGATCCGGTGCGCGCGGCGTTACCGTTACGCGGCATGAAAACGTTTCTTCGTTCGTCTGCACTTCGGCGTACGTTTCGCCCGGGGAAACCGCCTTGATTTTTCCGCCCCGCACCGTGGCGATCTCCTCGTTTTCCGTGCGCCATACGAGCGGTATCTTTTTGCCGTCCGCCGGGGTTTTGATAAGGTGCAGCCACGCTTCGCCGCCTTCTTCGAGCGTGATTTCCGTTTGCGAAAGGCAAAAATCAAAACTATCTTCCGTGGCGTTTGAAACAAGCGAACAGGAAGAAAACGCCGCTCCGACGGCAAAAAATAATACGAAAATAAGCGCGGCGATCGGCGCGCGCAATATTTTTTGAAATTGTCTTGATCTTTTTGTTCTGAAACTCATTGCCGTTTGGTTTTTTATAAAGGCTATAATATGCCTTAATTCTTTTTGCTTTTCGAGCGGAAAAAAATTGCCATGAAAAACGAAAATATCACCGCTGCCGATACTCCCGCTGCCGCTGCCGACAACGCGCCCGTGAATGCGCCGAAAAGTCCTTTTTCCGCGCCTTTCATCGCGCCGTTTGCCAAAAGATACCCGAATCCGCAGATCGGCACGGTTGCGCCCGCGCCCGCGAAATCCACAAGATACTGATATAAGCCGAGCCCTTGCAGCACCACGCCCGAAAGCATGAAATACACGAGAATTTTGCCCGACGTGAGATCGGTGATATTGATGACGACCTGCGCGATGACGCAAATCAGTCCGCCCACTGCGAACGCTTTTAAAAACATAGATAAGATTTGCAGATATTCTTCGTACATGATTTTTTTGTTCCTTATTGCTTGTTGCGCCCGTCGTTGCCTTGCGGCGGCAGTTCTTTGCCGATAGCTAACCGACTGTCGCAAATTTATAAACGGCAAATGAGCAAAGGCGCACGCAAAGAAAGCTGCCGAGGCGCGCCGCTATACAAGCTCTATACTGACGGCGTGACTGATACAAGGAATCGATTCTCCCTGCCCGCTCGATACCGTGGAAAGCAATGCGCCCGTGGCGGCGAACAGCATTTTTTTAATCTCGCGCCGCCGCATTTTTTCGAGAAGGTACGAATTCAGCACCACCGCGCTGCACCCCGCGCCGCTGCCGCCCTGAAATTCATCCTCGATCACTTTATACACGATTTCGCCGCAATCCACATGGGTTTCATGAAGATCGATCCCCTTTTCCCATAAAAGATCTTTCAAAATACGACTGCCGAGCGCGCCCAGATCGCCCGTGACGATCAGATCGTAGTACGAGGACTTCCGCCCCGTATCGCGAAGGTGCGCCGCGATCGTATCGCTCGCCGCCGGCGCCATTGCCGCCCCCATGTTGTTTACGTCCGTGATGCCGAAATCCACCACCCTGCCGAACGTTGCCGCCGTGATCGCCACACGGCTTTCCGAGTGCTTTGCCGCACTCACAAGCGTTGCGCCCGCGCCCGTCACCGTCCATTGCGATTGCGGCGGACGGGTAGTGCCGAGTTCGAGCGGGTAGCGATACTGACGTTCGGCGGACGAGAAATGACTGCCCGTAGCGGCGATGACATGATTCGCATGCCCTGCGTCTACGGCGAGCGCGGCAAGCGCGAGTGATTCCGCCATGGTGGAACACGCGCCGTACACGCCGAGAAACGGCACGGACAAATCGCGTGCGGCGAACGAAGCGGATATGATCTGATTGAGAAGATCGCCCGAGATAAAAAGATCAAGCTCGCTTTCGGAAATTCTTCCGTTTTCGATCGCCTTATTCACGGCGTACCGAAGCATCTTACATTCCGCTTTTTCATAGGTGCTTTCACCGAACATATCGTCGTCGAGCGCTAGATCTACGTATTTGCCTGCCACGCCCGCACATTCTTTCGGCCCTGCCACCGTGCCGCTCGCCGATACGCGCGGCAAATTCGGGAAATAAATCGTCTGAGATTTTTGTTGCATTTTTTCGTCCTTTTTTAGTTTGCGCGGAAATAATGTGAGTAACCGGTTGTTGTACCGCCCCTCATCAGTCAACTTCGTTGACAGTAAGCCGCCGAGACTGCCTTTGGGCGGCAACTCGGCGAGAAAAACTCCCCAAGGGGAAGCCTATATTAAGGCAATATTTTAAACCGACGGAAAAAGCTATATTTAAAGTAACAGATAGATAAAGCCGACGGCTGTGCCCGCCAGAACGCCGTAGACGATGATCGGTCCGGCAACGATAAACATTTTCGCCGCCGTACCGTAGATCCAGCCTTCCGTTTTAAACTCGATGGCGGGCGAACATACGCTGTTTGCAAAGCCCGTGATCGGCACGATCGAGCCTGCGCCCGCGTTTCTGCCGATGCGATCGTATACCCCCAGACCCGTGAGCAGCGTTCCCAAAAAAATCAACAGCACGCTCACCGAGCCGGCAAGTTCGTCGCCCGATAAATGAAATACGATTTCAAGCATAAACCTGAAAAACTGTCCGATACAACAAATCAGTCCGCCCACAAGAAACGCGCGCAGGCAGTTTTTGAAATGATCCGTTTTCGGCGCGAACGAATTGACGTAGGCGATATAATTTTTATTATAGTTTTCTCTGTTCTTTCCCGTCATGTTTCGCCTCGTTTATCTTCCTTCCTCTTGCGGGCGGAAGGGAAACGCGTTTTCGCGATCGTCCGGCGCGCGCACGCCGCCGCGGGTTCGGATTTTTGCTTCCGCCGTTCTGCCGCCGCAGCCGACGTAGGCGTTTACGCAGGCACCGGCACGCCCCGCGCACGCATAAAATACATTTAAAAAGGAATCGAAAGATAAATTTACCATATCCGTATTGTGCGGATCTGCGAAAAAATTATGCATTTTTAACTTTGATCGTACAAAACACTTGACGGTTTTTATGGTTTATGATACAATTAAACTCTAAAACGCGGCGAAAGACAACGCACGCGAAAAGGAGCAGACTATGAGCAAAAAATATGTGGTGGAAAATAAAATTGCGGCTATGATTTTCAATCTGGTCATCGCTTTATTATGCCTTGCTTCCATGGGGGCATATTTCTTTGCGCCGCTTTGGAAAGTAAACGTGAATTATACGCTTACCGCCGAAACCTTTAAAATGATGACGAACGGTTCGGGGACTTCCGGAGAAAGCGCGGGCGGAGCGGGATCGGGCGCAGCCACGGGAGAATCGTCCCAAACCGACGATATGATGAAAGAAATCGAGAAAGAGCTGGATGCTAATCCCATTCAGGCGCAATTCGGCATACAACTGCAAACGACAACGCTACTTTCTTCGTTTGCGGGAAACGGCGAAAAAATCGTGGCGGATCTGATCGGTTACAACGTGGATTCGCTTGTGGAACAGCTTTCCGGTACTATGAAAGACGTATCGAAAGTGGCCGTGAAATCTGCAACGAAAGCATCTTTGAAAGAAATGCTTAAAGACGAGGACGGCAACGAATATCAATGGAAAAACGAAACCGTAGTGAACGAAGAGCTTGACAAGCTGACGGACGCTTTGGTGAACGACAACGCAACGGTGACTTCCGTTTCGGATGCTGCCGTGGACGCGGTGGCGAATATTTACAAATCGGAAACGGGTGAAGAGATTTCGGAAGCAGATAAGGCGAAAGCGCGCGAAGAATTAGTGAAAGTTTTGCAGGAAGTGGCGGACGAAAACGGCAACATCGACTCCGACAAACTGATTGCCGATTTGCTTACGCAGGCGATGAACGGCTCGCAAAGCTCGGGCGAAAACGGCAACGAAACCGGCGGCGAAAGCAGCGGAACAAAGCAAGAAGCCGGCGCGAAATATTCGTTTGCCGCGTTTACGGCGTACGCCGAAGGCGAAACAGGCGGCTCGGGAACGAGTTCCGGATCGGGAGCGAGTTCCGGATCGGGAGCGAGTTCCGGTTCGGGAGCGGACGAAACGGCGGACTCGACGGAACAATTGAAAAACGCGCTGACGACGAAAATCAACGAAAGCATCGGCGATAAAATGAACACGGTGCTTCTTGCGCTGAAAATTGCGGGCGGCGTGATTATTTTCACCCTTTTCACGTGGGCGTACATTATCTTGAAAATCGTTTGCAAATCGACAAGTCAAAACCCCGTGGTGAAGCTGAAACTTCCGATCTGGCTCGGCTGGCTGCCCTTCCTTGTGCTGTACGTGCTGCCCACCGTTGCGATGCGATTCGCTACAAACGCGGCGAACGTTGCGGCGGGCGCGGAAGCAGGCGCGGCGTTGAGCGGACTGAGCGTTTCGTTTGCAACTTGCGGCATCGTTTCGGCGATAGCGGCTTTGGCATTGATTATTCTCTGGATCCCCTACCATCATTTAAAAAGCAGGGCTTAACCGAACGGAAACAAGTTTTCGTTCGGCTACCCCGCCCCAAAAAAAATTAAAACGGTAAACGAATACCCCCGACGAAACCGTCGGGGGTATCATTTTATACGATAGTGTTTTTAAAATGCGGTATCAATAAAATCCCGTCCAATTCTTTTCTTCTTCGCGTGCTTCTTCATCCTTTTCCTGCTGCGTTTTCTCGCGCCATTGCGCCACCAAAGTGATGTCCTTCTTGAACGTGTACTGCTGATTGTTGGCAAAAACTACATCTTCACCCGCAACTTTCCACCCCATAAACACTTTGTTTTTATCGGTGGATACGGCGCGGCATATCGCAATGTTTTCAAGGTACTGCGCGCTTTGAGTGGTTTTTGTAACATCATTGCCGTTTTTATCGCAGAGTCTTGCACCCGAAGCACCGCCCAAATCATAGGTGATCGTAAACGTTTTCGGCTGCGGCTTTTTCAGGTTGATCTGCACCGCTTCCGTGATCGGCGTATTTTCGAAATCGAAATCCCATTCAAAGGTTTCGTACCCTTCGTCTTGCGCGATCGTTATTTCAGCCAGCTGCGCCGCCGTGATTTTCTGACCTTTTTCGATTTGCAAAGTTTGCACGCTCTGCCCCGTCTGTACAAACGTAACGGTGATTTTCTGAACGTCCGCTTTATCGTAAACAGCTTTTAAGTTTACGGTTTTATTTGCGCCCGCGGTTTTCCAGACGCCTTTGAGAGCCACGTTCGCCTGATCGTCATCGCTCGGATCTTCATTTTTCAGGCACGGGTGATCTATATTGCGCCATGTGTAGAAAATATATCCTTCGGGCGCAACGGGCGTTTTTAATACATACTCCGTATTATACGTTATCTTATCGGCTGCAAGCGTAGTGCCGTCGCCGATATCGTAATTTACGGTGTATTGAATAGCTTTCATGTCCGTTTTATCCACCGTAATACGAAGATCGCTCGTAACGTTGTCGAATTGACGTTGACTCCATTTTGCGCCTTCGTACCCCTCGATTTCGATCACGGGAAGGTCTTCGGAATTCAGCACTTCGCCTTTTTTCAATTTTCTTTCTTGCGTTGTGCCGTCCGGCATGACGAACGTAACCGTGTAGACGGTATCGCCTCCATCCGGCGTTTTATCGCCGTTCTTCGCGGCGCAGCCTGCGGCGATTGCGCCGAGCGCGAACACCGAAAGCGCGATGATTGCAATGCGTTTTTTCATATTCCCCTCCCGAAATTTCAAGGACGGCGTGCCGCCCTGCTTTGATTCTTTTTTAGCCGAATGTATTTTTTATTATAACATTCGGCTAAACTGATTATATCACACCTTGCCGCCTTTGGCAAGGGTTTTTGCAAAATTTTATTTATTTTTTTTGTTTTTCTTTGCCGTTGCCGATTTTTGCGGCGTTTTTTGCGCCGTTTCGTCCGCGTTTTGCAGCGTTTCGCTCTCTTTCAGCGCGCCCGCCATCGCCAAAAGCTGCTCTTCCGAAAACTCGCTTTGCAGGCTTTCGAGTTTGCCGTACAATAATTTATCGTGGTGGATCGTCATACCGTTCCTCCGAAAAAACGACGGACGGCGAAAATCTCTCCGCTGTCCGTTGACGTTTTTTTACTTATTTCACTTTACTTCGTCCATATCGCCGAAATTGTTATCGTCGTTTTCGATTTCCTTTTTCACTTTACGAACGCCCGCGCTCAGCCAAAGGGTGGTGACGATATCGCTTACGCCGTCGATAATCAAAGATATACCGAGCAGAAGCATCACGGATTCGCCGAACATCACGAGAATGCCGAGAACGATGGTAAGCACCGCGAGCAAAAACCAGATCCACCAGCCTTGCGATTTCGCTTTGAACGCGTCAAACCCGTCGCGAAGTTTACTTGCGCCGTCGATCACAAGAAAAATGCCGAAAAATAAGCCGATCACCGTAAGCACCACGCCGGATCTTGCGATGAAAAAGATGCCGAGAATCAGCAGCACCGCCGCATAAACCAGATTTTCGGGAAACAGACGCGCCGATATAAAATATCTGACGAAAAGCGCGGCGGAAAGAACGATCATCGCCACGCCCGCAACTTTGCATACCGCGTTGCCCGCACCGTCAGGATTGACTACGAATACGATACCGAGAACGATCGCCACGATTGCCGTAACGAGCTTTTCCCATTTGAGTTTTGTGAAAAATTTCTTGATTTCGCTCATGATAATTTTATCTCCCGTTTTTCATTTGCGATATATTATATAAACGCGTTTTCGAAAATCGAAACGATTGCGGAAATGAAACCGCTTACGAATTGAGATCTTTGAGCTGCGATTCGCATTTTTCAAGCATATCGCGATATTTTTTCACTTTTTCGCGCTCGTCTTCCACAAGTTTCGCGGGCGCTTTGTTCACGAAATTCTCGTTTGCGAGTTTACCTTCGGCGCGCGCGATTTCGCCCTTGATCCGATCGATTTCCGCCGCAAGCCGCGCCTTCTCTTTTTCGATATCCACAAGTTCGCCGAGCGGCACGTAAATCTGCGCCGTTTCCGTCACCTGCGACACCGTTTTTTCGCCGACGCTTTCCGCGTTTTCGGTGAATTTCAACTTAGACGCGCCCGCAAGCCGCAAAATGCAGTCTTCGTTCAGCTTCATCAGCCGCTTGCTTTCCGTAACGAGGTACACTTCCACCTTTCTCGAAGGCGGGCATTGCGCCGCCGTTTTCATATTGCGCACCGCTTTGATTACGTCCATTACCCCCTCGAACGTGCGCGCTTCTTTTTTATAGGACATGCGCGAATTGTATCTCGGGAAGTCTGCCACCATGATGCTGCCGCGCTTTTTGCCGCCTTCGAAAACGGGCAGATTCGAATAGATTTCTTCCGTAACGAACGGAATGAACGGGTGCAGCAATTTCAGCGCGTTTTCAAGCACGAAACACAGCACGGAAAGCGCGCCGAGCCGCTTCGTTTCGTCTTCGCCGTAGAGCGCGGGTTTCGTAAGCTCGATGTACCAATCGCAGAAATTATCCCACACGAAACTTGTGGCAAGCTCGCTTGCAACGCCGAGTTCGTACTTCGAAAGATTTGCCGTAACTTCGCGGATGCACGCTTGCAATCTGGAAATAATCCATTTATCCGCAGGCGTGAGTTTCACGCTTTCGATCGCGGGAATTTTTTTGCCTTCGGCGTTCATTAAAACGAAACGCGAAGCGTTCCACAGCTTATTGATGAAATTGCGCGAAGCTTCCACTTTCGTATCGGAATAACGCGTATCGTTGCCGGGCGCGATCCCCGTCATAAGCGAAAGTCTGAGCGAATCCGCGCCGTACTTTTCGATAACTTCGAGCGGATCGATGCCGTTGCCGAGCGATTTGCTCATTTTTCTGCCCTGCTCGTCGCGTACGATGCCGTGAATCAGCACGTCGCGGAAGGGCGCTTTGCCCGTATGCTCGATGCCCGAGAATATCATACGCGCCACCCAGAAGAAAATAATATCGTAGCCCGTGACAAGCACGTCCGTCGGGTAGAAATACTTATAATCTTCCGTTTTATCGGGGAAGCCGAGCGTGGAGAACGGCCAGAGCGCCGAGGAAAACCACGTATCGAGCACGTCTTCGTCCTGCTTTAAACGCTTGCCGCCGCAATCGGGGCAAACGGCAGGATCTTCTTTGGCGCAGATGGTTTTGCCGCAATCTTCGCAATACCACACGGGGATGCGATGCCCCCACCAAAGCTGACGGGAAATGCACCAGTCGCGCACGTTTTCCATCCAGTTATAATAGATTTTCGAAAACCGCTCCGGCACGAAGCGCACGCGATTTTTCATCACAGCCGCGATCGCGGGCTTGGCAAGCGGCGTCATTTTCACAAACCATTGTTTCGAAACGATCGGCTCTACGATATTATGGCAGCGGTAGCAATGCCCCACGTTATGCACGTGCGGCTGAATGGATACGAGATAGCCGCCCGCTTTTAAATCTTCCACCACGCGTTTTCTCGCTTCGTACCTATCAAGTCCGTTGTATTTTTCGCCGGCTTTTTCGTTCATCGTGCCGTCGTCGTTCATCACGCGGATAATTTCGAGATTATGGCGTTTGCCCACTTCGAAGTCGTTGGGATCGTGCGCGGGCGTGATTTTCACGCAGCCCGTGCCGAATTCGGGATCGACGTACTCATCGGCAACCACGGGAATTTCGCGGTTTGTAAGCGGCAATTTCAAGGTTTTTCCCACGAGATCCGCATAGCGCGTATCGGAAGGATGCACCGCCACCGCCGTATCGCCGAACATCGTTTCGGGGCGGGTGGTGGCTACGATCACGTCTTTTCCGCCGTCCGCCGAAGGATAGCGGATCTGCCAGAACGAGCCGGGTTCTTCCGCGTATTCCACTTCCGCGTCGGAAAGCGCGGTTTTACAGCAAGGACACCAGTTAATAATTCTGTCGCCCTGATAAATCAGCCCTTTTTCGTAGAGATTGACGAACACTTCGCGCACGGCTTTCGAGCATTTTTCGTCCATGGTGAACGCCTGGCGCGACCAATCGCACGAAGTACCCATTTTGCGCTGCTGCTGCATGATACGGTTTCCGTATTTTTCTTTCCACGCCCACGCGCGCTTTAAAAAGCCTTCGCGGCCTACGTCCGCTTTCGTAAGTCCCTCTTCCTTTTTCATCTGCTCTACAATCTTCACTTCCGTGGCGATCGAAGCGTGATCGCAGCCGGGAAGCCACAGCGCGGCGTAGCCCTGCATGCGCTTGAAACGGATAAGCGTATCCTGCATGGTGGCGTCCATCGCATGCCCCATGTGCAGTTGCCCCGTGATATTGGGCGGCGGCATCATAATGGTGAAAGGCACTTTGTTTTCGTCGATTTCGGCGCGGAAAAGTCCCGATTTTTCCCATTCTCCGTAAATTCTGTCCTCAAAATCTTTCGGATTGTACGTCTTTTGCATATCCATAGCCGCTTAACTCCTCCCCGTGGGCGTTTTTAACTTTTTCTTACTTTTATATTCCGCCGTTTTTCCGGTGCGCGCGTAAAAACGCGATATAGTGCAGTCTAATTATTATAACCTTTTTTTTCGGCGATGTCAATAATTCTTGCCGCTTCATATAATATATTATTCCAAAAATTTTTATCCGGGAGTACATTTTATCGTGAAAAAACTATTTATCGCATTTTTATCGCTGCTCTTTTCCACGCTGCCGCTTTCCGCGTGCAAAAAACCGGACGACGGAACGACTACCGTGAAAATCAGCGAAGTTACCCATTCCGTTTTCCACGCGCCCCTCTATCTCGCCGACGCGCTCGGCTACTTCGGCGAAGAAAATATCAAAATCGAGCTTTCGAACGGCGGCGGCGCGGATAACGTGATGTCCGCCGTACTTTCGGGCGGCGCGGACGTAGGTTTTTGCGGTCCGGAAGCCGCGCTCTACGTGCTTGTGGGCGGTTCGACGGACGCGCCGAAAGTTTTCGGACAGCTGACAAAGCGCGACGGCTCGTTTCTCGTATCGCGGAAAGCCGAGCCGGATTTTAAGTGGACGGATCTTCGCGGCAAGGAAATTCTTGCGGGCAGAAAAGGCGGCGTGCCGGCGATGACTTTCGAATACGTGCTGAAAAACGCCGGTTTAAATCCTGCGGACAATACAGACGTAACTTTGAATTACGACGTGGCTTTCAATCTGATGACGGGCGCGTTCGAGGCAGGTACGGCGGATTATTGCACGATGTTCGAGCCGACGGCTTCGGAATATCAGGCGGCGGGCAAGGGCTACGTAGTGGCGTCGGTGGGCGAAGCCTCCGGCGAAGTGCCGTACACCTGTTTCTGCGCAAAAAATTCGTGGCTCGAAAAGAACGAAACCACGGCGAAAGGTCTGCTTCGCGCCGTGACGAAAGCCGTGAAGTACGCGCTTGAAACGGACGATAAACGCCTGGGCGAGCTTTTAAAACCCTATTTCGACGGCACGAGCGAAACCGCGCTCACCGCTTCTGTGAAGAGCTATAAAAAGATCGACGCGTGGGTGAAAAATCCCGCGATGACGGAAGATGCTTTAAACCGTTTACAGGATATTATTTCGGGCGCGGGCGAGCTTTCGCGGCGGGTGACGCTCGGCGAGCTTACGAAAAACGAGCTTGCAACCGCCGTTTACAAAGAGGTTTTCGGGGCGTAAACCGCCCCTGAAAATCGCGGCGAAAAACGCAAAGGAAGAAATGACCGATGAGAGAAGTATTGAAATTCGAGCGCGTGGAAATGCGCTACCACACGAAAAACAGCGAAACGGTGGCGGTGAAAGATCTTTCGTTTTCGGTGAAAGAAGGCGAATTTCTCGCCGTGGTAGGCCCTTCGGGGTGCGGAAAAACCACTCTTTTATCGCTTGCCGCGGGGCTTTTGAAGCCCTCGGCGGGCAAGATCGAAAACGGCGGCGTAACGCTTGGATATATGCTGCAAAAAGACGAGCTTTTCCCCTGGCGTACCATCGAAAAAAACGTGTTTCTGCCGCTGGAAATTCAGAAATGCAACACGCCCGAGCGGCGGCAAAAAGTGCTTGCTCTTGCGGAAAAATACGGCTTGAAAGACTTTTTGAAAAGCTATCCGCGCGAGCTTTCGGGGGGCATGCGGCAGCGCGCCGCTCTGATACGCACCCTCGCCGCCGAGCCGGACGTTCTTCTCCTCGACGAGCCGTTTTCCGCGCTCGATTACCAGACGCGGCTGAACGTTTGCGACGACGTATACCGCATTATCAAAAGCGAAAAAAAGACGGCGATTTTAATCACGCACGATATTTCGGAAGCCGTTTCCGTAGCCGACGAAGCGATTGTGCTATCGCGCCGCCCCGCCACGCTTGTGGCGAGCTATGCATTGCCGTTCGGCGACGAAACGCCGCTCAAACGCCGCAAAAATCCCGCCTTTTCCGCGTGGTTCGAACGACTCTGGAAGGATCTGAACGTATGAAAAACTCTGCTTTTACCAAAGAACATCTGCTGTATTTATCTTCCGTAAGGCGTAAAAATTTCGCCGTGATTTTTTCCCGCGCGCTGATTTTGATCTCGCTGCTTTTTGTATGGGAATTGGCGGCGCGGCTGGAATGGGTAAACCCCTTTGTAACCTCTTCGCCATCGCGCGTGGCGAAAACTTTGCGCGATTTATACCTTGCGGGAACGCTTTTTTATCATATCGGCGTAACGCTTTTTGAAACGCTGCTCGGATTTTTCATCGCCGTTTTCGGCGGGTATCTGCTTGCGCTGCTTCTTTGGTGGAGCGAGGGCGCGCGCCGCACCGCCGAGCCGTATCTCGTGGTGATCAACGCGCTGCCGAAAATCGCGCTCGGCCCGCTTGTGATCATCTGGTTCGGCACGGGAAAAGAGGCGATTATCTGTATGACGGTGCTGGTGGGCATTATCGTAGCCACGATGAATATGCTCGGCGGATTCATGGCAACCGACGAAAACAAGCTGCTGCTTTTGCGTTCGCTCGGCGCGAAAAAAATACAGATGCTCACAAAGCTCGTTATCCCCTCTTCGATGCCGACTTTCATTTCGATGCTGAAAATCAGCGTGGGCATGGCGTGGATCGGCTCGATCATGGGCGAGTATATCGTATCGAAAGCGGGCATCGGATATCTGATCGTTTACGGCGGGCAGGTATTCAAGCTCGATCTCGTGATGGCTTCCGTTTTCGTGCTGTGCGTGCTTGCCGCGGGCATGTACGCCATCGTGGCGGCGATTGAAAAAATCGTAGTGAAATCGCGGGAATCATAAGTTTTTTACATGCGCCGTATTGAAAATTCGTACAGAAAATCCGCCGCCCCGGAAGGTTTCCGGAGCGGCGGATTTTCGACCTGAAATTCAGCTTAATCTTTTGCGAAAAGCAAATGCCCCGTGATGAGCAGCCATACGAGATCCACCCAACCGAAAATGATGCCGCAAGGGATCGTGAGAATCGCAAACACGAGCGTGAGCAACTTCGGGCGAGACATATACGCCGACCAACGCACGCACAATTCGATCACCCAGTTTACAACGGGAATCAACAAAAGAATTACCTGCACCAGAATGCTCTGTTTGTAAAACCATTTTGCCATAATATCCTCCTCGCCCCGCGGTTTTTTTTCGTTTGTTCCCCGAAGCGTCTTTCTGTTTCTTATTATACCACAAGCCGTTTGTTTTGTCAAGGATTCGAAGTCTCAAAATTTCGGGCAAATTATCGCTGCACTCTGCCCGAGCCGTCGCCGTCCGCAAGCG
>ERZ1026860.1127-NODE-1127-length-14437-cov-4.372688_pt1 | contig 14437 bp, 8 predicted proteins | sample MGYA00380160_ERZ1026860 | MGnify/ENA primary metagenome ERZ1026860 (study PRJEB33269, sample SAMEA4719796) | human gut metagenome | biome: human-associated habitat; feature: organic feature; material: feces | place: Cameroon | collected 2013-10 ... | reverse complement strand
AAACCGCCGAAACGCAGGCGCTGGGGCCCGAAACGGCCAGCACGGGAATGCCCGGTTCGCCCACCATGCAGTAGGTTTCGTTGCTTGTCAGGTGCCACATGGGCAGTTCGCCATGCTCGCGGAAGATGGCCATCATCGTTTTGGCATAGTCAGGCATGCGGTCGGGCATGATGATAGTAGCCAGAGGATGTGCTGCACGATAAGTGTCCCACAGGCTCCATGTGGTAAGCGTCTCGTATTTTGCCCCGCGATGTATCTTCAGGTCAGCGCCCATATAGTCGCCCGAGATGTCGCACCAGGTTTGTGGTGCCACCATGAAGTGGTACATGGCAGTATAGAAGATGCGTCTCTCGCGCTCGGTGCGGAAGGTGGCCTTGATGCGTGAGAGCTGCTCGTTCCATGCCTGGCTGGCAGCTATGGCTACAGCCTTGAAGTCGAAGTCGCCCGGAATCTCCTGGTTCATGTTCATCATGGCATTGGCTTCGCTGGCGGGTGAGAGTGCCACTTTGGCCATCACCTGGTCGCCTGGCGAGAGCTCAAATGTGGCCTCACCGTAGTGTGCATCCAGTCCTGCAGAGTACCAGTTGTGCATGGGACGGCTGAAGCGGATGCAGAAATACACGTGCTGGTCACTTGCCCAGCCGCTGCTTCGGCGATAGCCCACCAAGGTATATTCGTCGATGGGAGCCACACGAGCCTCCCGTGTGTTGTCGCCCACCGTATTCTCCAGGTCGATGATGATTCCCGCATTGTTGCTTCCGCGTGGGAAGGTGAAGTTATAGAGAGCCACTCGCTTGGTGGCGGTCATCTCTGCCTGGATGCCGAAGCGGTCGAGCAGCACCCGATAATAGCCGGGTACAGCCAGTTCGTTTTTGTGGCTATAGGTGCTGGCCAGTCCCTCGCGTGAGAGTTCTACATCGCCATAGACGGGCATAAGTGAAATGTCACCCAAGTCGCCACAGCCGGTTCCGCTCAGGTGCATCTGCCCGAAGCCTATAATCTTCTTGCCTGACTCGTGGTAGCCCGAACACCAGTCCCAGCCTTGTTCCAACTGCGTTGGGCCGGCATTCACCATGCCAAAGGGAACATTTGCTCCCATGAACACATGCCCATGGTCACCTGTTCCAATCTTGGGATCTACATACTGCGTGAAGTCCTGTGCCCACACAGCTGTTCCTCCCAACAGCAAAGCGGCAATCACGCCGCACCTTCTCATTAAGTTTCTCATCTTGCACGTATATTATATATGTATATGGTTATTTGCGTTCTCATCTTTGCAAATTCCACACAGGAAGCCCACCGCACCTCTCCAGCGAGGGCTTTTGCTGGACTCCCATAGCGCAAAGTTACAAAATTGCGAACAAATTGCGAAACTTCTTCCAGCCTTAATGCCAACAATTGTGTTCTATGCAGCATTTAGCATACATTTCGCTTGCCTGTTTTGTAACATCTTGGTCGATAAAACTTCGAAAAGAAGTTCATGAATGCAATTTCTTCACCTTTCTTAACGCTACTTACGATTATTCTTGCTAACTTTGAGACGGGTATGCCATGTGGAAGCGTCCGCAGGCTCTTCCTGGGAGACAATATGCTGACCGATATCAATGATTAAAACTACTAATTCATTCTAATTATTCATTAACCCCTCAAAAACAACACAGCGCATGAAAAGGAATTCTTTACTCCGATGTTGCTTTGCAGCCAGCCTGCTGGTAGCAAGTACAATGGCGCAGGCACTGGACCAGGTGGACGGTGTCTATCAGATTGGAAGCCTTGAGGACTATAAGGCATTTGCCGAATTAGTCAACAATGGCGAAAGTTCTTCTAACGCGGTTCTGACTGCCGACATCGACTTGGGCGAAGACGCAACGATGATTGGTGTGGCGGACAAACCTTACACTGGAGTCTTCGACGGACAGGGACACGTGGTAAGCATCGCTTGGAAAGATGCGGTTTATGACTGCGGTCTGTTCCAGTACATGGCAGGTACCGTGCGTAATCTGCATGTGACAGGTACTCTGCAGAGCGTCAATCAGCATCCCAGTACGGTGGTTGGACGTGCACACTCCAGGGGGGGTACATTCATCGAGAACGTCTATTGTGATGTGGAGATGACCATTACCAAGGGCTACGACACCGGCGGTGGTGGCATCATGGCCTTCGCCCAAGGAGACTACAAGATGCAGAACGTAGTGTTCGCAGGAAAGATGATCGGCGACAACGTGACCGAGCATTGCGGCGGTTTTGTGGGCTGGAGTGACGGCAAGGGCGAGATAAACAACTGCCTCTTTGTGGGTGAAGTGTCGGGAATGGCCTTCAACAACCTCAACAGCTTCAACTATGTGAGCCGTGGTGCCAACGCTTCATGGACCAACTTCTACTTTGTTCCTACTGGCACTACATTCGTTCCTGGCGGCATCACCGAGGTGACCGAGGACGATGTGAAGAGCGGTGCTCTGGCTTTTGCTCTCAATGGTTACGAGGAGGGTGGCACCAAGTTCTTCCAGACTATCGGCGTTGACAACGCACCTGTGCCCTTTGCAAATGGTCACGGAGTGGTATATTGTAAGGCCGATGAGTGGCTCTGCAACGGTAAGCCATTGGGCGTTGCCGAATATACCAACGAGCCTCAGGTGAAGAGTCAGCCTACCCATGATATGGACGAAGGCTTCTGCCGCAACTGCGGCACTTGGGATGAGACTTATATGACACCCGCTGCCGACGGATGGTATGAGGTTGCTACCGGCAACCAACTGGCTTGGTGGTCTGTTCTGACCAAGAAGGACCGTCAGGCCAACATGCGTCTGACTGCCGACATCGAGATGGACGAGACCAGCAATGGCCGTTATGTGGCTCCTGGCACTACAGCCAAGCCTTTCTGCGGACACATTGACAGAGTGGATCGTCGGCAGCGTCAGATGTGTATAAGAGACAGGCATCATTGCATCAGCGGACTCGAACTGTCAAGTTCTGCCGACCCCATTGGCCTTGTGGCTGTGATGAACAGCGAACTGGAGGCTCCTAAGGATGCCACTGCAGCCCGTGCCGCTGACCCCGCTTACATCAAGAACCTGCGCCTGGACGAGACTTGCACCGTCACTGGTCACAACCATGTGGGTGGCTTCATCGGTCAGGTGCGCGAGTGGGCTGGAAACGTGTTGCTGGAGAAAGTTGGCATGGAAGGTACAGTCAATGGTATCGAGGGTTCACTGAACTGCGGTTCAATCGTCGGCTGCGTACCGGGTGGAGACAACAGTTGTGCCATCAGCATACGCAACTGCTACACCACCGGCAGTGTGCATGGAAACAAAGAAGACGGCTTGCTGTCTGGTTGGCTGGGCACACATGCCACCGTAGAGAACTACTACGCAATAGGCGAATGCGACCATGCACGTGCCGATGAGAGCTATCTGTTTTATCCCATAGTTGGCGTCAAATCGAATAACGTGTATTCGCTCAACGGCACACAGGGTACTATCATCACTGACGAGGAGGTGAACAATGGTAGCCTCTGCGTCAAGCTCGTGGGTAACAACTACGACCAGTTGGCATGGTTCCAGAATGTGGGTGACGAGAACTATCCCGTGCTCGACCCCACACACGCCATTGTTGTGAAGGCAGGCGAGAATATCAGTCTGATTCATGAGGACATTGAGGTGCAGGATGCAGTGAGCAACGTGCAGACTGCCACATACGAGTACCTCGACGAGGCAATGGCCGAGCAGAGGCTGATAGACGACTGCCGTACTCTGGCGCAGGCTCTCTCCAGCACCGAAACAAAGGCTGACTTCCTGCCTGCCTATGCCAAGATGCTGAACATGCGCGATACTGTGGCAACCAGCATCAAGGTGTATGAGGCTTATGTGAAGAAGTGCGACGAGACTAACACATACCTTGACGAGCACCACGATTTCGTTGGTCCCGACCGTGCTGCCCTGGAGAACTACCTCACCAGCAACGCTGAGCCCAGCGAGGACTGGCCTCTTGGCGGAAGCCTCTATATCACAGAGAAGCATCTGGCAGCCGACTCTCTTATAAATAAGGAAATCGCGCGCGTGGATGAGATGCTCAATAAGGCCATTGCCGGAGGCTATCAGCCTGGCATGGATGTGACCAGCATACTGGTCAACCCAGACCTGAGCGCCGGTACCAAGGGATGGGAAGGTACCTTCGGTACATGGAATGGACTCGTTGAGGAGAAGCGCTGGTACGTGGGCGAGAACAACAGCACCGACTCTGTGGATGTGCATCAGACAGTCACAGGACTGAAGCCCGGTTACTACAAGCTCACTCTGAATGTGACAAGCAAGGCCGGTGGCAACCGCTACAGCTATGACCAGCATGCATTCGTATATGCCAATGACGACTGCGTACTGATTCCTGCAGCACGCGAAGGAATGCTGCCCAAGGATGAGGCCATCGACGGTGTGAACACACTCATCACCGGTACGTATCTCGACCAGGTAATCTACAGCGATGGCGTAAGCACAGGCAAGACAGAGGACAACGACACCATCGGCTATATACCCAATGGCTTGGCTGGTATGACCTGCTGCTTGCACAGCGGACGTTACATCAGCAACATCATTGCCAAGGTGGGCGAGGACGGAAACCTCACCATCGGCATGCGCCGTAACGCATCGGGCGGCCTCTTCTTCCAGTTGCTCTTCGGCAACGTACACCTGCAGTACTGCGGTTCTGAGGAGGATGCTTTCACTGCCACTGGCATTCAGGAGGTACTCGACGAGCAGCTGGCACGTGCCAACACCCTGCTCACCATCTACGATCCTGCCAATACCGACCAGGCTCCAGCCCGCAACTATCCCGCAGTGCTGAAGGCACAGCTGGAGGCCAATGTGGCTACCGCTCAGGCAGCAACCACTCTGGCAGAGAAGATGGCTGCACTGAAGGCTCTCACCCAGACATTCGCACAGATAGTGGATGGCAAGGAAGCTTACTACGAGATGTTCAAGAAGGCCGACCTGGTGGAGAGCATATCTGTGCAGATCAGCACTTCACTTACCGACGAGGAGAATGAGGCCATCTATGATGCCCTCGATGCCATCTATGCTGCTTACAATTCTGGCTCTATGACCACAGAGGAGGCACGCAAGGCCGAAGCACTCAACGTTGATGTCATCAAGAATATGCTTCCCGCTCAGGACGAGAACGGCATCTACCACATCGCATCTGGTCGCCAGATGCTGGCCTTTGCCACTATCGCCAACACGAACAGCAGGGCAAAAGCCCAGCTTGACGCCGACATCGACATGACCGGACTTGCTTGGACTCCCATCGGCACAAAGGCCAACAACTACAGAGGCACATTCGACGGACGCGGTCACCGCTTCAGCAACTTCGAGATATCCGGTACTACCGACTACTTCGGTGTGTTCGGTTATGTGACCGATGGAGTTGTCATCCGCAACTTCGTGCTCGACAACACCTGCTCTATCTCTGGAGCTTCCTATGCAGGAGTCATTGGTGGTAACACCACAAAGGGTAAGATTGTGGTTGAGAGCGTAGGTATGGAAGGTAATGTGACCGGCAGCGGAGCCAATGTGGGCGGCATCTATGGCACCAACATGGGCAGTGCAGCCAACCTCTACGTCACCAACTGCTACGTGACAGGTGCTGTGACAGGCGGTCGCGAGAGTGCTGCCATCTGTGGCTGGGGTGGCGGTACAGTGGGTGTATTCACCAACTGCTGGACCAACAGCGACGTTACCGGTTTCTACCTCCAGGATGGCAAGGACTATCTGATACGTAACCTCAATACTATCATGAAGCATGTGCTCTCCACCAAGGGCGCTCAGGGTACTATCATCACCGAAGAGCAGTTGGCAAGCGGTGAAGCCTGCTACATCCTCAATGACGGCAATACCATCAGTCCCAAGTGGTTCCAGAATCTGGGCGAAGATCCCTGGCCCGTGCTTGATCCCACACACGGAGTGGTGGGTATGAAGGCTGACAGCACCTACACCAACGAGCCCGGAGAGTGGCTCAACGTACCTGAGTTGATGCTCGATGTTGTGTTCAACGAGGACGGCACCGCACAGGATGCTTCCGAGATGCACATGACAGTGGATAGCATAGGTCTGCCCACCGTATATTATAATGAGGAACTGAAGCGCAATGTAGTTCGCCTCGACAACGAGTGGGGTACTGCTCCTGCCACCTTCTACAAGGTCAACTTCGAGAACAACATGCTCTTCCGCAGCGGTCTGGAGAACGGTCACACACTGGAGATGCTCCTGATGGCCGACTTCGGCGACTCTGAGACAATGCCCAATGTGGTATCCAAGCCCTTCTCTGCCATGCAGGCAGGTGGTACAGGATTTGAGACCGCAGCAGTGGACGGTGTACGTCAGTTCCGCTTCAACGCCAATGCTTCTCCCCTCTATATCAGCAGCTGGGCACGTTGCGACAGCAAGGTAGTACCTGTGGCTGGCAAGTTCATGCACGTAGTTGGCGTGTGGGACAAGGAAGAGGGCAAGGCTCACATCTATGTGAATGGCGAGTTGCAGGCTACCACCGACCTTCCCGGCAACGTGGTGTATGCTAATCCCGGTTGCAGCTGGTTCGGCATCGGAGGCGATCCAGCCAACGCAACGAAGGCCAGCGATGCATGGCGTGGCGATATAGCCATTGCACGTGTATATAGCAAGGCCATCACTGCCGACCAGGTGAAGGACCTCTTCAAGGGTACAGGTACCGGCATTGCCTCTACTGTCGTTGACACTCCCGTCAAGGCCACAGGCATCTACACCATCAACGGTATCCGCGTGCAGAAGACCGACAAGGGTCTCTACATCATCAATGGTAAGAAGGTGATGGTGAAGTGAGAGATATAGGATAAGAGTGCTCATGCGCTCTTATCCTATATCCGAGCGAGCAATCAGCTCGGCCGCAGGCCAAGGTGATAATTAAGTGAGAGCAATGGGGAAGAACCCCAAAGTTTCTTTCCCTCTGCCGAACGAGCTGTCAGCTCGGCTGCAAGCCAAGGTGATGGCCACACTACACAATACAAGGGCAGGAATCCCGCGGGTTTCCTGCCCTTGTCGATTTCATAAGCCCGGGCATCCTTACTCTGTAGGAAAAGCCGGTGGAAAGGTTCTTGCTGTTCAGTACGATTTCACTCCTTTGCGCCACAAACACGCTTGAACATCCAATCCCACAACACTTCTCGCCGGACTGCGGCAGGGAAGGCTAAAAAACGAAGCAAGGATACTTGGCAAAGTAATACTGGATACTTGGCCGTTTATCCTTGGATACATTGCCAAGTAATATTGGATGCTTTTTCGGGGCAGTTTCCTGCTGTCTTTTCCTGATTTCACTGAAGCAGGAAAAGACAGTGCTACAGATGTGGGGAAAATTCCCTTATAAGGGAATTCAAATTGTCTTATAGGACAATTTAAATTGTCTTATAAGACATTTCAAATTGTCCTATAAGACAATTTTTACGGGATTAGAGGCTTTGTCCGTTGGCAAGCGGTGGGGCGGAGCGTGCGCTTGCCTTTCTGATGCTGCGTGTTGTGAAGGCTTTCCTGGAAAACTTTGCCGGGTGTCGTACCACAGGATGCGTTTGCCCGAAGCGGGCTTGCACGGCGGTCGTATGAGTCTTTGTCCGAAATGGCTTTTCTCTGATAGTTTCCTAAGAGCCGGCTCCTGGAAACACCACAGGCTGGTCCTGAGCAGATTGCTTGAGACCAGTCTGTGTGCTGATGTGCGGTAAAGGAGTGTCAGAATTCAAATCCGAACTTGAATCCGATGTTGTGTACTGATTCGCGCTGGGTGGAAGAGATGCCCCAGTCTTCATGCTTCTCGCGGTGTGTGTAGAGGGTGTAGGCAAAGGAGAAGTCGATGGCGAACCTGTTGGCAACGGGCATGCTGACACCGAAAGACGGCTCAAGGTAGCCACCCTTGAAGTCTCCCACGCTGCCGCCACCCTTGAAGTCGAGGTAGGGGCTGATGCGTGTTTCGAGCAGATTGCAGCGTGCCTGGGCAAAGATGGGGCAGAATACGGTGCTCCCGTCTGTGATGGAGGTTGTGGCGAGGTTCACTCCGATACCTGCTCCGATGAAGGCTTTGGGGGTGAGCTGCACACCATGTGAGGTGGTGAGGGTAAATGTGGTGGCGCTTTCTCCGTTGGTGAATGTTGAACCGAGTCCGATGTCGGCAAAGCCCTTGTAGGCCATGTGGCGGTCTCTGAACTCGTTCTGTGCCATTGCCGAGGCGCAGAGGCATGCCGTGATGGCAAGTGTGAGAATCTTTTTCATCTGAATGTGTTTGTGTATAAATATGTTTGTGTGTTTGTGGTGATGTACTTCCCTACAGCCCCAGGAGCCATTCCTCCATCAGTTTGGGCCACTTCGAGGCCGCTTCTGCCAGATTGGCCCGCAGGCCGTAGCCGTGTCCGCCCTTCTCATAGATGTGCAGCTGCACGGGAATCTTATGGTTTCTGAGTGCCTGTGAGATGACCAGAGCGCTGTTGCCATAGCGGTCGTCGGCTGTCTGGAACACGAAGAAGGGAGGCGTCTGCTCCGTTATGGTCAGTTCGGGAGTCAGCGTGTGATGCTCCCCCTCGTCCATATAGGCGGGGTAGATGAGCGCTGCAAAGTCGGGGCGGGCCGATTGTGTGTCTGTTTCATCCGTGGCTGTGTAGCTGGGCAACTGGAATCGGGTGGCAGCTCTGGCGGTCAGACTTGCCCCTGCCGAGAAGCCCATCACACCCACCTGCTTGCCTGGGTTCTCGGCTCTGGCAATGCGTATAGCCCGCTGCACGTCCTGCAGAGCACCCTCGCGGTTGTCCGGCACACGGTAGCGTAGCACGTAGGCGGTGTAGCCCAGCGCATTGAGCCACTGCGCTATCTCTGTTCCTTCGTGGTTCACGGCCAGTATCTGGTAGCCTCCTCCCGGGCATACGATGACCACCTTTCCCTTTGGCGATTTCACCACGGGGAACTTCTGCAGCGTGGGCATCGGCATCTGCTGTATGCGCAGAATGTCGTCCTCGCCCATTGTCTGCTTCATCTTGCCCTTCTTCAGCACCACTTCGGCGGGTCGCTTGTCGGGCCAGATGTTCCTCTCGCTCTCTTGTGCCCATGCGGGCGCAGCCAGCAACATTGCCGATGCCAGCAGCATTGTCTTAGTCTTATTCATAGGTTCGCTGTCGTTTGAATCTTGCTTCATGTCGCTTTCATCTTGGTATCTCTATCACCTCCAGGTCCTTGAAGGTGCCGTTGTCGATGGTCAGGCGCACCAGCGTGCGCACCTGGTGCCAGCCCTGCAGGCCGGCTGCTCCGGGATTGATGTGCAGCAGCCCCAGCATGGGATCGCGCTGCACCTTGAGGATGTGGCTGTGTCCGCTGATGAAGAGCTGTGGCGGACTGGCCATGATGGTGCGTCGGATGTGCGCGTCATAATGGCCTGGATAGCCGCCTATGTGTGTCATGAGCACATCGGCACCCTCGCAGGTGAAGCGCAGGTCGGCCTTGAAGATGCGTCGCAGTTCGCCTCCGTCGGCATTGCCATATACAGCCCTCACGGGGCGCAACTCCTGTAGTCGGGTGATGAGGTCCATTCCGCCGATGTCGCCGGCGTGCCAGATTTCGTCACATGGCTCGAAGTAGTGCAGGTAGCGGTCGTCCCAGTAGCCGTGTGTATCACTTATCAGTCCTATCCGCTTCATGTTCTCTTTTTGTCCAAATCAGTTTGCACGCTCGGCCGCATGCTTCTTGCGCAGCCTTATCACCAGATACCACATCATGCCGCAGGCTGTGAAGAAGCTCACGCTGTCAGAGAGCGGCATGCTGAGCCACACGCCGTCGAGCCCCCACCAGTGGGGCAGCAGCGCCAGCGAAGGCACCAGGAAGAGCAGTTGTCGCGTGACGCTCAGGAAGATGCTCTTGGCTGCGTGGCCGATGCTCTGGAAGAAGTTGCCCATCACTATCTGCGCTCCCACCAGCGGGAACATCGATACGATGATGCGGTAGGCGCGCACCGCCTTCTCGGTCAGTTCCTCGCCTGCACCGAAGATGTGTATCACGTTGGCCGGGAAAAACTCGCCGATAATCATGGCCGACACCGTGACCAGTGTAGCCCATGCGATGGTGAGGCGCAGTACAGCCCAGGCGCGATGGTCCTTGCGCGCTCCCCAGTTGTAGCCCACGATAGGTTGCATGCCTTGCACCAGTCCAAATACAACGGTGACGAAGAGGAATACCACGCGGTTGACAATGCCATAGGCACCTATGGCCATATCGCCTCCGTAGTCCAGCAGACGGCGGTTGACCACCAGCACCACCAGGCAGGCGCAGGAGTTCATCAGGAATGGACTCATGCCTATGGCGATACACTGGCGCACGATATCGAGCCTGAGACGGTAGATGCCGCGGCGGAAGTGCAGCAGTTCGGTGGGACGGCTGAACAGGTGTGCCTGCATACACAGGGCTATCACCTGCGAGAGCACAGTGGCCCATGCGGCACCTTGGATGCCCCATCGGAACACAAAGATGAAGAGAGGATCCAGTATCACATTGGCTATGATGGCCACGAAAGTGCAGTTCATTGCCAGTCGGGGGTGTCCGGCACTGCGCAGGATGGCGTTCAGACCGAAGTAGCAGTGCGTCGCCACATTGCCCAGCAGTATGATGCGCATATAGTCGCGGGCATAGGGCAGAGTGGCTTCACTGGCTCCGAACAGATAGAGGATGTCGTCAAGAAAAGGCCAGCATACCAGTGTGAGCGCCACTCCCAGGATGAGGTTGAGTGTGATGGTATTGCCCAGGATGTTCTGTGCCACATCATACTTGCCCTGTCCCAGTCGCACGCTTATGACGGTGCTGGCACCCACACCCACCATTGCACCGAATGCCGCGGCGAGGTTCATGAACGGACTTGCCACTGCCATACCGCTGATGCCTATGTCGCCCACTCCCTGTCCCACGAAGATGCTATCCACGATGTTATATACCGATGAGGCCACCATCGCCACTATGGCAGGCAGTGCATAACTGGCCAAAAGCCGACCGATGGGCAGTTCACCCAGTTCGGTCGGCACATATTGTCTTGCAGTCTGGCTCATTCTGTCAGTGTGAGAATCTTGAGATGAGCGTTGTTGTTGTCCTCATGCAGGCTCATGCGAAGGCGTCCCTGCAGGTCGCGGAATAGCATCTGATGCCCGCCGTTCATGTAGAAAGGTTGCTCGTCATGCACCCATGGGCCTGCCACATTGCCGGTGGTGCTCACTGCGCGGCCCACTGCATACACCCCGTTGACGAAGGAGCTCCAGTAGCAGAAGAGTTGTCCCGTGCGCTCGTCACGCCACAGGAAGGGAGCGTCAACCACCAGTTTGCGGTCCTCCTGACGCTTGTTCCACTTCGAGTCAGCAGCGGTGAAGAGCCTGATAGGGTCGCCCAGCGTACCCTTGAGATTCTTGCGCAGGCGCACAGCCCACGTTTCTCCTATCTCGTTCTGCACCTCTGCGCCGTTCCATTCCAGGCTGTACACCAGCCAGGGCTGCCCGTCGGAGTCGATGAAGAGGCTGCCGTCCAGGCACTGCTGGCCGTAAGGGGTCAGGCTGATGGGCTTCCCCTCCACCCAAGTGTCGCGGTACTTGTCGGTGGGCTTGCGTCCTCCGCGCAGCAGCGTGCAGAAGTTCACCCGCCCTTCCTGCTGGTTGGTCAGTGTCACTATGGTATAGTAGTGTCCCTTGTAATAATAGGTGTCGGGTGCCCACCAGTGATCCACACCGGCCTTCACACCCTTCATCCATCCGTTCTCTCCCAGATATACGTAGCCCACTTCACGCCACATCTCCAGGTCGCGGCTCTCGTAGGCTTTCAGCGCCACAGCGTCTTCGGAGCGTCCTGCAGAGATGAGATAGTACAGTCCCTGCGTGCGGTCAACGGTGATGAACGGGTCTCTCACGCGGATGCTTTCCTGCGGGATGTTGTATTCCTGTGCCATGGCACATACGGCTGTGAGCAAGAGCGTCAGGCCGAGCAGAAGTTTTCTCTTCATATTACAGATGCTTTTCGTTTGTTGTACTTCAGGCTACAAAGTTACGTAAAATTGCCTTAACTGCTTACTTCTTCTTACTTAAAGTCTTCCTGTAGGCCAACGGAAACGTGTGGGGATTGGATTGTGAAATCCGCCGGAGAGTAGAGAAAATGCCGTTTTTTGCCGATGAGGCTTAAACCGCACTCCTCCTCTCGCGTCATAAAAGCAGAGAACGGAAATAGATACAACTAACCTATAAGTGTGAAGAAAGAATGAAAAGAATGTTGATTATTGCTGCTCTGGGCCTGATGGCTGTGGGGCAGGTGCAGGCCCAGGACGAGCAGACCGACGAGAGTCGTGAGGCCAAGCGTACAGAGTTGATAGCCAAGTCGGGCGAACGGTTGGCTAAGTCCTTCAGCCTGGAGGGCGATGCGAAGGAAAATTTCCTCGCTACCTATGCCGCTTACCAGCAGGAGATGTTTGCCACCAACGAGCGTCGTGAGCGCACGGCAGAGGCACGCCGGCAGGACGGAGAGGGCAAGAAGGAACTCACCGACGAGCAGGCCACAGAGCGCATAGAGGCCAACCTGAAGCGCCAGGAGCAGCAGGCCGGGCAGTTGCAGAAACGTGTGGAGATTCAGGCCATGTTTCCCCAGCGCGCCCGCCAGCAGCAGGGGCAGCAGCAGAATCAGGGCGGCTTCCGCCGTGGCGGTTTCGGTGGACCTGGTGGTCCTGGCGGCTTCGGCGGTCCTGGAGACTTTTAGAGTAGTAGAGCACACGTGAGTGCGTTCGTGTTGTTTGTGATGAAAGGGGGCATGATGCATACGGCATCTGCCCCCTCATTTTATGGTTCAAGACCTTGTGCTTGCCGGCCTTGCACCCTTTTCCGGTCCTTCGTACAATATGGATAAAGGGTTGCTTGTGCCTTTGTCCCTTAGCGGATGAAGCTGGTGCGCTGCTGTGCCTCCTTTTCGGGATGCGGCAGACTGCCCTCGGCGCGCAGGCTCTTGAGCATCCAGGCCATATTGCGGGCCAGTGTGCGCATCGTCTGCAGGCCCTCGCTGTCCTGTGCCGTCTCGCCCGGAGCCGCACCGTAGGCTATGTTCCAGTACTGGCTGGTGGCCTGCGGCATGTTCATCATCTGGAAAGCCATGTTCATGGTGCTGAATGAAGCCGATGCTCCACCGCGCCTGCATACGGCTACATTGGCAAAGGGTTTGAACTCGAAGCATTTGCCGTTGGCAAAGAGTGCACGCTGGATGATGGCCAGCAGAGCGCCGTTGGGCTGCCCGTAATACACTGGTGTGCCGAAGACAAAGCCGTCGGCATGCTCGGCAGCCTCGCACAGGCGGTTGCACACATCATCATCAAACACGCATCTGCCCTGTGCCGCCTTGCGACAACCGCCGCAGGCTATGCAGCCCCGCACGGGTTGGGTGCCCAGTTGCAGTATCTCGCTCTCTATTCCCTCGGCTTGCAGCGCGCGTGCCACTTCGCTCAGCGCTACATAGGTATTGCCCTCACGGATGGGGCTACCGTTGACTAATAGTACTTTCATCTTCTTGTCTTCTTTTATTTGATAGCATGTCTGTCTTCACGTGTTTCGGTGAAACGGCAGTCGTGTTTCGTTGAGTCCGCTGTCGTGTTTCGGTGCAACGGCAGTCGTGTTTCGTTGAATCCGCTGTCGTGTTTCACTGGAACGGCTATTGGGTTTCGGCGCAACGGCAGTTGCAGTATGGTGCGCCGGCCTGTGCAGCACGTTGCGTTGGCTGTTGCAGCGTGCTGCGTTGGCGATGGCAGCGTGCTGCGTTTCGGGTGCCAGCTTGGCTCCTTTTTTCCCAAAATCCCGTTTCCTCAATCCTCCTTGCCGCTCTCCTTGCCAGGGGCGGCTTCTGCACTCTCCTCCCTGAAGGCCATGGGGAACCGCTTCATGGCGATGTAGGCAACCAGCCAGCCCAGTGGGGCGGTGAGGGTATCGATGATGAAGAAGCAGTGGTAGCCGCACAGGCGGGCAATCCAGCCGCTCAGGGCGGCAGGCGGGATGAGGCAGGTGGCCACCAGAGGGATGTAGAGGAGGTTGATGGTGTTGCGGTAGCGCTCGCCCGAAATGTACTGGATGGGCAGACGGCCTGCAAAGAGACCCATGCCGAAGCAGAACTGGGCCAGGAAGGTACACAGGCTGATGACCCACAGCGATGTGGGTTCGGTGCTTGTCATGTAGATGTAGGCCAGCGGTGACAGCCCCAGCACGATGGCGAGTGGCCAGAATGACTGGCGGAGCGAATGGCGGCGCAGCAGCCGTCGGCCTGCGGTGAGTCCCAGGCAGAAGGCTATCACGCCCACAGTGCCTTGGGCAAAACCTATCTCCTGGATGCTGCATGCCAGTCCGCCTTGCGCGCGCGTATCATATAAATATATCGCGCGTGTGAAGAAC
>ERZ1026860.1124-NODE-1124-length-14468-cov-20.004718_pt1 | contig 14468 bp, 15 predicted proteins | sample MGYA00380160_ERZ1026860 | MGnify/ENA primary metagenome ERZ1026860 (study PRJEB33269, sample SAMEA4719796) | human gut metagenome | biome: human-associated habitat; feature: organic feature; material: feces | place: Cameroon | collected 2013-10 ... | reverse complement strand
ACTTTCCCGTAAAGTCTGAAAGGCAAATTCGCCCATGACTTTTATCCCCCTTTTCCCTTCTATACGTTCTTTTTTGCCGCACGCAATCCGCAGCCGCTGCCAGTGCAGCCGCAGGCCTGTATTGCGTACGCCTTATAAGGATACCACGAAACGGTGGAAAAATAAAGCTTTGAGGGGAAAACAGGCGTGTGTGCAAGGATGCTCTTTTCCGTCATTACCTGCGGCGGTGGCATCTCCGGGAAGAAAACCCTCTCAGTCCGCTCCCCCGAAGGGGGAGCTTTTATGTTGCTGAACGGAAGATGCTAAAAACCTCCCCCATCGGGGGAGGTGGCATCGCGCAGCGATGACGGAGAGGGTTCCCTCCCCTCTCCATCCGCAGAAGCCCGCACACAAAAAATGCCCCCGGAGAGCCTTGCAGCTCTCCGGGGGCATCCTATGTACGTTATGCCTTGGCGCACACGACCGGCATTTACTCGATCTCGATCAGGTTCGGGTTCTCAGGCAGAGCCTTCGTCTGCTGAGGAGCGGGCAGCTGGATGTGCAGAACGCCATCCTCAAACTTTGCGTGGATGTCCTCCTTCTTCACATCGCCCACATAGAAGCTGCGGGCGCAGCTGCCGGAGAAGGTCTCGCGCCGCACATAGCGGCCCTTGTTGTCCTTTTCATCGTTGCTGTGGCTGCGCACTGCCTGAATGGTCAGGTAGCCGTCGTTCAGATCCATCTGAACGTCCTCTTTCTTGCAGCCCGGCAGGTCAACGTCTACTTCGTAGCCGTTGTCCGTCTGCTTGACATCGGTCTTCATCATGTTTGCACCGCGCTTACCAAAGGTGTCGCGGGCTTCGCGGTTCATCGCACGCTCCAGTGCACCCTCGTTCCAGAACGGATCAAAGAGATCATCGAACAGGTTCTCATGAAAAACAGTCGGCATAAACATAAAACATACCTCCAATCCCGGCGTTCGGGTCGGGTATAAAATTACGTTTTGAAGCTCCTCGCAAAGGGCTTTCCGGGGAGCCTTGCGGCTCTCCTTTTGCCCTTCCTCCTGAGCACGCCACTGTTATAACACGATTTTTTAGCACTGTCAAGCGTAGAGTGCTAAAATTCATAAAAGAATAATACTTTTGTCACAGCTTCTGCGATTTCTTTAAAAATATCGCGCAGCAGCGCGTTTATTATATCACAAGCGGAACAAGTGCCCCTTGGATATACCCCGCAAAAAACGCAACACCTGTGCTTAAAGCAATGCAGACGCCCCACAAGACCCATGCGGCAAGCTTTTTACCGGTCAGCCTGTAAACGGCGTTCCAATACTCCATGTTGCACCATACAAGCGCCGCCGAGAACAAGACCGAGAACCACTGCGCACGGAAGGACAGCCCCATGCTGATAAGCAGATAGTTCGTCAGCGTATAAAACAGGCTTCTGCCCACGATTTCCGGCACGCTTGAACGCTTTTGCTGCATATCGGTCACCTGTCTTTCCGTTCAAACCCCAGATAGCGCGTACCCTGAAAGCTCAGCTTTCCGGTGTCGCCTTCTACAAGCATTCCGTAGTCCGAACCATCTACTTCAAGTTCCATGCGGTCACCGCTTTCCACCTGAAAAGTGACATAATAGGTCGTGAACGTACGCGCCATCGTATTATCCGTATGATGGCGGGAAACGTTCATCCGCTTGGCCACCACAGCAGCCGGGACGGTAAGGCGCGGGGACGCATTATTTTTGCCCCATGTGCGCAGGTTGCTCACCACGGTAAACAGCATCATGCCCAGCACAAACAGAAACACCACTGGGATCAGAATACTAAACAGCGCGTCAACCCCACTATAAAACATATTAGCCCTCCAAAATTTCTTCCAGCAGTTGCTTTACGTCCTCCAGAAAAGCGTCCTCGCCGAGGGTGTTCATTTTAAAGAACACCGCCTGACTGCCGCCCGCCGCAATGGCCGACAGCCGGATGGGTTCGTCCCCGCTCTGGAACAGGGTCAGCGTCAGGCTAAGGCGGTTGCCGCCCACCATGCTGTACCGCTCAAACACCCGCACGCTGCACCGGGCGCTGCCCTCCTTGAAGTCGCTGCCGGCTTCCAGCTCTGCCGACCAGCTGCTATCTGGGATGGCGTGTTCCAGCTTGCGGAGCAGGGTATCGAAGTTCTGGTTGCGGATGGTCTTTTCAAAAATAGCCATAGCTGCCTCCTTTTGCAAAATGCACTCCCTTTACTCTGAATACGAATGAGAGCGGGCAGCAATTGCAGCGCCCGCCCTTATTTTGCTGCGTTCAAGCTTTCTTTTTGCGCAGTTTGGGTGCGGTGGCGGTGTAACTCATGTCCAACACCAGACGGAGTTTATCCTCCGGGGCGCTGCCGTCCAGCGCGGCGGTGATCCAGTTTTCCTTGTTCATGTGATAGGCCGGGTAAAAGCCCGGCTCTGCCCGCAAAGACCCGATGAGGATGGGGTCGCACTTCAAGTTCACGATATCCACCGGCTGCTGCCCGGGCAGACCCAGCTTGCTTCTAGGCACGGTGGTGACCAGCGCAAACCACTTGCGGTTTGCCGCGTGACGGAACACCGCCGACTCCGGGGTGTCCATCCACGGATAGTCCGGTTCTACGCTGTAAGTATCAAAAATGAGCTGTTCCAATCCCTTGCGGTCCATGGGCTCGCCCCCCTTACGGCTGCTGTGCCAGCAGCTGCGCCAGCACATCCTCCGGGCGGGGGGTGTGGTTTTGGTATTTGGCCCGCAGCGGGGCGGCGGCGTTGTCCATGATGTAGGGCACGCCCACCATGTCCAGCATGGTCTCGTCGTTGTAGTTATCGCCAAAAGCCATGACCTGTGCGGGGTCGATGCCCAGGGTGCGGCACACGCACTGCACCCCGATGCCCTTGTTGGCAAGGGTGGTATCGATCCAGTACGGCCCCGCCACGGCGCAGTTAGCCTGTTTCCAGCGGGGCACAAAGCGCTCCACATAGTTCTCCACGCCCTCGTGCAGGTACACTGACACCTTGGTGATGTCCTCCGGCACTTCGGCGGGGCTGTGGATGATCTGGTAGTGGTTGCCTATGAACTGCACCCGCTGCAGCATGCCAAGGCCGCGCTCCATCAGGTAGGCGGTGTTCTGGCCGGAGAGCATCACCTCGCCCTGTCCCTCGCTGCGCTCCCACATATCGTTGGCGATCTCCTCCGCCAGCGCCCGGGGCATGGGATTTTTGGCGATGCACTGTTCTTCTTTAAAAATCGCGCCGCCGTTTTCGCAGAGAAACACGCAGCAGTCCGCCACCGGTGCAAAGAGTTTGCGCAGGCTGGTATACTGCCGCCCGGAAGCCGGGCAGAACCAGATGCCCCGCTGATGCAGCGCGCGGATCTGGTCAAAAATCTCGCCCTCCAGTTCCTTTTTGCCGTATTGCAGCAGCGTACCGTCAATATCGCTGCAAACCAGTCTGATGTCCATGGCTGTCGTTCCCTTTCCGTTTTTTCTTATTCTACCACGGTTTTCCGCTGCGGGAAAGCCCCGGTCACGGCTTTTGCGTCCTTTCTCCTGTGCCGCTCAGCGCTTGGGCTGGTAGTGCACACTGGACACATTATAGATAGTCACAAAAGCCTTGGGGTCCTCACGGTTGATGAAGTTCATCAATTTCTGATACTCGCTTTTGTCCACGATGGTAATGATCTCGTTATGCTTTTCAAAGTTGTATGCACCGATGGCCTCGTACATGGTAGCACCACTGTGCAGATCGTTGATGATGAACTGCCGCAGCGCCTCCTCTTTCTCGGTAATGATGCACACCCGGCGCTTGATGCTGTTATCAAAGATGAAATGATCCAGCACCATACCGTTGAAGTAGGTGCCAAGAATGCTCAGCACTACGGTCTTTTTATCGTAGACAAAGGCAGCGGAAAGCGCCACGCACATGCCCGAAAGGGACATGGCCTTGCCCAGTTCCATGTGCAGGTACTTATTCATGATCTTTGCCACGATATCCAGCCCGCCGGAGGATGCGTTGCGGTTGAACAGGATGCTCAGACCCACGCTGACCACCAGAATATAGCACAGCACATCCAACTCCTGACTGCCTGTCATGGAGCCGAAATCCGGGAACAGCCGCTCAAAAAGCCCCAGAAACACCGGCAGCATCACGCTGGTATACACAGTTTTTGCGCCAAACTCCCTGCCGCAGGTGAAAAAACCGATGATAAGCAGCACGATATTCAGCACCATGGTAATGGCCGAAAGCGGCAGCGGCACAAAATTAGAAAGTACGATGCCAAGGCCGGAAATGCTGCTGACGGATGTGTGGCTGGGCACCAGAAAAAAATAGACCGCCGCTGCAATAATGGCGACGGCTCCGGTCAGGATGACCGTCTCCTTGGCAATTGCGGGGTAGTTCAGCTTCTTGTTTGTCATTGTTGCTCCTCCAAGCTTTTATTTTCCGCTTTCAGTATACCATGCTTTGCGCTTGCAGGAAAGCACCGGGCACAAAATAAGCAAGGCCGCCGCACAAAACACTGTGCAGCGGCCTTGCCACCTTATTAAAGCTCTTCTTCCGGGTCGCCGCGCTCCGGCATGGTGCGCATCTCCCGCACCAGCATGGCGCGCAGATGATACTTGCGCTGCTCCCGCTCGGTCTCCGAGTCGGTGCGCAGTTCCACCGTGCCGTCAGGGCGGCTTTCGCCTGCGTACAGCGGAATGCTCACCACAGCCTGCGTGCCTTTTTCGGGCGCAGGTTCCAGCTGTAAGCTCCAGTCCATCCGGCGGCAGCACTCCCGGCAGAGCAGCAGCCCCAGCTGTGCCCCGCCCAGAAAGTTGCGGCGGTTTTCCAGCGCGGCCTGCGCATCCTCGCCGGGCAGCCCGCAGCCATCGTCGGTGACTGTCAGCTGCCAGCCGCTTTCGGTGCGGCGCAGCGCGATGCAGACACAGCCGCCCTCCCGGCTGGCGTGCAGCGCATTAGAGAGCAGATGCAGGCACAGCAGCTCCGCATCTCGGCGGTCTGCCATTACGCAGCAGGCGGTGCACCCGCCGTAGTCCAGCCGGATGTCCACCCCAAGCTGCGCCCGGATCATATCAGCCTGCGCCGCTACCTGCTGCAAAAGCTCGCACAGATCAATGGGGTACAGCTGCGGTTTTGCTTCCTCGTGCAGAAATTCCAGCAGGGTGATGGCCTCGCCGAGGGTGCGGTCCAGCTGCATGGCAGCGGTGTTGATATCCGCTACCGCCTGCCGGGTAGGCTCGTCTGCACCGGTGCGGTCAAAATGCTGCTCCAGATATTCACAGTTGCGCCCGATCAGCGCCAGCGAGCGGAAGCAGACCTCCTCGACCCGCTTGCGCTGCTCTGCCGTGATAGACCGCATTTCTGTCCTTTGCTGCTCCATTGCTCTGCCTCCCCGGGCGATGCCATTTTTTCAACGAAACACCGCAGTGTTCCAACTGCCGCAGCCGTGCGCAAGCCTTACGGGCGGGTGGGCGGCGCTTTTTGCCGCAGCACAACGTCCCTGACCGCGTAGATCAGCTTGCCGGTGGTGGGCTTGCCGCTGCCCAGCCTTGTATCGGCCTTAAAGGCCAGCCACGCAGGGGTCGGCTTTTCCTCCAGCTGATCCACCATCCGGCGGATGCCGCTTTCCACGGCAGCCACCGATGTATCAAACTGCTCGCTCACCGCCTGCAAGATCTCCTTGCGGATCGCCAATTTCTGGCTGGTACTGCATACGATGCTGACCGCACTGGAAAGATACCCGGCGTTGACATCCCCCTGCGGGATGCCCCACGCTGCATACAGCTGACTGCACCGCTGCTCCAGCTGCCGGTTCTGCCGCCCGGGCATCCGGTAAAGCTGCCACAGCAGCCTTTTCATCTCGGTGCCCTCTACGCAGTAGTACCCTTCGCGGATCTTTTGCAGCGCCGTGCCGTTGCTGCGGCCATGGCTCTGTACCAGCAGCGTCGGCCGCTTCTTCAGCTGGTACAGCTGCCGGACAAATTGCTCTGCGGACAGATCCGTCAGCTCGCTGCAAAGCACCACGGCATCATAACGGGCACCCTGCCGCAGCTGCGCCAGCAGCTTTTTGCCGCTGCAAAAGCAGGTGCAGGCAATGGCGGTTCCCTGCTCCTGCAAATAGCGCTTCTGGACGCGCAGTTCTTTCAGATCGTAGCTTGCAAGGGCGACTTGCAGTTGGGCTGTTCGCTCACTGTTCACGCCATGCGCCGCCTTTCCTGCCTAGCAGTTCGGCAGCTGTCAGGTCTGTGACCACATCCTGCCAGAGCTCCGGCTGAACTCCATTTTCACACAAGTAGCGCAGGAGCCGGTAACAGAACTCCGGCTCTGCCGCAATGTGCTGGCTGACCATTTGCTGTCGGCTGCCTACCCGGCACAGGGTCAACCGACAGCCCTGTGTGCCCTCTACCTCCATGGCATACACCAGCGTATACGCCTGCTGCAGACCATCAATGGCAGAATACTGCCGGATCATGGGTGAAAATGTATGTTCCATTTCAGTTCCTCCTTACTACAAGGGCCATGCTTTTTTCGCCTTGTTTATCCTTTTGCTACTTATTGTATGAAGCAGGAGAAACCGTTACAATCCTAAAAAAGTGTTGTATTGACAGTTTTTTCGCTGTTTTTCAGAAAATATACTGTTAGTTTTCGTTTATTTTACATGCAGCGTACTCTGTCTGTCAGCTTTAGAATAACACGTTGCGCCTATAAATTCAACCGGTATCTTTTTCCACTTTTCTTTTTTGCCCCGTCCTTCCGGCAAGACTGCCGCCCGGACGCAAAAGCTCCGCAGCTTCAACATTCCCGCAGGATGATTTCACGGTTTTTTCACATTTTTTTGCTAAACTAAATAAGATATTGTCTGCAAACGTTTCCTACTTTCAAACCACAGGCAGCAGCGCCCGGCGGCGCAGTACCGGAAAGGCACATTTATGCTCAAGCTCAAACAGATCAACAAAGAATACAAGACCGGCGAGTTGGTGCAGCACGCACTGAACAACGTCAGTCTGAACCTGCGGGACAACGAATTCGTGGCCATTCTAGGCCCCAGCGGCTCCGGCAAGACCACCCTGCTGAACATCATCGGCGGTCTGGATCGCTACGACAGCGGCGATCTTGTCATCAACGGCATCTCCACCAAAAAATACACCGACCGCGACTGGGACTCCTACCGGAACCACACCATCGGTTTCGTGTTCCAGAGCTATAACCTGATCCCCCACCAGACCGTGCTGGGCAACGTGGAGCTGGCGCTGACCATCTCGGGCGTTTCCAAGGCCGAGCGCCGCCGCCGTGCCGCCGCTGCACTGGAGCAGGTGGGGCTGGGCAACCAGCTGCACAAGCACCCCGGCGAGATGTCCGGTGGGCAGATGCAGCGCGTGGCCATTGCCCGCGCACTGGTGAACAACCCCGACATCCTGCTGGCCGATGAGCCCACCGGCGCACTGGACAGCGAGACCAGCATTCAGGTCATGGAACTGCTCAAGGAAGTGGCGCGGGACCGGCTGGTGGTCATGGTCACCCACAACCCGGAACTGGCCGAGCGCTACGCCACCCGCATCGTAAAGCTGAAGGACGGCGTGATCCGCTCCGACACCATGCCCTACGAGCCCGAGGACGAGGCCGCCGCCGCAGCCCCCGTGCACCGGAACATGGGGCACTCCTCCATGTCCCTGCTCACCTCCCTTTCCCTCAGCTTCAACAATCTGCTCACCAAAAAGGCGCGCACCCTGCTCACCGCCTTTGCCGGTTCCATTGGCATCATCGGCATTGCGCTGATCCTTTCCCTTTCCAACGGTGTGAGCCGCTATATCAGCAACATGGAAAAATCCACGCTGGCGGCCTACCCGCTGCAGATCAGCAGCACCGGCGTGGATCTGACCAGCATGATGGACCCGGACACCTACACCAGCGTTTCGTCCAGTGCTGAGCCTGCGCCGGATGGCATGGTCACGGTGAGCCAGCTGCTAGCTCAGCTGAACATCGGTGCCACCAGCAACGACCTGCGCTCGCTGAAGGAATATCTGGACAGTGACGCCTGCACCATCCGGGACAACGCCACGGTGGAATACGCCTATTCCGCTTCTCCGCTGATCTACCGTCAGAACCCGGACGGCACCGTGCAGAAGCTAAACCCGGACACCACCTTCTCCGATATTGCCAGTGAGAGCACCTCGGTGACCAGTATCATGACCTCCATGTCCAGCCCCTATGTGTTCTGCGAAATGGCCGAGACCCCCGCCCTGTACGAAGATCAGTATGACATCAAGGCCGGTCGCTGGCCCGAAAAGTACAACGAGCTGGTGCTGACCCTGAACGCGGACGGCAGCATTTCGGACTACACGCTGTACGCCATGGGTCTGCGGGATCAGGCCGAGCTGGACAAAATTTTACAGCAGTATGCGCAGAACCAGAAGATCGATCTGCCCACGGACTACGGCACCTATACCTATGACGATTTTCTTGGCATGACCTTCAAGCTTGTCAACAAGGCTGACTGCTACGTCTACGACACCGAGCACAAGGTCTGGCTGAGCAAACTGAACGACGAAGCCTATATGCAGCAGTTGGTGGCTGACAGCGAGGAGCTGACCATTGTCGGCATCGTGCAGCCCAAGGCAGACGCCACCTCCGCCATCCTGCACAGCGGTCTGGACTACCTGCATGATCTGACCTATCATGTCATCGATCAGGCAGCCAACAGCGAGATCGTGCGCCAGCAGCTGGCAGACCCGGACATCAACGTGCTGACTGGTGAGCCCTTCGATGCTGCCGGCAACAGCGTGCTGGACATTGCATCCCTGTTCTCGGTGGACACGGACGCCCTCAAGGACGCTTTCCAGTTTGACACCAGCGCCCTGCACTTTGATCTGGACGGCGCATTCGACCTGACCGACGGCTCCTTCGACCTCGCCACCCTCATCGACCCCTCCAGCTTCAAGCTGGATCTCAGCGGGCTGCCGCTGCCGGACATGGAGATGGACATGAGCGAGCTGTTCGACGGCGTAGAGCTGAACATCTCTCAGGACGGCTTACAGGCATTGATGAAAAAGATCCTGAACGGCTACAAGCGCTATATCATCAGCAACGGCCTGCTGAATCTGGACAAGATCGGCTTTTCCTCCTATATGAAAACCGAGGCCTTCCAGACATTGCTGAACGAATCCATGGGCGACCTGCTGGACACCTCCGGGCTGGAGGAACAGTTTGCCGATACCCTCCAGCAGAATTTGCAGACTGTGATGGAGAGCTACTCTGTCCAGCTGAGCGAGGCGCTGCAGGTCCAGCTCACCGCCGCTTTGCAGGAGCAGATGGGCCCCGCTATCCAAAAACTGGCCGGACAGCTGGAGCAGAAGATCGCGCAGGCCATCCAGAGCAACATTGCGCAGCTGAGCACGCAGGTGGAAAGCGCGCTCAAGATCGACCCCGCCGTGTTCCAGCAGGCCATTCAGATCAACATGACCGGCTCTGACCTGACCGAGATGATCAAAAACACCCTGCTCTCCTCCGCTTCCAGCTACGAAAAGATTTTGAGCGATATCGGCTATGTGGACTACGCAAAGCCCGATGGCATCTATATCTACCCCAACAGCTTTGACACCAAGGCGCAGGTGGTAAGTGAGCTGGACGCCTACAACGCCGCCATGCGGAAGCAGGGCGAAGAGGACAAGGTGATCCACTATACCGACATGGTGGGCACCCTGATGAACTCGGTCACCGAGATCGTGGGCATGGTCAGCAATGTGCTGGTGGCCTTTGTGGCCATCTCGCTGGTGGTGTCCTCCATCATGATCGGCGTCATCACCTATATCAGCGTTCTGGAGCGCCGTAAGGAGATCGGCATTCTGCGTGCCATCGGTGCTTCCAAGCATAACGTCTCGCAGGTGTTCAATGCCGAGACCTTTATCATCGGCCTGTGCTCCGGCGTGATGGGCGTGGTGCTCTGCCTGCTGCTGCTCATCCCCGGCAATATGCTCATCCACCACATCGCGGGCGATGTGAACGTGGTAGCCTCGCTGCCGCCGCAGGCCGCGCTGATCCTGATCGTTCTGGCCACTTTGCTTACCATGCTGGGTGGCCTGCTCCCCGCCCGCAGCGCCGCAAAGAGCAACCCCGTCAAGGCGCTGCGCTCTGAGTAAACTATTCCGCATTCAAATCCCTGCTGTGCCCTGTGTGCAGCAGGGATTTTTGCATTCTGTCCCGGTTCAAGGTACTTTGCTGCACAAATTACGCGAAAACAATTGACGTAAGGCTTCGAACGCGGTAATATAAGAGTACATTTTATCAAAAAATTGGAAATGATTAGAAAGATGAAAAAAGACCGGACAAAAAAATGGGCTCTGTGCCGACTGCTGGAATGCGCCGCATGCGTGGTGCTGTTGGCAGGGTTCTATCGTCTGGTGGGCTGTCCCATCCGTCTGCTGACAGGCGTCTCCTGTGCAGGCTGCGGAATGACCCGTGCGTGCCTTTGTGCTTTGCGGCTGAACTTCCGGCAGGCATTTTACTTTCATCCGCTGTTTCCGCTTGTTCCGGTAGGGGCGGCGCTCTTGCTGTGCCGGAAAAAGCTGCCCCGCACGTTTTTTTACGGATGTATGTACACGCTGCTTGGGATATTTGTCATCGTGTATATATATAGATTGTTCCGGGGAGACGGTTCTGTTGTGGTGTTCGATCCACGCAGCGGCCTGATTTTCCGGGTCGTTTCACAATTTAAAGGAGGAATTTAAATGTTCTGTTCTCATTGCGGCAAGGAGATCCAGCCGGGCACAAAGTTCTGCCCCAGCTGCGGCGCAGATGTTTCGGCAGAGTCCCGTGTGGTGCATTCGGCCAACAAGGCATTCCGGGCAGCCGAGGGCGAGTTGACCAATGCAGTCAACGAGGTTCGGGATACCTTCCAGAATGGCGGCGCGGGCTATGCAGGAGAGCGTCTGACCGACAACCGCGGCCTGATCTCCTACATTCTGCTCACCCTTGTTACCTGCGGCATCTATTCTTACTATTTCGTTTACAAGCTGGCGCACGATGTCAACATTGCATGCAGTGGCGACGGCGAAGAGACCGGCGGCCTGTTGCAGTACATTCTGCTGTCCATCGTGACCTGCGGTCTGTATTCCCTGTACTGGGAGTACAAACTGGCCAACCGTCTGGCCACCAACGCTCCGCGCTACGGCCTGACTTTTCAGGAAAACGGCACTACCGTTTTAATGTGGCATCTGGTGGGTGCGGTGCTGTGCGGCATCGGTCCTTGGGTGGCAATGAACATCCTTATCAACAACTCCAACAAGATCTGCAACGCCTATAACCGCTACAACAACCTGTAAGCGGACAGGTGACGGGGTCGGCTGCCGGAATGGGGCAGTCGGCCCCTTTTGCTGTAAAGGGAGCCTAAGCGCTTGCACAGCGCGTCCCGGTTGTGCTAGAATAGGAAAAACTGATTTTCAAAGGAGAACCTCCGATGCCGAACATCATCGAGATCACCGACCTTACCGCCCCGGAGCTGGACGTCTACGCCCGGCTCACGCAGGCGCAGCTGCGCAACCGGCTGGAGCCGGAAAAGGGCATTTTTATCGCTGAAAGCCCCAAGGTGATCGCCCGGGCGCTGGACGCCGGGTACCAGCCACTTTCCCTGCTGATGGAGCGCAAGCAGATCACCGGCCCGGCACAGGAGATCTTGACCCGCTGCGGCGATGTGCCGGTGTACACCGCCGACCGGGAACTGCTGGCACAGCTTACCGGCTTTGCGCTGACCCGGGGTGTGCTGTGCGCCTTCCGCCGCCCTGCGCCCCGCACGGTGGAGCAGGTGTGCGCCCACGCCCGCCGGGTGGCTGTGCTGGAGGGCATCGTGGATTCCACCAACGTGGGCGCTATCTTCCGCAGCGCCGCCGCGCTGAACATGGACGCTGTGCTCATTACCCCCTCCTGCTGCGACCCGCTGTGCCGCCGTGCGGTGCGGGTGAGCATGGGCACTGTATTTCAGGTGCCGTGGGCACAGATCGGCGCCTGCCCCGCCGACTGGCCGGAAAACGGCAGCGCCCAGCTCCACGCGCTGGGCTTCAAGACCGCTGCCATGGCACTGAGCGACCGCTCGGTCAGCATCGACGACCCTGCCCTTGCCGCTGAGCCGAAGCTTGCCATCGTGCTGGGCACCGAGGGCGACGGGCTTGCTAACAGCACCATTGCCGCCTGCGATTACACCGTAAAGATCCCCATGTCCCATGGGGTGGATTCCCTCAACGTAGCCGCCGCCAGCGCCGTGGCTTTCTGGCAGCTTGGCCGCTTGTAAGTCCCCCGCTTGCGCTCTCCGAAATTGCTTGACAAACGCCCCAAAACGCGGTACACTATCAGCGTCATCAATATGGGCCTATAGCTCAGTTGGGAGTGCAAGAGTATCGCTTTTGTGCCCCACAGAGTTGTGGGCATTCAAATGGGGAGTATGTCGGTCGGTCGCCCAACCGAGTCACGCCCCTAAATATGGGCCTATAGCTCAGCTGGGAGAGCGTTCGGTTCGCATCCGAGAGGTCAAGGGTTCGAATCCCTCTAGGTCCACTTTTAGCAGCAGCGTAATTTTAACGCTGCTGCTTTTCTTTTGCATGTACATAAGTCACACGCTGGCTTTGGGACCTAGAGGGATTCGAACCGGGCGGGGGGCAACAATGTATGCGGCAGTGGGTGTGCCCGTCCAGAATAAAGCCATTCCAGATGATAATGGGATTCAGCAGCCGTCCTTCGTGGAGAATGCAAGGATGCCGATTTTGTACAGCGCAGAAAACGATAAAAGCCATACCGAAAAATCCCAAAAGGATCTCACGGTATGGCTTTTGTTATAGGGCAGCATCTATCGCAAGGCAAGAAATTAGTGCAACATTCAAACAGCATATTTGCGATATGCAATTCAACGCTGTTGCCGTTGCATTAAAAAATTGAATTGCTATAACGGTGGAACAAACCGGTAGCCAAGGTTGGTAAATAATCCGCCCGGATGCTGCGCCATCAGGCTTTTATGCGGTCTGCCCGGTGTGGGGCAGCGTGGTCATTCGGTTGTCAGCCGCCTGCCAGCTTGCGGTAGGCGTTCAGCACCTGATAGGCCGGGATGCTGCTGCCGGGGGCAAATTTGCCGTTCAGGCGGCGCTTCATCAGGCCCTGCTCCACGCACCACTGGGCTGCCTTGGCGGTATCCGGGTCTGCCACGTCTGCAAAGGCCGGAGCCTCGGCAGGCTCGGGACGGCCTGCGGTGTTCCACAGCAGCAGCGCGGTCTGGGCGCGGTTTTCGGGTGCAGCCACGCCTTCCGGCAGCAGGGCTTGCAGCTTGCGGCCGGAAACATAATTGTACACGCCGTAGCCCACAACGCCAGCCGCCACTGCGCCAGCCGCCGCCACGATGACGATCGCACCGCCGCCGTCATCGCCGCCGGTAGAGCCGCCGCCCGGGGTATCGCCGCCGGAGGGAGGCGTTGCCGTGCCGTCCGGGACGACCTTCACGTTCAGGGCAAAGGTCTCACTGCAATTCATGCCGCAGTCGTAGGTGTAGGTCACTTGGTTCTCGCCCTCGTTCACCTTCAGGGTATTGCCGCTCACAGTGCCGCCGTTCCAGTTGGTGGCCTTGGTCACGTCAAATTTGCCGGGGAGGGTGCGCAGGTCAAAGGTGCGGGAGGTCTCTTCAACCTCGATGGTGATTTTGTTGTCACTTGCTTTCAGTTCCGTAACAGCCGTTTTGCTCACATCCAAACTGGTCAGCTGGTTATCGTAGCAAGACAGAAACGTCAATTTTGTATTCTTGCTCACATCCAAACTGGTCAGATTGTTTTGGGCGCAATACAGTTCCTCCAATGCTGGGTTCTTGCTCACATCCAAACTGGTCAGCTGGTTATTGTAGCAAGACAGAAACGTCAATTTTTTATTCTGGCTCATATCCAGACTGGTCAGTTGATTATAGAGAACTGCCAGATACTCCAATTCTGTATTCTTGCTCACATCCAGTTTCGTCAGCTGGTTATCGTAGCACCACAGCTCCTCCAATGCTGTATTCTCGCTCACATCCAGACTGGTCAGATTGTTATCGGCGCAATTCAGGTTCTTCAGGTTGGGAAAGAACTGAATGCCATACAAGTTACTGATGTTCTTGCTCTCGACATCGATTTTCTTAACTGCATTCCGTTCTGCCGGTGCCAGCTTACGATCGCCGTTTTTGTCAAACATTTTGAGATAATTCCGGAACGTTTCGTCCGGGAAATTGGAAGAGGACAGTTCGATGGTGCTACCAGCATGCGTCCCCCCTGCCGCAAAGGCACTGAAGGGCAAAAAGGTAAACACCATAGCCAGCGTCAAAAGGGCACTGACAAGGCGCGTTCGTTTTGAGAATCGCTGTTTCATGGGGTGCTCCTTTCTGTTATGGGGTGTATTGCTGCAGGGCGTTTTTCTGGGCGGCGGCGGTGAGGTCGTCCAGAGCGCTCATCACGTCCCGGTAGTTTGGGGGAAACTTGTTTTCCC
>ERZ1026860.1121-NODE-1121-length-14475-cov-7.501595_pt1 | contig 14475 bp, 20 predicted proteins | sample MGYA00380160_ERZ1026860 | MGnify/ENA primary metagenome ERZ1026860 (study PRJEB33269, sample SAMEA4719796) | human gut metagenome | biome: human-associated habitat; feature: organic feature; material: feces | place: Cameroon | collected 2013-10 ... | reverse complement strand
GCCCGAGACCCCGACCCCGGCAGCTTCCTCTGCGACGCCCGCCGCAGAAGAAACGCCCGCCGAATCTCCGGCTGCAACCGCTGACCGTGAAGAGCCTGCTTTTGACCCGGACGCTCCCAACCCCAACCCCGTGGAGGCCGGCCCCGCCGTCGCTCCGAAGGACGAAAGCGGCAAGTTTGACCCTACCAAAATCGCCGACGCCTCCGATTTCGGCGATTGGGAAGAGCAGGGGTGTAAGGGGTAAGAACCCCCGTAAATCATCATAGCAAACAACAAAACCCGACTGGATGCTTTGTCCAGCCGGGTTTTGCTGTTTATTCTCCTCTCGCAATCTCCGTCAGTTTCTTTTTGTCCAGCACCTCCACGCCGCCGCGGTAGAGGCGGACCCAGCCTTCCTGCGCGAAGTACTTCAGCAGGCGGCTGACCACCTCGCGGGCGGAGCCCATGTAGCGGGCCATCTGGTCGTGGGTCATGCGCAGGTCGGTGCCGCCGGTCTTGGCCAGCTCATCGGTGAGGAAGATGGCCAGCCGCCGGTCGGCGCTCATGAACAAGATCTGCTGCATGGTCCACATGGTGTCGGAAAAGCGCTCGGCCGTCGTCTGGTAGGCAAAGCAGCAGACGTAGACGTTCTGCTGCATCAGGCGGCGGAAGGTGCCTGCCCCGATGCAGTAGGCCTCGGTGTCCTCCTCGGCGTCGATGTAGAGGTCAAAGTTGACCGAGTCCATGACGCAGGAGGCCGAGAGGATGCAGACCTCGCCCGCAAACAGGCGGTAGAGGGTGATGTCCCGCCCGTCCTCGGAGAGCAGGTAGGCCCGCAGCTGGCCCGAGCGCAGCAGCAGGATGCCCACGCAGCTTTCTACGGGGCTGTGCACCCGCTCGCCCTTTTTGTAGGTGACGGGGCGGGTGGTGCGGCACAAAAAGTCCTGCTCGTCGGCCGTCAGCTGCTCCCAGAACGGGAAGCCGCAGGCCAGACAATCGGGGCAGACCTTTGTTTTTTTGTCCAGTTCCGGCATGGTATCACCCTTTCCGCAGGGCCTTGGCGGCCTCGCTGCCCGCAAGGGCACCCTCATAGACGGCCTTGGCCACCTGCAGCAGGCCCCCAGTGCAGTCGCCTGCCGCGTACAGGCCGGGCAGGGTGGTCTGCATCTTATCGTCCACCACGATGCGGTTCCCGTCCACCTCGGCCCCCAGCTTGCGGGCCAGCGCGGTGCTGCCCGCCACGCCCAGCGCCACGAAGACGCCGGAGAGGGGCACTTCCTCGCCGTCTGCCAGCTGCACGCCGGAGAGCCGCTCCTCACCCAGCAGGGCCTCCACCTTCTGGGGTTTGACGGTGACCTCGGCCGGGAACTCCGCCGTCAGCGGCTGGCCGTTGGTCAGCAGGGTGACGCTTTTGGCCACGGGCAGCAGGGCCTGGGCCTCGTGCAGGGCATACTCGCCGCTGCCCAGCACGGCCACATCCTTGCCCCGGTAGAAGAAGGCATCGCAGGTGGCGCAGTAGCTCACGCCGTGGCCCTCCAGCCCGGCCAGCCCCGGGATGCGGGGCACGGCCCGGGATGCCCCGGTGGCCAGAATGACGGCGTCGGCGGGAAATTCGCCGTCCAGCGTCTCAACGGTCAGCTTGTCGGTGTAGGTCAGGCCCACGGCCTCGGTGGTGACGAACCTTACCCCCACCGCCTTGGCCCCCGCGATGCCCCGGCGCTCCAACTCCGCCCCGGAGATGGGCTCCGAAAAGCCGTAGTAGTTCTGGATGAGCTCGGCGCGGTCCAGCGCGCCGGGGCCCTTGGTGAGGACGGTGGTGTCCGCGCCCGCCCGGGCTGCGTACAGCGCGGCCGATACGCCTGCCGGGCCGGAACCGATGATGACGATGTTTGCCATAGTGTGATCCTCTCAGTCTCGCAGCGGCTGGTGCGCTTCCCCGGCGGGGAGGTGCAGGCTGCGTCGTTGTTTCTGTGTATCTGTCTCTATTATACACGAAAACTTTGGGATTTCCGTGACTCAGTTCCAAAAAGGCGGCGATTGTGCTATAATGAGCTCATCTGATACGATTTTGGGAGGCCTTTATGTCCAAGCAACGCCTGCTTTTCATCACCACCGGCGGCACCATTGCCAGCGTCCGCACCGCGCAGGGGCTCAAGCCTGTGCTCTCCAGCGAGGAGCTGCTGGCCCACCTGCCCGAGCTGCAGGAGCTTTGCTGCCCGGAAACGCTGGCCCTGTGCAGCATCGACAGCACCGACCTGGGCCCGGAGCACTGGCTCATGATGGCCCGGGCCGTGCAGGAAAATTACGCGCTGTACGATGGCTTTATCATCTGCCACGGCACCGATACGCTGGCGTACTCGGCGGCGGCCCTCTCCTACCTCATCCAGAATGCGGATAAGCCCATCGTCCTGACGGGCGCCCAGCAGCCCATCTCCAATGAGATCACCGACGCCAAGAAGAACCTGCGGGACAGCGTCATCTGCGCCTGCGACCCCGGCAGCCGGGGGGTGATGGTGGTGTTCGGCGGCCACGTCATCGCGGGCACCCGCGCCAAGAAAAACAAGACCATCAGCTACGATGCCTTTGCCTCGGTCAATTTCCCGGCGCTGGCGCTGGTGCAGGGGGACCGTCTGGTACGGTATGTCCCCTCCCCCTGGCCCACCGGCCCGGTGGAGTTTGGCCGGGCGCTGAACCCGAAAGTTTTTCTGCTGAAACTGACCCCCGGCCTCGGGCCGGAATTGATCCCGGCCATCTTTCAACAGTACGACTGCGTCATTGTGGAAAGTTTTGGCGTGGGGGGCATCCCGCAGCGGCTCATGGACGCCTTTGCCCAGAGCCTGGGCGACTACGACCAGACCCACAAGATGCTGATCCTCACCACCCAGGTCACCTACGAGGGCAGCGACGTGGGCATCTACGAGGTGGGAAAGCGGGTCAAAAACCGCTTCCGCTTCCTCGAAGCCCACGATATGACCATTGAGGCCGTGGTGACCAAGGCCATGTGGCTGCTGGCGCAGGACTGCGAGAGCTTCGACCAGCTCCAGCAGCGGTTCTACCGGCAGGTCAACTTTGATACATTTTATCACTGATCATCCCATGAAAAGAGCGGAGGATGCGTTCCTCCGCTCTTTCTATGTTATGCAAACACCAGCTGAACCAGCAGCACATAGCACAGCGTGCCGCCGGCGATGGAGAGCAGTGTTTCGTGCTTCCACTTGTGGAGCGCGATGGTCACAGCGATGGCAAGGGCCTCGGGGATGCCGTGGCTGCCCGCGAAGACGCGGACGCCCTTGAGGCAGTAAACGATCAGCATGCCAAAAATGGCGGCAGGCAGCACCCGGCCCAGATACCGCACCACCTCGGGCGGCTGCTGGTCCTTGGATGAAAAGATCAGAAAGGGCAGAAACCGCGTCAGCATGGTGGCGGCGGTGCACAGGGCAATGGTCAGGGCAAACTGGACTCCGCTCATGGGGCCGCCTCCTCTCCGCAGGCCGTGTGGACGGCCTCGCTGCGCTCAATGGGCTTGCGCAGCACCAGCAGCAGCGCCAGAATGCAGACCATGGACGGGATGAGGAAGCTGCCCGACCCAAACACCAGCAGGCAGGCAAAGGGCACCGCCAGACCGATGAGACCGGAGTAATGCTGCGGTTCCTTCTCCCACTGGTTGAGGAAGATGACCACAAACATGGCCGTCATGACGAAATCCACGCCCTCGGTGCTGAAGGGCAGCACCGACCCGACGGCAGCCCCCAGAAACGCGCTGGCTACCCAGTAGAGCTGGTCCAGCAGGGTGATGAAGAACATGAACCATCCCCGGTCCACGCCCGCAGGCGGCTCGGCTGAGCAGGTGATGGAAAAGGTCTCGTCGCTCATGGCGTAGATCATGTAAAAGCTGCGCAGGCCGTAGCCCTTGTAGCGCTCCAGCATGGTCAGGCCATAAAACAGGTGCCGTGCCTGGATCATCAGGGCCATCAAAAAGGCGGAAAGGGGCGAAAAGCTGCTCAAAAGCAGCGACGCCAGCACAAATTCCAGCGATCCGCCGTACCCCACGGTGCCCATCAGCGGCGGCAGCCATACCGGCAGCCCCAGCGACTGGACGTAGATGCCGTACCCCAGCCCCAGCACGAAATACCCGGTCAGCACTGGGATGGTGCACGGAAACGCGGCCCGGAGCGCCGCCAGCGCCCCGCTCTGCGTGGGACGTGAGAATGCGTGTTCGATCTGTTGCATATACTTCAACCCTCCAATCTAGTATTATAACAGGTTTGTCCTGCTTTGCAAGAGGAATGAAACAAGAAGAGCCGGGAGTTTGGAAGCTCCCGGCTCTTTGGAAATATGTTGTTAGAAAATGGAGAGAAGGTTGGATAGGAGAGATGTGGGACTTTTAACGTATTCAACGAGGTCGCTATATGCATCCAAATCCTCATTTTGCGCAGCAAGATGTTCCCAACCGGTAGAATCTCCACCATACTGGATGGAGTCGAAAAATACTCCTGTAAATGCACTTTCGGAAACAGTTGTGACACTGCGAGGAATATAGATTGATATTACTGAAGAACCTGCAAAAGCATATTCACCAATGGTTTGTACTCCATCTGGAATCGTTAAATCTATGACGGGGGCAGATTCGGGACCGACACCTGAGAAGGAGTGATTTTCGATTGTTTTCAAATGAAGAGGCAAGCGTAATTCTGTTGCATTTCTACAATTAGCAAAGGCACTGTTTTCGATGCAGATAACTGTATCGGGAATCAAAATTCGAGTCAATCCTGTTTGACAGAAAGCATACGCCCCAATTTTCGTTAATTCTTTTGGGTAATCGATGTACTTGAGTTCGCCACAGTTGTGGAAAGCAGAGTCTCCGATAAATTGTATGGTATCCGGGAGAGAGATACTTTGTAAGTTCCAGCAATCTTTGAATATTGCATTTGGGAGGACTGTGATAGGTGCTTGAATTGTTACTTTTTCAAGATTTCTGCAGTTGAAAAAAGCATTGTGGCCAAGTTCAGTTACATTACGCGGGATAAGAACCTCTTTTATATTTAAACAATTTTCAAAAGCAGAAGGAGCTATTTTATAGCTTTTTTCTTTTGGTAATTCTAGGACACCATTAAAATCTTTCGGAAAAGTATAGCCTGTCAAAGTTGTACCATCCGCACTCCATATTGCAGGAGATGGCACAGGTGCGGGGTCTTCTTTGGGTTCTTCCTTTGGATCTTCTTTGTTCTCCTCTTTTGGCTTTTCTACTGGTTTATCATCCTTGGGCTCTTCGGGCTTGGGCTCTTCAGGAGCTGGTTCGGGAGGCTCTGGCTTCGTTTCCGTGATGCTCCCGCCACTGGCCCCGGTCCCTGTGCCAGTCCCTATATTGGTGGGCGGCTTTATGGGTGTTGTCGTGCTTCCGCCGCCCGGTAGTGCGACCGTGACCGCACAGGAGGAAAGCGTCAACGCCAGAAAAGAGGCGGCTGCAAACGTAGAGAAAAAGCCCCGAAAAGCTCCCGGATGGTTTCGCATGTGCGTGTTCCTCCTTGTTTTTCACCAAGATGCGGCAAAGAATCGTCAATCTCAGTGTAAAAGGGAAGACGGCGGTTGTCAATTGCTTTTTCACGCTGCACGGTAAAAATATATCCTCAGGAATTGTGCAGAAGCGACAAAAATAGTCGAAAAAGAGACTTTTTGATGCGTTGCGTGGCAGATAAATGGATTTCAAGGGAAAAGATGGGGTGGCCATGAGTGGAGCTGTGTCATTTGTTTTGGGATTGCTGGGGTTGGGCACAGGTGGAGTCAGTTTCGAGCGCTTGCAGCAGAAAATGTTGAATGATGTTAGGCGTAGAAGATATTGGTTTTAACAATCGAAAACTTCAATCATAAATGTTTGGCAGATGCTCGCCCCTGCGGACAAGGCAGTTACTCCTGAAGAATTTTTGGATTTGTCGCGTTTTTGTCGCATTTTCCGGCCTGTTTTTGGCATATAAAAACGAAAAAGCTCACGATGCACAAAATGCAGACAATGCAAAGAAAAACACGGCTTTCCCGCCGGTGTGCAAAAAGTGTGCAAAGGTGTGCAAGCATCCAGAAAAAGGAAAATCCAACGAGGAATCTTACGATTCTTCGTGGGATTTTGGTGCGCTCGAGGGAACTCGAATCCCTGGCCCTCTGATTAAAAGAATGGCCGCTCTAGGATTTTGCCGTTTTTCGTCGTCCGTTTTTATATAGAATTATCGTTGTTTTTGCGCTTTGTCGTGCATCCTTGCGCCCAGCCTTTCTCGGTGGATAAGGCACAAATAAGGCACTTTCCAGAGGACACCCCACAATGAACAGAAAGAGAAGCAGCCCACAGGCCCGGCGGAATCATCCCCGCCCCTGTGGGCTGTATTTTTGTTTCCCGGTCATGCGTGGTTCTCTTCCCGAATCCGGGTGAACACATCCGTCAGAGCGTCCGCCGCTGCTGCATCCGCCGAACGGATGAACCCGGCGTAAATGTCGGTGGTAGTGCTTGTCTTGGCGTGGCCCAGACGGCCAGAAACCGCCGTAACGGGAACGTGGGCGGCTATCAACAAGCTGGCGTTGGTATGCCGCAGGCTATGGAAGTGTACGGGCGGCAGGTCATGCGCCGCCAAAAAGCCCGGGAACCATGTTGTAACCGTCTTGGGGTCGATGGGTGCACCGTTCCATTTGGTGAATAGCAGGTCATTTTCCACCGTCTTACCCTCTATTTCCACCTTGCGCACCCACTCGGAACCAATTTTGAACCGCTCTGCCTTTTGGTGTTTGCGGTATTCCTGCAAGAGCTGTACACAGTCCGCGCCCATCTTGATGCACCGCCGGGAGCGTTTTGTTTTGGGCGAGGTGAACACCGTGCCTTTGCCCGGGATGTATTGCAAGGTGCGCTCAATGGAGATTGTACCCGCGTCCAAATCCACGTCAGACCAGCGCAGGCCGCAAATCTCGCCGCGCCGTGCGCCCGTGAACAAGGCAAGCTGTATAATGACACTGAATTGTGTGGGCGCGTCCTGTAAGGCTTGCAGAAGCCGGGCAACATCCAATTCTTCGAGGGCCTGCACGTCTATCTCTTCGGCCTTGGGTGCTTCTGCCCGCTTGCAGGGATTTTCCGGCACAAGGCCCCATTGCACCGCCTTTGTGAACACGCTGGACAGCATACGGTGATAGTGCTGCACTGTATTCCCGTTGAGCTTTCCGCCCTCTCTGGTGTGCTCTGTGAACGCTTTGGAAAGCGGAAGCCCAGCGACCCGGGAAACCTTTTCCGCCGTGCTCTGGCTCACGTTTGCGCCCCTGTGCACGTTCCGCATGGTATCTTCCCCAATGCCTGCCGCCTTTGCAATCTCGCCCCGCTTGCCGTGTGGCAGCAGTTCCAGCAGGGCAGGCGTTGCGGTATAGGTGCTATCTTCCCGCACACCCTGTTCCTCTAGGTTTGAGTAAAAGGCCATGAGGTGCGAGGGCTTGACTTGGCAGACCTTGAGTTGACCCAGCCCGGCGGAAATGCGCGGCACAAGCCGCCGATAGTTGTAAACGGTCTTGGGCTTGAGCTTCTTTTCTGCGTACTCGGTGAACCACCGCTCTATCAGATCATCCATCTTCATAGACGCTTCAAGCGAAATGCCGTTGCGTACTTCCTGCTCGAATGCGTCCGCCTGCCGTTTCAGCTCTCTTTCCAGCTTCTTCCCGGTCATTCCCGGCGGGGGTGTATAGGTGCGATTTACCAGCACTTGACGGCCTTGCCGATCATAGCCGTTGGAAACCCGGATGCAGTAGGAGCAGGAGCCGTCTTTCTTCATCCGCTTTGTTATCTTTGCCATGTGGTTACACTTTCTGTGGGGCTGTACCCACGCTGACAGTGGCAGAAAAGCCCCGCCGGGCGGCTTTAGTCGTTCTTGGTGTTGGCCTCTTCGGAAGCATCCCCGGCGGCATCCTGGCTATTCTCCGTTTTCTGCTGGCCGTCTGTTGGTGGAGTCCATTCACCAAGCATCATTTGCCGGAACATGAAAGCGAGTTTTTCTTCACTTAATCCCCGGTTCTCCATTTCCGCTTGTTTGGTTTCTTCTACTATGGCATGTGCTACTAATTTCGCTGTATGCTCTGCATCATCATACAGACTGTATGAATATTGACGGAGCCTTGTTAGTTCTTGAACTCGTTTTATCGCTTCCGCTCTTCCTTCGTAGTTCAAATCTGCGAAAGCATCACAAAGCTCTTTCTTTTGGTCTTGAACGGTCGGGCCAAGTGAAACCGCTTTTTCAATAGACTCCATCCACTTGTTATATTTATCATCCTTGAAAACAATGCGGTAATGATAATATCCAAGTTCTTTTGCATCCACTCCAAGTGCGGTTGCAAATTTCTCTATGGTTTCAATTTTGGGGTTGATTAGTCCTCTTTCGTATTGACTTACCGTTTGAGGGGTTACACCCATTTTCTTTGCAAGCTCTGCCTGCGTCATTCCAGCCTTTATGCGCGCTTGCTTTATTGCAGTTCCTGTATCCATTTGCAAGCCCCCCTTTTTGTTCAGAGTATCACAACACCTGCAAAAAGTAAAGTAAATATCTTAATTTCAGTATTGACAAAAGTAAAAACTTGAATTATGATTGTGGCGTAAGGTTTTTACTTTACAGAAAGGGTGATACGCACATGAGAATTGATCGTGTAAAATTGATTGCTGAAATGGCCCGGCAGGATATGGGCGTTGCAGACCTGTCCCAAAAGGCCACCGTTTCCCGCGCCACTGTGACGGCATTGCGTGGCGGAAAGAGTTGTAACGCAAACTCTGTTCGCCGTGTTGCTTCTGCTTTGGGCGTATCTGTAGAAAGTCTGTTGGAAGATGGAAAGGAGAGCTGACGCATGGGCGACACTATCCGCTATCCCAACATGGGAACCGTCAAAAAGGCCGCTGAAATATACGGCCTATCCCCGGTCTACATCCGCCGACTGTGCAGAGAGGGCAAAATCAGATATGTGAACGCCGGGCATATGTGGCTTGTGAATCTGGACAGCCTGGCCCGGTACTTTGAGCAGGGCGACCCAGCCCCAGCGGAACGGTACAATAGTGCGTCCTCTGTTCGCCGGGTGTATGCTTCTATGCGGTAAGTGGTGGTAAACTATGGGTACATCTAGTAAAGCAGTGCTATTTTTTCTTTCCTACTTTGAAGCACTCCAAGAGCTGAAGCCAATGCAACAGCTTGAAGCATACAATGCAATCTTTCAATATGCTTTCTATGGAACAGAGCCAAAGCCCAGCAAAGCTGTTAAACCTTTGTGGACGCTCATTAAGCCTACAATAGATTCTAGCATGAAAAAACGCGCTGATGGGTCAAAAGGTGGACGCGGTAAAGAAACCACTGGTTCGGAAGATGATGAAACCAGTGGTTTGAAGAATACGGGAACCGCTGGAAGCGCAGATGCTTCAAGCAATAAGGAAAAGGATAAAGATAAGGAGATAGATAAGGATAAAGGAAAAGGAATCGGAGCCGCAACGGCAAGCCAGCGGACAAAGAAAAAGCTGCAAACGGCAGTCTTTCAAAGCCTGCCTAGCAGCACGAATAGAATCGGCTACGCCGCAACAGAAGAGCTGAAAAGGCTGCAGATACCAAAAATTGAAAAGGCGGCAGAGCAGACAGCCGCACAGCCGCCAGCACAGCAAGAGGATGCAGAAACCGCCGAATTAAAAAAGGCATTTCGACAGGGCAGAGCAGAGGAAGAACAGCCCGCCCCGGCGGAATGCTCCCAGCCCCCGCCGGGTTGATTCTCTGCCAACAGAACCAGCGGCCAGACCTCACAGCCAAAAGAAAGGAGTATGCACCATGTTTATTTACACGCTCTACACCCTTACGGGCGAACCTGTAGGACAAACGCCCTTGCTTGGGCAGGCTATGCGCACCGCCCGGGCCTATGCCGCCGCCCACTGCGCGCCCTGTGTGGTAGAGTGCCGCCGTCTTGATACCGATAAAGCCCGCCGGGTATTGCTGAACGCAGACGGCAGCATTGTCAAGCTCTGGCAGGCCGCATAAAGCGCACTTTACCCTTGCCCACTGGATCATCCCGCCGGGAAAATCATCCCGAATGCCTATACATAACCAAAGGAGAAAAATATGCCCCGTTGTACTGTGGATGCGGATTTTCTAAAATCCGTGCTTGAGGATGCAAAAGCTGCCGGACGTTGGGCGGACGCATCCTATCAGCTTTTCTTGAAGAAGGGAGAAATCCCCGAACATGCCATGCGACGAATCCAACAGGACGAATGTATCTTGAACATTCCACTGCACAGAAAGTACTTTTCTGAAATTGAGTCCGGCGAATGGCTCAATGAAAACTGCACCACGTTGGAAATGCAGTTGAAAGCCTGTCAGCATCTTTGCGAGTATGTTATCACAAGGCTATCTGTGGTTCTGGAAGAATGCGATTATTACGATCAGGAGCGCCGGAACGTGATTCATCTGGCCCCAGCACGAACCATGAACGGCAGGCAAGTCACCATTCCCCCGGAAGTTGATGCAATCTTGGGAAAGATGTTCAGCGGCCAGGGAACGAATAAGGAGAAGAAAGCATGACGAAAGAAACACTTTTGCAGGCAACCGACCTTTTCACTACCATTCAGAAAATCGAGCAGCTCTTGACCGTCCTTGAAAAGAATAGCCTTGAGGAAGTAAAGGTGCGTGGGTTTGACTGGAAGCCCAGTGCAGAACAAGAAACGCGCATCCGCGCCGCTATTCTTGCAGATCAGCAGGAAGAGCTGGAACGCTTGAAAGCAGAATTTGCCGCATTGTAACCGCCGGGAAAGGAGTTTCAACCATGAAACAGGGAGCCACACAGAAAGATTCAACCAAACGCGCCTTGAGCGAATACTATGAAATGATTGAAAAAGAACGTGCGAGTGATGGAAAAATCGTATTCTTTAAGCGGTTAGTTCTCACCCAGGCCGCAAACAACTGGCGCGCCGCACATCCGCAAAAATAAAAAGGGCTTTCGTTTCGCATGGTACAAGCCGCCCCGCTTCTCTCATGCTACTTTGAAAGCCTCATCCGTAGGAACAAAGGAAAATAACTTGCGTGTCCATCTTCCCCCGATAGTATACCACAGCTAGGGAAAGAGGGCAAAACACAGTTTTTTCACCACAATCAGAAAGGAATAATTATGAAAAGTAAGAAAGGCCACCAGCGTTTCCGCCTGCGCATTGATCCGTTCAACCTGTTACAGCAGCTTTGCGAACAGAATTGTACGCTATCCGAATTGCAACAGCGTACAGGATTTGACCCGGCGGAAATGAAACCATTGCGCGCCGCCGGGAGAGTCCATCTTGATACACTAAATCGAATCGCCGCCGGGCTGAATGTTTCGCCCAATGCCCTGTTGATAGCCGAAACCAGCCCTTGGACTGTCCATCACTGTGACAGTGAAAAACAAGCCTACGGATTCAAAGATGCTTTCAACGCCCTCGCTGATTACAGTCCTTACGACCTCGGGCCATTGTTCAAGTAATTGACAGCCACAGCCGCCAACCCTCTGCACCATAGAGGGCAGGCGGCTTTTTTGACCCCCGGCAGATTTTTCACGCCCATTTTTTGCGGAAGTGAAAAAAATCCCTGTTATCTAAAATTATTTCGCGCTTCTGGACCCGCATAGCTTTCAAAATTGCGTCCCAGTACCTTAACGCCTTGGGGGAGATCACCCAGCAGCCAAACCGCCCCGCCGGGTGCAAATCAATAAAATGATATAAAATAGTACAATGTGTTCTCGCCGTTGCACTTTTGCCGCGTTCGAGCATCCATTACACAGGGTTTTACTGTCATTCTTGCAAGGTACACCCTGCCCGCTTCCTCTCTTCCTGCCTTGCTTTTCAGCCTATGCCGCATCCCTGCACCGCCGCATTCGCATGTTTGTTTTTCTGATAGGGTTTGCATACTTGCGGAAATGGTTTTCATGTGCGTATTGTAGCCGCTGTTCTTTGGCTGCTGGATATGTGGGCAGGATGTGGCGATCATCTGCCACCGCTGTGCATATCGCCCCCCTGTTTATTTGTTCCGCCGGGCGGTATGTAGTATTCTGGATGGATCTGTCCGCCCTTATGTTGTCTTATGTTGTCACGATGTAATGACGCTTTGCCCCCTGCTTGCCGCCGGGTGTTTTGTAATCATGTCGGGCATAGTATGCGCCGTCCTGTTTTCTGGTCGTGCGCCTTGCCTTTTGCCTGTGACATTCTTTCGCCCCGGTCTATTCGCAAGTTGTTTTTCCAGGGAACTTTTCGGGCTTGCGGAAGCTGTTTCATTTGCGCACGCATAGCCCGCCCCCTGCCTGTTGGATGCACCCATGCAAAGAAAAATATTCCCGCGTGCTTCTATTTGGCATATTGAACAACTGCAAGTCGGAATTTTCCACACTTTATACATCAAGAAACTTTCATCATAAAAACGATTTAATTTCATCGAATGTTCATCCCGGCGGAATACTGCCCCATCTGTCCATAGTCCACCGGGAAATCCCGGTGCAAGATACGGCATCCCATGGCACAGGGCGGCACTCCATGGCACCAGATGCAAAGAGATTCCACGCTGTTCCGAATAGCCGAAAAGACTCCCGTTCATCAATGCTGCATCCCGCTGCATCGCCGCCCACATTCAGCCCTCTTGCAAAATGGCCCGCCTCATGGTTTAATGCAGGCACACAGAGAACGACACAAACCGACCAGCAGGAAAAGAGGTGCATTGCTTGAACAATACAATCCGCTATCCGAACATGGGAACCGTCAAAAGGGCCGCTGAAATCTATGGACTGTCACCATCCTATATCCGGCGGCTTTGCAAAACGGGCAAAATCAGGTATGTAAACGCCGGGCATATGTGGCTTGTGAATCTGGACAGCCTAGCCCGGTACTTTGAACAGGGCGACCCGGCCCCGGCAAATCAGAGCCAGACCGCCCACGGAATCCGACAGATTGGATGATGAACACACCCGGGAGCACACCGAGAACATACACCCCGCCCGGCGGCGAGGTGTAACACACTAGACTTTCGCGGAAAGTCGTGTGCTCCTGCGGAGGGCCTAGTGCTTGCAAGCAGGGCAGACGTATATACAATACGCTGCTCTTGCAAGCAATGACCCTGTACATACACGGCCCCTTGCGTTGCAAGAACTTGTTGGGAAGAATCCCAAACCCACATAGCTGCTACGCTCTGGCAGCGCCGCAGCACGCACCCGGCCCGCGCTCTGATGCACGCAGCCAACGCACCCCGCCGGGGGAGATCATGCACAAATCAGCAGCGCCACACCCCGCCGTAGCACCGGCAACAGAACGCCCAGCACTACCCGCACCCCAACGATCAGACCGCCCCGGCGGCATCCTCCGACACACGCAGCACACGCCCGCACGGCCCAGATCAGACACCCAGCCACCCATGCTGGAAGCTGTGCAGCACTCGCAGCCCTACACGATCAGCCCCCAGACAGCACGAAAGCCCGCCCGACTATCAAGCCGGACAGGCTTTTTCTTTTGCGTGATGGAGCCGGACACAGCCCGGCGGAAACGGTCAACGATTGCTCACATTGAGCCGTTCTTTCAAACTTTCCTGCAAGACCTGCGAGAAGTTCACGCCGTTCCGCTCCGCAAGGTCATTCAGCCACGAGGGCAAAGTTACATTCTTGCGGACAGTGCGCAGATCATTGGCCCGGCGGTATGCTGTAAAGTCAATGTCAACCAGTGTCACAATCTCATTGTCCGCCGGGTGGGGCATCGTGCCGGACGCTTTCGGAATCTTACGGCCTGCATCTTCTTCCGTAATGCCCCAAATACCGATAGCATCCCGGGCCATTTCGATAGCGTCCGCGAGGTCGTCCCCCTCTGTGTTAATATCCAGATCAGGGACAAAGACAACATAGCCGCGCTCTGCGGGGGTAAGAATGATGGGGTAAACTGCTTTCATGTTGGCTTTTCTCCTTTCAGTTTCCAAATAACGAGGGCTTATTTCAGCCCCCGGCGCTTGATGATGGCCTTTGCCAGAAGTTCGTTGACCTCTTTGTGACGCGGCACGGTTTCGGTTTCACTGCCGTTCGTAAACACCATGTGATTGCTACCCTGCCGCACCAGCCACCAGCCATTGCGCTTAAAGAGGTTAATCAAGTCTTTCTGTTTCATGGTTTCACCTCTCAAGCTCATTATACACACTCTATGCGTATTAGTCAAGAGAAAGAACCGGCCCCAGTGGACACCATCCAACACACACAGCAGCCGCACCCAGACCGCCCGCAAATCTCGCAGCCTGAACCGCCCTGCCCACGCCGCCGGGCATCAGAAGCAGGGCACAGCGTAAGGCACACGGCAAGGCATTTTTTCAAGAGTAAGGCACAAACAAGGCACATTCCGGCCATTTCACACCCGCTATAAAACAGAAAAGTCCACGATTTACACCGCATTTTCAACGGTCAATCGTAGACTTTTCTTTGGTGCGCTCGAGGGAACTCGAATCCCTGGCCCTCTGATTAAAAGTCAGATGC
>ERZ1026860.1120-NODE-1120-length-14489-cov-6.535541_pt1 | contig 14489 bp, 7 predicted proteins | sample MGYA00380160_ERZ1026860 | MGnify/ENA primary metagenome ERZ1026860 (study PRJEB33269, sample SAMEA4719796) | human gut metagenome | biome: human-associated habitat; feature: organic feature; material: feces | place: Cameroon | collected 2013-10 ... | reverse complement strand
ATATAATAGTAAATAAAAGAATTTTGAAATACACATACGGAGGTAGAATAAGTGAAATTATATGAAAATGGTGCTTACCTTTTAAACGGTAAGGAAGTAATAATTGATGGACCTAAGGCTCAGGCAGCTGTCAAAAGCAAGACCGGCATGGACATCGATAAACAGACAGCTAAGCAGGAGACAATTGCTTACGGTATTTTAAAGGAGCACAATACATCCGGCAATATGGACAAGCTTCAGATTAAGTTTGATAAGCTTACATCGCATGATATCACATTTGTAGGTATTATCCAGACAGCACGAGCTTCAGGACTTGAGAAATTCCCTATCCCGTATGTACTTACAAACTGTCACAACAGCCTTTGTGCAGTTGGTGGAACAATCAATGAGGATGACCACATGTTTGGTCTCACATGTGCAAAGAAGTACGGCGGAATCTATGTACCACCTCATCAGGCAGTTATCCATCAGTTTGCACGAGAGATGCTTGCCGGCGGCGGAAAAATGATACTTGGTTCTGATTCACATACACGCTATGGTGCACTTGGTACTATGGCAGTCGGCGAGGGTGGACCTGAGCTTGTTAAGCAGCTTCTTGAACAGACATATGATATTGATATGCCTGAGGTAGTAGGCATTTACCTGACAGGAGAGCCAATCAAGGGCGTTGGACCACAGGATGTCGCACTTGCAATTATCGGAGAGGTATTCGGAAACGGCTTCGTAAAGAACAAAGTTATGGAGTTTGTAGGACCGGGTGTGTCTAATCTGAGCGTTGACTTCCGTATAGGTGTCGATGTTATGACAACAGAGACTACATGTCTTTCTTCTATCTGGAGAACAGATGACCAGGTTAAGGAATTCTTTGAGATTCACGGTAGGGCTGAGGACCACAAGGAGCTTAATCCGGGTGAGGTGGCTTACTACGACAGATTTATTGAGATTGATTTAAGCCAGATCCGCCCAATGATAGCTATGCCATTCCACCCAAGCAATACCTATACTATCGATGAGCTCAATGCAAACCTCATGGATATTCTCGATGACTGTGAGAAGAGAGCTGAGGTAAGCTTTGACGGCAAGGTGAAGCTTGATTTAAAGAGTAAGGTAAGAGACGGAAAACTGTATGTTGACCAGGGAATCATCGCAGGCTGTGCAGGCGGTGGATTTGAGAATATCTGCGATGCGGCTGACATATTAAACGGACATTCAATCGGAGCAGACGAGTTTACACTGAGTGTTTACCCGGCATCTACTCCAATATACATGGAGCTTGTGAAAAACGGAGCTGTAGCAAAGCTTCTTGAGACAGGTGCAATCGTAAAGACTGCTTTCTGCGGACCTTGCTTTGGTGCAGGAGATACACCTGCCAACAACGCATTCTCTATCCGTCATTCAACAAGAAACTTCCCTAACAGAGAGGGTTCTAAGGTACAGAACGGACAGATCAGCTCAGTGGCACTCATGGATGCACGTTCAATCGCTGCAACAGCAGCAAACAAGGGCTTCCTTACATCAGCAGCGGATATTGATGTCAACTTTACAAAGCCAAAATATTTCTTTGACAAGACTATATATGAGAACCGTGTATTTGACAGCCATGGAGTGGCAGATCCTTCAGTTGAGATTCAGCTCGGACCAAACATCAAGGACTGGCCGGCAATGAGCGCACTTCCTGAGAATATGCTTCTCAAGGTGGTTTCAGAGATCCACGATCCTGTTACTACAACAGATGAGCTTATCCCTTCAGGAGAGACATCTTCATACCGTTCAAATCCTCTTGGACTTGCAGAGTTTGCACTTTCAAGAAAGGATCCTGAGTATGTAGGAAGAGCAAAGGAAATCCAGAAGGCGCAGAAGGCTATAGAAAGCGGTGAGTGCGCAGGCAAGGCTGTTCCTGAGGTTGCTGAAATCATGGGAGTGGTAAAGAAAAAATTCCCTGAGGCAAGCCATGAGAATATGGGCTTCGGAAGCACAATCTTTGCTGTTAAGCCGGGTGATGGCTCTGCAAGAGAGCAGGCTGCAAGCTGCCAGAAGGTTCTTGGAGGCTGGGCAAACATCGCAAACGAGTATGCCACAAAGAGATACCGTTCAAACCTTATCAACTGGGGAATGCTTCCATTCATTATCGATGAGGGAGAGCTTCCTTTCCACAATCTCGACTACATCTTCCTTCCGGGAATCAGGAAAGAAATCGAGGATGCAAAGACTGAGTTTGAGGCATATGTTGTCAAGGATGGAGAGTTAAAGCCATTTACACTGAAGATGGGTGAGCTCACAGATGATGAGAGAGAGATAATATTAAAGGGATGTCTCATCAACTATAACCGTAAATAAGGAGAGTTTAATCCGATGGAAGATACCGGAAAAGCTGGTAAAAAATCAAACATTGAGATAAATGCAGATAAGGGTGCGAAGCAAAATCCGCACCCGGGGCGTGAGGAATGGCCACACCTGATAAGAATAGGTGTCATGGTATTTGTCACATTTGCCGTCTGTATACTGTTTTTCTTTGCATTGTACAGATTTGAGGGCTTTGCAGGCATATGGAACAAGCTGTTTGCTGCAGCAATGCCTATTATAATGGGACTTGTGCTTGCATACCTGATGAATCCGGTTATGCTATGGCTGGAAAGAGGCTTTAAAAAGCTTTTTGCCAAAAAGATAAAGAGCGAAAGAAAGCTGAGAAAGGCCTCAAGAGCTCTTGCAATCACAGGCTCGGTGATTATTCTGGTAGCAATTATTTCGCTCCTCATTGCGGCTATTGTGCCTTCTGTCATAGCCAGTGTATCAGGGCTTATGAAGACACTGCCAAATGATGTTTCCGCATTTATCAATATGATAAAGCATGGTAACTTCGGGGACAGCAAATTAGCTGAGCTCGCGAGCACAGGTTTACAGGATGCAACCGACTACATTGAGAACTATGCCACAGAAAAAGTTATTCCCGAGGCACAGAAGTATGTTGCACAGATTACGACAGGTGTGATTTCGGTGGTGAAGGGCTTACTCAATTTCATTATCGGAATAATCGTGATGGTATATGTGATGAGCATTCAGGAGACTCTCGCAGGACAGAGCAAAAAGATAATATACGCTGTCTGCAAGCCAAAGACAGGCAATATCATCATTGAGACACTCAGAAAGACAAATGAGATTTTTGGAGGCTTTATAAGCGGTAAGATTATAGATTCACTGATTATAGGTGTGATTGCATATTTCGGATGTCTGATTTTAAGGATTCCGTCATCAGTGCTTGTCGCAGTGATTATCGGTGTCACAAATGTGATTCCGGTATTCGGACCGTTTATCGGTGCAATTCCATCGTTACTCATAGTGGTAATTCAGAGTCCGTGGCACGCACTTTATCTTTTGATATTTATTGTTGTGCTGCAGCAGGTGGATGGCAATATCATAGGACCAAAGATACTGGGCTCATCTACAGGACTTTCGACCTTCTGGGTTATGTTTGCCATACTAATCGGCGGAGGAATGTTTGGTTTTCTTGGAATGTTACTTGGTGTTCCGACCTTTGCTGTGATATACTATATTGTGAGAAGAGTTGTTAATTATGCTCTCAGGAAAAAGAAGCTTCCTGAGGACACAAGGGATTATACAAAGACAACAGGTGTAGATACAAAAAATAATAAGCTTAAATACGAGTAGGTGAAATAAGTGGATAAATACGAATACAATCTTAAGCTGGATCAGATAAAAGCCCTAAGCGCCGAGGAGGGCTATATGAGTGCGGCGGAGATTGCAGATAGCATAAACTGGAATAAAATTAAAAATGTAAATACACTCGTTAAAATCGGCGAAATCTACGAGAAGGCCGAGAGATACCAGGATGCAAGGGACATACTTTTAATGGCCTATGACCGTTCTCCAATCGGCAGGATGATCATATACAGACTGGCTGAGGTAGCCATCAAGATGGGTGATTATGATGCAGCTACCGAGTATTATGATGAGTTTGTTGAGATAGCGCCTCATGATGATATGAAGTATGTGCTAAGATATGCCATCAAAAAAGGGCAGGGAGCTTCATTTGATGAGCTCATCACTATTCTGGAAGAGTACAAGGACGAAGAATACACTGAGGAGTGGGCGTATGAGCTTGCATACCTGTACCACAAGGCAGGAAAAGCCGACAAGTGTATAGAGGCCTGCGATGAGCTTATTCTGTGGTTCGGAGACGGACCATATGTGGAGCGTGCGCTGGAGCTTAAGATGCTCTATCAGCCACTTACCAAGGCTCAGGAGGAAAAGTACAGACGATTCAAGGCAGAGAAGGAAAAGCCGGCTAAGATAAAGGATGAGGCTGAGGTCACTGAGATAGGTGCCATGGAGATGGTAAAGGGCGGAGAGATAGTGCATGATGACGTAACTATTCCGCAGATTACTGTAAATCAGGAGAAGTTCAATACTGTAAATTTACAGCATGAGATTGCCAAGGGTATGCAGCAGATCATGGAGGCCAAGGGCAAGAATGAAGTTGCTGATACGATGGATACCATCAAAAAAATAGTTGAGGATATTCCTTATCTCAAGCTCGAAAAGGAACAGGAAGAGTATGCACAGCAGCCGGAAGAGACAGAGCATATCGCTACAGATGAAGAGATAGATGGTTCACTTAAGTTGAATTTCAAGGAGCTTTTGGGTGAAGACGCTGACGGACAGATGTCTATGGTCATGAGTGAAAAGACTCAGCTTGAGCATCAGATTACAGGACAGATGTCTATACAGGATGTGCTTGAAGAATGGGAAAAGACCAGACATGCGGCTGAAATTGCACTTAAAGAGGCTGAGCAGCAGAAGCTTGAGTCAGTTAAGGCAAGAGCACTTCAGGAGGCAGGAGACATCATGGAGAGACTAAATGATGTCATTCCAAAGCTGGATGCAGGTGTCACTCCGAAGGAACTTCTTGAGGAGGAGTATTTGAAGGTGCCGGTTGATATTATAGAGCAGAAAGCTGCCGTGAAGGAGCCTGAAGAAGAGCAGAAACCGGATATGCAGGAGCTTTATGCAGATGAGACTGTGGATGAAGTACAGGAGCCGCAGGAAGCACCGGAAGATACTATGGACGAAGCACAGGAGCCGCAGGAAGCACCTGAAGATGCTATAGACGAAGTGCAGGAGCCGCAGGAAGCACCTGAAGATACTATAGACGAAGTGCAGGAGCCGCAGGAAGTACCTGAAGATACTGCAGATGAAGTCAAGGAACCGGTTGGAGAGCCGGAGGATATAATTATGGCAGAGGAGTCTGAGAAAGACGAGATACTCACGCAGCCGACTACCATGATGCCTGAAATAACAGATGATATGTTAAATGCCGATGATGATAAAGCAGATGAAGAGGCTTCACAGGAGGAAGAAAACGTTTCTGAGAAGAGAGATTTTGATCATGTGACATCATTTATCGAGCAGGAAATAGCCAAGATGACAGCAAAGAATCCGGGACTGGAGAAGAAGCTGGATATGGCTAAGACAAGAAAAATGCCGGATATTTCATTGCCGGAGGATTTAGACAGCGAAGAAGATGACTCGAAATTGAAAGAAACAAAACATATAAAACAGCTTACAAGCGAACAGAAAGCCATATTTTCATATTTCATACCGGTAAAGGGTATGGAGGATCAGATCTGCAAGGCATATAATGCAGTGCTTGATCATTTCAACAGAAAAGAAAATGCATCCACAGGCAACCTCATTATACAGGGAGAGCAGGGTTGCGGAAAGACAATGCTTGCTACAAGCTTTATAAAGGTATTACAAAAAGATGGTGAACAGCTTACAGGAAAGATGGGCAAGATTGATGCTGCCGCACTCAATAAAAAGGATGTGCAGCAGGTAGTCAGAAAGATAACAGGAGGCTGTCTCATCATAGAAAGAGCCGGTGATATCGACCGCAGTATAGCTGCCCAGCTATCATTTTTGATGGAGCATGATATTACAGGAACACTCTATATACTAGAGGATACATCAAAGGGTATAAAGAAGGCTCTCTCAATGGATGAGGGCTTTGCATCCAAGTTCACGGAAAAGATATCGGTTCCAATTTTTACAAATGATGAACTCGTATTGTTTGCAAAATCGTACTCTGCAGAGCTTGGGTACAAGATAGATGAGATGGCTATTCTGGCATTGCACAACAGAATCAGCAATATTGAGAGAATAGACCAGGCTACCACTCTGACAGAGGTCAAGGACATAATTGACGAGGCCATAGACAGGGAGGCTCACAGCGGACTTAAGAAGGCTATAAGTATTCTGACAGCCAAGAGATATACAGATGATGACCGAATTGTACTCAAAGAGGATCATTTCAGGGAAAAATAAATACTTATGGGGGTATATATATGTGTAATTTTACAGCAATGGATTGTTACCTGTTTGGTCAGGCAACACACTATGATATCTACAAGAAGATGGGTGCTCACTTAGCTGAGCGCAAAGGAAAAAAAGGAGTGTGCTTTGACGTCTGGGCGCCACATGCGAGGGAAGTATACGTATTTGGTGAGTTCAATGACTGGAATGAGACCAGCCATGAGATGAAGCGCGTAGAGCCGGAAACCATGGGAGTGTATGAGCTTTTTGTACCTGGAGCGAAAAAGGGTCAGATGTATAAGTTTATTATAGTCACTGAACAGGGTGATAAGCTGTACAAGGCAGATCCATATGCAAACTACGCAGAGCTTCGTCCGGGAACAGCTTCTATCATCACAGATATCGAGCATTTCACTTGGACTGACAAAGAGTGGATGGATAAGAGGGCAGCAAAGTCAGATGCTGATGTATATTCTTCACCTATGGCTATATATGAGTGCCATCCGGGCTCATGGATGAGACATCCGGGCAGGGATGATGAGGGCTTTTATACATACAGGGAGCTTGCTAAATCACTCATATCCTATGTAAAAACTATGGGATATACACATATTGAGCTTATGGGTATTTCAGAGTATCCGTTTGATGGCTCATGGGGATATCAGGTGACAGGCTACTATGCACCTACATCGAGGTATGGAGAGCCTGAGGATTTTGCATACTTTGTTGATCAGTGCCATAAAAATAATATCGGAGTAATCCTCGACTGGGTACCTGCACATTTCCCAAAGGATGCACATGGACTTGCCAATTTCGACGGAACAGCCACATATGAGTATGCAGACCCAAGAAAGGGAGAGCATCCTGACTGGGGCACAAAGATATTTGACTACGGTAAGAATGAAGTAAAGAACTTCCTTATCGGAAGTGCACTTATGTGGATAGAAAATTACCACGTAGACGGACTCCGTGTGGATGCAGTTGCGTCAATGCTTTATCTTGACTATGGAAAGAATGACGGACAGTGGGTGCCAAACAAGTTTGGAGGAAATAAGAACCTCGAGGCAGTAGAGTTTTTCAAGCATATCAATACACTCATACTTGGAAGAAATCACGGAACTGTAATGATAGCCGAAGAGTCTACCGCATGGCCAAAGGTAACAGGCAAGGTAGAGGAAGACGGACTGAACTTCAGCTACAAGTGGAACATGGGATGGATGCATGACTTCCTTGATTATATGAAGCTGGATCCATATTTCCGTAAAAATAACCACAACAAGATGACATTTGCGATGAGCTACAATGAGAGTGAGAAATATATTCTGGTGCTGTCACACGACGAGGTGGTACATCTGAAGTGCTCTATGCTCAATAAAATGCCGGGCTTAGAAGAGGATAAATTCAAGAACCTCATGGCAGGATATGCATTTATGATGGGACACTGTGGCAAGAAGCTTCTGTTCATGGGACAGGAGTTTGCACAGAAGCAGGAGTGGAGCGAGGAAAGAGAGCTCGACTGGTATCTGCTTGAGAATCCGGAGCATAAAAAAATCCAGAACTGGGTAAAGGAGCTGCTTCATCTCTATAGAAGAAACCGCTGCCTGTACGAGCTGGATTCAAGCTGGGAAGGCTTTGAATGGATAAATGCAAACGATGCAGACAGAAGCATCTTCAGCTTTATCAGAAAGAGCAAGGATGGCAAGAATAATATGCTCTTTGTCATCAATTTCACACCGGTAGAGAGACCTGATTACAGAGTCGGAGTGCCAAAGCACAAGACATATCAGCTCGTTTTAGACAGCGAGGATCCTAAATTTACCGGCAAAACGGTACAGGAGCCTGTAAAGAAGGCTGCAAAGGGCAGAGGTAAATCAAAACAGTCATATAAGAAGCTGGACTACAAGGCAGTCAAATCAGAGTGTGATGGCAGACCATTTTCATTTGCTTATCCGCTTGCGCCTTACGGAGTTGCTGTATTTAAATACTAATATACAAGTGTATAGACGGGAAAAGACCGCACCGATTTAAGGTGCGGTCTTTATTTTTGTGTCTGAGATGTCGATATAATAAAAAGATAACTATTCAGAACCACTGAGAACAAAAAACTGATGCGTCATGCTTGCATGTAAGCAGCAGATTTTCTTGTTCTCAAGGTGGCTCGAATAGAGCCACCCCCCTCACATATGAGCAAAATTAGCTGCGTAGCAGCGGGAAAGCACGAATATCGTGCGATTTTGTGAATATGCGTGGGGTGGTTCTGAACAGTTGCATAAAAAGTACGAAGTATGAATATCCATAAATAAAAGCTGCAGAGATGGTATATATGCAGGGCACGGAGCAGGAAAAATGCAGATAGAGAATTTGATTAATAAAAGCACAGATACGAAAAATACAGACACAAAAAGCATGAATGACATGACAGCGGGTATGCGTGTGTCAGACTACATAAAGACAGGCAGCGGTGACGATATGTCAAAAAAGGCAGCAGTGGTCGGTTCGTCAAATTCTGTTGATATGTCGAATACGATATATGCAAGACCGCAGGCTAAAAATGAAGCCGGGGACAAGGATAGCACAGATATAGCAGAAAATCTGCTAAGTGATATGAATCAGACATCAGAAAACAGGCGAAATGATATGATTGTCACTGCAAGCACCACCACGAGTGATGATTACAAGGCTGCAAAGGATGACGGCTATGATGTCATTGTCACTGAGACCGACAAGATAAAAGCAGTGCTGGCAAAGGCAGGGGTAGATATATCCATATATGGAGATGACCTGAGCAAGGAACAGCTCACAGATATCACGGGAAGCCAGGCTGAGGCTGCCATGCTTGTCAATCAGATGAAAGCATATGATATTCCTGCCACAGATGACAATATAAAGTCAGGTACAGATGCCATAAATATGGCAAAGAGCCTTACAAATATATCAAATGAGACAAAGGCATATCTGGTCAGAAATAATATGCATCCGACTGTTTCCAATGTATACAAGGCTACATACAGCAGCAGTCAGGTACAAAATGACAGGCAGAAAACTGAAACGACGGAGATATCCGATGAGCTGTTTGAAGAGCTTAAGCCACAGCTAAAGCAGATATTAGAGGAAGCTCATATAGATGGTAGTGACGAGAATCTGAATCAGTGCAGATGGCTGATAGATGAAGATATAGCCGTTACACCTGACAATGTGCTGCTTGCGAATCAGATAGACAGCATCACCGCAGCAGGAGAAAATGTAAGCAGTGATTTTTATGCAAGGGCAGTCACAGAAGCACTGGCCATGGGAAAAAAGGCTGCAGATGCCACTATGTTACAGGATGGTCTGACCTTTGACATGGCAAGGGAGGCATGTGATGTACTTGGTGAGGCGACGGCAGAGGACATTGTCACGTTAGAGTCAGATAACATGCCTGTCACCATAGAGAATCTGTCGAAGCTTATAGCTGAAAGGGGCAAGGATGGTGCAGCATCGAAGGCCTTATCGGATAAAGCAACGGATAATCAGATTACAGACAGCTGGGAAGCAAGGCTTGTGACAGCTCAAAGAAAGCTTGAGGAAGCAAGACTTGCCATGACAGCAGAAGCCAACCTTTCACTCATAAAAAAGGGAGTTTCAATAGACACAGAGCCTATTGAACGTGTGGTGGAGCTGCTAAAGCAGCAGGAAAATAAATACTACGGAGCGCTGTTTGGTGAGAGCAGCGTAGAGGCGTCTGATGACAGGGTACGTATGTACAATAACGTGTGCGATATTTTTAATCAGATGAAGCAGCAGCCGGCGTATGTACTGACTTTGGAATCCGCTGATGACACAGTGTATGAGCTGTACACAGCAGGCAGGGTAATGAAGCAGTCATTAGAAGCAGCAGCCTTAGGCTATGAGACTCTTATGACAGCACCGCGGGCAGATATGGGAGACAGTATCTCAAAAGCATTTCAGAATGTGGATGATATACTTAAGGAGCTTCAGATAGATACATCTGAAAGCAATCGCAGGGCTGTGCGGATTCTTGCGTACAACAGTACCGATATCACAGAGGATAATATAAAGCAGATAAAGTCGGTAGATGAGCAGGTGCAGAGAGCATTAAATGACATGACACCGGCTGTGACGCTTGAGATGATAAAAAGAGGTATATCACCGCTTGATATGAGCATGAGTGACATAAGTGACACAGCCAGACAGATAAAATCAGAAAATCCTGATGAAAAAGATGAAAAATTCAGCGAGTTTCTCTGGAAGCTTGAAAGGAAAAATGAAATCTCAGAGGAGGAAAGGGACTCATATATAGGCATATACAGGCTTATTTCACAGGTGGAGCAGTCAGATGGAGCAGTCATAGGCTCACTTGTCAATCAAGGCGCAGATATTACGATGAAAAATCTGCTTACAGCGGTCCGCACAAGAGGAAAGAGTGCCATGGATTATAAGGTGGACGATAGCTTTGCCGGAGTGGAGGGAATAAGTAAGGGAGCCAGAATTGATGAACAGATAGAAAGCGCATATCACACAAACTGTTTAAGAGATGTGCTTGATACACTTTCACCTGAGAAAATGGAGTTTGTGCAGGATGACAGCTGGCTTGAGATGACTCCGGAGCAGCTAAAGCAGGCGGTATATGAGGCAGAAGAGGATAATGCACTATCAGAGCAATATGCCACAGAGCAGCTAAGACAGTTCAATCAGGCGGTTTCGGTGCCTGAAAGTGTATATGCTTTTCTGGAGAAATATGATGTAAAAACAACTGCGGTAAACCTCATGGCAGCGTCGCGGCTGATGAAAAATCCATCAGAGGCAGTAAGAAATCTGTGGGAGCGCGGAGAAAGTGCTACGGCAAGGGCACTTTTGGATGAGACTCTAAGACGATTTTCTGAGTCGGTAAAAAATCCAAAGGAGCTTGCGCAGGCGCAGGAAACGCTGGCTGATACAGCTGAGCATGTGATGGATTCGATGATTATAGAGGACAGGCACACCGGCTCGATAGATATAAGACAGATGAAGCTATTGTGCAGTCAGCTAAGGATAGCTTCAAATATGTCGAGACAGGAAAACTATATCGTACCGATAGAGACTGCAGACGGAGTGACCGGCATGAAGCTTAGTATAGTAAGGGGCGAGGATAAAAAGGGCCTAGTTGACATATTCCTCGAGGACAAAAAATACGGCAGGGTAGCTGCATATTTTGAGGCAAAGGAAAACTCAGTAGCTGCGATGATAGTCACAGATGATGAGCAGACCAAAAAGCTGTTTGAAGACAATATCACTATGTTTGAGGCGGGAATAAGTGATGGTGAACAGAGCGTTCGCATAAACGTGGCACTGGAACATGATATATCTGCAAAAGAGCCTAAGATGTCTTATATGAAATCGAATACAGAGTCAGATACTGAGACAGAAAAGCAGCCTGATGGCAGCGAAAGTGTCCAGACCACCAGACTATATCACATCGCAGAGCAGTTTATTGTAAATGCCCGGAGGGTGCTTGGGCCAGATAGTCTGTAACACCGATATATATAGCATGGGCCAGAGCATCCCGGTAGTCATTGTCAGAAAGAAGAAGTGTCTCAGCAGGGTTACTCAAGAATCCACATTCTACGATTACGGTCGGGGATGTGGATTTTTTTAGTATAAAGTAGTCTTTGTTGGGCTTGATGCTTCGTGGCTTTGAAACACAAAGAGAGGTGTTTAAAGCTCCAAGAACAGAGGATGCAAGCTCTTTTCCGGTATCAGAGTCGGCATAGTAGAATACCTGTGGACCACAGCTTGAATTGTCCTCAAAGCTGTTTTGATGAATACTGATGCTGACAGCCACGTTGTTTTGAGACATCAGTGCAGCTCTCTTTGTCAGATCATCGGTTTTTGGATGCTTAGAATTATCCGGGGCGAGATCACAGTCGGTGGTTCTTGTCATGACAACAGTAAAGCCACGATTTTCAAACAGCTGTTTAAGAGCTATTGCAATGCTCAGATTGACATCCTTTTCCATGACACCGGAGGCAGAAATCTTACCGGGATCACTTCCACCGTGGCCCGGATCTATTACAATAACAGTAGAATTGGTATTTTTGCCGGTATTTTTGGCAAGAGCGCAGACGCCTCTTCCGAGGAAGAAGGATAGAATAAAGAGAGCTAAAATCAGGCAGTATTTGTTTTTCTTGAAAATATACATATTTTTTTTCATAATGAATACCTATAAAAAACCCGATGCACATAGAAGGCATCGGGTGTGTTTGTATATTATATGATTGGCTTATGTCATTTATAACCTATAAATAGGATTGAAACATACTGTAGCTGTGTGAAAAGGTAAGCTAAGGCCTTGTTCAGTAAGCCTTATGCAATCAGTCAAGATACTTGATAACAGTATCCCAGACAGATGAATTTTCAAAGCCAAGCTTCCAGAATGCTGCACCGGCGAGCTTATTGTCGTCGACGAGCTTGAGCCTTTTCTCTAAGGATGTGCTGTCCTCGAGCCATACCTTGTACAGCTTGTTGGATGCAGACCACTCAGCGTAGTTCTGGCCTGATTCCTCATCAAGAGAAGCTGTGGCATTGTTTGTGGCAAGCTGTGCGGCAGCTGCGTCCATACCATATACCTGTGAGGCAACAGTGTACTTTGACTGATCCTCGGTATCGGTCACGGCATCATCATCCTCCTTTGGAGTGAGCTCCCATATTCTGGTATAAAAAGGCATACCGAGAATAATCTGGTCAGCGGGAACCTCCTTCAGAGTGGCTTCAACACCCTCAGTTACCCATGGAATGGAAGAAACCGAGCCGGCATCAGAGCCCTTATAGTGCTCATCGTATCCCATAATCACAATATAATCGGCAAAATTTGCCATATCAGAGCGATTGAAGAACTTGTTGAAGCTGGCAGGTACGGTGACATCAACTGAAAGTGATATACCGTTATTGTGGCACTTTATGGCAAGCTCTCTGATAAACTCGATGTAAGAGTCTCCATAGGCTGCCTCTGTGATATTTTCAAAGTCGATATTTACACCATCAAGCTCATAGTTAAATGCAGCCGACATAATCTGATTGATCAGGGTAGTTCTCGTGGATGTATGTGTGAGCACATATGCTGCATCTACATCAGTATTTTCAAAGTTACTGAACAGTCCCCATACCTCAATGCCTTGGGAATGACAGTAGCTGACATAATCCTTGCTCGCTATATCTGCAAGATTACCGTTGTTGTCGTTTAAGTAAAACCATGTTGGTGACATTACATTTATGCCCTTGGTAGATGAAATTACCTGGGCAACCTTACTGTTTGCTGACTGGCTGGTTACCTGATTCCAGGCAAGACAGATATCCTTATCCTTCTTGATATGTGTAAAGGTTTCTTCCTCGTAGTCAGGATTTGTAAGCTTGGTCTTTTTGCTCTCGGACATAGCCTTACTCTTTATATATCCAATGATGCCATCCTCTGTGGCAACCTTATCCCACTTGTCACCGGAATCAAGGATTGTAAGCGTATCATTCTTTTTCACCTGTTTTAGAATAGGACTCTTTATGCCACCCTTCACGCGGACCTGGGTAGACTTGTTTACAGTGGCACTGTCTATTTCATCCCATTTGCTTGTGATGACGACGCGTGCCGGGTCATCATATGAATTAAAGGTGATATTGGAGTACTGCTTTACATAATCCAATGCGATAAGCGCAGAGTCAGAGGTAGCCTTCACAATCGGATAGCCAAAGTCATTGGTCTGCTTGGTGACACTGTAGCTATTGCTGTCAGCTGCAGCTGAGATGATATCAGATGCAGTTGTGTAAAGAAGCACATTCTCATTTGCATCCCAGTAAAATCTGGAATTTAATGAGTCATGAACAAATCTGTAATCAACGTATACTTTGTCATCTATTATTTTAGCCTTGTAATCGGATAGCTCATTATCTACAATGAGAGCAGCCTCATCATCAGAAGAGATATTGAAATACTCCTTCAGATCCTCTGTCTTTTTCGTAGGGGTGTATTTATTGATAAGAGCAGTTATACCCATTATTATTACAACGAGGATAATAAGTCCGGTTACTATAAGTGCAGGCAATACTTTCTTTTTCATGTGTAAAAATCCTTTCCTATTATTTGATGTCTAAATTGCTTAAGCTAATTATACCATTGTGAAAAAGCTTATTCAAAT
>ERZ1026860.1118-NODE-1118-length-14520-cov-6.155133_pt1 | contig 14520 bp, 6 predicted proteins | sample MGYA00380160_ERZ1026860 | MGnify/ENA primary metagenome ERZ1026860 (study PRJEB33269, sample SAMEA4719796) | human gut metagenome | biome: human-associated habitat; feature: organic feature; material: feces | place: Cameroon | collected 2013-10 ... | reverse complement strand
CGTGCCACAGGACTGTGCCCCAGGTTCATCATGGCGACCATGATTTTCCCGCCAAAGCCTGCGGGCTTGCGGGTATTCTCAAAGAATGACATATCACACCTCCAATTTTACTCACTCGGCATAGGTCAGAGGGAACGAAGCTTTCAGCATACCGCTTTGCCGCTCAGGGTAGAACAGGTGATCACACTATTATAAAAATCGTTTCCGCCCGTCATTCGGTACGCACTGCGAATGGATTCTTTTCGTTCCATGATTCTTTCTCCGTGTTTTCATCATTACACGACCGTTTCCGGTCTCATTTCTTCAAAATCTCAACGATTTTCGCAAAGTCCTCCTTTGCCTCGTAAAAAAGCGTCGTCGCCACACCTTTGCCCCGATAGTTTTCTATTTCAAACAGCAGCTGTGAATCTTGATAAATGTTGAATAAAAGTCCGTTTATTAGTATGATACAATCAAGTTAGCAACAACTAACTAAATTGTATCAAAAAGCAGACAAAAAGTCAATCTGTTTGTCTGCCCTTTGAAGTTTCTGTTATCAGTAGGGAGCGTACTTTCCACCATATAAACTTGTCAGATAAGTAATCCTTTTGATAGCTACCTTTGCATTTTTGATGGATAAACAATATAAAAGGGCAAACTTAAAAAAGAGGGTTTAAAGTTTTATTACTTTAAGCCCTCTTTATTTTTTGAAATGTCTCTCAAATTTTTTGCTAATTTCAATTCGTGTTACGATTTTGATTTGAGCGATGTCTCTCAAAAGTCTCAGTCATAAATGCCCTAAATCGCACTAAAATGACTTTGGAATTTTGAAATTTGCTGTCTCTTAGAATCTCTCAAAAACTCTCACAAGATTTTGAGGCAAAGAAAAAGTGCCTGAATACCGCCATAAAAAGCAGTATTCGGGCATAAAAAAGCCTCGGAACACGAATGTTCCGAGGTGATGGCAGAGGTATAAGGATTCGAACCTTAAATGACGGAGTCAGAGTCCGGAGTGTTACCGTTACACTATACCTCTATATTCGCTTTTGCTAAATTATTATAACACAGATTTTTGAAAATGCAAGTGTTTTTTGAAGGAAATTTTGCTGTTTTTTTATTTGAAATAAGATTTTGCACGATTTGTGCTTCAAATCAAATTATTCTTGACAGTTTGCACCGCTGTGATGTATTATAAAACTAACAATAAAATCGGTTGCAGCCGATAAAAAAGAGAAACCTGTTACCATTCCGAACACAGAAGTTAAGCTCTTGCAAATACAGCCTTTTGCGGTTATTTGCAGGGCATTTTTTGTTTAAGGAGGAGAAATGAAAGAGAACATCAAATATATGCTTGAAAATTGGTTCAAGTGGGACAGAAAGAGCCTGTTTTACTTTTTTGTAAGAGTGCCGGCACTCGTTTTTCAGCCGATTGTGACCGCATACATACCAAAAGCGATGATAGACTGCATCACAAAAGGCGTAACAACCGAACGGCTTATTGCCGTTATCGGCGGACTGAGCCTGCTGCTGACGCTGACAATTTGACTTGACCCATTTATGAACGAACTTATACTCGGCGGTGCGAGAATTGTGCGTATGCGATATGCCGTTGCCGCTTTTGAAAAGAATTTACGCACCGACTATGTTAACATAGAAAATCTTGAAATGCGTGAAAAACAAAAGCGTGCCGAAGTTTTTTACAACGGCAGATGGTCGGGCGGAGCGAATTTTATTGCAAGGCTCAACCAATTTTTTGTTGCTGTTGTTGGCGTAATCGCTTCAAGCGTGCTGATTTACAAAATCAATATTTTTATGATTTTACTGATCATCGCCACCTGCGGTGCACAATTTTGTATACAAAGAGCACTTACAAAAAAGCAACACGAGAACCTAAACAAGCGTTCAGGCCCGAAAACAAAATTTGATTATTTTTACAAGCTGAGCAAAGACGGAACGGCGGCAAAAGATATTGAACTGTACAAATTGGGCGATTTCTTTGTAAAAGCACTTGCCGACTCGCTTTGCAAAATTGAAAAAATCTATGCAAAATACACCCACACCTGCGTGGCATTTGACGGTGTTACCGCCCTGCTGAACGCCGTGCGTGAAGCGATTGCATACATCTACCTTGCATATTTGACAACAAAAGGCGAACTCGGAGTGTCCGATTTTATTTTTTATTTCGGTATTATCACAGGCTTTTCAAGTTGGGTGCTCAGCCTTGGATATTCCGTTAATCAAATTGAAAGAGATTGTAACGAATGCAAGGCATACAGAGAATACATTGAATCCGAGGACACAGCCGAACAGGGCGACAAGTTAACCGAAAAATCGGTTGACGGGATTGAATTTGAAAATGTATCGTTTAAATATCCGTCGGCAAATGAACCGACGCTGAAAAACATCAACCTTAAATTCAAAAACGGTGAAAAGGTTGCCGTTGTAGGAGAAAACGGAGCAGGCAAAACCACACTCATCAAGCTTCTGTGCGGACTTTATTCGCCGACCGACGGCAAAATTTTGCTAAACGGAAAAGACACAGCCGAAATAACAAAAACAAGCTATTTTGAATTGTTTTCGGCAATTTTTCAGGACTATTATTTTTTGCCGATGACAATTAAGCAAAACATTACGGCAAGCATTGAATGTAACGAAGAAAAATTTGCCCTTGCACTGAAGCAAGCCGATATGTACGACAAAGTGTATTCCCTGCCGAACGGTGCAGACACGATTATGGACAGGAATGTGTACAAAGACGCTGTTGATTTTTCTGGCGGAGAAAAGCAAAAACTGCTCCTTGCAAAAGCGATATACAAAGACGCTCCGATATTAATCCTTGACGAACCGACAGCGGCACTCGACCCGATTGCCGAAAACGAACTGTACCTGAAATACAGCGAACTGACAAACGGAAAGCTCTCGTTTTTCATATCTCACAGGCTCTCTTCAACCCGCTTTTGCGACAGAATTTTGTTTGTATCAAACGGTGAGATAACCGAGGAAGGTACGCACGATGAGTTGATGGCAAAAAAAGGTGCGTACTACAAAATGTTCCAAATTCAGAGCTACTATTACAGAGAACAGGGGGTGGCTGTGAATGAGTAACATCAAGATGATATTCAAAATGTACCGTGAAATAGGAAACCTTGACAGAGGAATAGTGCCCGTTGATTTTTTCTGTGCGGTTATAACGGGCGCAAAGCCGTTTGTAAACATATGGTTCACCGCAAAAATCATAGGAATTATGACCGCAGGTGCGGACTTTAAAGGTATTTTGGGATACATTTTAACAGCCGTTGCGCTCAATTTTATACTTGATTACGCAGGAGGTTTTTTGTTCGATTTATATGATGTAAAAGCCGATTTGCTTTTCGGCAGAGAAAACTTTAAAATGGCTGAAAAGATTTTTGGAATCGATTACGAAAAGCTTGAGGACAACGAATTCAGAAAAACAGTACACAAGCACGAAGAAGCCGGAGCAAGCAGATGGGCAAGATTTTCGTACTTTATGTGGACAAGTCAAGTGTTTGTAAAAGGCGTGTTTACGGTTATCGTGTCGGTAATAATGATAATACCGCTTTTAAAAATCGGATTTACCAAAACGGGCAACTCGTTTTTTGAAAGACCGATATTTTTGATTTTGCTTATAACCACCCTTGTGGTTATGGCTGTTATTATGGCACTGATTGCGGTTAAAATGAACAAATCGTACCTTGCCGCAAACGAAGCCTATGCAACCCTTGACAGGCTGTTTTATTCGCTCATTGACATATTTGACGATTACAAAACAGGCAAAGAAATACGAATATACAAAGAGCAAAAACTGATAAACAAAATCGCAACCGAAAAAATACTTACCGACGGTGAGAAAACACTGAAGCAAATCTCTCTACGTACGGCAAAAACAAGTTCGATTGTTGCCGTTATGGGTGCGCTTGTTGCGTTTGGTGTGTATGTTTTCATCGGTGTAAAAGGCAACTTCGGGCTGTTCGACATAGGCTCGCTCGTTATGTACTGCGGTGCTTTTATGCAAATAGTAAACGGCGTTATGCTGATTGCCAACACACTCGGCAAACTTGCCGAAATTCTGCCGCTTGCAAGGGTTTACTTTGAGATTATCGAGTGCACCGACGGCAAGGCATACGGAACGAAAGAGCTTGACGGCACGAATTTTGACATCGAATTCAAAAATGTATCGTTTAAATATCCCGGCACGAACAAATATGCACTTGAAGATGTAAACATAAAAATCAAAAACGGCGAGCACCTTGCCGTTGTCGGCAGAAACGGAAGCGGCAAAACCACCTTTATCAAGCTGATGTGCCGACTTTACGATGTTACAAGCGGTGAAATTTTGATTAACGGGGCGAATATTAAAGAATACTCAAAAGACGGTGTTGCAAGGCTTTATTCGGTTGTTTTTCAGGATTTCAAGATGTTTTCGATTCCGCTCAGGGACAATGTTTGCACATCAAACGAATACGACAGAGATAGGCTGTTTGCCTGCCTTGAAAACGCAAACATAAAAGACCGAGTTGAGGCAATGCCGCAAAAAGAAAACACCTGCATTTACAAGGACACGGACAAGGCGGGTGTGGAAATATCGGGAGGCGAAGCACAAAAACTTGCCCTCGCAAGAGCGTTGTACAAGGACTCCCCTGTTGTTATCCTTGATGAGCCGACGGCGGCACTTGACCCGATTGCCGAAAACGAAGTGTACACAAGATTTAATTCGTTTGTTGAAAACAAAACGGCAATTTACATTTCGCACAGGCTTTCAAGCTGTGTATTTTGCAGCAGAATTGCCGTGTTTGACAATGCCCGACTTGTGCAGACCGGCACACACTCGCAACTCCTGAACGAAAGCGGCAAGTATGCCGAATTGTGGAACGCACAGGCAAAATACTATATAAGTTAATTAAAATCACTTTTTACTTCCGTTAACAATCCAAGCACAGAAAAGATTTGCAATGCTTTTCTGTGCTTTTTGATTTTGCAAACAAAAGCAATATTGACACATAAATATAATTATGTTATATTGAATATGAACGAACGGTCGTTCTGATACTAACAATACCTAAACAAATCATATATATTATTGGAGAAGAAAATGCAAACCGAAGAACAACACAGACAAAAGAAAATAGAAATTATGGAAAAATGCTTTGAATGCTACGCAGAACACGGCTTGACGGGAACGGGCGTACAGATGCTTGCAGACGCCTGCGGTTGCAGCAAAAGCAATCTGTATTCCTACTTCAAAAACCTTGATGAATTGATTATAGAATCAACCGCATACTGTATGGAAAAGGTTGAAGACGATTATATGGCAATAGCACCCACAAACCCGGCGGATGTTATGCGTTATATAAAAGAAATTCCATATTGGACAGCCGAAAAACATGGCAAAAAATACCGACTGATGTATCAAGTATACACTCACCCGAAATACATTGAATACGGCAAAAAATTCTTTCAGGGCGTTAACGAACGATACACGGAATACGCAAAGCAATTAGAGCCGAAAATCGGCATACCGCACGAAATTATCACACCGCTTATATTTATTCTTGTAAGAGCTTGTGTGCACTATGCGATGTTTGAGGACGAATACTACCTAAAAAGTCAAATGGAAGTGCTGAAACAGAGCGTTATGCTTTTTATTGAAAAATACCAAACAACCATTTACATTAGCCCGGAGAAAAAGGACGATGACAAATAAAACGACCTTTTTGCAATTAATGAACTAAAAGGTCAAAACGAACCGACACACAAAAATAGAGGTAACAAAAATGAAAAAACGAATACTCACAGGTACACTTTTGGTGCTTTGCGCCGCTCTATTGGTGCTTTGCAGCGTGCTTGCCGCAGGATGGAGTAAGGCGGCAAAGAGCAACGCCGCCGCACTGCCGGAGGTGCGGAACAACGGCACGGCGATCCAATGGAAATACAGCGACGGAACCGATTGGCACGACCTTGTGGCGCTTACCGAACTGCGGAGCGCTGCCGGAGAAAACGGAAAGAACGGCACAGACGGTAAAGACGGCTCTAACGGTGCCGACGGTAAGAACGGAATAACCGGTACAAACATAAAAGACGGCATTAACGGCGTTGACGGTAAAGACGGAGTCAACGGTAAAGACGGCATTAACGGCAAAAGCATAGAAGTACAAAGAGCAACGGAATACATACAGTGGCGTTACGAGGGCGATGAGTGGCAGAATCTTGTTGCGATAGCCGACATTACAGGCCCCACCGGACGGAACGGAACGGACGGAGCAAGCGGTAAGACACCGGAGTTCCGCATAAGTGAAAACTCCCTGCAGTGGCGTTATGTCGGCGATGAAATATGGCTGAACCTCTACGACCTTACCGCATTGAAGGGAGCCGACGGCAAAAACGGCTCTGACGGTAAGGATGGTATAAACGGAAAAGACGGCAGGGACGGTACGGACGGCACAAACGGACAAAACGGCTCCGACGGCAAAGACGGTAACACCCCGTTTATCGGCGAGAACGGCAACTGGTGGATAGGAGAAACCGACACCGGCGTAAAAGCCGCAGGCATTGACGGCATCGATGGTGAAAAGGGTGACAAGGGTGACCCCGGCGAAAAGGGCGATAAAGGCGACAAAGGCGACAAAGGCGACAAGGGCGACGCCGGTCAGAACGGCGGGTGTTCGGGATATTTTCACGCCTCAAACGGCGGCACCGGCGCTTCATTCAATCAGCCGCTTCAGTTGTTTGAAGATTGCAATTCCGGAGGGCTTTTTGTGTTGGATCGAACCAACAGAACCATAACGCTGAAAGCCGGACATACATACAGTATTTCATTCAGCGGTTCGGTCTGCATTTCTCACGACATGGGTGGATGGTACTCGGTAGTATTGAAAGGTAGACAAGGCATTCTTAATGATACATTGATCGAAAGGTATATGAACGATGCAGAAAATTCACGAGTGTGGATGCCGTTTGCATTCAACCGCATCTACAGTGCCGGCAGTGATATTGTGCTGCAATATGAATTTATCCAGTTGACCCCCGGCACACAGCTGAACGGTGCTGTCTATAATCTTACAATCATTGCTCTTGATTGAGCCGACATATACGAAAACGGAGGTAACAAAAATGAAAAAGCGAATACTCAGTATCTTACTCGCCTTATGTTTGGTGATTTGTTTCTTATCACCGATGATCAGCTATGCCGATCCGGAAACATCGGCATCATCTTCTAATACATACGGTGCATTGCTAAAACCCGACACAACTCCCCCGGACGGATGGACAGAAGATGAAAGCAACCCATACGGCACAAAAAAAGGTCAGCCATTTGCAATCACACCGTGGTACGAGCCGATAATTTACAGCTATCGCAATGCAGAAGGTCAACCGGCTCAGGACCACACCAAAGTATACAGCAAGTGGAATTTTGGCATCAACATTGCCGAATGTACGCCAAGTGCCCACAAAGTTACTCCTGTCGATAATGTTGCATTTGCTGTCGGAACAGCTTACGATCCGCTCGGCACAGGCAGGAACGACCACGCTATCTTTGTCGGTCTTTGCGATATGAACAATTCCAACAACACGGCAAAGGTCTGCTATTGGGTGCAAAATCTTGTAAACAACAAGCGTTCCGAACTTCAAAAAATAGCCGACGCTCCTAAATGGGCTTGCAAAACCCCTGGATACGGCGAACTTGAATATCAGGAATTTCGCCATTATTTCAATGTAACTGCCGGCGACTATGACGGAGACGGAAAGATGACCGCCGTTATCACCTATGTCGGCAATGACGATTTGTGGGGAATTGCCGGAACGGGTATTTCGGGAGAACAAGGTTTTTCAAGGAAATCATTTGTTAAATCAAAGAACGACGACAACGCTTACTTTAACGGTTGGGACACAACCCTGTATGAGCGTGACCAAATCACAAAATCCCTCGCTTCCGCAGATACGGACCGTGACGGTTGCGATGAACTTATCGTGTACGCAGGTGTTGCCGAGCCGGATAAAATCGACAACAAGGACAAAGAAATCTCAAGCGACTCATTCCGAAAAGCAGTGTCAAAACTCTCGGTATACAAAGCCAAAAACGGAAAACTCAAGAGAATTAACCAAAAATCTCTTATGACATTAAACCGTGAGGACGAAAAAGCGGACGGCAACCGTTACTACGACCATATCCGATACGGAAACCTCGCCGCAGGCGATATTGACGGCGACGGCTGGCAGGAAATTATTGTTGCCGGATATTACCGTGAAGTAAAAGAAGAAAAGAAAAAAGGCTTTGTCTGGGACAAGAAAACCGATGACGGAAATCTTGGCTTTGCCGTTTATTACGGTCAAAACAATTCAATAACAAATGTACAGAAAACTTCCATGAGCAGTTATACCGCAAACGGAACAAAGAGTCAGGGCGTTAAGCCGAAACCTGCAATGACAAGCGTTGCAATTAACGGCAGAGGAACGCCTGAACAGGTATGGATTGCAGGTGCTCTGTATGAAGTTCAGCAAAACGGTGCGCTCAATCTTTTGCGTGACACCGCACGAATTGACAACTCAAGTGCCAAATGGTGGTGGTATCAGGATGTCATCGCCGGCAATTTTGACCACAACAAAGAAGGTCGTGAGCAGGTAATCGCACTTGCCGCCGAAAGGCAAAGCGGCGGTGGTCCGAATGCAAGAAAATTTGACCTCTTTACCGATGTTTTCTACGGCGAAAACTTCGGCAGCGGCACGCTTTCCACAGCCGGCAAATATACGGTTACTGCTGAAAAAGACGAATACTCCAAACTCTGTCACGATGCCGACCTTGCATGGGATATGCCGTATAACTGCATATTGCTTGCGGCAGATGTGAACAAAGACGGTTTGTTTGCCCGCTACGAGGGAAAAGGCTACGGATATTCCGATGCACAGGTGCAGGCGGTACTTCAGGCGGCTCCGTATTTTTCGGAGCTTGGTGACTACGACCTCGATTTCTCCGACGGTTCAACAACATACACCTTCTCGTCCGGATATTCGGACACAAAATCCACATCACACAACACTTCTTTCGGTGCATCAATCGTTGTACAGGGAGATTTGAAAGTGTGGAGATACGAGGCAACTCTTGGATACACCATGGACTTTACCAAGAGTACGGAAGACACTCTTTCAAAAGAATACAGTGTTTCATTTAACGCCGGCGGCAACGATTCCGTGGTGCTGTACCGTGTGCCGGCAACAACCTATTATTACTCGCTTTACGACCCTCAAAAGGGAGATTTTGACCTCAGTGAAAAAAACACCATTGCATTGATGATTCCGGGGCAACCGGTCTATACAATGCTTGACCGAGAATATTACGATGAATTTGCGGCGTTGTACAACAACACCTACAAAACGGATATTGCCGCAGGAAAAGCAAAGGCTTTGCCGCAACTGAACAACAATGTTTTGCCTGAAAACGCCGAGGGTGACCCGTTCGCCTATTGGCCAAATGACGGTTCTACAGACCATTCGGTTACAAAATTCGCCTCGCTCAGTAAGCAGAAATACGAACTTGGCTTCGGTGCGAGCAGTATCACAAACGACTGGACAACAACATCCGAACACGCCGAGGGAGTTGAAATGGCTCACGGTTTCTCCGCATCAATGAAAAACACATGGGGCGTGGACGCGTTCAATATGGGTTTTGTAATTGATTTGAGCTACAACAAAGCAACAGGCACGATTTACACCACAACTCAAAGCAGCGGTGCAAGCGGAACGGTCAACAACATCGACCGCCGATCACTTCTGTCCTCATACGGAATCGGCTACGATGTTTCGAGTCAATACGGCTTTACATGGGATTTCGGTATGCGTACATGGACGGCAGGCGACCAAAAAATCCCCGTATTCGGTTATGTGCTGACAAATCTTCGTGCCGCACCGCCTGTGCCGACGCTTACAGGCGTATCCGTAAAGGATAACCAAAGTGCAAAAATCACTTGGGCGGCACCAAAGGCAGACTCCAGGCGTCCGATTTCAGGCTATCATATCTGGATGCGTACAGATGACGGAGAATTTGAACGCATAACCGATGTTCAAATTCCTGCCGACACTTTTGAATATACATATAATAATTTAAAGGCAGACACTTCATATACTTTTGCGGTCACTTCCGCAAACAACGGCACGGTATCTACGCTGTCCAACACAAAAACTTTTTCAACCTTTGCCGGAGCAGACGGCAGAGAAATTGAATTCCGCAACGACGGAAACAATATTCAATGGCGATATTCGGGCGAAGACGACAACGCTTACCGCAACCTTGTTTCGCTTACAACATTGACGGGAAAAGACGGTGCGGACGGAAAGCAAATCGAGTTGCGTGTATACAACGGATTTGTACAGTGGAAATACAGCGACGATTCTGTTTGGAACGATTTGATTGCCTTGTCCGAATTGAAAGGCGACAAGGGTGATAAAGGTGACAAGGGCGACACCGGAGATAAAGGCGACAAGGGTGACAAAGGCGACCCGGGAAAAACAGGTGCGTCGGGACAAGACGGTAAGGACGGCAAAGACGGTGTAACGCCACAGCTTAAAATAGGCGATGACAACTTCTGGTATGTTTCCTATGACGGCGGACAAAACTGGACTTCCCTTGGAGTAAAAGCCACCGGAGAAAAGGGCGACACCGGAAAATCCGGAAAACAGGGCAAAAAGGGTGAAAAAGGCGACAAAGGCGATAAGGGTGAACCGGGAAACGACGGCACACCCGGACAGAACGCTGGAAACGGCGAGGACAGCAAAAACGCAGTTGGAATCGCAAACGCAGAAATCAATGCAGACGGCGAACTTCTCCTCACCTACACCGACGGCACAACGGCTAATCTCGGAAAGGTTGTCGGCGAAAACGGCAAAGACGGTCTGACCCCATACATCGGCGAAAACGGCAACTGGTGGATTGGCGAAAAGGACACCGGCACAAAAGCAACAGCTGATACGGCAGTTGCCGAAAATTCCAAAAATGCCTCCGCATCAGCAACTTCACCTGCTATGATTGCCGTAGGCTCTGTTGCAGGAACTGCCCTGCTCAGCAACTTTGGCTTAATCTTATACATTGTGCTGAAAAAGAAAAAGAGCCTTGTATAACTATACGCTCAACTTTACCTACACGGTAATTACACTTAACCGAATTTAAGGAGAAAAAATGAAAAAGCGAATTTTATGTATCATCACGGCAATTTGTATGATTATCTGCGCAGTTCCGATTACAGCAAACGCAATGGATATATTTGTTGATTTTAACATTTCAGGAATAACTAAAATGAAGCTTGGCGTTGAAAGTGGCGACAGCATTGATAATGTTAAAGAAAAAATCAATAAGAAAACAAATATAGACATCAATAAACAGGAACTGTATTTTAACGGCAAACGACTCCAAAACGACAGAACGCTTGCGGATTACAACATTTGCAAAGAAAGCACAATCGCTCTTGAAATTACGCCAACCGAAGTTTCATCTTCTGACGAATTAACCGAAGCCACAAAACACGGCGGAATAATAAAGCTTAACAACAGCATCGAATGCGGCGAAATTCAAATAAAAGACAACAATTTTATAGTACTCGACCTCAACGGCAAAACAATTAAGAACAACACAAGGTATTATACAATCAGTGTTGACGGCGGTACATTCCTTGCAATTACAGACTGCACCGTGGGCGGCAGGCTTGAAGGTGAGGTGTTGTTGTTTGCATCTTCAACCTGCTCACTTTCGGGTAATGCAAAAATAGAGAAACTAACGCTTACATCAGGCAACGAAAATTTAACAATGGACGACAACGCCGAAATAACAGGACAACTTTTGGTAAATGAGCAGTCGCCATTAAATCCCATAATTATGCGTGGCAACGCAAAAATAACCGGTTCAGCAAGATTTGAGTACCAGTCGGAAAACTCAGCAGGTTTTAAGCTCGAAGACAACGCATATATTAACGCCATATATGGAGCTACCTTTGATAAAAAAATCAAAATCGAAGCAAAAGACAAAGCTGTCATTAATTATATTAAAGACTCTGTCGATTTTGAACTATTTATAAGCGATAACGCAAAAATAGGCTCGCCGGAAAATAATTTAATTCTCCGTCATAGTAATTTGACAATAAAAGATAATGCCCAACTTATAGGAAAAACTTTGCAACATTATTACAACCCGGACAGTGTTTTTACGCTTGAAGATAACGCACAAATTATCGGCGATTTTGTACTTTTTAATGACGCAAAAATGACCTTTAAAATGAAAGACAATGCTGTTCTAAAAGGTTCTTTGATTTGCGAAGATAAAAATATTTCCATTGTAATGCAAGACAATGCAAAAATTGACGGTGACATTGAAGCAAACGATAACACGGTTGACGGAAAAGTTATTTGCTCGGGTGATATTAAAAGCGGAATATTCAACGCCGATGTTGAAAACAACGGCACAATCACTGGCGGAACATTTTTAGGCAAGGTTACAGGCAACGGCACAATCGCCGACAGCGCAACGGTAAATGTAAACTTCGACCTCGACGGCGGTACGGGCACAACGCTCCAAAAAGTTTTGAGAGGTCAAAAACTTGCCGAGCCGACAAAACCGTACAAATCCGCTTACACCTTTGACGGCTGGTACAACGGAGAGCAAAAGTACAATTTTGACACTCCTGTGTTTAATGAAATCACCTTAACGGCAAAATGGACTTATGCGGGCGGTTCATCATGGAATACAACAGAGCCTACCACCGAAAAGCCGACCGAACCGACAACAAATCCGAACAAGCAAAACAACAGCAAAAACACCAAAGATAAAACAGACAAAAACTCATTATCGGCAGGTGCAAAAAAAGCCGATGCAAATTCAAACAATTACGAAAAATCTCCGCTCACGGGCAACACATCAATATTTGCATCAATCATCAGTGCAGGCGCAGGACTGATTATCCTTGCCGCAACGAAAAAAAGAAAAGACCGATAATGTATCCGAAACTTTACCTATACGGTAATCACACTTAACCGAATTTAAGGAGAAACGCAAATGAAAAAGAAATTATTCAGTATTATTATTGCGGTGTGCTTGGTTATCGCCACTGTTCCAACCATAGCTTTTGCAAGCAACAGCCAAAGCACATCACCTATCAAAATACGAGTTGCTCCAAGTGAGCACGAAAAACCGGGTTGGAATGTTGAATGGAGTGAGAGTTTTGAACAGGGCATACCGTCAACATGGCAAAATATTGACAAAGACGGTGACGGCTACAAGTGGTGGAAAACGAAAGAAGAACCATATTATGAATCTTTCGATAAATCAACGCACCACGGCGAACAATCAATTCATTCAAATTCTTATATAAAACAAGGCCAAAAAATACTTGAGCCTGACAACTGGCTCATTTTACCCGAACAAAATCTGAGTGAGAGAAAAACTTATTCACTTACTTTTGATATTGTAGCATTTGACGGAAAGTATCTTAAAGATAAAATCGGTATATATATTTCGACCGACGGCGGAAAAAGCTATACCCAGCTCGGTGATGATTTTGATTTAACCCAAAGTGAACTTGGCAACAGCACGGATGTCAAGGATGTTTGGCAAGAAGTAGAAGTTGACTTGTCTGCTTATTCCGGTAAAAAAGTCAGCATTGCAATAGTTCACCATAATTCCCGTGATGAATATGTTGTGGTTATGGACTGTATGTATATGTGGAGCATTGATAAGCACATCATGCACTGTGTATGCGGCGGCAACACTGACTTTAACGGTCACGACACGCACACAGATGTTGAATGGAGTGAGTGGAACAGCACAGATTCTTTGCCTACCGCTTCGGGAAATTATTACCTTGCAAACGACATTAATCTTGCTACAGCACAGAGCGTCAAAAACGATATAAACATTTGCCTCAACGGCAAAACAATAAAGAGCAACACAAGTGATTATGCAATCAGCGTTAACAGCAATGCGTCACTTACAATTACAGACTGCACCGCAGGCGGCAAACTTGAATGTTGGATTGATAACGACGGTTCGTTTAATATGTATGCAGGCACGCTTCAAAGCGGATATGAACTTTATACAGAACCTGATTCAAAAATGGCACTCAGCGGTAATTCAAAATTCATCGGCAATGTAATTTCAATAGGAAACGCCGAAACTAAAATTGACGGCAACTCTGAATTTCAAGGCACGCTTCTTGTTAAAGAATTGACAAGCGACAGCCGTGCATATATCGGCGGAAATGCAAAAATCACAGGCAAAATTCAAATTTTACTATCACAGGAAAACGCCAAAATTGAAATAAAAGACAATATGATAATTGACGGTGATATTGAGTTTGATTACTTCACACTTAACAGCAACATTGTCTGCAACGGTAATATAATCAGCGGTATTTTTAAAGGAAATGTTGAAAACAACGGCACAATCACGGGCGGAACATTTTATGGCAAAGTCACAGGCAACGGCACAATCGCCGACAGCGCAACGGTAAATGTAAACTTCAACCTTGACGGCGGTACGGGCACAAC
>ERZ1026860.1116-NODE-1116-length-14549-cov-21.166759_pt1 | contig 14549 bp, 16 predicted proteins | sample MGYA00380160_ERZ1026860 | MGnify/ENA primary metagenome ERZ1026860 (study PRJEB33269, sample SAMEA4719796) | human gut metagenome | biome: human-associated habitat; feature: organic feature; material: feces | place: Cameroon | collected 2013-10 ... | reverse complement strand
ACATCCAGCGCATCCGCGAGGGCAAGGAGTACCGCTTTGGCCGTCACGGCAAAAAATAACAGGAAATAGTAAACCACCCCGCAGCGGCCGGTAAATGGCTGCTGCGGGGTGTTTTTGACTCTATGGCTTTTCCAAAGGATGGATGTCCTGCGGCGGTGAGGGGTCTTCGGTTCGGCCCAGCAGAAAATCAGTGGATGTGTGATACAGATCAGCCAGCTGGATCAATATAGTGGTTGGAATGTCGCGTAATCCTTGCTCGTAGCGGTTGTACTGTGGCTGTGGCATGTGAAGGATAGCGGCCAGCTGTCGCTGAGTCAGATCATGATCTTCACGCATGTCACGGATACGGCGATAATAAGCCATAAATAGTCCTCCATGATATCCGAATAGATATATTGACAATACCGCAAGGAGGTGCTATTCTTATGGTATGATAACCATTTGGATATCACAAAATCCGGAGTATGCTTATTGGTAACTTTGGCGAATGACTTTTTACAGGAAACAACAGGAGGAATTGTTATGGCGAACGAGTTGAACCGGCGTGAATTTTTAAAAATGGCAGGTGCGGCAGCGGTTGCGGTGTCGGTGTCCGGGATGCTTGCCGGATGCGGAGATGAAGCTGCAAGTCCGAGTAATTCAGAAAAGCCTTCGAGTTCCGGCAGTGCATCGTCAGGCTCTGGTTCCAACTCGAGTTCCAGCTCGAGTTCCAGCTCCAACTCGTCTTCGGAAACAAGGCCGGCAAAGATTCTTTGGAAAATCTCGGCCAATGGAGACGGGACAGCGACATTGCAAGGATATGATTCGGCCGGTGCGACCCCGTCCGGAGAAGTGACACTGCCGACAAAGGTTTCTGGTAATATGATCACAAAAGTCAATTGCCATCTGGGAAACAAAGTCACGAAACTAATTATCCCAGGAACGGTCAAAAAAGTTTATGAAATCGCACGGGGTAATTTGAGTCTCCGGGAAGTGATCATTCAGGAAGGAGTAGAGCAGCTTGGTGCTGAAAACTATTCATCCGCTGATTATCGGTCATTTGATGGATGCAAGAACTTGAGCAAGGTTCAGCTCCCGAAGTCCCTGAAGGTAATCGAAATGTGGACTTTTGGCGACTGCGTAGGCTTGAAGTCAATCGTTCTCCCGGATGGACTGGAAAAAATTGGTGAAAGTGCGTTTGAAAATAGCGGACTGACAAGCGTTGTGATTCCGTCTACTGTCACAGAGCTTTCGCAAAACGCGTTTGCAAAGACAAATCTAAAAGAAGCTACTATCAAATGTGGAAAAGATGGCTGGGGGTCTTATTGGGGAGGAAATGGTCTTTTTGAAGGCTGTGACAAGCTGGAAAAAGTTACGCTGAGCGATCAGACAGCCAAAATTTCGTATGGTATGTTTAGAAATTGCACGGCGTTAAAAAGTATAACACTTCCTAAAGGCCTGCAATTTATTGGAACTGAGGCTTTTGAAGGCTGTACAAATCTGAAGCTGATTGTGATTCCCGAGAATGTAACGGAAATTGATTCCGAGGCATTCAATGAGTGCACCAGTTTGCAAAAAGTGAATATTCTTGGGCCAGTTACCAAAATTGATGTGAGAACATTTAAAAATTGCAGCGCACTTCAGGCAATTTTTATCCCGATGACCGTCAATGAAATTGCAGGGGGTGCATTTGAAGGTTGCTCCAATCTTCAGGATGTGTATTACCCGTTGAGTGAGAGTGCATGGACGAATATTAGAATCAGTGGAGACGGAAACGTGTTCCTGACAGCTGCGGATCTGCATACGAATGCGTTACCGATGGCGCTTTGATAAAATCAAACAGAAAAGAGAGGATTTATGATGAAAAAACAGTATGATGTCAAAACATGGATTTCACGGGACAACATGGGCAAGTTCCCTTGCGGAACCTGTTGTGCAGAGCATTGCCGCGACTGTGCTCATATTGAAATGGAAAATGACCATTACAATGATGAAACACGCCGTTGCGATTATCGTGGTGAATGGGTGCATCCGTATGACCCGGCATGCCCCAATTTTACCTATTGATGCTGAGCATACAGAAAGCGGTTTTAAAACGGATGGAAGACTGCTTTCTTGCTGAGGGCACAGAACAAGGATTTCTCCTTGGAAGCAAGCAAAATTTGAAACAGATTGATGTATGCTGTCAGCTGCCAGTCAAACAGGTCGGTACCTACTTTATTACACCGGACGAAGAACAGGCTGGACAGCAGATTGAGGACTGGAAGAACAAAAAAATTTGCTTTTGCGGGATGATACACTCTCATGTCTGTCTCAAAGAAGATTTATCAGAAGCAGATGTATTATTTGCGGAACAGCTTTACAGGGGATATTCGTTACCATTTCTGTGGTTTGGAATTGGGGTCGTAAAAAATTCAGGCGTAAAGTTCAAGTTTTACAGAGTTGAGTGGAAAAATGAAAAAATTCTGATAAAACTGGAAAATTATGCAGTTGTATGAGGACACAGGAGGAAAAATGGAAGGTGCAACTATCTTTTTTGGCATTTGGGCGCTTGGCACATGGAAGTCATGGTCGGACATTACGAACCGGCGCGGATTGATTTGCAGTCGCTTTTCAGAAGAGACTGTAAAAAACCTGAATGAAAATGTGGCAAAAAAACTTGGGGTATCTTTGATTCTTGCGTATTTCACAATTGGAGCAACGCTTATTAAAGCAGTTCTATGGCTTGCAATCCGTATTACAGATGGGATTTGAGCACCGAAAAAACAGGTAGGAAGATGAAGATGAAAAAAGTTACGCGGCGGAATTTTTTGAGAGCGGCAGCATCATCGGCGGCAGCGATCACTGCAACCATGCTGGTAGGATGTGATGGCGGAAAAAACAAAGAAGAACTTGCATCGGTTACGGCAAGCGAATCATTACCTGCAGAGAGCAATTCTGCGGAACTGGCAGATGAACCTGAAGTTGTAGAGAACGATGTTTCGGATGAACTGGGTGTCTGGACATTGGAAGAATGCAAAGAACAAGGCGGTTTATATTATAAGACAGATGATGATCGCTTCATACTGTACAATGAATTTCAATGCACAAAGGACATTGGGGATGAATCTTATACGGTACTGGCGAACATGAATGTCTATGACAAGGCAATTGCAACACCAGTAAATACATTATGTTTCTTTATGTGGCCGGAGTATAAATCTGATAATTTCTGGACAATGGCATATAGGATTATAGGAAATGGTTGGATGCCAACAATTGTTTTTCCCGGAGACGAGGAGTATAGATTTGTTACGTCCCTCTATGTGTCCGAAGATCGTGAAGAAGTTGAACTTTTTTCAAGATACGGAATGACCGACTTTAAAAATTTGTGGATCAAGACCATAAATGGAGAGACAGCAGGTACATCAAAAGAAATTGTGCCAATCGTGGATTATGGTGTGGGCGGAGACGTAAAAGCGTTCTCAGAGAATATGAAAGGGCAGCTTGTGACATTCGGCTATGTTGAAGGAACAACACTGACAGAGCAGGAATGTTATATGGGAGAATTTTTCGGAATATACAGCAATAAGGTAGAGGACAGTTGGACCCCAGTCATTACACCAACGACCGATGGATATGTAACCTTGGAGTATCCAGAAGATGCAGAAAATGAAGAAGGGCTGTATATACTGGAAATTGGGGTTCAAGAAGGAAATAATAAAACCGTAAAAAGAAATCGTACATTGCTAAATCTGAAACATTGATGGACGGAGACTGCTGACAGGGTGATTTGACGGAAAAGTTCAGCCACCACGGCAAAAAGTAAAGCATAAAACAAACAGGCGGTGTTGCATGTGATGTGCAGCACCGCCTGTTTTAATGTTCTAAGGGCGTTTATTCCTCCGTCTCGGTCTCTTCCTCGGGCTTTGCTTCGGAATGCCGCCGACGGAACCAGTCGGCGGGAATGCCGCTCTGGGCGGGGGTAAGATCCGGCGCGGGGTGGCCGTCCGGCAGGTGTGCGCCAAAAGCCGGGACAAAGAAGAACTTGCGCACGATGAAGATCAGCGCGATCGCGCCCACGCTGAGCAGGTTCTCCACGGCGGAATCGTGCCCCACCACCAGATGGCGGGCAATGGCGTAGAGCAGCACCTCAAGGCTGCTGCCGGGGCTGTGCTTGGCCAGCATCTTGATGAACTCGATGCCGATCACGATGTCCAGGCTGCGTTCCAGAAAGATGCGGATCTCTGCCTCGTTTCCGTCGAACAGCAGGCCGGGCATCCAGCGGATCAGGGGCACAACGCTGAGCAGCAGGCCGATCAGCACTAAGCCGGACAACAGCACCTCCAGCAGACTGGAAGCCTGAATGATGCGGTTGCGCAGGGAAGTGCGCCAGTGGCTTTCTACCGGGTGAGAGGGGTGTTCCATAGTAAGACCTTCCTTTCGGCATTCTGCTAAACAAGATTCGACAAACTTCTGGTTAGATTGTAGCAGACGAGAGAAGGTCTGTCAATTTCAATCCACGATGGTGACGGTGGTCTGCGGGCCGACGGCCACATAGCCGGACTTTTTGATGCAGTCCTGCCCGGCGTCGGTGTCCAGCCAGTCGTACAGACGGCGCTCCGGGCTGTCGGCGGCGGCATCCGGGTGAATGACGGCGTAAAAATCGTTGCACAGGGGGTAGCTGCCGTCGGCAAGGGTGTCGTTGCCGGGGGTCACGCCGTCCACCGTCAGCAGCCGCAGCCCGGGCTTGGAATACATCTGGTCGATGTAATAGTACACGGAAAAACCGATGGCGTTGGCGCTGTTGTTGTAATCGGCAATGCTGTCCACCAGCTCACCCATGGCGGCGGGAGCCAGCTCAGAGGGCGGGGTCATCAGCGCACCACCCTGAATGAGCAGCTTTTTGAATAGGGTCTGGCTGCCGGAGTCCTCGCCGCGCTGGAAGGCTACGATTTCCTGATCCTTGCCGCCCACGTCCTTCCAGTTGGTGATCCTTCCGGCGTAGATGTCCTGCAACTGCTGCCGTGTAAGCGCCTGCACGGGGTTGTCCTCGTTGACGATGAACACCAGCGCGTCCACCCCGATGGGCTTCTGCTCCAACTCCACGTTGGCTTCTTGCAGCTCTTCCTTTACATAGTCCGGCGCTTCGTACACCACCAGCATCCGGGTGGTGGTGTCGTACAGGCCAAAGTTTTCCCATGCGTAGGCGGTGGTGCTCACCGTGATGCTGCTGCGGGCTTCCTCCAAGTCCATACCGGTGGTATCAGCCAACATCTGCGCCATCAGGGGGATGCAGGCGGTGCTGCCGTCCAGCGGGGGAAACTCCTCCACGGTCAGAAATGGCTCTGCCTGCTGCACAGCCGAGGACGCCGCAGAGGATGCGGGCTGCTCAACCACAGAGGAAGCCGTGCTGCCAGAGGGTGCATCCGTGCCCTTGCAGGCGGTCAGCACCCCGGCAGCGGAGCAGGCAGCCAGCCCCAGCAGAAAGCTGCGGCGGGAAATTTTAGCGTTTTTCATAAGAAAGCCCTCCTAAATCAATAGCCGTAACTCGGTTCATCGTCCGCAGTGGCAGACGAGAAAATGCTCTGGCAGTACAGCCAGTTTCCGCTCGTGTCCATCCAGCCCACATAGAAGCCCCGCTGTGCGGCAAACACATGGTCTGGCAGGGCGTTCAGGCTGTTAGAATAGTATCCGGTGCAGCTGGAAAGCCCCTGCAGCACTACATTGCCGTCTGCGTCCAGCACATCGCATACGTTGCCGTAGGCGCTGCCCACAGCACTGCGGATGCCGCAGAACATGGGTCTGCCGTTGGGGTCGGTGGTCAGGTAGTCGATGTAGCCGTATTTACCCTGCAGGGCGGTCAGGTCGCTGACAAGCCCCTGCGGGCCGTACAGTCGGGTAGCGGTGGTCTCGTAACGGTCGTTATCCTGCAATTCCAGCCAGACATAGCCGCTGCCGCAGTTGCTCATCCGTACCCGCTGCTGGTGCTCCACCGGCTCTACGGTGGTGTCGGTCAGCAGCTTGCCGTTATCCTTGCTGTACACCCGCAGGCTGCCGTCCAGCGCGTAGACGGCTACGATGCTGTCGGTGGCGTCCACATCGTACAGAGGGGTCTTGGTACCGGTCTCCAGATCATAGAGCTCGTAGCCGTGATCCTCGCCGCTGTGCCATGTTATCACATAGCCCGGGAAATACTGGCTGGGCTGCTCGTCAAAGGTGGCGATCAGCCCGCGGTCCTCGGCGGTCATGTCCCGCAGCTCATACCGGCCATCGCTGGTGGAAAAGCTGGCAAGACCGCCCGGATAGACCTGCAAAAAGCCCGTGCACTGCTTGCCGGTCTGGGTGTTGTACAAAATCTGGTCGGTGGTTTCTTCTCCGGTGGCAACGTCCAGCTCCACCCAGTCGCTCAGGGTGTCGCTGTCGTAGAAAAGGCGGTATGCCGAGGCGGCCTCGGCACGGTAGATGGGGGTACCGTCCTTTTCCTGCACCATCACCCAGCTGTTCTGTCGGTAGTCGGTATCCCAGTCGTAATCGTCCAGCCCCTCCGGGCGGGCGTAGCAGCTGAACACCAGCTTATCGCCGGATACGATGCAGCTGTATGCGCCCTCCGGTACCGGCAGTACAGCACCGGTGGCAAGGTCGATGACCTGACAGGTGCCGTAGCCGGACTCCGGGACGTAGCCGCCATCGACAAGGCGACTCTCCTGCAGCACCAGTAGGCCGTTTTGCAGGGTGGCGTTCTGCTCGCCCTCAAAGGTCATCACCTCGGTGCCGGTCTTATCGTACAAGGTGGTGCGGCGTCCACCCCGGCCGGTGGGGTCGGACCAGCTGCGCAGCCAGTAGTCAGCGGTGCCGGTGGCACTGTCCTCTACTAGCGAGACGTTCTCGCTGCGGGTAGACTGGTGCAGCGGGGTGCTGCCGCACAGGATGGTGGTGCTGCTCCCGGAACGGCCGTAGCAGTACAGCGCCCGCAGACGGCCATCGTTCAGCACAGCGGGGTCGTACAGGGGCTTGCCGCTGTCGTCCGTAGGCACAGAGGTGGCAGGACTGGCAGCGCCCGGCACGCCGGTGGCGGGCGGTAGCAGGGCACAGCCGCAGCCTAAGGTAAGGGCAAGGGCAGCGCAGACCGCCCCGCAGCCGATACGCAAGACAACACGCTTCATAAAAAAACACTCCTTTGCAAAAAACAGGGAGGAAAATTTTTCCGTTCACTCAGAATACGAAACAGCCGCATTTTTCATTGCAGAGTTTGCAGAAAAATGCGGCTAAAAACGGTTACAATTGCATTACAGCTGTGCCGGGGGCGGCAGCTTCGGCTTCCATCTGCTCCAGCTGCCGCAGAAAGGCTAGCAAAAAGGGCAGTGAGATGAAGAAGGTGAGCGCATCCGCAATGGGCTGGCAGAGCTCCACGCCCACAAGACCCAGCACCCGGGGCAATATTAGGATCAGCGGGATGAAGCACACGCCCTGTCGGCAGCAGGCCAGAAAGGTGGCACGCCCGGCCTTGCCCACGCTCTGGAAGGTCATGTTGGTCACCACGATCACCGGCTGCAAAAGGATGGCAAAGCACTGGTAACGGAAGGCGGGCAGCGCCACGGCGGTGACCTCCGGGTCGTCCCGGAACAGGCGGATCAAAGTTTCATCGTTCCACCAGCACACTGCGATCAGCACCACCAGCAGCACAAAGGCGGCTTGCAGGGTAAAGACGGCGGCCTGCCGTACCCGGTGGTACTTGCGGGCACCGTAGTTGAAGGACGCCACCGGCTGCAAGCCCTGTCCCACGCCGATGGCCACCGAGAGGATGAACAGGAAAATGCGGGTCACGATGCTCATGCCCGCCACGGCGGCGTCGCCGTAGCTGCGGGCGGCGATGTTCAGCAGCATCCCGCCGATGCTGTTCAGCCCTTGACGGCCAAAGCTGGGCGCACCGCCTGCAAGGATCTGCAAAAACTCGCGCGGCTCGCGGGTGACGGCAGAAAGCCGGAACTGGCTGACCGTTTTGCCTCGCAGGAACATATACAGCAGGATGCCAAAGCTGATGGTCTGGCTGAGGGCGGTGGCGATACCGGCACCGGCGGTGCCCAGCCCCAGCCCGAACATGAACAGCGGGTCCAGCGCGATGTTCAGCAGCCCGCCGGTGACAAGGCCGATCATGGCAAGGTTCGCCTTACCCTCATACCGCAGGATGTTGTTCATCACCAGACTGGAGATCATCAGCGGGGCGGCAAGCAGGATGGGCCGGGCGTAGGCACAGGCATGGGGCAGAATGGTTTCGGTGCTGCCCAGCAGCATCATAAAGTCCGGCAGGGTGGCAAGGCCGACCACCGCCAGCACCACGCCAAAGGCCAGCGCCGTAAAAAAGCTGGTGGAGGCAAAGCGGGTGGCGGCGTGGGTATCCTGACTGCCCAAGCGGCGGCTGATGATGGTGCCGGAGCCGTGCCCCAGCATAAAGCCCAGCGCCTGTATGATGGCCATCAGGCTGGAAACAACACCCACCGCGCCGGAAGCGCTGGTGGAGATGCGCCCCACAAAAAAGGTATCGGCCAGATTGTAGATGCTGGTGATCAGCATACTTAAAATCGTGGGCGCGGCCAGACTGAGGATCAGCCGGGGGATAGGGGTCTCGGTCATTTTATGATATTGCACCGCAGTGCGGTCCTGCTGGGTCATGGGAAAATATCCTCCTTCAAAAAATGAGAAAACCGCCCCTTCCAGAGCGGCAGATAAGCTTTGTAAAAACAGTATAACGCAGTTGCGGCAAAATGTCGAGAGGGAGAAAAAACGGCCTTTCTCCCCTGCGAAGGGGCGAAAAAAAGGGCGAAAACAGGATGGTTTCTATATAAAGTGCTAAAGAATTGTCGAATTGCTTGTGAAAAATCACGATATGTGGTATTCTTTATAAGAAGGAATTGGAAAAATCTGTGTATTTTATGATTGGGAGGGATTTGTACATGAAATCCGTAGCACAAACTGTGATCGAAGCCGACCGCTTTTATACCATTGCCGCCCACACCGGCAACGTCATTCAGGCAGTGGAAGGCAGCAAGGACGGCGGCACTGTCCGTCTGGGCAAGTATGACCACAAGCCTGAACAGGAGTGGAGCTTTGTCCGCGAGGGCGATGGTGTGTACCGCATCCGCAACCGCGCCTCCGGCAAGCTGCTGGATCTGACCATGACCGGCACTGCCAACGGCACTTGGCTGCATCTGTGGGAGGACGTGGGCGGCACGTCCCAGATGTGGAAGGTGGAGCACACCCCGGAGGGCACTGTGCGTCTGCGCTCCTCTTGGGCAGGCGGCAAGTGCGTGGACACCGTGGGCATGGGTGCCGAGGTGGGCGCTGTGTTGCAGATCTGGCAGGAAGTGCCCGGCGGTGACCAGCTGTGGGTGATCTCTGAGGTAAAGGACCGCGTAAAGCGTGCCGCCAAGGTTGAGCAAGCAGCACCCGCTGCCGAGACTACGGCAGCACCGGCCAAGGAAGCTGCTCCCGCCAAGAAGCCCGCAGCCCGCAAGCCCCGCACCACCACCAAGAAGGTGGAGGAAAAGCCCGCTGCGAAGGCCGCAGAGCCGGTCAAGGCAGAAAAGCCCGCCGCGAAGAAGGCTGCTAAGGCAAAGGCTGAGCCTGCTGCCCCCGCCGCAGAGGTGAAGGCTGCTCCCGCTGTGGAGACTAAGACTGCGACTGCCGCAAAGGCTGAACCTGCCGCCAAGGCTGCTCCCGCGGCGGAAGCCAAGACTGCTCCCGCCGCCGCAAAGCCCAAGGCAAAGCGTGCACCCTGCAAAAAGACCGTGAAGAAGTAAAAACAGAATCATTGTTCTGATTTGCAGCCCCGAAACGCCTGTGTGTGTTTCGGGGCTGCTTTTTGCTCCTTTCCCGCAGCGCAACTGTTTCCGAAGGAAACAGGCGATGCAAATGCCGTTTTCCGTTGCGACCCCACCTGTGAACATAAAAAATCGGACAGACCGCAGTCTGTCCGATTTTTTGCTATTTGAAATAATTTTTCCGCTGAAGATGGTCAGAGCGAAGCGGAGACCATTCAAAATAGTCCGCTTTATGCAACAGGGGAGGCGGCAGCATCATCACTCTGGGCGGCGGTCTGCACGAACTGTACGATGCTCTCGATGGTCTTGCGCAGCTGCACAAGGCTTTCCACGTCAGAGTCCTGCATCCGGGAGGTGGGAGCGGTCACCACGGTCTGGGCGGCAGTCACCGTGCCGGTCAGCTCTGCATGGATGTGGTGGGTGGGCACGTCCAGCAGGATGTGCACCTTGGGAGACAGGGTCTTGAGAAGTCCCTGCTTTTCGATGCCCAGAATCAGCTGCGGCGCGTCCTCCCCGGCGGTGAGGTTCGGCAGCTGGAGGTAAAAGTAGCCTTCTTTCGCGTTGGCGGGCTGCACAGTCTGGATCTGCTTCAAGTCCAGCTGGAAGTCGTTTACCTGCTGCAAGCCAGTGGCGGCGGGGTCTACCCCCAGTAGGGTGGCCAGCTGGTTTTGGGAAATGTAGCTGCCCAGCGACCAGCCCGGCAGCAGCAGGCTTGCCAGCGGATACTCGGCAACGACCGTGCTGCGCAGCTTGTTGTACAGCTGCCCGGCATCGTACAGGGTCTCTTCCTCGCTGATGTACATCCGGGTCAGAGGGGCATCGTTGACGGTGCTGGTGCCCGTCGGGTACAGCGCCAGCTGCAATGCCCGGGGGGTGTACTGGCCGGTCAGGCTGCCGGTGGTGCCGCCGAACTTGTCCAGCAGGGCGTAAAGGGCAGGGGGTTCGGCCTCGGTGGAGGTGATGGTGTAGTCCAGCGCAAAGCTGGCACCGCTCTGGAATGCCTTGATCTTGCGGCTGACGAAACTGTACAGCACCGCCGCAGCCACCGCACACACCAGAACCAGACACAGCAGAACGATCAGCGCCGCCCGCAGGCCGGTGCGCTTTTTGTGGGAAGATGCCATGGGGAAACCTCTCCTTCCGGTAAAACGTATTTGTTCCAGCATAACGGAACTGCCCGCAAATGTCAAGCGCCGCAACTGCGGACAAAACAAAAAACCTGAAACATCTCTGTTTCAGGTTTCTGGCGGAAAGATGGGGATTCGAACCCCAGAACGCTTTTGACACGTTACACGATTTCCAGTCGTGCGCCTTAGACCAACTCAGCCATCTTTCCACATCTTTTGTTCTGCCTTTGGGCGGGTGCCCTTGGCGCTCCACTATAATACCTGAAAGCAGGCTTTTTGTCAAGGATTTTTTTGAAAAAAATCAGACTTTTTTAAAAATGACGAAAAACCGCGAAAAGATGTTCTGTCGCATGGACGAAAAGCACAAAAAGCCCTTGACGTACCTTTAAAACAGGTCTATATTGAGGGCAAAGAGCGCTGTGGCGGGTTATTTTGTGCCGCAGCGGCGGGAAATATAAGGAGGATGCTTTATGACTTATCCTGAAGTGCTTGCCAATGCCCGTACCTGCATTGGTCAATACTGCAAGGCCTGCCCGGTGTGCAACGGCGTGGCCTGTAAAAACCAGATCCCCGGCCCGGGTGCCAAGGGCGTGGGCGATACCGCCATCCGCAATTATGATAAGTGGGCGGACATCCGGGTGAACATGGATACCCTGTGCCCCGGCGGTGCACCGGACACCACGCTGGAACTGTTCGGCAAAAGCTTTCGCTATCCCTTCTTTGCTGGCCCTGTGGGCGCAGTGAACCTGCACTACTCTGATACCTACACCGATATGACCTATAACGATGTGCTAGTGCGCGCCTGTGCCGAAAACGGCATTGCTGCCTTTACCGGCGACGGCACCAACCCCACCGTGATGGAAATGGCTACCCGCGCCATCGGCGCAGCGGGCGGCTGCGGCGTGCCCACCATCAAGCCGTGGAATATCGACACCATCCGGGAAAAGATGGCACAGGCCAAGGCTAGCGGCTGCTTTGCCGTGGCCATGGACGTGGATGCAGCGGGTCTGCCCTTCCTGAAGAACATGACCCCGCCCGCCGGCAGCAAGAGCGTGGAGGAGCTGGCCGAGATCGTGCAGCTGGCAGAGCGTCCCTTCATCGTCAAGGGTGTGATGACTGTTAAGGGCGCACTGAAGGCAAAGCAGGCCGGTGCCGCTGCCATCGTGGTGTCCAACCACGGTGGCCGCGTGCTGGACCAGTGCCCCGCCACCGCCGAGGTGCTGCCGGAGATCGCCGCAGCCCTCAAGGGCACCGGCGTAAAGGTGCTGGTGGACGGCGGCATCCGCACCGGTGTGGATGTGTTCAAGGCGCTGGCACTGGGCGCAGACGGCGTTTTGATCTGCCGCCCCTTTGTGACTGCTGTTTACGGCGGCGGCGCAGAGGGCGTGAAGTGCTACATCGACAAGCTGGCCGGGGAACTGGCCGACACCATGCAGATGTGCGGTGCCCATACGCTGGCGGAGATCACCCCGGATATGGTGCGGGTCTGAGATTCTTATTATAAGTAACAAAAAGGAGATGCCTGGCAGGACATCTCCCTTTTTGTTTACTTCAAAGTGCCGTCCAGCACTTGCTGGTAATACCACGGCTTCGGGGCGTGGAAGGTCTTGCCGCTGAGGAAGGCAAAGTCCGGCTGGGTGAAGCGGGGCATGGTCAGCTCCCATGCACACAATGCCTGATACTTCAGCTTCAGTTCCCGGTTGGCGCTGTTGTTGCCGTACTTGCTGTCGCCAAGGATGGGGCAGCCGATGCTGGCCATGTGGGCGCGGATCTGGTGGGTGCGGCCGGTGATCAGCTGCACCTTCAGCAGGGCCAGACGCCCGGAGACGGCGATGGTCTCGTACCGGGTCTCTACCTCCTTGGCACCGGGCTGCTTGTCCTCTACGATCTTCACGATGCCGCGGTCGGCGTCCTTCAGCAGATAGCCGCCCAAGGTGGCGTCCGGCGGCACGGGACGGCCAAAGGTGACGCAGAGGTAGGTCTTTTGCACCTCGCGGTTCTTGATAGCAGAAAGAAACAGCTCCTCAGCCTCCGGGGTCTTGGCGATGATCACAAGACCGCTGGTGCCGGTGTCCAGCCGGTGGCACAAAGCGGGGGTGTACAGGTCGTTCTCCTTGTACTCGCCCTGCTTGTTCAGGTACAGCAGCGCACGGTTCAGCAGGGTGTCGTCCTCCGGGCCGTCTACCGCAACACCGGCGGGCTTGTTTACAATTAAGATCTGCGGGCAGTCGTACACAACCTGCGCCGGGGTGCGGGCGTTCTTCCATGCGGGGCCTTCCACCCGGCGGTCGGCGTCCAGCACGTCGTCCAGAATGAACAGCTTGATCTCATCGCCCGCCATCACGCGGGTGGAAAGCGGCTGTTTTTTGCCGTTCAGCTTGATCTTGTTTTCCCGCAGCGCCTTGTTCAGACGGCCGGGGGTCAGGGCGGGGTACTGCTGGGTCAGATAATTGTCTAGCCGGGTGGGGGCGAGACATTTTACTTTTAAAATTTTCACGGGAAATTCCTCTCTATTACAATCGGTGCGATTTTTGACTGCTTTTATTGTAGCGGATACACGTTCTAACGTCAAGTTGGAGCTGTAAAAACTTTTAAGCGGGAGAAAACAACTGAAGGTACAAGAAAATGTGATAAAAATGCCGGAAATGTTTGACAATTTGTCATAAATAGAGTATCTTTTCCCTAGAGAAGAAAGAATCTGAAAAATAGTGCAAAGGAGAATCATTATGAGAATCAATCTGAAAATTTTAGCAGTTGCGGCGGCCATGATGATCGCATTGACAGGATGCGGCGGTTCTTCGGGTTCGGAAAAACCAGACGGCTCCAAGCCGAGCGGGAAGGACCCGACAATAGAGGTGCCGGGAGGAGAAGAAGAGGACGATAAGACGATTGAAACGACTCCAGAAGGAGTGGCCATTGTCAAACCGATTCGGGCAGTGGAAAATGTGGCTGAGTTGGAGAATGGTTCTTGCCGGATTGGATTCAATCAGGGAAAGGGCGATGTGATCGGCACAGAGAATGAGTATCAAATCAAAGCGACGATTTATCAGTATGACCGCTATAAGCCGCAGGATCTGAAAAAACTGAAAGCCGGCGACCAGCTGCGCTACCATGACTGCAAAACCGCAGCATGGAAAACCATGACTGTCAAGACGATTGAATTTTATGCGGATGAAGTTTCGATCAACGGCGGGTGTGAATCCGGCGTGGGCATCGGAATGATCCTGGAAGATGGCCTGTATGTGCGCTCGGATCTGAACCATATCATCAACTGCTATCCGATCGGTACGCGGACGCTGCCGGTAGCAGCAGATGTCGTAATGACGGATGACGAATACGGCTTCAATGCTTACTACTTCAAAAAAGCAAATCAAACGGTGAAAAGTACCGGTGCAGCTGCCATCTATCGGATCGTGACCCTGTCGCGCACTATCCGGGATACCAAGGGTAACTACCTGTGTAGTAACGTATATAGTTCCGCGAACTGTACTGTGACCTTAAAAAACGGCAAGATCGTGAAGATCCATCGCAACTATTTGCCGTAAGGACAGAATGTTTTGCGTAGGATACAGCAAAAATCTGCCAAACCCGTTGACAAACGTTTTGCGTATGCTATAATTTAGCTGTACGCAAAGGGGCATTG
>ERZ1026860.1113-NODE-1113-length-14563-cov-16.784671_pt1 | contig 14563 bp, 16 predicted proteins | sample MGYA00380160_ERZ1026860 | MGnify/ENA primary metagenome ERZ1026860 (study PRJEB33269, sample SAMEA4719796) | human gut metagenome | biome: human-associated habitat; feature: organic feature; material: feces | place: Cameroon | collected 2013-10 ... | reverse complement strand
AATATACTTTTTCATGTCGTTAGTGATTTATATGGCGCAAATATACTGCCCCCCCCCTAAATTACAAGAAAAAAAATCACTTTTTTGTAATCTGTAAGGCGATGCACCCTTAAAACGGGGGAATTATCGGCAACTGCTCAGCCCCCCAATGCGGAAAAGGAACCGCAGGTTTCATACCCCTTCGCGACAGCGCATTTGCGGATTTCGCACATGTATGAAACATTTGATATACTTGTGCGAGGGCTATTGCTTCTTAAGCATTGTGACAGTTTTGAGTACTCATTTGTCGGCGGGTACGTATACGATTGCAAAAAATATATGAAGAAGCGAAAATGGCTGGATGATGGGGTGAATGGCCAGTTCTCGGAGATTGTCGCTAAATACTACGAACCGGAAAGTGGCGGATATAAGTGGATTCTGAAATTTGCCGGGATTCTTTAGTATGGTTCTCAAACAACCACTCGGAGAAGGTTGTCCTTGCCGGCGGACAAGGAATGAGCCCGATGAAGATGGCGCATCCCGTTTGTGAAATCGTCTTTCCCAATGGCGTAGTGGTCCGCCTGTCGGGTGACTGGTTCAAGCGAAAAGTATGGGGACAGTCATCGGAAAAGCACTCGCCGTCAAAAGTGAAGCAGACCACCCATTTCTGCCCCGATGCTGATGTCCTGTCTATCCTTTGGGCCAGGTAGACCAGAGTGCCATCCCGAAGTCGCAAGCGTATTTACTGCTTCCGGTCTCGGAGTTCCGGCGGACGCATGATGAAATCGGCCACATCCTATCGAATCCCTTTACCAAACGGGAATACCGAGGACAGGGCCATCTTGAAGTGCTGCAGGCCGAAAGGAATCCCCACGATGGTAATGCAAAACAATAACCCGCAAACAAGATGAATCACGGCAATCTCCCACCAGCCCAGAAGAATCCAGATGAGGTTCATAACAATGGATACGCAGCCCGGCTGGTTGGGGCCGTCTTTGAGCAGGAGATGGATCCGGCCGAGCAGGAGCGCCTTGACAAGGAGGCGGAAAAGGCTCTTGCGGAGCAGAACAGACTCATTCATGTTGAGGCCCGATTTCTTGCATCGGATATTTGTGTTTCAGTTCCTGGATATAGCTTTGGCAGAGTTGCATAAGCGGGGCTGCCTTGGCCTCGTTTTGCACTTTAATTTCCCGGAATGCTCGCCATGCGTTCACCACTTTCTGCTGTTCGGCAACAGATGGAAGAGGAATCTCAATATCAAGGAAACGAGGCCAGTCCAAATTGGCTCGAACGCTGGAATCACTAATAAACCAGCCATAACGGTCGCTTTCGTCTCTATTGAAATACATAAAAAAATATTCCGGTAAAAAGTCGTTCTCTTTATTGATGAAAAAAGTCGTATATGCAGGCGAAATCAAAGCGGGTTGATCTTTGTCGTATAATCCAATTCGAATGCATATATCACGACCTGTTTGCATTCCACTAAATACAAACATCCCTTTGGAAACAATTTTGTATTTAGCAATATCAACGCCGTCTAGATTGGCAACCGTTGGTATAAATGTTTTATCCCTATTTATGCCAATAACAGGATAGTTACTACCTGCCGTATTTCTTTCATCACACTGCTCGATATAATCCCCGAGCCGGACCCATTTTACACCGCTGCTTTCCATATCACTCCTCCTCTTTTTCATGCTGTTCCATAAAGAAGCGTTTCTGCTGCTCAATCTCCCGGCGCAGTTCTTCCTCAGTAGGCATGTATGTCATATACTTAGCAGCAAAAATCTGGTCGCTGTCATGCAGTACAGAATATTTTGCTATGGTGTTGTCCGTATCCGTGCAGAGTAACACACCGATGGTCGGATTGTCATTATCTCCTTTAACCAAATCATCGTACATACGGATGTACATATCCAATTGTCCGATGTCCTGATGAGTCAGCTTGTGGGTTTTTAGTTCGAAGATGACAAACCGCTTCATCTTATAATTATAAAATACAAGGTCGATGTAAAAATCAGCCGTATCGGTCACAATATGCTGTTGCCTTTCCACGAAAGCGAATCCACGGCCGAGTTCCATAATGAATTTTTCGAGATTGTCGATTAATGCCTGTTCCAGTTCCGATTCGGAATAGCTGGTGTCACGACGGAAACCCATAAATTCGGCCACCATTGGATTCTTTATATATTCCAACGGATCTGTTTGACCGGCATAAGGTACGGGCAGAGTTGAACTCTCTCTTTGAGCCGCAAGTCGTCGTTCATAATATTGGGTGGAGATATTCCTGTCAAGATCATCCACGCTCCACATATCTTCAGCCGCTGTCTTTAGATACCATTCCCTTGCTTGTGTATTGCTGACGGAAAGAAGCCTGCGGACATGTGACCAGGTAAGATTTTGCACACGCGTGTGCAAAATCTCTACATCCCTGAATTCCAGATAAAACTTTCGGTAATATGCCAAGTTACGTTTACCATAGCCGGTTCCGTATTCAGCAGCAAGTCTGACAGCAAGAGCTGGGATAAGTTTTTGTCCGTATGCCGCCCTGCTTGCCCCCTGCTGTTCTTCTTCCACGATACGCCGTCCAATGTTCCAATAAGTCATAATGGCTATTTGACCAGTTGCGGCATAAGCTTGTTTCCGTCCTTGTTCTATGATGGTTCTGATGTCGGAAACGAAATTATCGGTTATTATGTCAGTCTGTTGTTTATTCTTTTCCATATCCCAAAATTTTGAAGGCATTCACGAGTTCGGCTTCATTAGCATCCCATCTTTTCTTAAGCTCGTCAAACTGATGGCTCATTTCGGTGAGGGCCGATTCATAATCAATTTCCGTATCGCGGTCGATAAACTCGATATATCTGGAGGGTACAAGCGAATATCCTTTCTGTTGGATTTCGTCAAGATGAGCGGCATAGTATAATTCAGGCTCGGCATACTCGGCGAAATTTTCCGTTTGCCAGTCAAAATAGATTTGGCAAACACGGCTAATTTCCGTTTCAGACAGGCGAACATATTTCTTTTCGTATATGTTACTGTTCCATGTGCGCAGGTCAATAAACAAGATCTCGCCCGTTCGGTTACGCAGTTGTCTGCCGTGCCAGGGGCCACCTTTCTTGTTGTTGTTCAGAATCCATAACGTAACGGATATATCGGTAGAATAGAACATGTTGCGCGGCAGAACGATGATAGCCTCGATTTTGTCGTTTTCGATCAACTGTTTGCGTATTTCAAGCGTGTCGCTGTCGTCCAATGCTCCATTGGCAAGCAGGAATCCTGCAATTCCATGATTGACATCCAGTTTGTTCAGGATATGGAGAATCCATGCGTAGTTGGCATTGCTGGTAGGCGGAACGCCATAACCTTTCCAGCGGGGGTCAGTCTCAAATTCTCCATACTCGGCATATTTCTTCAAATTGAATGGCGGATTTGCCATGATGTAGTCGAATTTGAGGTCTTTATGCTGGTCGTCGGAGAAGGTAGATACCGCTTTGTCTCCCAAATGGTAGGATATACCGCGGATAGCCAGATTCATCTTTGCCAGACGATAGGTCGCCGGTTCGGATTCCTGCCCATACACGTTGACCGCTTTGGTGTTACCGCCATGTGCTTCAATGAACTTGGTTGCCTGCACGAACATACCGCCTGACCCGCAGCAAGGGTCATAGACCGTACCGTCGAACGGCTCAATAAGTGAGGCGATAAGTTCTACGATAGAATGCGGCGTGTAGAACTCTCCTTCCTCCTTGTCGGCATTGATCGAGAAAGCCTGCAAGAAATATTCATATACACGTCCTATAAGGTCGTGATCGGTGAACTTCTTGGGATCTATCTTGTTAATCTCGTCCACCACGCTTTTCAAAACCCCCGGTTCAAGGGCCGTTTTCGTGAAAACCTGCTGCGGCAGGGCATTTTTCAGTTTAGGCTCATTGTCGTCCAACGTCTTTATGGCTGTATCGAAAGCGATGGCCATACCGGTAGGAGCCGTAAGAATAAACTTGTCCCAGAACGTCTCATTTGTCAGGAAGAACACGCCGTCCTGCATATACTGATTGGGACGGGACAGCTGCATTTCAACAAAAGTCTCGTCGTGAATGCCTTGAACATCCACAATCTCGTGCCTGATTTTATCCTTTTGCTGCTTGAACCGTTCCCCTATGAATTTCAAGAACACAAGAGTCAGCAACAAATCGCGCTTGTCGGTCATGGCAGCACGTCCTCTCAAGCTATTGCGGCAGTTGAAAAGTATGGTTTCTAAGGTCTCCTCTTTCGTTATTTTTGTTTGTTTCTTGGCCATCGTATTTACTCTATTAGTTTGGTGTTTAACCTGAAAGCATTTGCATCAATCTCCATTTGGAAAATCTTAATGTCGAGATTCAGCTTTCGGGCAACACGGATTATTTTTGATTTTTCTTCGGCATTCATATTGATTCCCAGATAAACGGATTCGAAACACTCTCCTCCAATTTCGGGGAATGCCCTCATTTCTTTCCAGTCAATCGGGCCTTTATCATCATTTTGCCACGGCAGCAACTTCATATATGCCGGCCATGGCTCTTATAAATAAACGCACTTCTTGTTCATGTTCCCAAGCTTTTGCCTTGGTGGATATTTGATAATGAAAAAAGTCTTTTGCATCCCTGAAATAATCGGGCTTTTCTACAATGTCTTTATATTGTACCTCCGCTTCCGAGCAGCCAATCATGACTCCGCTCTGCATATGAGAAAGATGTTTTCTAACTTTCTCCATATTCAGATCAATGCAGATGCCTTTATGATTGCTATAATAGCTCCACATCAAAATTGAATCATATATTTTAGAAAGGCTGCATATCCATGCCTTTTCTCTGGTTCTACGAAATGAATCTCTTCTCAAATCTTCAATTACCTCCGGAGTCCATCCTCCACATGCTTCTTTCGGGACATTAGAGAAATCAATGAGTGAGGGGTGGCAATCAAACGGATCGTTCAACTGCGTAGCATTGGTAAATTGAAGATCGCTATAATACAGCATCATCAGTCCACCGTTAAAATCCAGATATTTATATAATTTATCTGTCCCCATATATTCATTTATTCGGTTCTCAATAAATCGTCAACTCTAACTTCCAGTACTTTTGCAATCTGAATAAGAGTTTCGACACTGGGCTGAGTTTTATTCGTAACCCATTTGGATACCATTGCCGGATCCTTGTCCAATTGTTCAGCAAGCCATTTGTTGGTTTTATCTTTCTCGGCGAGAACAATCTTTATTCGATTTAGCATTTTACGCTCCATGTCGTTACAATTTTCGTTCTTACAAAGATAATGATTATTTGTATCTTATATGGTCATAATCAACAAAAATATGATTAAAATATCAATTTTGAATAGGTGATTGATATCGCTAAAAACAAGACAATTATTTCGATGCAATATTTTAAATCAATTGTGATTGATCTTAGTAGTAAGCGGCAAAAATAAGTTGACGCTTACTAAATCCATGGTCGATACATATCGCAAGACCAAATTCGTTGCATCCGGTTCAGCGGCGGCAGCATTAAAGATGAAGAGCAACGAGAGTGGTGCTGGTCGGTTCACTGATTTCATGCTTCCGCCATTGACGTTCTTTGAATTTCTCCAACTCCAAAAAATGGATGGCTGTGTCATGGAAGTTAAAGACCGGTCAATCTGCCCTTATGATACGCTGGATATTGATGCGTTGAATAGATATTTCCATATGCTTTTGTATTTTTGCGACAAAGCCCTGAAGTTCGTGCCCAAGTGGAACCTGTTTGTTCCCAAGGGCCTGGGCAATATGATAGCGAAAGGAACCGAATATGGAAACGAGGTCATATACTAAGAAAGAGCTCCGCAAACTGATGGCGGCTACCGGCTACCCGATGGCGTCCATTGAGAAGACCATGCGTCTGCTGGAACTGCTCAAAGCCATCAACGCCGATGAGTTCCTGGGCGCAAACTTGACGCTGAAGGGCAGGACTGCAATCAATATCATCCACTATAACGAAATCCCCAGACCAAGTGTCGACCTAGACTTCGATTTGGCCCGTAACACGCTGGAGCAGAAAGGTCTACACCGGGATGACAAATCCGCCACCCTCATCCGTAAATGTATCGCCTACTATCTTTCCCTGTCCCGGGGAATTGACATTGAGCAGGCCCTCGAAGCCTTCTGGAAGCCGCCAAAGCCGGCAAATACAGCCCGAACCTTCTTTTCGATGGCACCTCAGCGGAGCGCATTGCAGAGAAACCCGCAGCGAAGTTCTACATCACGAAGGGCACCTAAATTTGCAGGTGTTCCGGTCATTTTTTCAACGAATTAACCATGACAGACTCCCAGATAGACAAGCTTGAATCCGAAATCCGTTATCTTAAGCAGTTGCTGGATGAGAACGGTATTCCTTATGATTATCAGGCATATCATGAGAGGACACAAGACCCGGTTGGGAAGATTCAATTCCCGGAACTTACACCCGAGCACGCCATCCAGTTTTATTCATATTTCCGAGGCCGGAAGGATGTGTATGTAAAGCGTGGGCGCAAAGGAGGGTATTACACTCAGTGTAAAAACTTCTGGAAGCCAGGTCTTTGCCCAAAGAAGAATGGGGAGAAGATAAAATGTCAAGACTGCCCCGGAAAGGATTACATCGTATTGAATACCAAGGCTATCCTTGCACACTTGAAAGGCGACAAAGCTGATGGCTCCGATGTCATCGGCCTTTATCCTCTATTCCCGGACGGTACATGCTGGTTTCTTGTCTTCGATTTTGATAATCATGACGAGGATGCCGCCACCAACAAGGATTGGCAGCAGGAGGTGGATGCTCTGCGGAATATTTGCCTTTCCCTTGGTATCGATGCCCTGGTGGAATGTTCCCGCTCCGGTCACGGCGCCCATGTATGGATCTTCTTCAACGAAGCGATCCAGGCAACAACAGCCCGGAAATTTGGCGAAGCGCTTCTCGCCAAGGGCGCCGAATTCGTGAGTTTAAAGAATTTCCAATACTACGACAGGATGATGCCGATGCAGGATTTCCTAGCGGAAGGGAAGTTGGGAAACTTGATTGCTCTCCCGTTGCAGGGGCGGGCTCTGAGGAAGGGCAACAGCGCTTTCGTGGATGAGAAATGGGCTCCATATAGCGACCAATGGGCAAAACTCTTCGCGACGAAAAGGCTTTCAAAGATAGAAATAGATGACTTCATCAAGGTCTGGTGCCCAGAGAATGATACAATGGGTATGTTTCAGAGCGACAACGTGGATGAACCGGAAGAGGAGAGTCCATTGCTTTTCGGTAAAAGCCCCAAGGCCTCGCCTTTCAATTTCAAATCCTCGGATGCGACCAGCCCAGTACAGATTATTTTGGCCGATGGCATCTATATAGACAAGCGGGACCTCAAACCCCGTTTACAGAATGCTATCAGGAGGCTGGCCGCTTACTCCAATCCACAGTTTTACCAAAATCTGGCGTTAGGCTTTTCCAATAACAAGACGCCAAGGATTGTTTATGACGGTTTCGACGAAGGGAACCACATCGTTATTCCAAGAGGATGTTTTGACGAGTTAAAGAGCCATCTATATGAAGCGGAGATTCCCTGCAGAATAATAGATAAACGGCAGTCAGGCCGGGCTATCAATGTCTCCTTCAATGGAACGTTGTATCAGGAACAATCGGTTGCGGCAGAGCGGTTATCGGCCCATGATATCGGCATTCTGGCTGCGGCTACCGCCTTCGGCAAGACCGTTATCGGCGCATACCTCATTGCCCGGCGCAAGGTGAATACGCTGGTGTTGGTGAATAGCGCCGAGATTATGAACAATTGGGTTCAGGACTTGGACCGCTTCCTTACTATTCAGGAAGACTTGCCCACTTATACCACGCCGAAAGGAAGAATCAAGCGGCGGGACTCTGTTATCGGCACGTTTTCTTCCCAGAAGAAGGCCGCCACGGGGATTATTGACATCGCGATGATCGGATCCCTGGGGAAAGAGGACAACATCAACCCGATGGTCCGCGACTACGGGATGGTTATCGTGGATGAATGCCATCACGCGGCGGCGGCCACATTTGAGAACGTGTTGCGTGCTTCGGCCGCCAAGTATGTTTACGGCATGAGCGCTACGGTCAAGCGGGGCGACAAGCAAGAAAGGCGGCTCTTCATGCAACTGGGGCCGATACGGCACTGCTATACCGCCAAAGAACGTGCCCAGAAACAAGGAATCGGCCATTTCATCTATCCAAGATTCACGCGACTGGTAGACCTGTCCCCATCGGACGGCAGAATGATGCATGAGCTTAATCAGCTGATTATCCAGAGTGAGATTCGGACGCACCAGATTGTAGCCGATGCCGTTGATTGCATCCGTAAGGGACGAACGCCCGTAGTGATGACCAAATCACGCATACACGCGGAAATGCTCTATTCTCAACTCAAAGAATCGGCCGACCATGTGTTTCTGCTTTTGGGTGGCAAGAGCCAAAAAACGCGTGCAGAATTGAGGGAACAGATGGCAATTGTACCCCGCAGTGACAGCCTGCTTGTAGTTGCCACCGGACAATATATCGGCGAAGGGTTCAATTATCCAAGGTTGGATACAATGCTGCTGGCGATGCCCATTTCATTTGAGGGGAACGTCGAGCAGTATGCCGGGCGGTTGAACAGGGACTATGAGGGGAAAAAGGACGTGATTATTTACGACTACATTGACCAATACGTGCCGATGTTGGAAAGGATGTATCATAGGCGCCTTCGGACATACAAGAAGATTGGCTTTGAGGTATGCACGGAAGTACTTGATAAACAGAATATCACAAATTCCATCTTCGGCAGCGACAATTACCGGGAGTCCTTTGAGAAGGATATTCTGTCCGCAGCAAAGAGCATTGTCATCTCCAGCCCGTTCCTTGGTTCTAAGAGCACTAATTGGTTAATTGATCAGGTTGATAATCTTCAGATGCGTGGAGTTAGGATTTATGTCATCTCATTGTCACCGGACCATTATCCGGGAGACGGGCGGGAACATCATATGAAGTTGTTGCAATCCCTGCGAGGTAGTGGTGTTCAGGTTCTCACGCATCCTCATTGCTATGAACGATTTGCCGTCATCGACCAATCCATTGTCTGGTACGGGAGCATGAATCTGCTGTCTAATGCCAGGGAGGACGATAATCTGATGCGGATTACAAGCCCCTCCATCGCGCAAGAGTTATTTGAGTTAACATACACAAAGAATGAATAAGAAAGAATTGAAAACATATCTGGATAAGATGAGCAAGACAGAACTTGAGGACTTGATAATGGGAATCCACGCGCAGTATCCTCGGGTAAGAGAATTCATTTATGATACTATCAATCCTCCGACCATAGACTGGGAGCAATTATATGGAGTGTGCCGAGACTATGTCATAGAGGCCAGCACAAGCAATAAAATGGGGCGAATTGCAATCCCCGTGGCGGCATTAAACAAGTTTACCCAATATGGGCCAGAGAAAGATATTGCAATGGCTTACATGTATGAAACATTTGATATACTTGTGCGAGGGCTATTGCTTCTTAAGCATTGTGACAGTTTTGAGTACTCATTTGTCGGCGGGTACGTATACGATTGCAAAAAATATATGAAGAAGCGAAAATGGCTGGATGATGGGGTGAATGGCCAGTTCTCGGAGATTGTCGCTAAATACTACGAACCGGAAAGTGACGGATATAAGTGGATTCTGAAATTTGCCGGGCTTCTTTAGTATGGTTCTCAAAAAGGAGTATCTAAAAACCTAGCTGGAGGCACGTAGTTCTTTAATTTACAGGCACATATCAGGCCTTTCTCGAAAGCGACATGACAGTTCGAGCTTTCCGCCGCCAGATTGGAATGTCGGAAAAGCACTCGCCGTCAAAAGTGAGGCAGACTACCCATTTCTGCCCCGATGCTGATGTCCTGTCTATCCTTTGGGCCAGGTAGCCCGGAGTGCCATCCCGAAGTCGCAAGCGTATTTACTGCTTCCGGTCTCGGAGTTTCGTCGGACGCATATGAACTCGGCCATATCCTATCGAATCCCTTTACCAAACGGGAATATCGAGGACAGGGCCATCTTGAAGTGCTGCAGGCCGAAAGGAATCCCCACGATGGTAATGCAAAACAATAACCCGCAAACAAGATGAATCACGGCAATCTCCCACCAGCCCAGAAGAATCCAGATGAGGTTCATAACAATGGATACGCAGCCCGGCTGGTTGGGGCCGTCAACCAATTCATGGCCAAAGGGCCACAGGGCGTAAGTCCCCAGCTTGAACAACTGCACCCCGAAGGGTATGCCGATGATGGTGATGCACATCAGCAGACCCACGATGTAATAGATGATGGCGATGAGGATACCGCCAAGAATAAGCCAGAGTATGTTGCCAAACAGGTGCATGTTGATGACTACTACTTAATTGCTTGTTTTATGAGGCTAAGGATATACTCATATTGATCGGCGTCCCTGATTTGAATGCGATAGTCTCCATTTCCGTGATGCCCCAGATTAGAGACATCAACGGCTAAGCCATTCCCATCTTTCAGTGAACCTTTCTCCAAATTAATGAAAATGCAAAGTGAACCCTTAAATGGTTCTAAATCACAAACATTTGAGCCGTTCTTCTTGAAAGCTGCATATAGCTTGGTAAACTTAATTATTATCTCCGAATCCAATTCCAAAATACCGTCACGGAACTTCTCATAAAGTGCCCGGATATCCTCCGGGATGTTCTTGAACAGTGTGTCTTCCGAATAAGGCACGGTTTTGCTGATAACCTCTTTCACATTGTTTGAAGATTTCATCAATGGCGAGATGCTCACAGCGTGCTTTGATTTGCCTATAGGGCTGAACATCAATGTGTCATTAGCATAACGGCGAACTTCCCAAAGCTCAATAGAGAGATCCTTGAAGTCGGTTGCCATTTTCTGCTTCTCGCTGAATTCTCGGCAGATGAATATGATTCTGGACTGGGACCAATCGAAATCGGTCTTGCTAAAGTTGGTTTTCTTTGCGTTGTTGTATGCCAACACACACTCCGCTTGATTCTTCAACATCTGATTGAGATAAGATACACCTTGATCAAAGATGCTGGTCGAAGAATCCTTCTTATACTCAATGATGACGAAGGAATTCGTAGTGGAATCATAGGCCAGCGTATCAAAACGAACATCTTGAACGGTAAGTTCGGTCTGAACGTATTCCAAATCAAGAAGCTGCTTGAGGTTTGCTTCTACAAGTGTTTGAATATCTTTTTCCAGTTTGAAGGGCTTCTCCTTAACTGCGGTTAGCTTTCCACTTATATGTTGATACAAAGGCATCTCGAGTGTTTTTAACGTAAATACAAATATAATGGTTTTCTGGCTCACCCGCAAAGTTCCGTTGGAGGTTACCCAAAGATGGCGCATAGCCCGAACATGAAAAAGGGCAGGTCAGACACTCCTCTAAGCAGAGCCCTGAAGCCTTTGATTTTCGAGTTGAACGATTCCGCTCCGGCGTTGGCGCCACGCACGGCGGCTATCAGCGTGCCTTGCTTGCAGTAGCCGATAATGCTATGTCCCTTTGCTCTCCCTGGACACGAGAGACTCTGTCTCCCTCCACACCAGTTCGAAAAAGTCCAACATACCCTCAGGGAGAAAGCCAAAGAGAGTACTCAACAAAGAGATTGCAAGCGCAGACAATACTGGATATAAAGCGATTCACAGAGGAGACGTGGTTCTAAGTCCTCAAAACCTATGGCTGGGTAATATAAACTACAATGATCGCTTCGAAATAGGTATTGTATCTCCTTTTACGGAGTGGTTTCATACACCTTTCCGCGATTTTTAGTCACGACACATATACACCTTTCCTAGATTTTCGCAAAATTCTACGAGAATTAAGGGGAACAACGGCCTAATTAAGTAAGCGGCAAAAAATAAGTTGACGCAGATTTGGCAAAGATTTTTGAGGATAGATGCCTTTTTCGCGCGAATCTCCAAGATTAAGTGGTTATTCCGTTCTACTAGGAACTTACATCCCTCCAGTCAAACTCTCAACCATCATCTCCCTATGATTGATGAACATCTTCGTAATGCGGTAGCTTTCAGTGTCTTCGTAGTCCACATAGCGCATTCCCCGGCCATCAAACTGAATGATGTCGGCCCCTGGAATGGCCAGAAGTATCGGAGAGTGCGTGACAATACCATCTACAATAATTGCCTTAAGGACAGTTTCGATAAGAGCTGGTGCAAGATGAAATTTTGGTCGTGAAAGAACACATCTATATTCCGCCAGAATCTCATTATTAAACAATGTAATAATACGTTCCTGCACGATAGCACGAAAGACTTTGCCCGGGTTGGAGTCAAGGTTTTTCAATGACAGAAAAAACTTATCTTTCATTTCGGGCATCTCTAATCTCGGCATTAATTTCTTCTAATGAGAGTCCTTGGGCCCCGGCGGCGGCAACCTGATTTCTCATTTCAAGAAATGCATTCCATGCATCCTTATTGATCTGCTCCTTACTGGACGCTTTAATCTCAAAAGGGATGCGCCTTTCACGGACCACCGTTTTCATGAATACGGTGATAGCCGCCGTACTCGTAAAGCCGAAATCCTCGCATATCATATCAAAATTCTTCTTGAGATTATCATCTACTCTCATTGACAATGTTGACTGTGCCATATTATATACTTTAATATCTCAACACAAATATAATATATCGTATTGACAATGACAATACATTTACCACACAAATACAAACATTTTTCATTGTCAATGATTATATCCTTTGCGTTCCTGATAAAATGATAGCCGAGCACTCCGTCAAATACAGGAAAGCCGTCAAGGTGTTAATTGGAATTCGACCTATTTGAAATTATGGCGTCGAAATTCTCGATCGCCCATGAAATCAGGGCATCAAGGTGAGGGAGGAGGCTGCGCCCGCGGTCTGTCAATGAATACTCGACTTTTGGAGGGACTGCCGGATATAACTTTCTGGCAACAAGACCATCTTCCGTGAGCGTCTTGAGTGTCGCAGTCAGCATTTTTTGAGAAACGTCAGGGATGCAACGGTACATGTCATTGAACCGTAGCGTACCATGTTGTTCAAGAGTATATAGAACTAACATTGCCCATTTATCGCCAATGCGGGAGAGTATGTTGCGGATGGGACATTTGGGGAAGGTCGCATCCTGAATTGTCTTTCTATCCATAATTTGCGTGTTCCTATGCAAAAATAGCATAAACTCACGATGAATCGGCCGCTTCTGAAGAGAAACGACCGACAATAATATTTTAAAATCTTACTTGCAAAGTGCCTGAGCAAGGGCATCTACACCTTCTTCGCCAGGCAGGGCCGGATAAGCGGATTTGAGTTGTGCGGCGAATGTCGCAGCATCAGGATGAGATTCAAGGAGTTCACGGACCTTTGTAAGATAAGAGATTCTGAAATCAATGTCCTCTTTATGAGCTACGCCGCCATGAGATCCAAGCCAGATACTTGCACCAGAACGTTCTGCCTCTACCAGTCCTTCAAGTGCCTGGTTTACAGCCTCAGCAGAGGAGATCTGAAGAGTATGCATATGGGCTTTGGCCGGAGCCCAGTGCATCAGGCAAGCGGCACCGTCAATCAAAATCATTGAGCCGGGGAAATCATTGGCAGGACCACGGTCGAAGCGGAAGTCAATGCCAGCCAACTTGATAGTATTTCCGAAAGGAACCTCACGGACATCTCCCTCAGCAAGTTCAACCATTGAATCGCCAAAAGATTGCTTAAAGCCGGACATCATGGCAGCATAAACACCTTCATTGGTAAATTTATGCATTCCTTTAGGCATTACTATCGCCTGGCTCTCCTGACCTCCAAGATGATAGTCGATAATAGCAGATTCGACAGGCTTGCCAAGACCGGCAAGATAGGCGTCAAATTCTGCGAGTGCATCCTTAAAAAGAGGAGCCTCCAGAACGACAAGGGCATCTTTGCCTTCGACAATGTAGCTGGCATCGCCCATGACGTCATTTGAATAATAGATGTGGAGTGTCGCATCCTTAAAGGCGACAGTTTCAAATTTACCTTGTGCATTTACCATAACATTTGCTGCAATAATGGCGGCAGCTGCCAATAAAAACTTTTTCATATTATTATGCTTTCTTTTTGTTTGTTGCTTTCTTTTTCGCAGTGCAAAGTTGAGAACAAATAATCAGACGCACAAGAAGGCACGCAAACGAAAGTCACGCACTTTGAGGTAAGTTATGGAAATGACGGCTGCTGGAGTCACCGGACCGGAATTTCTGACATCGCATTGCATGCACAGAAATGGGTCTGTGCGCACGGGAACAGCATTTGGGCGGCCGGACCTGGTAAGCACGGAATCTCAATCATTCCGGAATCAGTGTCCCCTCCCTTCCGCCCCATGTTTTCAATCTCCGCAGCCCATCCCATCTGACTCTCCGATGTATACGCGCGCTCACCGGCATACGCAACAACGATGTCATCCGGCATCTCGTGGCCTTTCGGCGGTGGCAGGCAAGGCGCTGACAATCAAGCAAAAGAGCACTTTACCTGTCAGCAAAACCGGTTCTTCGTCAA
>ERZ1026860.1111-NODE-1111-length-14582-cov-17.011771_pt1 | contig 14582 bp, 10 predicted proteins | sample MGYA00380160_ERZ1026860 | MGnify/ENA primary metagenome ERZ1026860 (study PRJEB33269, sample SAMEA4719796) | human gut metagenome | biome: human-associated habitat; feature: organic feature; material: feces | place: Cameroon | collected 2013-10 ... | reverse complement strand
GATGCACGCAATTTGACGAAGAACCGGTTTTGCTGACAGGTAAAGTGCTCTTTTGTTTGATTATCAGCGTGTTATCTGCCACCGCCCGAACGGCCCGAACGACAGAACCGCCCGTACCGAATCGAGCCGCCCGATGTGTCGATGTCACAGAAACTCTGCATTTATCACGGCTCATTCAATATACACAACCCGACAATGACCGGCGTCATCCGGGCGGCTAGCTTTTCAGACCACCCGGATTTTTTATATCTTTGCAAATCAAGCAAAATAACGATGGACAATAAAAAGGAAGTGGAGCGCGCAGAACTCCACCGGACCATCTGGGCAATAGCAGATGAGATGAGAGGCTCTGTGGATGGATGGGATTTCAAATCCTACATCTTGGGGATGCTCTTTTACAGATATATCTCTGAGAATATCACAACCTACATCAACAAGGGTGAATGGGAGACAGGCAACAGGGACTTCAATTATGCTGACCTTAATGATGCACAGGCAGAAGGCATAAGGGAAGAGATGGTGAATGTCAAAGGGTTCTTCATACTTCCTTCACAACTGTTTGAAAACATCTGCAAGACTTGTGATGCTGACCCCAACCTGAATATGACACTTGAAGGTATATTCTCCGCCATTGAGAACTCCGCCAAGGGAACAGCAAGTGAAGATGACTTCAAGGGGCTGTTTGCAGACCTTGACGTGAACAGCAACAAACTGGGTGCTACTGTCATCAAGAGGAATGAGAAACTGGTCAAACTCCTGAGGGGTATCCAGTCGATGAAACTGGGAGATTATCAGGACAATACCATCGATGCCTTTGGGGACGCATACGAATACTTGATGGGAATGTATGCTTCAAATGCAGGAAAGAGCGGTGGCGAATACTACACTCCGCAGGAAGTGAGCGAGCTTTTGACAAAACTTGCCACAGTTGGCAAGAGTGAAGTCAATAAAGTTTATGACCCTGCCTGTGGTTCAGGCTCACTGCTCCTGAAAGCTGCAAAGATACTTGGCAAAGACAATGTAAGACAGGGGTTCTTCGGGCAGGAGATCAACCTTACTACATACAACCTGTGCAGGATCAACATGTTCCTTCACGATATTGACTATGACAAGTTTGACATAGCATGTGAGGATACACTCCTTTCTCCACAGCATTGGGATGATGAGCCTTTTGAGGTAATTGTCTCAAACCCACCTTATTCGACCAAGTGGAAAGGGGATGATGACATAACCCTCATCAATGACCCGAGGTTCGCACCTGCAGGTGTGCTTGCACCGAAGTCCAAGGCTGACCTTGCATTCATCATGCACTCTCTTGCCTGGCTCGCCAGCAATGGCACTGCTGCCATAGTATGTTTCCCCGGTGTGATGTATAGAGGCGGCTCAGAGAAGAAGATAAGACAATACTTGATTGACAACAACTATGTAGATTGCATTATCCAACTCCCTGACAACCTTTTCTTCGGGACCAGCATCGCCACCTGCATTATGGTTTTGAAGAAGGCCAAGAAAGATAACAGCACCCTGTTCATAGATGCTACCAGGGAGTGTGTCAAGGTCACCAACTCCAACAAACTCACAGAGGAGAACATCCAGCATATCCTTGATGTCTTCACAGGCAGAAAAGATGAGCAGTATGTCAGCAGGCTTGTGGCCAATGATGACATAGCCAAGGCTGACTACAACCTGTCTGTCTCCACCTATGTTGAGCAGGAGGACACCAGGGAGAAAGTGGATATTGTGAAGCTCAATGCAGAACTTGCCCGGATTGTGGAGAGGGAGAATGTGCTCCGGGCTGAGATTGACAAGATAATAAAAGAAATAGAATTATGATGTCTCTGTGCCATTTCAGGATGAAAGAGAGTGACGAAGCCGCCCGTGTGATGAGCGGCTCCGATACGGACGGGTATGCAGACAAGGCCTTGGGCCTACCGTTTACGGTAGTGGGCCTTCACGTAGACCTTCTTGCCTCGGACCATTCTGAAATGGCCTCTGACAAAAACAGGCTGGTGAGCGTCTTTGCACTCTGTGCAGGAGCGCTCTTCAAGCTGAAAAATAATGGAGAGTATAATCATACGATTAATGTTAAATGCTTGAGAGCTGAGAGCGGGCCTTTGAGAGTACATCCGTTCGTATTATCTTTAAAAGACAAAGCATTTGCCCGAGGGTAAATGCTTTGCTGTTAATCGTGCTTGAAGAGTGCTCCAAACATTATGATTATAATCTCCGATGCAAAAATGAGAATTTCAAGCGAGAATAACAATACTTGGTGAGAGAAAAATGAGCAGGTTAGACGAACTGATACAACAATGCTGTCCTGATGGGGTGGAGTATGTCAAGATTGGAGATATAGCTCAAGTTGGCACCGGCAGTAGTAATGGTAATGAAGCCATTGAAGATGGCATGTATCCATTTTTTGTGAGGTCACAGACAATAAAGAAAAAGGATACTTATGAATATGATGAAGAAGCTATAATCATCCCAGGAGAAGGGGGCATTGGGGATATTTTTCACTACATCAATGGGAAATATGCACTTCATCAAAGAGTGTATCGAATACATTTTTTATCACCACACATCAATGTGAAGTTCGCATTTTACTATATGAAAAGTGCTTTCAAGAAGTTTATTATGGCGAAAGCTGTCAGTTCAACCGTGTCTTCAATTAGAAAGCCTATGATTGAGGGATTTTCTCTCCCCGTCCCGCCACTTCCTGTTCAAGAAGAGATTGTGAGAATACTGGATAATTTTACAGAACTGCAAACAGAACTGCAAACAGAACTGCAAACAGAACTGCAAAAAAGATTACAACAATACAACTATTACAGAGATAAACTACTGAGTTTCAATAATATAAATAGGGGGGCGGCAAACAGAAGTAAGATGGATGAAGTTGAAGGATGTGGCGACCCAATGGTATAGAGGGGCGGGCATCAAGAGAGAGGAAGTAAGTGAAGATGGCATGCCTTGTATTCGATATGGAGAAATACATACCACTTACAATATTTGGTTTGATGACTGTATATCACACACAGATGAAAGCAAGCAGGTGTCAAGGAAATATGCAGAAAAGGGAGATATCTTGTTTGCAATAACAAGTGAGGATATCCCGTTCGTCGGCAATAGTGTGGCATATCTTGGGAATGAAAGGATACTGGTAGGAGGTGATATTGTAGTTATGAAGCACAATCAAGACCCGAAGTATATGGCTTATGCACTTTCAACAAGTGATGCAATCAAGCAGAAAGGAAAGGGAAAAGTAAAGAGTAAGGTTGTTCATACAAATGTTCCATCATTACAAGAGATAGTAATCCCTATCCCGTCAATGACTGAACAGAAGAGGATTGCATCCATCCTCGACCGCTTCGACACCCTCACCAACGACCTTACAGCCGGGCTCCCGGCCGAGATTGAGAAGAGAAGACAACAGTATGAATATTACAGAGATAAACTCTTGACTTTCAAAAGAAAAGCAGCATAACAAAACATAAGAAACATAATAATGTCCCAATACAATATCATCGCTGAAAGCCAGGAGTACACTGTGGTCTCGGAGTATGACCACGTGGCGACTCCTGCGGAAACCTACCAGAGTGAGGCTGACCTGGAGAGAGAGTTCATCAGGCTCCTTGGGGAGCAGGGCTATGAGTATCTCCCTATCCACACAGAAGCCGACCTTATCTCAAACCTGCGCTCCCAGCTGGAGAAACTCAACCGCTACTCCTTCATGGACAATGAGTGGGCCCGGTTTTTCAATGAGTGCATAGCCAACAAGAATGATGATATTGTAGCCAAGACGCAGAAGATACAGGATGACTATATCCAGGTCCTCAAAAGAGACACAGGTGAAAGCCAGAACATCAAACTCATTGACAAGGACAATATCCACAACAACTCCCTTCAGGTCATAAACCAGTATGTGGAAGAAGGGGGGAACCATGATACCAGATATGATGTGTCCATACTTGTCAATGGCCTCCCCCTCGTGCATATTGAGCTCAAAAGAAGAGGTGTCCAGCTCAAAGAAGCTTTCAACCAGATAAACAGATACCAGCGGGACAGTTTCTGGGCGGGATGCGGGCTGTATGAGTATGTGCAGATATTTGTCATCTCCAATGGAACCAACACCAAATACTACTCCAACACCACCAGGGCCAACCACCTCAAAGAACAGGAACCGGGTGGCAGGAACAAGTCAAAGAAGACATCTAACTCCTTTGAGTTCTCATCCTTCTGGGCTGACAGCAACAATAAGGTCATCACAGACCTTCTGGACTTCACCAAGACATTCTTCTCCAAGCACACCCTGCTGAACATCCTCACCAAATACTGTGTCTTCACCAGCGAGAAGATGCTTATGGTGATGAGACCTTACCAGATCGCCGCTACGGAAAGGATAATCCAGAGGATAAATGTTGCCGACAACTACAAGTTTTATGGCAGCATCAAGGGTGGAGGATACATCTGGCACACAACAGGTTCCGGTAAGACACTCACATCCTTCAAGACAGCCCAACTGGCGTCCCGGCTCCCTTACATAGACAAGGTTCTGTTTGTCGTAGACAGAAAAGACCTTGACTACCAGACCATGAAGGAGTATAACCGCTTCGAGGAAGGGGCTGCTGACGGAAACACTTCCACCTCCGTGCTTCAAAGACAATTGGAGAATAAGGACAAGAATGGCGGTTATCACGATTACAGGATTATAATCACCACCATCCAGAAACTCTCCATCTTCGTGCAGAAGAACAAGAACCATCCTGTATTTCAGCAGAGGGTGGTCATCATCTTCGATGAGTGCCACAGAAGCAACTTCGGGCAGATGCACAGTGCCATCACCAAGAACTTCAAGAAATACAATCTGTTCGGCTTCACCGGCACTCCGATATTTGCACAGAATGCAGGGACTGGTGGAGACATGAGACTCAAAACCACCCGGCAGGCATTTGGGGACAAACTCCACACATACACCATAGTGGATGCCATCAATGATGAGAATGTCCTCCCTTTCAGGATTGACTATGTGAATACCATCAAGGAGAAGGACAGCATCAATGATGAACAGATTTCAGCCATAGACAGGGAGAAGGCCATGGCCTCTCCTGAAAGGATATCCCAGGTGGTGAAATACATCCTTGAACACTTCGACCAGAAGACAAAGCGGAGTTCGTACTATTCTTTCCGTGTGCTGGATGATATCCACAAGGTGGCAAGCGCCAGAAAGGGAGCCCAGGTCTCTGAACACAAGACAGAACAGAAACTGAATGGCTTCAACGCTATGTTTGCAGTGGCTTCCATTCCTATGGCCAAGGCCTACTACAATGAGTTCAAAAGGCAGCAGGCTGAGCTCCCGGAAACACAGAGGCTGAAGATAGCCACCATATATAGTTATGGCGCGAATGAGGAAGAAGTTGATGGGATACTTGGGGAGGAGAACCCGGAGAGCACCACTCAGCTTGACCAGCAGTCAAGGGACTTCCTTGAAGGAGCTATCCAGGACTATAACCAGATGTTCTCCACCAACTATGACACTTCCAGCGACAAGTTCCAGAACTACTACAAGGACTTGTCATTGAGAATGAAGAACAGGCAGGTGGATCTGCTGATAGTGGTGAATATGTTCCTTACCGGCTTTGACGCGACCACGCTCAACACCCTGTTTGTGGACAAGAACCTGAAACAGCACGGCCTGATACAGGCTTTCTCAAGGACCAACAGGATACTGAACTCTGTCAAGACCTTCGGCAACATAGTCTGTTTCAGGGATCTCCAGCAGGCCACAGATGATGCCATCGCCCTCTTCGGAGACAAGGATGCAAGCAGTATTGTGGTGCTGAGAGACTTCCTCTCTTACTATGAGGGATACGACACGGAAAAGGGAAAACACTGTTATGGTTATAAGGAACTTGTCGAGCAGCTTCAAAATGAGTTCCCTGAGGGACACACTGTCTTGGGTGAAGATGCGGAGAGACGGTTTGTGGCTTTGTTCGGAAGCCTGCTCAAATCCATCAACATCCTTTCCGCCTTTGACCAGTTTGAGGGGCGGAATATCATCACTGACAGGCAGTTGCAGGATTACCAGAGCAACTATCTTGACCTTCAGGAGAAGTGGCGGAGGAGGAGACCCGGGGACAAGGAGAACATAAATGATGACCTTGTGTTTGAGACCGAACTTATCAGGCAGGTGGAGATAAACATTGACTATATTCTCCTCCTTGTCCAGAAATATCACGACAGCAACTGCACGGACAAGGAGATACTTGTCAATATCTCCAAGGCCATAGGTTCAAGCATCCAGCTCAGAAGCAAGAAAGAACTTATCGAGAACTTCATCGGCAGTGTGAATGCCGATACTGACGTGGAGAAGAGCTGGAAAGACTTTGTCCGGCAGCGGAAGGATGAAGACCTGAAAGAAATCATAGACAGTGAGCATCTCAAACCGCAGGAGACAAGGACATTCATCGATAACAGTTTCCGGGACGGGCAGGTAAGGACCACGGGCACGGACATTGACAGGATACTTCCGCCTATGTCCCGCTTCGGCGGCGGCAACAGGCAGGAAAAGAAAAAGTCTGTCATCGATAAGATACAGGCATTCTTTGACAGATACTTCGGACTATAATATCCGCTTTGTGCGTATCTTTGCCAAATGAAGTTTCAGCTCCAGTCAGAATACAGGCCCTCGGGAGACCAGCCGGAAGCCATCGAGCAGCTCTGCTCCGCCTTGGAATCCGGAGTGAATGATGTCACCCTGCTCGGCGTGACGGGCTCCGGCAAGACATTCACGATGGCCAACGTCATCGAGCGTCTCCAGCGTCCGGCGCTGATTCTCAGCCACAACAAGACACTCGCAGCCCAGCTCTATGGCGAGTTCAAGGCCTTCTTCCCGGACAACGCCGTGGAGTACTTCGTCTCCTACTACGACTACTATCAGCCGGAGGCCTACATCCCTTCGAGCGACACATATATCGAGAAGGATCTCAGCATCAACGACCGCATAGAGAAGCTGCGCCTCAGCGCCGCGAGCGCCCTGATGTCCGGGCGGCGCGACGTCATAGTCATCTCTTCCGTCTCATGCCTCTACGGCATCGGCAATCCTGAGGACTTCCATGCGCAGACGGTCACGGTCCGCAGAGGCGAGACCCGCAGCCTGACCGGGCTGCTGTACCGTCTGGTCGAGGGCCTCTACAACCGCACTGAGGCCGAGTTCAAGCGCGGCTCCTTCCGTGTGAGGGGCGACACTGTCGATGTCTATCTGAGCGGTGCCGACGAGGCGGTGCGGATCGAGTTTTTCGGGGATGAGATAGACGCGCTGAGCCTGATTGACCCGGTGACCGGGGCGCACATCGAGGATCTGGACGAGATAAGCATATACCCGGCCAACAATTTCGTCACCACCAAGGAGCGCAGCGCCGCAGCCGTGTCGCAGATCCAGGACGATCTCGTGAAACAGATGCAGGTCTTCGCGGAGCAGGGCAGGGAGCTCGAAGCGAAACGCCTCAAGCAGAGGGTGGAGTATGACCTTGAGATGATCAAGGAGATGGGCTATTGCCCGGGCATCGAGAACTACTCCCGCTACTTCGACGGACGCCGCGAGGGGCAGCGGCCGTTCTGCCTTATCGACTATTTCCCCAAGGACTTCATCACCTTCATAGACGAGAGCCATGTGACTCTCCCTCAGGTGCGGGCGATGTACGGCGGCGACCATTCCCGCAAATCGGTCCTGATAGACTACGGGTTCCGCCTGCCTGCCGCCTCCGACAACCGTCCCCTCAAGTTCGAGGAGTTCGAGGCCATCACGGGGCAGAAGGTCTATGTAAGCGCGACCCCAGCCGACTATGAACTGGAGAAATCAGGCGGCCTTGTGGTGGAGCAGGTCGTGCGCCCTACCGGGCTGCTTGACCCGCCTATCGAGGTGCGCCCCACGAAGAACCAGGTCGACGACCTCGTCGAGGAGATACGCAAGCGCGCCGGGAACGATGAGCGGACCCTTGTCACGACCCTCACCAAGAGGATGGCCGAGGAACTGGACGAGTACCTGCGCAGAATCGGCATCCGGGTGCGGTACATACATTCCGATGTGGACACTGCCGAGAGGGTCGAAATCATCGAGGACTTCAAGATGGGAATGTTCGATGTCCTTGTCGGGGTCAACCTCCTGCGCGAGGGGCTGGACATCCCGTCGGTGTCCCTGGTGGCCATCCTGGACGCGGACAAGGAAGGGTTCCTCCGCACCGGACGCGCCCTGACCCAGACGGCGGGACGGGCGGCCCGCAATGTCAACGGTCTCGTGATAATGTACGCCGACTCGGTGACTCCGTCGATGGAGGAGACCATACGCGAGACCAACCGCCGTCGCCGCAAGCAGGTGGAATACAACGAACTGCACCATATCACTCCCAAGCAGGTGCAGGTGCGCCAGAATGTCCTCGCCAAGAGCCTTGCGGGCGGCACCACCGGGCGCGTCAGCGCCGCCAATTCCTACGATTCCCCGGTATATGTCCCGAATCCGTCGGATCTTGGCAAGGGAAGCGTCTCCGTGGGCTTCGGCCATGCCGCGCTCCGGGAGGACGGGGCCGCGTTCGCAGACGGGCACATCAAGGCCGACCTGGCCGCGGTGCTCCAGGACCCTGTGATCCGCTCCATGTCCAGGGAACAGGTGGAGAAACTTGTCGAGGAAGACAGGCGGCGCATGAAAAAGTCCGCGGCCGACCTCGATTTTGCCCACGCCGCGCGTTACCGCGACGAGATGTGGGCGCTTCAGGAATACCTTAAAGTCTGGAAAGAGAAATGAAAAGAAGCAGAGTGCTGATATTTATCCTGTCCGTAATTGCCATGCTGACATTGCTCAGTGCGGTTTTCCCGTCGGGGGGCATAAAGGCCGGGCAGGCCGTGCTGAGGTTCCCCTCGGTCGCGGATATCCTTGAAGGCGCCGTGCCGGAGGAGCCCAGGGTGTCTCCGGAAGAGCTGCTCGAAAACCGCAAGGCGGCCGTGCACCGGGCCGAGAAGGACCGTTTCGAGGACTTCTTCGAGTCCGATCCCGCGCGCTTCTATCTGCCGGACGGGGATGCCCGTTTCTTCGACCCGCTCTTCGCCGCCCTTGAGGGCGCGTCCGTCAAGCCGGTCCGCATCATACATTACGGGGACTCCCAGATAGAGGAGGACAGGATCACTTCCGCCGTCCGCACCGCCCTGCAGGAGCGTTTCGGCGGCGACGGCCAGGGGATGCTTCCCGCGCGGCGCTATTTTACCCCTGCCATGGCGGTGAGTTCATCTTCCGAACCGGAGCGGTTCACCGTTTTCGGGGAGAGGCCCGAAGGGCTGAGGAAATTCGGCCCTTACGGGGACTTCGTGCGGCTTGACACCACTCTGACACTGGGCTTCTCGCCTGTGCGCAGCCGCGACAAGGGGCAGGAGCTCTTCAACCGCCTGACACTGGTCGCCGGCAACATTGACGGCGAACTCAAAGTGAACTGTGCCGGGCGCAGCCGGACCTTGAGCGGGGACGGGGCCATCGTCAAGGCGGTCTTTGAACTTCCGGACAGCAGTGCCAAGGCCAGCCTTACCATCTCCGGCCATGCGGACATCTACGGGGTGCTGCTGGACACGGAGACCGGGGTGAGGATGGACAATGTGGCCATGCGCGGCTGCTCGGGGCTCGTGTTCACAGCGATGGACGCATCTCAGCTGCGCAGTTTCTACAACAGCGAGAATGTGAGGCTCATACTCCTCCAGTACGGGGGCAACACCGTGCCTTATCTCTCCACCGGCAAGGCCATCTCCGGCTACGCGTCATCGGTGCGCCGCCAGATACGCCATCTGCACAAACTGGCCCCTCAGGCCACGTTGATATTCATCGGCCCGTCAGACATGTCCACGACAGTGGAGGGCAAGAGGCAGACTTATCCGAAACTCCCGGACATAGTGGATTCTCTGCGTGTCGCCGCGACTGCCGAGGGGGCCGCTTATTGGGATATCTACAGCGCCATGGGCGGGCGCAATTCCATGATTGACTGGGTCGGCGCCGCCCCGCCTCTCGCGGGTTCCGACTATGTGCATTTCACCCCGCGCGGCTCGGCCAGGGTGGGGGAGATGTTCAGCGACAGTTTTCTTTTGTACTATGACTATTATCTCTGGAGGAAAAAGAATGATTAAGAGAACGCTCCTGCTCGCCGGGCTGCTGCTGCCCGTGATGCTTGCCGGGCGGAGGCTGCCGGAATGCGTGAGCACCGGGGATGCGGGGCTGTTGTTCCCTGGTGACCGCAGCGCACAGGATCTCTTCTATGCCAAACTTGACAGCCTCATCTCCACGGGGCGGGGCAATGTGAACATCTGGCACATTGGCGGCTCCCATGTGCAGGCGGCATATTTCCCCAACAGGATAATGAACGACCTGGACTCCATCGCGCCGCGGGGCGACAGGGGGTTCCTCTTCCCGAGGAGGCTCTGCAAGACCAATTCGGACAAGAGCTACCGCATCTCGTCGACGGGGGAGTGGGAAGCTCCGATGATGACGCTCAACTCGCGTCTGGAGAAGCCTCGCTACGGGATAACCGGGTTCGGGGCGAGAACCTCCGACGCCGGGGCTTCGGTGAGCTTCAATGTCAGCCCGGACGCGGACAGCCTGTGGTCATTCTCGACGCTGCGCGTGCTCGGTTACGGATCTTCTGACAGCGCCATGCCCTATGTCATAAGCGGAACTGACACGTTGAGGCACAGTTACGACTCCCTTACGGCGAGCTACATCTTCGACCTGCCGTGCAAGGCGGACAGCGTGACCGTGGCATTTGAGATCCCGTCGGGCGAGACATTCACTCTGACCGGGCTCCAGCCCATCAGCGGCCGGCCCGGGGTGAACTACTATTCGTCCGGAGTCAACGGGGCCAAGCTGACCACATGGATGGACAAGTGCCCGGACCTTGAGCGGGATCTCGGCATCGTCAATCCTGACCTTGCGATCCTGGCCCTGGGGATCAACGACTCCGCCTGCATGGCCAAGGATTTCAAGCCGGGCAGGTTCAAGGACAACTATCGCCGCCTCATCGAGATGATACACCGGGTGAACCCGGACTGCGCCATCATATTCATCACCAACAACGACAGCTACCGCTATGTGAAGAGGGGGATGACATACAACGAGAACGCTCCTGCGGTGCGCAAGGCGATGATGGAACTGGCAGGTGAATACGGCGCCGGCGTATGGGACCTCTACACCCTGATGGGAGGGGCCCATTCTGTGCAGCGATGGAGAGACCTCGGGCTTGTCAAGCCCGACAGGCTCCACTTCACCGATGAGGGCTATACTCTGCTCGGAGACCTGTTCTTCGAGGCGCTGATGGACGACCGCAAAGCCGCCAGATAGATGGACGCAGGGCTCATATGGACTTTTCTGCGGAGGCTGTTCTCGTTTGACCCGAACTCGCCGCTGCTCTTCACCCAGTTCTATTTCTGGGCGTTTTTCGCCATAGTATATGCGGCCCTTGCCCTCATAGGGGACCGCCGCCTGCTGCGCAACAGTTTCCTCTTCTTCACCAGCCTCCTGTTCTACTTCAAGACAAGCGGCCTGTCGGTGCTGATACTGATTTTTGTGACCTGCTCGGATTTCTTGATAGCCAGGCGGATAGCCGCATCGGAAGGCCGGCGGCGCAAGGCCTGGCTGGTGCTGGGCGTCAGCATTGACCTGCTTCTGCTCTGCTACTTCAAGTACAGTTATTTCTTCGCGGACCTGCTCCATTCCCTGACGGGCCTGCAGGTCAAGGTGACGGATGTGTTCGGGGCACTGGGCAATGCCATCGCCGGCAGAGACATGTTCAGGGTGGACAGCATCGTGCTTCCGGTCGGCATCTCCTTCTTCATCTTCCAGGTGATCAGCTACACTGTGGATGTCTATCGCAGGGAGGTGAAGCCGGTGGACAACATCCTGGATTTCGGTTTCTATGTGAGCTTCTTCCCGCAGCTCGTGGCCGGGCCTATCGTGAGGGCCAGCGAGTTCATCCCGCAGCTCTACAAACCTTTCTTCCTCGGACGCAGGCAGTTCGGCATCGCAGTGTTCTGGATCCTCAACGGATTGGCCAAGAAGCTGATACTCAGTGACTATATTGCGGTCAATTTTATCGACCGCGTCTTCGAGAACCCGCTTCTGTTTACCGGTTTCGAGAACCTGACGGCGCTCTTCGGCTACTCTCTCCAGGTCTATGCCGACTTCTCCGGATACACGGACATAGCGATCGGCGTGGCGATGTTGATGGGCTTCTATCTCCCGCAGAACTTCAACTCGCCTTATAAGGCGTCGAATCCGCAGGATTTCTGGCGGCGCTGGCACATGTCGCTCAGCCGTTGGCTCAAGTCCTATCTCTATATACCTCTTGGCGGCAACCGCAACGCGACTTTCGGCACATATTTCTGGATTGTGCTTTTCGCCCTGATTGCGGTGATGCTCTCCGGCCAGTGGATCGTCTCCCTGGTGTTTGTGCTCATCGCCCTTGTCCTCGGCGTCGTGGCCCGCTGTTTCCCGGGGAGGCGCAAGAAGATTCTCGCCAACATCAACCGTTTCATCACGATGCTGCTCGGCGGAATGTGGCACGGGGCTTCGTGGAACTTCATCATCTGGGGCGGACTCAATGGTATCGGCTTGATAGTCTATCAGTTCTGGAAGGATATGTCATGGACTTTGAGGATGGCGCTGGTGGCCCTGCTCACTCTGGCGCTGGGGCTTCTCAGCCGGTTTTTCCCTGCTCCGGTGTGGAATCTGCTCTTTGTCTGGGCGGCCTTCGTGTGCGCCGGGACGGCTGTCCGGTATGTGTATCATCTCTGCCGTGGCAGGGGATGTGGCCGCCTGGGCTATATCTGGGGTGTGGCGCAGACTTTCGTGTTTGTGACTTTCACGCGTCTTTTCTTCCGCAGCGGAAGCAATCTGGATCCGGCCACGGCCAACGAAGTGGCCTGGAACACGGCCCGCAACATGGTGCACCAGATAGGCTCCGGCTGGGACTGGGGGCTGGTTCCGCAGATTTGCGCGGAGTATTGGCGGGTATTCGCCCTGATTGTCGCCGGCATGGTCATCCATTGGCTGCCGTCGCGCTGGAAGAGGTGGTACCGTATCAATTTCGCGCTCCTGCCACTGCCGGTCATGGCCCTTGTCGTCGTCGCCGTGGTCTTCATCGTCTACCAGTTCATCACAGCCGAACTCCAGGCCTTCATATATTTCCAGTTCTAACCCAGCACCACGTCCAGGATCATCATCAGCACAAAGCCGAGCGCGAAGCCGATTGTGCCTATGTTGGAGTGTTCGCCCCGTGAGTATTCCGGAATCAGCTCCTCGACCACCACGTAAAGCATGGCTCCGGCGGCAAAGGCGAGCATATAAGGCATGATGCCGAGAATCGAGGTCGCCAGAAGCAGCACGATGCCGCCGCCTATCGGTTCCACGATTCCGCTCAAGGTCCCTATGCGGAAGGATTTCCAGCGGGAGTTCCCTGCTGCGCGGAGAGGCATTGATATGATGGCGCCTTCAGGGATATTCTGGATGGCTATGCCTAATGAAAGGGCCAGGGCACCGGCCATGTTGAAGTCTGCCGTGAGCGCCCCGGCGAGGGCGACTCCGACCGCCATCCCTTCCGGGAAGTTGTGGATGGTGACTGCCAGTGTCAGTTTGGCGGTTCGGGAGAGCTGGCTGCGGGGGCCTTCCGCCTCGCCGTCGGCATGGATATGCGGCGTGATATAGTCAATCAGCAGCAGGAAGGCGAAGCCGGCCAGCAGGCCGATGACGGGAGGTATGACCGCGGATATGCCCTCTCCCATCTCGATAGCGGGGATAATAAGTGACCACACCGAGGCGGCGACCATCACGCCGGAAGCGAAGCCCAGCAGAACCTTCTGCAGCGATTCGGGCATATCGCGCTTCATGAAAAACACGAAAGCCGAGCCGAGGGCAGTGCCCAGGAAGGGTATCATCAGGGCTGTCAAAATTGAGATCATGATGTTGTATTAATAACCGTTAAAAAATAAGTTACATCACCTTAGGCAATCTTTTTGGTCTTTTTCATCAGTCATGTGCCACCGGCACACTCCTTCTTCAAAAAGAAATCTATCCTCAAAAATCATTGCCGAATCTGCGGCAACTTATTTTTTGCCGCTTACTTAGAAGTTGTTTTGATTTATGTTGAAAATTCTTTTACTTGCTTTTTCGCCATGTTTTTTCCTGGCTTTCTCGGTCAGATAGTTCTACTATCTTTCTCAAAATCCAGAAAAAAATTCTGACAGAAAAATCTTCATAAATTTATGACAAATAAATTCAAAACAACTTCTTAATGCTGTAACGATTACAAAAATACAGAATTTCTCTTGGCTGACATATCGCCGATAATGATGATTTGCTTGCAGGCCCGGCGACAATCTCCGGCCGGCCTTGCAGAACCTGCCCGATCCGACCGTTCGGGGCCGTTCGGGGCACATTCGGACGCATTTGGGCACCCACTGCCCGATCCGACCGTTTCCGACAATCCGTTCGGCGGTGGCAGATAAGCGCCTGATAATGAGCGAAATAATGATTTGTCCTGTCGGGTTTTGCGGTTCTTCGTCAA
>ERZ1026860.1104-NODE-1104-length-14628-cov-4.021753_pt1 | contig 14628 bp, 11 predicted proteins | sample MGYA00380160_ERZ1026860 | MGnify/ENA primary metagenome ERZ1026860 (study PRJEB33269, sample SAMEA4719796) | human gut metagenome | biome: human-associated habitat; feature: organic feature; material: feces | place: Cameroon | collected 2013-10 ... | reverse complement strand
GCAGCACATTTCGCATAACCATACGGCCCTCGGGAGAGGTGTCCATGCCGTAGTTGATGGAGGAGAAGGGCACCTGCGCGCCGGCGCGGCTGTTCATGGTGTTCAGGTTGTGAATCAGGGCCTCCATGGCCTGATAGGTGGCCTTGTCGGTTTCCTGCTCCGCATGCTCCCGCACAAAGTCCAGAATGCGGGTGACGGTATCGTCGCCAGCGCCGGGGATGGCGGCGGCCACATGCTTGCGCATAGCGGCGTCAAAGGCATCGTCCGCAGCCAGCTCGGGGGCCTTGCCGGTTTCGGCCTTTACATCGGACAGAATACGCGCCGCTTCGTCGGCGGCGTCGTCCAGATTGCCCAGCAGTTCCATGGCCCGGGACAGATTGTCACGGTACCGCTTAAAGTAGGTCTTTTTCACGCCGGGAGCCATGCCGTAGTCAAAGTTGACCACGCTCTGGCCGCCGTGCTGGTCGTTCTGGTTGGCCTGAATGGCGATGCAGGCCAGGGCGGAATAGCTGTAAATGTCGTTTGGCTCACGCAATACGCCGTGACCGGTGGAGAAGCCGCCGTGGAACAGATCCAGCAGATCAATCTGGCAGCAGGTGGTGGTCAGGGTATAGAAGTCCAGATCGTGGATGTGGATGTCGCCATCATGATGGGCCTTGGCAAAGCGGGGCTCCAGCACATACATTTCGTAAAACTGCTTGGACCCCTCGGAGCCGAATTTGAGCATGCTGCCCATGGCGGTATCGCCGTTGATATTGGCGTTTTCCCGCTTGATGTCGCTGTCCACAGCGTCCTTGTAGGCGATATCCTCAAATACCTTCATCAGCCGGGTGTTCATTTCGCGCACCCGGCTGCGCTCGGCACGGTACAGGATATAGCTTTTGGCGGAGCGGACAAAGCCCTTTTCAATCAGAACCTTTTCCACCACATCCTGAATTTGCTCCACAGAGGGAACGGCGGGCAGCGTTTCGTCCCGCTCCACGGTTTCCACCACCAGCGCGGCCAGTTCGGCAGCGGTTTCCTGGGTCTTTTGACTGCCGCTGGCCATAAAGCTTTTTTCAATGGCCTGCTCAATTTTATTCTGATCGAAGGGAACCACGCGTCCGTCGCGTTTTTTAATGGAAAGAATCATTCCGCAGCCTCCTCGGTAAGTTCTTCAGTAAGGTGTCTTTATGATGACCCTTGGTATGGGAGTTCGTAGCAAACGACAACATTATATTGTGCTTTTTTGGATAAGTCAACACTAAATATAGTTTTCCACAGGCCTATGTGGGTTACCTGCAAAGCATTGAACCTTCCTGCTTTGCGCTGCTTTTCGACGGGTTTCCCACAGCTTTTTCCACCGAAAAAATTTTTTCCACACTGCTTTTCATGGACTTTCCCTAGGGTTTTCCATGAGCTTTCCACATTTTCGACCGCTTTTTCCGTACTTTTCCACACTCAATCCCTGGTTAAGGCTTTGGGCGCGTCAGCAGAGCAGCCATGGCGGCCTTGCCGCGGATGGCCTGCCGGCGCTGGTCCGCGTCCGGCAGGAAGGAGCGCACCAGCGTGTGAAAGGCAGGGGAGTGGTTGGGCTGGCGCATGTGGCACAGCTCATGCACAATCACATAATCACACAGGTCTGGCGGCAGATGGACCAGAGCGGCGCTCAGGGACATCGTGCCTCGGCCGGACATGCTGCCCCAGCGGCTGTCGGCGTTGGTATAGCGCACACAGGCAGGGTTCAGTCCTGTGACCTGAACCCAGTGGTCTATCCGGGGCTTCAGCATGCATTCGGCCTGAGCCCTGCGCCAAAGCAGCACTTCCCGCAGGGTGTCGCATTTGGGCGCAAGCAAATGGCCATGATACTTCATGGCCATGGGAATGTTGCAGATGTGAACCGTCAGCGGGCCGTCCCAATAGGGCAGCAGCGCCCCCTCCTCCAACCGAAAGGAGCAGGGAGAAACGGCGGCTTGCTTTTGCAAAATCCAGTTCCGCTTCTGCTGTAAAAAGGCCTCAATTTCCTTTACCGGCGTAAACAATGGTGCCCGCACCACCAGCGCCCCATCCGGCTTCACGGTTATGCAGAGGGTGCGCCTGCCGGAGCGAATCAGCCGGTACTCAATCATAATTCAGTCCGGGATAATAGCAGGCGGTGCGCACAAAGGTGGCGTTGCAGCTGGCGGCCAGCATGCGCTGCAATTCGTTGCGGCGAATCACATCCGCCTCCACATAGGTAACGCCCTTTTCGCTTAAAATTTTCATGCCTGCCGCGATCAGGGATTTGGCCAAACCCAGACGGCGGTATTCCGGCGTTACATACATGCCGATCAGCTTGGCGGCCTGACCCTCGCCGGTAAAGGCGATTTCGCCCACCACCTGGGGGCCGCGGCTCATATATAAGGCCATAAAATGGGGAAAGCTCATATACTTTTGCAGAAACTGCGGCTGCCAGGCGTTCATGCGGTAGGTGTTCATTCGCATCAGAAAGGCCTGAAATTCGGCCGCGTCGTTCATGGGCACATAGCCCATATCATAGCCCATGGGGGCCGCGGGACGGGCGCTGGGAACGCCCAAACGCACCACGTCCAGCGCGTCGTTGGCGTCAAAGCCGTTTTCCATGTAAAACGCCATCAGCTCCGTATCCTGGGGATTGACCTGGGCAAACAGACGGGCCTTGAGCTGCGGGGTCTGCTCCCGCAGCTGCTGCGCACGGGCCAGCAGCGCCCCCAGCAGCATATCCCGGCCCGGACCTTTGGAACGCAGGCTCATAAACAGGTTAATGGGCCGCTCCGGAAACAGGTACGGGTGATAGGTATGAAGCAAAAATCCGTCCGCAATGGTCATATTGGCGCTGTCAGCCACATAAAAGATATTTTCCGGCGGCAGACCGTTTACGCTCTGCGGCGGGTGAAATACATGCATGAAAGCTCTTCGTCCTTTCCAAAGCGCCTATCCGACGCCTTTCCCCTTTATTTTACCCCAATGGCGTGGAATATGCAAGGCTGGGCACAGAAGCGTTACGCCTTCCACAGCGCCCGGCTCATGTCGCTGGGCATGCGCCAGTCGCCCCGGGGACTTAGGGATACGGAGCCTACCTTGGGACCGTCCGGAACGCAGTTGCGCTTAAACTGCTGGGAAAAAAAGCGCCGCAGGAAGGTTTCCAGCTGGGAGGTGATTTTCGCCTCGTCATACACGCCCGCAAAGGCCTGCGCAGCCAATATTTTCAGCTTTTCCGGCGCGGCGCCGCTGTCCATAAAATGGTACAGGAAGAAGTCGTGCAGGGCGTAGTCGCCCAATATATCCTCGGTGCGCTGGTTTAGCTCGCCATCGCTGACAGGCAGCAGCTCCGGGCTGATGGGCGTATCCAGCACATCCTGACAGACGGCGCTGACCGCGTCGCCAAAATGGCGGGCGCTCAGGTAGGTGACCAGGCTGCGCACCAGGGTTTTGGGCACGGAGCAGTTGACATTATACATGCTCATATGGTCGCCGTTATAGGTGCAGAAGCCCAGCGCGGCCTCGCTTAAATCACCGGTGCCCAGCACAATGCCGCCCACCTTGTTGGCATAGTCCATCAAAATCTGGGTGCGTTCCCGGGCCTGGCTGTTTTCGTAGGTTACGTCGTGTTTGCTTTCGTCCTGACCGATATCGCGGAAGTGCAGCTTCACCGCCTCGCCGATGGGAATTTCCTTCGCGCTGACCTGGAAAGCCTCCATCAGCTTGTCCGCGTTGGATTTGGTACGGGCGCCTGTGCCCATGCCCGGCATGGTAATGGCGTGAATGCCCTTGCGGGGCAAGCCCAGCAAATCAAAGGAGCGCACGGCAATGAGCAGAGCCAGGGTGCTGTCCAGACCGCCGGACACGCCCACCACCAGATTTTTGCAGCCAATGGAGGTAAGCCGGGTCATCAGCCCCGTGCATTGGATGTTGACGATTTCCTCCAGCCGCTCGTCCTTTTCCGGCCCGGCCGGCACAAAGGGCAGCGGCTCAATGGGACGCTGCAAGGGCAGGGGAGCCTCGGGAGGAGCGAACAGGGGCTCTGTCGTGTAGTCATAGTCATGCTTGGAGAGGGGCATCTGGTGGAAGCTGCCGTTGCGCTGGCGCTGGTAGCGCAGACGCTGAACGTCGATATCGGCCACGGCGCTGCTTCCCTTCAGCTGGAAACGCTGACCCTCGGCCAGTATGCGGCCGTTTTCAAACACGCCGGTGTAGCCGTCAAACACCAGGTCGCTGGTGCTTTCGCCAAAACCGGCTCCCGCGTAGGCATACCCTGCATACAAGCGGCCGCTTTGCTGGCTGATGAGCTGCTGGCGGTAGCGATGCTTGCTGACCAGCGCGTTGGACGCACTGGGGTTTACGATAATATCCGCCCCTTGCACAGCCAGCTGGCAGCTGGGGGGGATAGGGGTCCACAAATCCTCGCACAGCTCAACGCCAAAGGTAAAATCACCCATGTCAAACAGGGTTTTCGCGCTTAAGTTGATGGGTTCGTCCTCTCCCATATCCAGCAAGGTATCCACATTGGCTCCGCTGACAAACCAGCGGGTTTCATAAAATTCATTGCCATTGGGCAGGTAGGTTTTGGGTACCAGGCCTACCACACAGCCATTTTGCAAAACGGCCGCGCAGTTATACAGCCTGCCATGGTCGTTTACCGGCAGGCCTACCACCACAGCCATGGCGCCGGTTTTGGCAGCAAGCCGCAGCATGGCGTTCCACGCGGCCTGCTGCACCTGCTGGTGCAAAAAAAGATCGCCCAGAGTGTAGCCGGTCAGGCACAATTCCGGAAATACGGCCAGCTGTACGCTTTGGGTTTTCAGGCGATGAATGGCGGTGGCGATTTCCTTTTCGTTAGCGGCCACGTCCCCCAAATGAACCCGGGGGCTGACGGCGGCGATGCGGGCAAATCCCTTCATGGGCGAATCCTCCTCTGTTTATGCTTAGGAAACCTTAATCAGCATGTTCTTTTGGTCGTCCATTTCCACGGTAATCATCCGGTCCTTTTCCATGGCCTTCAACAGGTCCGAAAACCGCTTAAAGCCAAGCGATTTTTCTGAAAAGCCGGGATAGCTTTGCTGCAAATCCGCCTTCAGGATGCTGGGATTGATTCGCTCAAACCCATCCTCCTTATAGCGCTTCAGCTGAGCGGCAATCAGGGTGCGCCAGTTTTCCCGGTTCATTTCCGGGGCGGCTTCCTTGCCGTTTTGGGCCAGAGACACCATTACGTTAAAATTGTCATTGCGGATGTGCAGGGTGCCGTATTGCTTGCTGAGCCGGTCCAGCAGCTTTAAAAAGGTGCCGCAGCCATAGGATTTTTCGTTAAAATCCGGCTGCAAACGCAGCAAAATGCCTTTTAGTTCGCTGGCGTACAGTTCGTCCTTGTCGGTTTGCTCGTCCAGAATGCCGGTCAGCAGCTTGTTCAGCTCCTGCTCGTCCAGCGGTTCCTTATCCGCCGAGGCTTTCTTTTTGGACACCGTTTTGCGGCTGCGGCCGCCTACGTTTTCCAGAAACTGAAATTCGTTGCAGGCGTTGATAAAAATAGTGCTGGCGGCCTCGCTGCGGCTGATGCCCAGCACGAATTTGCCCATGCTTTTCAGGCGGCCCACCAGCGGCGTATAGTCGCTGTCGCCGGACACAATGCAAAAGCTGTCAATCAGCGGGTTGGTAAAGGCCACCTCCAGCGCGTCCAGCACCAGAAGAATGTCGGCGTTGTTTTTCTGGCTGATGCCAAAGCGCAGACTGGGCACCACGGTAAAGGTGTTGGACAGCAGCACCTCTTTTAAATCCTTATACTGGTCGGTGTAGCCGTATACCTTGCCCAGCAGGATATCGCCGCGGATTTTGACCTTTTCCAGCACAGACAGCAGGGTATCCACCTTTGCGCCGCAGTTTTCCAAATCTACAAACAGGGCGAATTTTGACGTACTCATCCATGCCTCCTTAAATGCGGAAGGTGTAACGGTCGCCGCGAATCCACTGGCGGCTCAGATGCAGAGGCTCGCCATGCTGGTCCAGCACCAGCTCGTCCAGAATCAGCAGCGCCTCGCCGGGTTCGGTGGACAGCTGGCGGCTCACCATGGGGGTGGCGTGCCCCAGGGAAATATCGTGGGTAGCGGACGTAGGCACCGCGCCCAGCTGACACAGCAGGTCATACAGCGAACCGCTCACGTCCTGCTGAAGCAGTGGCTCATACTTGGGCGGAAAATGGTTGATTTCCAGCATGACCGGCACGCCGTCGCACAGGCGCAGGCGGCACAGGCACACGATCTGGCTGCCAGCCTCCACCCCAAGCCGCTCCACGTCCTCGCCGTCGGCCTCCTGCATTTGCAGGGAGATGACCCGGGCCCCGGGCTGGTGACCGGTTTGGCGGCAGGCCTGGCTAAAGCTGGTAATCTGGTGCAAATCCCGCTGAAGCCGCTCGGCCGCCACAAAGGTTCCCTTGCCCTGACGGCGCACCAGCATGCCTTCCTGCACCAGGTCCAGCAGGGCCTTTCGCACCGTAACCCGGCTGACGCCGTACACATCGCACAGCACCTGTTCGCTGGGAATGCGCGCGCCCGCCGGGTATACGCCCGCGGTAATATCGTTTTTCAGCCGTGTCATCAGCTGCTTGTACAAGGGGCTTTGGCTCTTTTTTTCTAGCTTGTCCTGCACGTTTGTTATCCTCCGTTACTCAATCCCAAAGAATGCCAGGAAGCCGGTCTGGTCCATAAAGGTGTAAATATCGCTGAAACAACCCGCGGGCATATGCAGCAGGAAAGGAGCGGCGGCCAGCGCCAGGGTTTTGCTAAAACGCTCTTTATATTCTTCCATATAGCTTTCGTTCAGGTGGAAGAAATCGTCCTGATTATCAATAGGCCGGTCCTTCAGCACGGTATAGTCCGCGTCCCGCATGGCCGCGCTGTACGACAGGGTTACGGCGGGCCTGCCTGTTTGGGGATGCAGCCAATCCACCGCCAGAGACAGGTTGTAAGGCAGCTGGTCGTTGCTGCGGGTATACTGATAGGCAAAGGAAAGGGGAGCGGGCTGCTGATCCAGCGCCGCGCCGCTTACCGTAATGGCCGCGCTGCCCTGGGCGCTTAACTGGCCGTCGGTGGGCAGGCCGTCCAGAGCGACGGCCAGACCCAGGCGGTCCTCGCCGTCCAGAGACACGTTGATGGACCCGTTAATCGCGCCGTCCCGGTTGGTATAGGCAGCCTCCAGCAAATAGCCTTCCGCATCGGGCAGGGTCAGCGTCCAGCCGTCCGCGTCCTTTTCAAATACGGTGGTTTCGCCCAGCACATAGGTTTCCCGCTCGCCCTCTGCCGTAATGGTCATACCGGCCTGCTCAGGATCCAGATATTCCAGCACGGTTTCCAGCGAACTCAGTTTTTCAATGGCGATGTCCGACGCGCCCACCTGAACCAGCAGCGCGGTGAAGAAGAAATAGACAGGGTCTACCCCCGGTTCTTCCGTAGCCAGCAGGTCCAGCTTTTCACACAGGGCGTACAAATCGTCATAGGACACGCTGCGGCTGCCGGCGCCGGCAAGGGCCTCCCTGACCGGGGTATAGTAGCTGTCGCCAATATAATAGGCGGCCTCCGGGTACAGCAGCAGGCCGATCAGGGGCGTGGGCAGGTCCATAAAATAGTAGCCCTTGAGCATAAATTCCAGAAAATTATTCATCTGGAAATGCACGCTGGCGCCATCCAAAGCGGGGGAGCGCACATAGCGGAAGCTGTAATACCCGTCATACTCCAGGGGGATCGTTTCCTTGCCGTTCAGGCACAGGGAAGCGTCCATGCCAACCCGGCTGAATGGATTCAAAAACAGCTGGGTGTTGATGGTGCCCTTCAGGCTGACCTGATCCAGAAAGGTTTGCCAGTCCTGATAATGAGCCGCCCCGTCATCGGGAAAGCCGTCCGCGTGCAGACGCAGGGACAGGTCAAAATCCGACTGGGTAACCGGCAGATCCGGGTTGACGGTATCCGCCAGGGCGTAAACCGGCAGCAGCGTCAGGCATAAAAGCAGCGCCGCCACACGGGATAGAATACGGGTAGCCTTCATTCGGAAAGGCGCCTCCTTTCAGGAAAAAGGGACGGCGTTTGGCGACACCGTCCGGGGGAATTATTCCGCCGTTTTGGCGCGATGAGCCGCGCGGGCGCGATCCTCATGGCCCAAAATGCGTTTACGCATACGCAGGCTCTTGGGGGTAATTTCCAGCAGTTCGTCGTCGTCAATAAATTCCAGACATTCCTCCAGCGTCAGAGGATGCACGGATACCAGACGCAGGCTGTCCTCGCTGGCGGCGGCGTTGCGCATGTTGGTTACATGCTTTTGCTTGCACACGTTAACCACCAGGTCGTCCGGGCGGGAATTCTGGCCGCAGATCATGCCCTTGTAAACAGGCACCTGGGGCCCGATGAACAGGGTGCCCCGCTCCTGGGCGTAGAACAGGCCGTAGGAGTTGCTTTCGCCGTCCTCAAAGCACACCAGCGCGCCCACGTTGCGGTGGGGAATATCGCCCTTCACCGGCTCGTACTTTTCAAACACGGCGGACATAATGCCCTCGCCACGGGTATCGGTCATAAATTCGCTGCGGTAGCCAAACAGGCCCCGGGAGGGAACCAGGAACTCCAGACGCACCCGGTTTATGCCGTGCATGCTTTCCAGCGTGCCGCGGCGGCGGCCGATTTTTTCAATGACAGCGCCGGCGTAGGCCTGGGGCACGTCGGCCACCATGCGTTCAATAGGCTCGCACAGCTTGCCGTCAATCTGCTTGTACAGCACCTGGGGCTTGGACACCTGAAATTCGTACCCCTGACGGCGCATGTTTTCAATCAGGATGGACAGATGCAGTTCGCCGCGGCCGCGCACCTCAAAGGCGTCGGGACTGTCGGTTTCGTTGACCCGCAGGCTCACGTCGGTCTGCAATTCCCTGAACAGGCGGGCGCGCAGATGGCGGCTGGTGACGTAGGTGCCTTCCCGGCCCGCGAAGGGACTGTTGTTGACGGAGAAGGTCATGGTCACCGTAGGCTCGGTGATGGAAACGAAAGGCAGCGCCTCCACCTGCTCCGGGGCGCACACGGTATCGCCGATGCCGATGTCCTCAATACCGCTCATGGCCACAATGTCGCCCATGGAGGCGGACTTGGCGGGCACGCGCTTCAAACCGTCAAAGGTGTACAGGGCGGTCAGGCGCAGGGGCAGGGAGGTGGCCTTGGTATCGTAATTGGTTTTGATAACGGTCATGCCCTCGCTGAGGGTGCCCCGGTTGATACGGCCAATGCCGATGCGGCCCACATATTCGTTATAGTCGATGGTGGAAATCAGCACCTGAGCGGGGCCTTCCATTTCGCCCTCGGGGGCGGGAATGTATTCCAGAATGGTTTCAAACAGGGGCCGCAGATCGGTGCCGGGCTGGTCCAGATCCAGCGTGGCGGTGCCTTCCCGGGCGCTGGCGTATACGATGGGACGGTCCAGCGCGGTTTCGTCCGCGCCCAATTCGATAAACAGGTCCAGCACTTCGTCCACCACTTCGTCGCAGCGGGCGTCGGGACGGTCAATTTTGTTGATGACCACAATCACCGGCAGCTTCAGCGCCAGCGCCTTGCGCAGCACAAAGCGGGTCTGGGGCATGGGGCCTTCAAAGCTGTCCACCAGCAGCAGCACGCCGTCCACCATTTTCAGCACGCGTTCCACCTCGCCGCCAAAATCGGCGTGGCCGGGGGTGTCTACAATGTTGATTTTGGTGTTTTTGTAATGCACGGCGGTGTTTTTGGCCAGAATGGTGATGCCGCGCTCCCGCTCGATGTCGCCGGAGTCCATCACGCGCTCCGCCACCTGCTGGTTTTCACGAAAAACGCCGCCCTGCTTGAGCATTTCATCCACCAGGGTGGTCTTGCCATGGTCAACGTGAGCGATAATAGCGATATTGCGAATGTCATTACGAACCATAAAAGGATTCCCTCTTTCTTTAACTGGGAGGCTCCGTTCCCCGCAGGCCCGCGGGGAACAGGCGTGTTCAAAGGCCTGGCTGTGGATTGACAGGCGGCGGATCAGGGGGCGACATCCTGCCGGATGTCGGTCAGTTCCAGCCCCTGGTTGTTTTCCTGGGCCAGACGAATGGACCATTCGTTTTCAAACAGCAGCACATCATGGTCCTCGCTGTCAAAGGCCCGGCCGGTGGTGGAGGTCAGCTTCAGCTTGTCCACCTCCACAGGGGTCTTAACCACCCAGCGCACATAGCGGAAGGGCAGGCGGTCCATCAGCATGGTTACGCCGTACTCGGTTTTCAGGCGGTGCTCCAGCACCTCAAACTGCAAAACGCCTACCACGCCCACCAAAAATTCCTCGCGTCCGGTTTCCGTGCGGCGGAAGGTTTGAATCGCGCCCTCCTCGGCCAGCTGCATAATGCCCTTTAAAAACTGCTTGCGCTTCATGCTGTCCTCAGGCCGCACCCGGGCGAAATGCTCCGGCGCAAACACGGGGATGGAGGCAAAGCGCAGCTTGGGCCCGTTGGACAGCGTATCGCCCAGATGGAAGCATCCCGGGTCAAACAGGCCGATGATATCGCCGGCGTAGGCGTTTTCCACTGCTTCCCGCTCATCCGCCATAAACTGCTGGGGCTGCTTCAGCTGCATCTGCTTATCCGTACCGGAATGGTACACCGTCATGCCCTTTTCAAATTCGCCGCTGACGATGCGCACAAAGGCCAGCCGGTCCCGGTGCGCCGGGTTCATGTTGGCCTGAATCTTAAAAATGAAACCGGAGAAATAGGGGTCCGTGGGCTGAATTTCTCCAATATCCGCCTCACGGGGCAGGGGCGGGGGCGTAATGGACAAAAACGCCTCTAAAAAGGGTTCCACGCCAAAGTTGGTTACGGCGGAACCAAAGAACAGGGGGGTCAGCTTACCGCTTAGCACCGCTTCCTTGTCGAAGGGATCGCCCGCCTCGTCCAGCAGTTCAATTTCGTCCCGCAGACGGTCGCGGTAGTGCTTTTCCAGCGCCTTTTCCGCCTCGGGACTGTCAATGTCAACGGACAGCTGGTCGGCCATGCTCATGCCGTGATTGCCGCCGGAATACAGCAGCACCTTGCCGCTGTTGCGCTGGTACACGCCCTGAAAATCCCCGTCCACGCCGATGGGCCAGTTCATGGGGCAGGACCGGATGCCCAGCACCTCCTCCAGTTCTTCCATCAGGGCAAAGGGGTCCTTGGACGCACGGTCCATTTTGTTGACAAAGGTAAAAATGGGAATGTTCCGCAGGCGGCAAACCTTAAACAGCTTAATGGTCTGCTCCTCAACGCCCTTGGCCGCGTCAATCAGCATGACGGCGGCGTCGGCGGCTACCAGCACACGGTAGGTATCCTCGCTGAAGTCCTGGTGGCCGGGGGTATCCAGAATGTTGATGCGGTAGCCGTCATACTCAAACTGCATGGCGCTGGAGGTTACGGAAATGCCGCGCTGCTTTTCAATATCCATCCAGTCGCTGGTGGCGTGACGCTCGGCCTTGCGGGCCTTGACGCTGCCTGCCTGACGAATGGCCCCGCCATACAAAAGCAGCTTTTCCGTCAGGGTGGTTTTACCCGCGTCCGGGTGGCTGATGATGGCGAAGGTCCGGCGCTTTTCGATCTGTTTCAGCGCTTGCGCGCTCAAGGTGGTTTCTGCCATGGAAGCTGTGTCCCTCTCTTCCCTGCTTGGATAAAACATAGTACAACATCTTATTATACTATGGGCGCAAAAGCAGCGTCAAGCATACAGGTTGGTTTTTTCAAAAAAAGTTGCGATGGGGGAAAGCTGCCGCCGGGCAATCAAAAAAGCGCCCGCGAAGGCGCTTATAGATCGTTGACAAACAGCGGCTTGGATGCCGCGCCCGCGAACAACGCTGCGCTGGTTCGCGGGAAAAGAGGTGTGGCACAAGGTTTTAGGGGCGCTGCCCCTAAAACCTTGGCAGGAGGCAGTGACTCCTGCACCTCCGATTTTTTCAGCAGGCTGAAAGCGCCCACGAAGGCGCTTATTTGGCTTTGACTTTGTTGCCGATTTTGTTTTCCGTGCCGTTCAGCAGGCGCTTGATATTGGCCCGGTGGCGCAGCACGCACAGGGCCAGCAGAATGACCGCGAACAGACACAGCGGCCAGTTGCCCCAGCGGAAGATCAGCACCAGCAACACAAAGCTGAGCAGCATGGTCATGCTGCCCGCGCTGATGTAGCGGGTAATGGCGATAACGGCCAGACACAGCAAAATGGAAATGCCGCCCAGCAGGGGATCCACAAACAGAATCACCGCTACGGAGCAGGCCACGCCCTTGCCGCCCTTAAAGCCGTAGAACACGGGCCAGTTATGGCCGATAATGGCGCACAGACCCGCCAGCAGCGTGCCGAAGCGATCGATGCCGAAGGTAGCGCCGGGTAAAAGCAGCGAACCGGCCAGACAGGCCAGCATGGCCTTGGCAAAGTCGCCAATAAAGGTTGCCAGGCCATTCTTGGTGCCCATTACCCGCAGCATGTTGCTGGCGCCGGTGTTATGGCTGCCGAATTTGCGAATATCCACCCCCTGCGCGCTGGACAGGGTAATGCCGGTGGAAAAGCAGCCCAGCAGGTAGCTGATTGCAGCCGTCAGCAACGTAAGCAGAATCTTCATCAATGAGGCCCCCCTCTGCGATTTCGCGTATGTTATAAAAACATCCATCATTATAGCATAGCTTTGCAAAAAAGCAAATATCAGGCCTTTTGGGTAAAGCTGTTGTGGCAGCGGCTGCAAGTGACCGTAACCACGCCGGTTCCGCGGGGAATGCGCAGCCAGGCTTTGCAGCCGGGGCACTTAAAGTATTTGTACTTTTTACGATTTTGAAATCTTACCTTGGCCTGACGGCGCAGGGTGCGCCGCTTTTCAGCGGCGGCCACATAGCGGCGGTTTTCGTCGCTGCGCTTTTCGTTGTTGCGGGAAAACATGCGAAAGACGCAAAACACATACGCCGCAAAGCCCAGCACGCTTAGCAGAAAGCCCAGAACAGGCAGGACGGGAACCTGAATGGACCCGATAATCGATCCCAAAAGATAGCAGGCCAGGCCGGTCCACAGCAGCGCCATGGACAGCTGGTCCACTCCGTGACGGCCAGCCATAAAACGGCGGGCCGCCTGCTTGATTTTTTCCCAAAAGGACATGGTGATAACCTCTTTTCACAATGGTTTAGCAGCAATAAAAGCCGCGGCCGTAACCGCAGCAGCAGTTGCACAGCAGATTGGCCGCGATCAGGGTCAGACAGGGATTGGCGCATAGATAGGAACCAAAGCCGCCCTGTGCGCCCCGCTGACCATAGGCCTGTCCACCCGCGTTCAACTGGGCCAGCAGCTCGCGAAAGGCGGGCTCGTCCGGGGCCATATTGCTGGCGGTGCGGGCGTTGTTCAGCGCGGCGATGCGGTTGCCAAGACCCATATTGGCCCGGGCGTTCCAGTAATACCAGGCCGCCTTGCGGTTTTGCACGCCGGTCAGCAGGTTCAGCGCCTCCTGATACCGGCCCGAAAGCACGGCCTGGGCGGCACTTTTCAGCTGGGGGTCGTTCTCGGTATACGAGCTGGTCTGGTAATTGCGGCGCTGGCCGCCCCCAAACAAATCCTCAAAATCAAAGCCGAAGCCACCAAAATCAAAACCGCCGCGGTTGCCGTAGCCCTGACTGCCATACCCTTGTCCGCCGTAGCCCTGCCCGCTGTAGCCGCCGTAGCTCTGTCCGCTGTAGCCCTGGCTGCCATAGCCGCTTTGACCGCCGCTCTGGTACTGGTCCTTGTGCTTGATCAGCAGGGTATAGGCCTCGTTTACCTCCTTCATTTTGGCTTCCGCCTCGGCGGAGCCATCGTTCAAATCCGGATGGTATTTTTTGGCCAGCTTGCGGTAGGCCGATTTGATTTCATCATCCGACGCGCCGTGGGGCACGCCCAAAACCTCGTAGGGGTCTCTCATACCCCGTCCTCCTTATGCGTGCGTTCCGGCACGCCTTGCTTACGCTCCCGCCGGATGCGTTTCTGCTCGTAGCGGGACCAGCAACCAGCATACAGGATATTGCGCAAAATGTCCATATCTTTTACCAGGGGTAATGTTTCAAACGCGTTGGTGCATTCGGCAATCAGCAGGGTCAGGCTTTCCTTTACAAAGATTTCGTAATCCGGCTGATCCCGGTAGGGCAGCAGGGGGTTAAACCGCTTGCGCCGTTGGTCCCGGTCCAGGTCGTCGTAAGCGTCCATCAGGTAGATGAAACGTCCCAGCCCCTCGCCCACCTGCTGAAGGGTATCCGCCCACATGTCGTCCTGATAGCGGTACAGCGTCCCCAGCATCTGACCGGTCAGGTTGGCCAGCCGGTCCAGCGAAGGAGAATCCGACTTTTCCAGAACGGCAATTTGTTTAAGACAGCTTTCCAGCGTCTGGCATTTTTCCGGGTAAAAGGCGGCAATGCGTTCGTAATCCTTACGCAGCAGCGCGGCTTCCGCCCTGCCGGTCAGGCTGTGGTCGTCCTGCCAGTCGTCCAGGCATTTGTGGTAGGCCAGGGCGATGTTCATATCGCAGCAGTAGGCGGCCAGCGAATTGCGCACCCAGGGATGGGGCTTGAACGGGTGAGGCAGGCAGCGGGCCGTGCCCCGCTGCTCGTCCGGCTCGTACAGGGAGCTGAGCAGC
>ERZ1026860.1100-NODE-1100-length-14674-cov-4.589712_pt1 | contig 14674 bp, 13 predicted proteins | sample MGYA00380160_ERZ1026860 | MGnify/ENA primary metagenome ERZ1026860 (study PRJEB33269, sample SAMEA4719796) | human gut metagenome | biome: human-associated habitat; feature: organic feature; material: feces | place: Cameroon | collected 2013-10 ... | reverse complement strand
CCATTGGCTTTCCCCCATTGAGTTCATTGTCCAATATGTTTGACAAACCTACAAAATTTCATATTTTTACTTTGTACGCACAAAGGACACCTGGCGGGTTAACACCATGGGGGATACCCGGGGCCTGGAACCAATGGATTTGTCCTGGTGGCATAGCAGCTCCAGCTGGGCAAAATTCACCCCGGCCAGAAGGCTGAAGCCCAAGCCGCCGGAATAGCGGGGGTTTACCTCCAAAAAGTAGTAGTCATCGTTGTAATGAATAAACTCCATATTCACAACGCCTACAATGTCCGCTTGACGGGCGATGGCGGCGCAGATGGCATTGAGAGGATGTTCCGGCAGAATGCTCACTGTGGTGCCCAGACCGTTTACCGTTCGCAAAAGCTCCTGACGGGCCAGCGCCTGCACGTTGCCGCATACATCCCGGGCCACATCCACGGTAAAAACATCGCCGTCCAGATAGGGCTGGGCAATATAATCGCTCCGCATGGACAAGGCGGACTGAAAGGCCCCGATGCTGTGAACAATCTGCAGTCCCTGACTGGACCGGCCGCTTTCCGGCTTTAAGATCATGGGAAAATCGGCTTCTGTGGGCTGATAGCCATAGGGAGATCGGGTGGGAATGGTCCGGCAGATGCCCGCATCCGCCAGCACTTTTGCCATGCGCCGCTTATTCCGGCACAGACGGGTCGCAGGAGCATCGGGGGTGCAAACGGTGCATCCCAGGGCGGCAAAGCGGGACTTTTGCTCGCAAAGCACGTCCACCTCCACATCTGTCAGGGGAATCAAAAACTCCACCTGTTCCCGGCGCACGGCTTCCTCCATCTGGTTCAGGTAGGCGTTCGTGTCCTTAGCCGGCAGCGCCTGAAAAAAAGCGTCCACCTGGGTGCTTTCCACGTTCCAGCTTTGCGGATAGATATTGCAGCCGATTACGCGGTGCCCCTGGGCCTGATAGGCCGCGATGGCGCTGGCGGCGGACGCGGAGCCAATGGCGGTTAACAGAATGACGGACATGGAAAAGCGCCTCCTTCAGGCTTGAACGCCGCGACGTTTGTTTTTCAGGGTTTTCAGCAAATCCAGCAGATAGGTAAGGGCCTCCAGCCGAAGCAGCAGCGCCAGCCCGGCATAAACCGCTATTCCCAGCAGAACTTGAATCAGCAGAGTAACCGGCAGGGACAGCCCAAGCAGCGCCACCGCCGATACGCACAGGAACATGCCGATTGCCAGCCCCAGGGGCGGCAGAATGTCCTTCATCTGTTCCAAATAGCCGTAGTGAAGGAATTTGCGGTTGGGCGCGGCGTTTACCACGGCGGATAGCAGCGTGCTGATCACCGCCCCCCAGGCAATAGCCAGTACACTGTGAAAGCACAGCGCCGTAATAGCCAGAATGACCAGCCCGTAGCTTTTTTTGATAAGCTCCAGCTTTAGAAAGACGTCGCTGCGGCCCATGGCGTTAATGGCCTGCAAATTGGCCGTATGAATGGGGTAAAAGGCAAAATCGATACAGCAAATCTGCAAAAAAGGAACGCAGGACAGCCATTTTTCCGTAAGCAGCAGGCTGACCAGCGGCTTGGCCACCGCCGCCAGCCCGGCCATCAGCGGCAGCACCAGAAAGCTGGATACCATCACCGACCGGCGCATCATCTGCTTCATCCGGAATATATCGTCCTGACTTTCGGATAGAACCGGCAGCATCACGCTTTGAATGGACCCGTTCACCGCGTTCATGACCAGTTCCGGAAATTGCTTGCCCCGGTTGTAAAAGCCCAGGGTCTGTTCGTTGAACTGTTTGCCGATGACCGCCGTGCGCAGGTTTTGATACCCGGTGTCCAGCAGGCTAGATAGCAGCAGCTTCCAGCCAAAGCGCACCAGACCTTTCACTCTTTCCAGGGAAAAGCGCATTGCGGGCCGCCACTTCAGCGCGACGCCCAGCGCCGCCGCCAGACATAGCTGATTGGCCAGCTGCTGGCCTACCAGCGCCCAGTAGCCCAGCCCCTTCAGCGCCATGGTCACCCCCACAGCCCCGGAAAAAGCCGTGGCGATCAGGCTGCACAGCATCAGCTTGCGAAAAGCCATCCGCCGGGCTACCACCGCGTTCTGCACCGATACCAGCGCGCCGGGCAGCAATACCAGCGCCAGCACCCGCAGGGCTTTTTGCAAGGCGGCCATATGGAAGTAAGCCGCGATAACCGGCGACAGGCAAAACAACAGCGCGTACAATCCAACGGCAATGCCCAAGCTGACGAAAAACACCGAGCTCAGGTCGGTTTCATCCACCTGCTTTTTTTGAATCAGGGCCGTGTTCAGTCCGCTTTGCACAAATACCTGGGACACGGCGATAAACACCGTCAGCATGCTTAGCACGCCGTAATCGTCCGGGGTGAGCAGACGCGCCAGCACCACGCTGACCACAAAGGAAATGCCCTGGGCTCCCAGACTTTCAATCAGCTTAAACAGGAAGGAGGAGGCAGCCTTTTGGCCGCGCGCCTCAGCCACGGAGAACCTCCCGGATGACGCGGCAGATCAGCAGCACGTCCTCCCTGGGCAGTTCCGGGTACAGGGGCAGGGTGACCACTCCGTCAGAGACGCGTTTGGCCACAGGGGTCAGGCTGCTGTCGAAGCCCGGCTGCCCCTGATAGCAGGCAAAGTCCGTAATCAGCGGATAAAAATATTTGCGGGCGTAGATGCTTTCCTTGCCCAGGGCGGCGCATACCGCGTCCCGCACGGCCTTTCCGCCTTCAAAGATCACCGGGAAATAGGCGTAGTTGCTTTGCACGCCCTTTTGAACCGGCAGCAGGCGCAGCCCCTTCACGCCGTCCAGCTGCTCCGCATACCAGTCGTTGACCTCTTTGCGCCCCGCGATATCCTGTTCCAGGCGGCGCAGGTTACACAGGCCCATAGCGGCCTGAAATTCATTCATTTTTGCGTTGCCGCCAACGGACACCACGTCCTCCGGTCCGGTAATGCCGTAGTTCCGTTCCAGGGCCAGCTGCTGGTTCAGCTTTTCATCCGCTGTGGCGATGGCGCCGCCCTCAATGCTGTTAAACACCTTGGTGGCGTGAAAGCTGAACATGGAGGCCAATCCAAACTGGGCGGCGGTCTGCTGCCCCCGCCGAACGCCGAAGGCATGAGCCGCGTCGTAAATAACGGGCAGTTTATGTTTATCGGCAATTTGCTGGATTTTATCCACATCGCACAGGCGGCCGTACACATGCACCGGCAAGATGGCGCAGGTCTGGTCGGTAATCAGATCCTCCAGCCGATCCGGGTCCAGGGTGCAGTCGCTTTCCCGAATATCGCAGAACACAGGCGTCAGGCCCTTGCGCACAATGGCGTGGGTTGTGGACGCGAAGGTAAAGGGCGTGGTAATAACCTGACCGTGCAGGTTCATGGCGGCCAGCAGCGCCTCCAGCGCCAGGTGGCCGTTTACAAACAGCGGCAGGTAGGGCACTTCCAAAAAGGCTTCCAGCTTTTGCCGAAGCAGCAGAGCCTTATCGCCGTTATTGGTCAGCCAGTGGCTATCCCACAGGTCGCGAATTTCGTCCATATATTCCTGAAAAGAGGGCATGGAGCTGCGGGTCACATTGATACGCATAAAGACAATCCTTCCTAAGCCCCGGCAAAATTCGCCGCCGGCTGGCTCTAGTATACCGCTTTTTCCCCAAGGGGGCAAGGCCCCCGGCTGGGCCGCTTCGCGGGGGATGGGTCAGGGTGCTTGGCGCAGAACGTTTTGCTTTTCCGGACACGGAAAAGCAAAACGCCTGGCGCACGCCATGAAAGCGGGTTGACGGATAGCATACAGGAGGCAAGGCCCCCGGGCGGGGCCGCTTCGCGGGGGATGGATGGAGCGCCAAAATCAAAATGTCCAGCGCCCGCTGGAACAGCGAACGGCTGGACGTTTGATGGATGCGGCTGCAACTTGGGCTGGACCGGAGAATATCCATTTTGGGCGCGGTCTTTAGACCGTCTTTGCTTCGGCTTGCGTCTGCCGCAGTCTTTCTGTAAGACGATCATAAAAAAGCCCCAGATGCAGCCCGTCTACCAGGGCGTGGTTGCAAAGCAGGGTTACGGGCATCAGGGTGCGGCTGTCCCGCTCAAAATAGCGTCCCCAGGTAAGCCTGGGATTGCTGTCGGCTGGGTAGGGGGTGGGCTGAATCAGCGAGGTGTAGCTGAACCAGGGCAGGGTGGAAACAAAAATCAGCGGCAGGGGATCCGCGTCCTCAATATTGCAGCTTTCCTTCGCCTGCCGCTGCCGGGCCGCGGCGTAGGCCAGAAAATCCGGCGTGCGGGCGTCCAGCTCGCAATAGCTGTAGGTGCCGTCCTCCCGGGCCACGGTGTGTGAGGTGGGGCAAAAATCAAATTCCACAATTTCGTCATTCGCAATGCGCTGGCGCAGCTGGGGCACATCGTTTGCGGCCAGGGCGGCGCAGCGTAAAAAAGACAGAAAGAAGGGCTGGCCCTTGGCTTTGACGGCGGCCAGAAAATCGGTGATATCCACATTCACCGTGCTGCCCACATAGGGATAGGCCATCTGGCGAAAATGCTCGAAGTGCGCCCGACGGGGGCAGGTATTCAGGTCAATGACGCGGCAGTGGTTCATTTTTTCCCTCCTTCAACTGCTCCAGCGCGTCGTGCATCTGGGCCAGATGGGGCAGAACAGCCCGCACCACCTCGCTGGCTCCCGATGAAAACAGCGCCCGCAGCATTTTGCGCACATCCCGTTTGACTCCGGGCTTTAAATCCCGAATGGCTTCCAGCATCTTCAGGGCGCTTTTATGCCAGTCGGCGGAAATATCCGTTACCAGCTCCGCCTGGGATGCGTCCACCACCTGACACAGGGTATCCACCAGCAGCCGGCGCTTTTCATGATCCATGGTTGCCAGCCAGGCGTGCAGAGCCTCGTCGGTAATCTTGCCGCCCATATCCAGATCGTCCATGCAAACGAACCGGCCGTCCTCTACCTGCCAGGTCATGGCGTCGTGCTGCAAAATGCCCAGAGATACGGATTTGACCACCGTATACACCGGGTGATAGTTTAACAGCATTCCCACAACGCTGCTTTGGGGAATATAGCTTTCAATGCGGGGGCTGATTCGCCGGTACCCATCGCTGTGCAGGGTTTCCTCGTCCACGCCGGGACCGTCAAAGCCGTAGACCCGGCGTACCTGGTCCTGATCCGGCTGAGGGATGCACGCGCCCGCGTAAACCGCCAGATTGCCGCCCTTGCTGTGGCCGCACAGGGACACCTGACCGCCTGTCCGGCGAATGATACGCTGTCCATAGTCCGCCGCCTCGGTCTGGGAGGGAACGGTCATGAAGCTCATGTTCAGGTCCTCTTTCCAGCCCGCCAGCGTCAAATCCGTCCCGCGAAAGGCCACGCAACTGTGCCCCGGATCCATATGCCAGGTGCAGGCGCAAAACTGCATTTCCCGCTCATTGTCAATGGTGTTGACATAGTCCGTCATCAGCCAGTCCTGATAACGGGGCAGACCGGCGCACACCTCAAACAGGCGGTAGCGCTTCTGCTGAAACTGGTCCAGGGCTTCATAATCCACATGTTCCTTTAAAAAGGCCCATCCGTCCCGCACAGTGCAGCTTTCGCCATGATCCATGCGGCCCTCCATGGGCATGTATACCAGCTGGGTTAAAATCAGCGCGTCCAGCGCGTCAAAGGGTCTGTTCTGCACGCTTTGGCCGCCAACGGCCAGCGCGTGATCCTGAATATTCGGCACGGGTTGTTTCCTCCTTGCCCGTTAGTACATGCACAGTATAGCAAAGCAATCGCGCCTGCGCAAGGTATTGATTATTCTGCCCATACGGGCGTATAATACATTTGGCGAACGCCGCAACCAGAGAAGCGGAGGAAAAAGCATGAACACACCGCATATTCGCGATTATCAGGGCAAGCATATTCATATGATCGGCATCGGCGGCTCATCCATGAGCGGTCTGGCCCAAATGCTGCTGGAAAAAGGATACCGCCTGACAGGGTCTGATAATCTGGAAACCTATACAACCCGCCATTTGCGGGAGGATCTGCACATTCCCGTCACCATTGGTCACAAGGCGGAAAACGTGCATGGGGCGGACCTGGTGGTTTATACCGTGGCCATTCTGCCGGACAATCCCGAACGGGTGGAGATGGAACGGCTGGGCATTCCCAGCATTGAGCGGGCGACGCTGCTGGGCCAGCTGATGGAGGGCTACGGCACGGCCATCGGCGTATGCGGCGCGCATGGCAAAACCTCAACCACGTCCATGCTGTCCCAGGTGATGATGGAGTGCGGCATGGACCCTACCATTCATATTGGAGGCCAGCTGGATTTTATCGGCGGAAGCACCCGCATTGGCAAAAGCGACACCTTTTTGGCCGAGGCCTGCGAGTTTAACGCCAGCTTTTTGCACCTGCGGCCCACGGTAGCGGTGGTTTTGAACATTGACGCCGATCATCTGGATTTTTATAAGGATATTGACGATATTCAGCAAACCTTTGGCAAGTTTTTGGCCCTGCTGCCCCAAAACGGCTGCGCCATCGGCAACGGGGACGACCGCCGGGTGGTGGAGCTGCTGAAGGCTCTTTCCTGCGCCCATTATACCTTTGGCTTTGGGGAAACCTGCGATTACCGGCCCCTGAACCTGCAATATGACGAATTGGGCCGGGGCGATTTTGACCTGGCTTTTCAGGGACAGGTGCTTGGACATGTAGCCATGCAGGTGGCGGGCAGCTTCCAGGTGGACAACGCCCTGGCCACCCTGGCCTGCGCCCATTATCAGCATGCCGATATGCAGAAGGCCTGCCATGCCATGAGCGAGTTTAAGGGAGCGCACCGCCGGTTTGAACTGACCTCCGTTGTGGAGGGGGTAAAGCTGTACCATGATTACGGCCATAACCCCACGGAAATGCGCAATGTGCTGTCCGTAGCCAAGCTACAGCCTCACAACCGCCTGTGGGCCGTGATGCAGCCCCATACCTACAGCCGGGTCAAGCGTCTGTTTGACGACTACCTGACCTGCACCCGGGACGCGGACATCACCCTGGTGACGGATATTTACGCCGCCCGGGAAAAGGACCCTGGGGATATCAAGGCGGAAATGGTGGTGGAGGGCATGAAACGCCACGGAATCAACGCCGTCCACACGCCCAGCTTTGACGATACCGAGACATACCTGCGGGAACACTGGCAGCCCGGGGATTTGGTGCTGACTATGGGCTGCGGCAATATCAACCAGCTGAACGATCAGATTTTGGAGCATGAAAAGGAGAAGGGCCATGCCTGATCTGAAGCCCGGACGCTACCGTCATTTTAAAGGCAACGAATACCGGCTGCTATTTGTGGCCACCCATTCTGAAACGCGGGAACCCATGGTGGTTTACCAGGCTCTGTACGGTGAAAAGGGCCTGTGGGTGCGCCCGGCGGCCATGTGGACCGAGCGGGTGGAGCGGGACGGCTACAGCGGCCCCCGGTTTCGCTATCTGGGCGATTAAAAAAAGGTCGGCCGGTCTGCGCGTTTGTTTTGCGTCAAGGAAGAAAACAACAGAAGGTACTTTTTGGACAGACTTTGCAAAAAAATCGCAAAGTTTGTCTTTTTTGCTTGCAAAATTTTTCACATTCTTTTATAATAAGCATTAACATAGGATGAATTGTAAACCGATAGAGTTTTTCCGCCGGGATGCTTTCGGATTGTTTTTTCGCATCTGTCTTTATGCCTTGCAGGTCGCGGCCTGTTTGGCGCAGGCGCGTTTCGCGGCCGCCTGCGCATAGCGTTCCCAATCTGTTTGGAGGTGCGTGTCAATGACTGGTATTCCCCTGTTGATTGTATTCGTAATCGCTATCATCCTGATGATTGTCGCTATTTCCAAGTGGAAAGTGCATCCCTTCCTGTCCATCATGGGCGTGTCGCTGATTCTGGCGATCATCGCCGGCATCGACATTACCAAAATTCCCAGCGTAATCGGCGCGGGCTTCTCCGGCACGTTTACATCCATCGGCATCGTCATTATTCTGGGCGCTTTGGTGGGCATTTTGCTGGAGAAGACCGGCGCGGCCCTGAAAATGGCCGACTGCGTGGTTAAACTGGTAGGCAAAAAGCACCCGGAGGCCGCCATGATCATCATGGGCTGGATTGTGTCCATTCCCGTGTTCTGCGACAGCGGCTTTGTCATTCTGAATCCCATCCGCAAGGCGTTGGTGCAGCGCACCCGCAAATCCAGCGTGGCCTGCACCGTGGCGCTGTCCATGGGCCTGTACATCAGCCATTGCTTTATCCCGCCCACGCCGGGCCCCATTGCCGCCGCCAATACCCTGTTTGGCGAAACCGGCCTGAACACCGACGTTAACCTGCTGCTGGTTATGGGCATGGGCGCTTTCTGCTCCATCCTGCCCCTGATTGCCGGTTACATCTTTGCCGTGCTGATTGGCAAAAAGGTAAAGGCCAGGGATGAGGCGGACGCCGCCGAAACCACCCAGACCTATGAGCAGCTGGTAGCCAGCTATGGTAAGCTGCCCAACGGCTGGATGGCCTTTGCCCCCATTGTGGTGCCCATTATCCTGATGGGTCTGTCCAGCGCACTGAGCATGGCTGGCGCCAACGTGCCCTTCCTGGCTTTCCTGGGCACCCCCATCATTTCCCTGACCGTTGGTCTGCTGCTGGGCGTGGTTATGCTGGGTATGTCCGGCAAGATGGGCGAATTTTATGACATCACCAACGAAACCCTCAAAACCGTCGGCCCCATCCTGTTTGTAACGGCTGCCGGCGGCGTGCTGGGCAAGGTGATTTCTGAAAGCAACCTGATCAACTTTATCAAGGACAACGCCACCGCTTTGGAAAGCATGGGCCTGCTGTTCCCCTTCCTGCTGGCCGCAATCCTCAAGAGCGCCCAGGGCAGCTCTACCGTGGCCATCACCACCAGCGCCGGCATTATCGCCCCGCTGATGACCACGCTGGGCTTTGTCACCCCGGCCCACGCCGCTTTGGTGGTTGTGGCGATTGGCGCGGGCGCCATGACCGTGTCCCATGCCAACGACAGCTACTTCTGGGTGGTAACCAACTTTGGCGAGATGGAGCCTCAGGACGGCTACAAGACCCAAACCCTGGGCACGCTGGTGATTGGCATTGCCGCCATCGTCAATGTGCTGCTGGCCAGCCTGATTTTCTAAAAACTGCCTGATATTCAGGACGCTTGAAAGGCCGGGCCGCTTTCCACGCGCAGGACTTTGGGCTGTCAACCGCGAAATGACGCCTGACCCCCGCATGGAAAGCGGCCCGCTTTCCTGCGCTATTCTTCTGGGAGGGTGGACGATGAACCAAGACGCAAAAAAAATTATGGACGCGGCGCTGCGGGACGCGCTGCCGGGCGCGGCTGTCTGCCAAGCGCTGGAGGAGATCCATTTTACCCCCGATGGACGGCTGGTGGTGATTGCCGCCGGTAAGGCCGCCTGGGAAATGGCCCGCGCCGCCACGGAACGGCTGGGCAAGCGCATTGACTGCGGCGTTGTGATTACCAAATACGGACATTCCAAGGGCGAATTGCCGCCCCTGACCATTTATGAGGCAGGCCACCCCGTGCCGGATGAAAACAGCTATCTGGCCACCGGCAAAGCGCTGGACGCGGTACAGGACCTGACCCCCAGAGACAATGTGCTGTTTCTTTTGTCCGGCGGCGGGTCGGCCCTGTTTGAGCAACCGCTGATTCCCGCTGATGAAATGGCGGATCTGACCAGGCAGCTGTTGGCCTGCGGTGCGAATATTGTGGAAATCAACACCCTGCGCAAGCGGCTTTCCGCCGTAAAGGGCGGTCGGTTCGCCCTGTGCTGCGAGCCTGCCCATGTGTACACTGTGGTGCTGAGCGATATTATTGGCGACCCGCTGGATATGATTGCCTCCGGTCCGGCGTATCCGGACGCTTCCACCTGCGAACAGGCCATTGAGATTGTGCAGCGCTACGGGCTGAAAATTTCTGCCAGGGCCGAGGTGCTTTTGCGCACGGAAACGCCAAAGGAACTGACCAATGTGACCACTTTTGTAACCGGCAGCGTGAAGCAACTGTGCCGCAGCGCGGCGCAGACCTGCCGCCAGCTGGGCTACGAGCCGGTGTTCCTGACCGCCAGCCTGAATTGCGAGGCCCGGGAGGCGGGCGCATTTCTGGCGGCCATTGCCCGTGACCATCAGCAGGACGGCAGGTCCGTGGCCTATCTGGCGGGCGGAGAGACGGTGGTACATCTGACCGGCAAGGGAAAAGGAGGGCGCAATCAGGAAATCGCCCTGGCGGCTGCCGACGGCATTGCGGGCTGCGAAAATACCTGCGTCTTTTCCTTTGGCTCAGACGGAAGCGACGGCCCTACGGACGCGGCTGGCGGCTATGTGGACGGCGATTCCGCGGCGCGGCTGAAGCAGGCTGGACTGGACGTGCGGGCGGTTTTGCAGAACAATGACGCCTACAACGCGCTGAAGGCCATCGACGGGCTGATTGTCACCGGCCCCACAGGCACCAATGTAAACGACCTGGCGGTGGTGCTGATTCGCCGCGATGCATAAGAAATGAAGAAACGCAAAAACACGCTGGGGGACGGCAGTCCCCCAGCGTGTTGAAAAACCGGAGGTGCAGGAGGCACTGCCTCCTGCCAGGGTCTTAGGGGCAGCACCCCTAAGCCTTATGTCACAGCTCTTTTCCTGCGAACCAGCGCAGCGATGTTCGCGGGCACGGCATCCATGCCGGTGTTTGTCAACGCTCTAGGGGACGGCAGTCCCCTTTTATTTGATGCAGAAATCCATGGAAAAAAAGCGCGTTCCGCACTGTGAAAACATGAAAAAAAGATTGACTTTCCTGTACATTTCGTGCTAAGATGATATGGTTGTCCGCGGTATGTGCTTTTGGTGCGCCATCCTTTCGTGAGAAAGACGATTGGATTTGCCGCCGGGGGCCGCATGCCGCAGCGGAACCAAACCTGGAAAAAGGAGGCGGTCAGGAACATGAAGGAGCTTCTTTCACAGCCGGACAAGCGGGTTGTCGGCGCCAAGCAGGTGCTGCGCGCGCTGGAGGGCGGCCGGGCCGCTCATGTGTTTCTGGGCAAGGATGCGGACGGGTTTATCTACCACAGGATTAACGGCCTGTGCGAGGAAAAGTCCGTGCCCGTTACCGTGGTGGACACCATGGCGGAGCTTGGTAAGCTGTGCCGGGTGGACGTAAAAACGGCGTCCGCCGCCGTGCTGAAATAAGCGCGGCAAAACCCCATTCAGACTATAAAGCGCCATAGGGTTGCGGCGCGTTTATAGGATATCAATTCGGAGGTGTTTCCATGCCCACGATCAATCAGTTGATCCGCAAGGGACGGAAAAAGGTTGAAACCAGGTCGATGGCTCCTATCCTGCAGGGCTGCCCGCAGAAGCGCGGCGTGTGCCTCAGCGTTAAGACCACGACCCCCAAAAAGCCCAACTCCGCTCTGCGTAAGATTGCCCGTATCCGTCTGACCAATCAGATCGAAGGTACGTGCTACATTCCGGGTATTGGCCACAACCTGCAGGAGCACAGCGTGGTGCTGATCCGCGGCGGCCGTGTACGCGACCTGCCTGGCGTTCGTTACCACATCGTTCGCGGCGCTCTTGATACGGCTGGCGTTGCCAAGCGGATGCAGGCCCGTTCCCTGTACGGCGCAAAGCGGCCCAAGAAGTAAGACGTTTTCCTGCGCTGCTGTCTGCAGCCCTTTCGGAGTGGGCGCAGGCGTTTGGCAGGTAGCCGGGGAGAATCGAAGCCGGATATACCGCCAGACACACCGCGTGACTTTCCCGTGCGATTTCGGGAGCGGTCGATGCTGAAGGCCGTCAGGAACCTGTACGCAAGCGCGCTTTGAAAACGCATTCTACAAAGCCAAAAAAATCTTACGTTGTGCAAGTGCACATTGCGGCGGTGTCCGCCGCAAACGAAGGAGGAAATCAAATGCCCCGTCGTGGATTTATTCCCAAGCGCGAGGTGCTGCCCGATCCCGTATACGGGACCGAGGTCGTGACCAAGCTCATCAACCAGATCATGCTGGATGGCAAGCGCGGCACGGCGCAGCGCATCTGCTACAGCGCTTTTGAGACCGTTGCCGAAAAAACCGGCAAGGAAGCCAACGAGGTGTTCAACGCGGCCCTGAGCAACGTTGCCCCTCAGCTGGAAGTAAAGGCCCGCCGTGTGGGCGGCGCCACCTACCAGGTACCTATCGAAATCCGCCCCGAACGCCGCCAGACCCTGGCCCTGCGCTGGCTGGTGGAATTCAGCCGCAAGCGCGGTGAAAAGACCATGGCGGAACGCCTTGCCGCCGAAGTGATGGACGCCGCCAACAACACCGGCGCCGCCGTAAAGCGCAAGGAAGAAATGCACCGCATGGCCGAAGCCAACAAGGCTTTTGCGCATTATCGCTGGTAATGGCGCACGGATATGGGCTGGGGCCCTATCCGGATGGAAGTGTGTACAGTTAGCTTGCAGATTGAAAGGAGACCCTTCGTTATGCCTAGAAGCCACCCGCTAGATAAGGTGCGCAACATCGGTATCATGGCTCACATCGACGCCGGTAAAACCACTACCACCGAGCGTATCCTATTCTACACCGGACGCGTTCACCGCATGGGCGAAACGCACGAGGGTGCGGCGACCATGGACTGGATGGCCCAGGAGCAGGAGCGTGGTATCACCATTACCTCCGCTGCAACGACCTGCCAGTGGAAAGGCCACCGGATTAACATTATCGATACCCCCGGCCACGTTGACTTTACCGTAGAGGTGGAGCGCAGCCTGCGTGTGCTGGACGGCGCCGTAAGCGTATTCTGCGCCAAGGGCGGCGTAGAGCCCCAGAGTGAAACGGTTTGGCGTCAGGCCAACAAATATCATGTTCCCCGCATGGCGTACGTCAACAAGATGGACATCATGGGCGCAAACTTCTTCCGCGTGGTGGACATGATGAAGGAGCGCCTGGGCGCCAACGCGGTGCCCATTCAGCTGCCCATCGGCAAAGAGGCCGATTTCAAGGGCATCATCGACCTGGTTCGTATGCGTGCCGAAGTGTACTACGACGACGAGGGCAAGGATGTCCGCGACGAAGAGATTCCTGAAGATATGCGCGAACTGGCGGAGAAGTATCATCACGAGCTGATTGAATCCGTCGCCGAAAGCGACGAAGCCCTGATGGACAAATTCTTCAACGATGAGGAAATCACCGTTGACGAGATCAACGCCGCCATCCGCAAGGCCACCATCGACTGCACCATGAACCCTGTGCTGTGCGGTACCTCCTACCGCAACAAGGGCGTGCAGCCCCTGCTGGACGCGGTGGTCGATTACATGCCTTCTCCTCTGGATATCCCGGCCATCAAGGGTTTTGATCCTGACGATCCCGAAAAGGAGATCGACCGTCATCCCAGCGATGACCAGCCATTCTCCGCTCTGGCTTTCAAGATCATGACCGACCCGTTTGTGGGTAGGCTGGCATTCTGCCGTGTCTACTCCGGTATGCTGGAGTCCGGCAGCTATGTGTATAACTCCACCAAACGCAAGCGCGAGCGTGTGGGCCGTCTGGTGATGATGCACGCCAACCACCGCGAGGAGATTGAGACCGTTTACACGGGCGATATCTGCGGCATCGTCGGCCTGAAGGATACCACCACCGCCGATACCCTTTGCGATGAAAAGAACCCCGTCATTCTCGAGTCCATGGAATTCCCGGATCCTGTTATCCAGGTTGCCATCGAGCCCAAGACCAAGGCTGGTCAGGACAAGATGACCATGGCGCTGGTGAAGCTGGCCGAGGAAGATCCTACCTTTAAGACCTACACCGATCAGCAGACCGGTCAGACCATTATCGCTGGTATGGGCGAGCTGCACCTGGAGATCATCGTGGACCGCCTGATGCGTGAATTCAAGGTGGAAGCTACCGTGGGTAAGCCCCAGGTTGCCTACCGCGAAACCATCCGCCGCGCCGCCAAGGGCGAGGGCCGGTATGTGCGTCAGACCGGCGGTCACGGTCAGTTTGGTCACTGCTGGATCGAGATTGCTCCCACCGAACCCGGCGAAGGATATTCCTTCGAGAACAAGATCGTTGGCGGCGTGATTCCCAAGGAATTCATTCCCCCCATCGACGCCGGTATCCGCGAGGCCGCCCAGAGCGGTATCCTTGGCGGTTACGAGGTTGTGGACTTTAAGGCCACCGTGTTCGACGGCAGCTATCACGATGTCGACTCCTCTGAAATGGCCTTCAAGATCGCCGGTTCCATGGCGTTCAAAGAAGCGCTGGCCAAGGCTGATCCCGCTCTGATGGAGCCCATGATGAAGGTGGAAGTGATCATTCCCGAGCAGTACATGGGCGACGTTATCGGCGATATCTCCAGCCGCCGCGGCCGCATCGAAGGTATGGAAAGCCGCCTGGGCGAACAGACCGTTCACGCCTTTGTGCCCCTGAGCGAAATGTTTGGCTACGCGACCGACCTGCGCAGCCGCACCCAGGGCCGCGGACTGTTTACCATGCAGTTCGACCATTACGAGGAAGTGCCCAAGTCCATTGCTGAAAAGGTGACGGGCGCACGCAAGGGCTAATCATTCATTTGAAAAATGGAAATAGAACCGTTCATAATCAAGGAGGAAAATGACTCATGGCTAAGGCGAAATTTGAACGTACCAAGCCGCACGTAAACATCGGCACGA
>ERZ1026860.1099-NODE-1099-length-14691-cov-5.881798_pt1 | contig 14691 bp, 13 predicted proteins | sample MGYA00380160_ERZ1026860 | MGnify/ENA primary metagenome ERZ1026860 (study PRJEB33269, sample SAMEA4719796) | human gut metagenome | biome: human-associated habitat; feature: organic feature; material: feces | place: Cameroon | collected 2013-10 ... | reverse complement strand
CTCCCCGTCCAGCGGCAGCTGCCGGGTCTGGCGGATGGCCAGCGCCGCCACCGCAAAGGTGGAAAGCCCGTTGGCCCCCAGCAGCACCAGCGCCGCCCGCTCGCTCCCGGCGGGGTGATGGGTGGTGGGGGCGTCCACAGGCAGCAGGCAGTCGGCCAGAAACGCCGCGTCGGCCCGCCGCAGGCAGAGCCGGAGGGTCCGGCCCTCGCCCTGCCCGATGGGGTAGAGCGTGACCTGACTGGCTCCTGCCAGCCGGTAGAGCAGGGGCCGCTCGATGGTCAGCGCGGCCAGCGCCTCGCCGCGCACCAGGGTGTCGGTGTGGAACAGCAGCTTCCACCGCAGGTGCAACATCCCCGCTTCGTCCAGCTGCCAGCTGCTGCATTGCAGCAGCACCCAGCTTATGCCGCACAGCAGGCCGAACAGCACCGCGTCCTGCCGCAGGGCCAGCCAGAAGGCCGCCCAGTTGCGCTCCAGCAGGACGTTGACCAGCGGGATGAGGTACACCGCCAGCGTCTTGCGCAGAAAGCGCAGGGCCGCAAAGGGGTGGAAATGCTTTTCGCGCGTCATGGGGCCTCCTCCGCCAGCGCGTGGGCCAGCGCTCCGGCCTGCGCGGCAGGCACAGCGGGCAGCAGCAGCCGGGCCCCCGGGGCTGCAATGAGGAGCACCGAGGCCCCGGCCAGCCGCAAAAGCGGCGTGCGCAGCTGCTGCACCCCCGTCACGGCCCGGCGGGGCAGCACCTGCCGCAGGGGGAGGGCGATGCCGGAATAGACCGTCAGCGTCCGGGCCCCCAGCACGGCGGCAAAGCTGCAGGCCCGGGCCCGCACCAAAAAGACCAGCGCCGCCCACACCGCGCAGAACACCCCGCCGGCCCAGATGCTCTGCCAGAAGACGAAGGGGGCCAGCAGCAGGCCGGGCACTGCCGCCCAGACGCAGAGCACCGCCCGCCCCCGGGGCTGGATGACGATGGCGGTGCGCCGCAGCTCCTGCTCCGTCACTTGTCGGCCAGACCCCAGGCCTCCGTCAGGAGATGGAGCGAGTCGTCCTGCGTCAGGCAGAGGATGCGGTCCCAGGGCAGCAGCACCGTGTTGCCGTGGGGGATGATGAACTCGGTGTCCCGGGTGATGCTGACCAGAATGGTGTCGCCCGGGATGGGGATCTCCATGATCTGCTTGCCCGCAAACTGGAAATTCTCCGGCAGCAGGATCTCGTTCAGGCTGGCGGTGCCGCCGCCCAGGCTCAGCAGCTGGCGGATGCTGTCCGTCTCGATCTCCCGCTCCAGGATGTGGCTCAGGTTGTCGGTGCCGCAGACCACGGTGTCCACCCCCAGCGTGTGCAGCAGGGTGCGGTTTTTGGGGTTGGAGGCCCGGGCCACGGTGCGGTTGACGCCAAACTCCTGCTTGGCGATCTGGCAGGCGATGAGGTTGTCTTCGTCCGAGCCCGTCACGGCCACAAAGGCGTCGCAGCTGGCCACCTCGGCGGTGCGCAGGGTGTCGGTGCTGGTGGAGTTGCCGCAGATGACGGAGATGTCCAGCGCATCGGCCAGCATCCGGCACTGGGCCTCCACCGGCTCAATGATGACGACGCTGTGGTGGTTGGTCAGCAGGCTCTGGGCCAGATACCGCCCCACGCGCCCGCCGCCGGCAATACAAACTTTCATATTAGTACCTCGTTAATACTTTAAGTAAAACCCTCTCAGTCTCGCATTCGCTCGACATTGCCCCTTTCTGTCGCTTACGCGACATCTTCCCCCGGCCGGGGGAAGTCTGTCCGCTCAGGGGGAGCTCATGGCGGCTTTTGGTTTCGATGGCAAAGACCTCGCCCTTCGGGAGAGGTGGCATCGCGCAGCGATGACGGAGAGGGTTCGTCACTTCGCCAGCGCCCGGAACACCGCCTGCTCCGTCAGGATCGTCGGGCAGATGGTCTCAAGGCCATAGTATTTGTGGTACAGGACCTGCAGGTGCGGGTCGGAGACGCGGCAGATGACCTTCTCCCGCTGGAAGATGTTCTTGGCGATCTGCGCCGCCATCAGGTTCACCGAGTCGTCCTCGCTCACGGCGGCTACAGCATCGCAGTTTTCAACGCCGGCCTGCTTGAGCACGTCGGCGTCGGTGGGGTCGCCCACCAGCGCCGTGCCGCCGAAGGTATAGTCGTCAAAGCTGTCCAGCCGCTTGAGCTGCTCCGGGTCTTTTTCCACCAGAGAAATATCATGGCCGATGCGCTCTAAGTCCCGCACCAGCGCCGCGCCCACCTGGTCGCAGCCGATCACCAGAATGTTCATCCAAGTCACCTCGTAGTCAGGCGGCGCACCGCCGCCGTATCGTTGCGTATTCTGCTTCTCAGTATACCACAACTCTCCGCGGGTTCCCAGCCCGCAGGGGGAAACCGTGTGTAAATTTTATGATTCCCCGTGCGCAGCGCCGCATAGTATGCTATACTGGGAGCTGCAAGCCCCCAAGCGGGCAAAACCGCGCCCTCCGGGCGCAACAGGAGGAGACCCATGTTTTTTGAAATACTGAAAGCCATTTTGATGGGCATCGTGGAGGGCATTACCGAGTGGCTGCCCATCTCGTCCACGGGCCACATGATCTTAGTGGAGCAGCTCATCCACTTCAACGCCAGCGAGGAATTTCTGTCCATGTTCCGGGTGGTCATCCAGCTGGGGGCCATTCTGGCCGTGGTGGTGCTGTTCTGGAATAAGCTCTGGCCCTTTGGGGTGCAGCATGGCCGGGTGGTATCCAAGCCCGCCGTCTGGCAGCTGTGGTTCAAGGTGGTGGCCGCGACCATCCCCGTCCTCCTCATCAGCCCGCTGGACGACTGGATGGAGGAGCATTTCTACAACTACATCACCGTGGCCGCCATGCTGATCCTGTACGGCGTCCTCTTTATTCTGGTGGAGAACCGCCGCGGCGCGCCCCATGTGGCCCGTCTGGAGCAGATCACCTACCGCGAGGCCTTCATCGTGGGCGTGTGGCAGATGCTGGCCATCATCCCCGGCACCTCCCGCTCCGGCGCCACCATCGTGGGCGGCCTGCTGCTGGGCCTCTCCCGGGCCTGTGTGGCAGAGTTCACCTTCTACCTCGCCATCCCGGTCATGGCGGGCGCATCCCTGCTCAAGGTAGTCAAGTTCGCCCTCTCCGGCGTCGCCATCACCGGCACCGAGATCGCCGTCCTCGTCGTGGGCTGCGTGGTGGCCTTTGCCGTCAGCCTTGTGGCCATCCGTTTCCTGATGGATTACGTCAAGCGCCACAACTTCAAGTTCTTCGGCTTCTACCGCATCGTGCTGGGCCTCATCGTCCTGGCCGTCGCAGCCGTCACGGCGATCGCATAAAAGCCAAACGAAAAACCTGCAATTCATTACAAAAACCGACGAAATATTCCATCACTCTTGACAACCAGAAAAAAAAAAGTTTAGAATCAAACCATACCAAATCCGGCTGTGGGGCAAAGCGCTCCGCAAAAATAATTTTGGAGGTTTGATGTATGAAAATGCTCAAGAAAGCGGCCGCAGTCCTGCTGGCTGCCGCCATGTCCCTCGTGATGCTCACCGCCTGCGGCGGCGGCTCTGGCTCCACATCCACTAAGCTGGCGGGTATTCTCAGCGGTGGAAAAGTTCTAATTGACATCGAAAATGACGAAGCCCGTGTTGTTGAAGCAACTAACAGTAAGAAAACCTACATTAAGCAGACAGGCAAGAAGACGAATAAAACTTTGCAGGTTTGGTATCATGAAGATGCTACCTATCTTCTGTTTTCCGATGGCATGGCATATAAGCAGAAAGCTCAGCAGAGCAATGTCGAATTTGTGATGCCCTCGGCTGAGGAAATTAAGCAGATTACGACTGGAACCTACAAAGTGAATGATGTTGAGTACTATGCTGAAACTTTCACTGAGAAGAACGAATCTCTGATTGTTTGCTTTAGCGGAAATAAGCCGGTTTATTTGGTTATCAAAGACGCTGAAGGTGAGGAAGTTTGGAAAGTTAATACTTTGACCTCTTCCTTCAATGAGGCGGACTACCTTGATCCTCCGGCAGATGTAGAGTTTGTTGATGTGACTCAGGCAACCCAGCCCCCGCAGTAAAGAAATTATCTGTCCCCCGTTGGCTTCGGCTGACGGGGGCTTTTTGTTGCGCCGCCCTCTCCGTTGTGCTATAATTTTCTCAAGAGAGAACCCCTGCGGCGGGGGAAGTGCGCCGCACGCGAAAACGTCAAAAAACGGAGGAGTACCCCATGGAAGCATCGACCGTTTATTACACCGATTTCCGCTGCCCCGTCGGCACCAGCCTGACGGAGAAGCTGCGCCGCCTCTGCATCGCCGCAGGCATCAAGACGATGGATCTGGACGGCAAGTTCGTCGCCATCAAGATGCACTTTGGCGAGCTGGGCAATCTGGCTTTCCTGCGGCCCAACTACGCCAAGGTGGTGGCCGACCTGTGCAAAGAACAGGGCGGTATGCCCTTTTTGACCGATTGCAACACCCTCTACCCGGGCAGCCGCAAAAATGCGCTGGAGCACCTCACCTGCGCCCAGCTCAACGGTTTCTGGCCCATGACCACCGGCTGCCAGATCCTGATCGGCGACGGCCTGCGCGGCACCGATGAGGTGGAGGTGCCGGTGCCGAACGGCGAATACTGCAAGACGGCAAAGATCGGCCGCGCCATCATGGACGCAGACGTCTTCATCAGCCTGACCCACTTCAAGGGCCACGAGGCCACGGGCTTTGGCGGTGCCATCAAGAACATCGGCATGGGCTGCGGCTCCCGCGCGGGCAAGATGGAGCAGCACGCTTCCGGCAAGCCTGCCGTGCAGGAGAGCCTGTGCCGCGGCTGCCACCGCTGCGCCAAGGAGTGCGGCTCCGACGCCATTACCTATAACGGGGAGAACAAGGCCGTCATCGATTACGATAAATGCAAGGGCTGCGGCCGCTGCATCGGCGCGTGCAACTTCGACGCCATCTATTCGCTGGACGACAGCGCCAACGAGGAGCTGGACCGCAAGATGGCGGAGTACGCCGCCGCCGTCTGCTACGACCGCCCCTGCTTCCACATCAGTCTGGTGCAGGACATCAGCCCCAACTGCGACTGCCACGGCGAGAACGACGCGCCCATCCTGCCGGATATCGGCATGTTCGCCTCCTTCGACCCCGTTGCCCTCGATCAGGCCTGCGCCGATGCCTGCCTGAACGCCCAGCCGCTGCCGAACAGCCAGCTGAGCGGCAACCTCGCCAAGCCCGGCTGGAACTGCCACCACGACAACTTCAAGGATTCCAACCCCAACATCGAGTGGAAAGCCACCCTCGAACAGGCCGAGAAGGTCGGCATGGGCACCCGGCAGTATGTGCTGAAGAAAGTGTAACAAAAAAACAGCTCGTGCAGCGCACGAGCTGTTTTTTTGTCTCTTAAACTTCCGGGGTCTTGGCGTCCACCACGTCCCGCAGGGCGTTCCAGTCGTCCTCGGAGAGGTCGGCCAGATCGGCGGGGTCAAGGCCTGCGTCTTCCACGCGGCCCTTGATGCTGTCCGGGTCGGTGAGGATGTCGTGGGCGGCCTCTTTGATCATGGGCCATGCCTCGGCAAAGCTGTCTTTGTCCAGACTGTCCAGCGCGTTGTACCACTGGTTGAAGGCATCCTCAATGGTGGCGGCGGTGCGGTCGGACATCCGGGCTTCGTCCGCCCAGCTCATCAGGGAAGCTGCGGCCAGCACCGATTTCAGCGAGCAGCCCGAAACACCGGGCCCCCAGCCCAGGCAGGGCTCAAAGGCGGCGGCGGTGTCGGCAGCGTTGAGCAGGGCGTTCTCGTCGAAGCTGGGCCGCAGGTTTCCGGCATTGGCCTGCGCGGTGCTGGACGGGACGCTCTGGCTGGCAGCGCCGGCAGAGCCTGCCGCGTTGTCTGCGGAGCTGCTGCCGGAAGCGCAGCCGGCCAGCAGGCTGACGGAGAGCACGGCCGCCAGCAGCAGGGAGAATAGACGGGTGTATTTCATGGCGAAATCCTCCTTCGCGCACAGTCGTTTTGGGCCCGGCATGGCCGGGAAAGGCTGTTTCTTCCATTCTAGTATACTGTTCCGCCCGGCGGTTGTCAATCGGCGGGCGGAGAACGAATTTTAACCTGCATTGACCTTTTTCGCCGGAGGGGATATAATAAAGCGGCAAAGGTAAAAGAAACGGTCTTACAACCGAAGGAGCAACAAGATGCAGAATACGAACTTTTCCGTCGAAGGTCTTTTCGACTTCCTGAACGCAGGCGTCAGCGCCTTCCACTCCACGGCCGCCGCCGTGGCCATTCTGGAGGAGAACGGCTACCAGAACTGCCCCGAGAGCGCGGCCTGGCAGCTGGTGCCGGGCGGCAAATATTACACCACCCGCAACGGCTCCGCCGTCATGGCATGGCGGATGCCCACCGGCAGGCTCACCGGCTGGCATGCCGCGGCCAGCCACAGCGATTCCCCCACCTGGCGGGTGAAGAAGCTGGACGGCGGCAGCGATGCCGTCTTCGCCAAGGCCGAGACCGAGGGCTACGGTGGCATGATCATGCCCTCCTGGCTGGACCGCCCCCTGAGCGTGGCGGGCCGCATCCTGGTGGAGACCGAGAACGGCGTGAAGAGCGTCCTCGTCCACCCGGACCGGGCACTGGCCTGCATCCCCAACCTCTGCATCCACTTCAACCGGGATGCCAACAGCGGCATGAAGTATAACCCGCAGGTGGATCTGCAGCCCATCTTCGGCGCGGCAGGCGGGGCCACCCTGCGCCAGCTGCTGGCCGTGGAAGCGGGCGTGGAGCCCGATGCCATCCTCGACTCCGACCTGGTGCTCTGCACGCAGGAGAAGGCCGTCCGTCTGGGCCTGAACGGCGAATACTTCATGTCCGGCCGCATCGACGATTTGGAGTGCGCCTACACCACCCTGTGGGGCTTTTTGCAGGGCCGGGGCGAAGAGGCGGGCCGTGCCGACGTCTGGGTCATGTTCGACAACGAGGAGGTGGGCTCCTCCAGCCGTCAGGGTGCCTGCGGCACCCTCTTTGCGGACGTGCTGGCCCGCGTGGAGGAGAGCCTGGGCCTGACGCGGGAGGAGAGCATCCAGGCCCGCACCAACACCCTGCTGCTCAGCGCCGACAACGGCCACGCCACCCACCCCAACCACCCCGAGAAGAGCGACCCCGCCAACCCCGTCGTCATGGGCGGCGGTGTGCTGCTCAAAATGAACGCCAGCCAGAAGTACACCACCAGCGGCTTCACCGGGGCCGCCTTCAGCACCCTCTGCAAAAAGGCAGGCGTGCCGGTGCAGACCTTCGCCAACCGGGCCGATGTGCCCGGCGGCTCCACCCTGGGCAACCTGCTGGGCCACCAGATCCTGATGCCCATGGTGGATATCGGTCTGGGCCAGCTGGCCATGCACTCCGCCATGGAGACGGCCAGCTGCATCGACGCCGAGTACATGGCCAAGGCCGTGGCGGCCTACTACAACACCCCCATCTTCCAGCCGAAGGACGGGGAGTGGAAGCTGGGCCTGTGAGCGGGGCCGTCGGGCGGTTTGCCCCCAGCCCCAGCGGGCGGCTCCATCTGGGCAACCTGGCCTGCAGCCTGCTGGCCTGGCTCAGCGCCAAAAGCCAGGGGGGCAGAGTCGTCCTCCGCATTGAAGACCTGGACGCGGAGCGCTGCCCCCGGAAGTTTGCGGACCTGCTGGAAGAAGACCTGAAATGGCTGGGCCTTGTGTGGAACGAGGGCGGCTCCTCCGGCGGGCCCCACGGCCCCTATTACCAGAGCGAGTGCGCGCCCATCTATGAGCAGGCCTATGCCAAGCTGGAACAGCAGGGCCTTGTCTACCCCTGCTTTTGCTCCCGGGCCCAGCTGCACGCTGCCAGCGCCCCCCACACCTCGGACGGCAACGTGATCTACCCCGGCACCTGCCGGGACCTGACGCCCGCCCAGATCGCCGAAAAACGCAAAACAAAAGCCCCGGCCTATCGGCTGCGGGTGCCGGACGAAGAAATTTCGTTCGTGGACGGCTGCATGGGCCCCCACAGCGAGAACCTGCTGCGGGACTGCGGGGATTTCTATCTCCGCCGGGCCGATGGGGTCTTTGCTTACCAGCTGGCCGTCGTCGTGGACGACGCCCGGATGGGGGTGACGGAGGTGGTGCGAGGGTCGGACCTGCTCTCCTCCACGGCCCGGCAGCTGTATCTCTACCGTCTGCTGGGCCTGCCCGCGCCCCGGTTTGCCCACTGCCCGCTGCTGCTGGCCCCGGATGGCCGCCGCCTCTCCAAGCGGGACGGGGACCAGAGCTTGGAAAACCTCCGAGCCAGGTACACGGCAGAGGAAATCGTGGGCAAATTGGCCTACGCCTACGGCCTGCAGCCCCGGCCCGCCCCCCGCACGCCGGAGAGCCTGATCGCGGATTTCAGTTGGGATAAAGTACCCAAAGAAGATATCTGTTTGCCGGAAAATCTGTTTTAAGAACGAACCCTCTCCGTCATCGCGCTTGAGCTCCCCCTTTGGTGGGAAGACTTCCCCCGGCCGGGGGAAGATGTCGCGCAAGCGACAGAAAGGGGGAATGGCGAGCGAATGCGAGACTGAGAGGGTTACGCAAAAAAAGCGCCTGTTCCCAGAATGGGAACAGGCGCTTTTTGCATCAAATCACAGGCGCTGGGGCAGGCGGCGGGCATCCCGCTCCCGGGCGGCCATGGCCGTATCAAGGGCGAGGGCCAGCAGGATGCCCATCATCACATCAATGCAGCTGTGCTGCTTGAGCAGCACCGTGGCCAGCAGGATGGAGACGCAGAGCACGGTGGCGGCCGGGCGCATCCAGCGCCGCTGGGGCTCTTCAAAGATGCGGCAGCGGTAGTAGGCCAGCCAGAGCGTCACCGAGTTGAAGACGTGGATGGAGGGGCAGACGCTGGTGGGGGTGTCCGCTGTGTACAGCAGCCGCACCGCTTTTGCAAAAACATCATTGCCGTACACCCGGTAGGGCCGCAGGTACAGCCCCGTAGGCAGGACGAGGTAGCACACCAGCGCAAAGGTCATGCCCGCAAACAGCGGGATGCACAGCCGCCAGAAATCGGCCCGGGGCGCTTTCCACAGCAGGTAGAACAGGGTGAAGGGGATCCACACGAACCACGCCACATAGGGCACGATGGCATATTTGCAGAAGGGGATGAGGTCGTCCAGACGGCAGTGGACCCACACATCGGGGACGGTGACATGTACCTCCAGCCAGTGGAAGACGGAGAGATAAAAAACGGTGTAAAACGCCATGAACCAGACGGGATGGCGGGAAAACCAGGTACGCATCGATCACACTTCCTTTTTGAGAAATGGCTGAAAATGACTTTCAGTGGCAAAAATTATACGCTCCAATTGTGAAGAAAGCAAGACAAAAATTGGACAACATCGCTAAAGGATGAACTGAAATTTTGTAGAGAATACACGAAGTGGGGCAAGAAAAAGGCCTTCTGTCTTTGAATACGAGACAGAAGGCTGTTTTCTTGCAGGATGCAGCGGTGAAATTTAGATGACGTGCTGCTCCAGCCATTTGCCCCGCACGAAGCGGACGGCAAAGCAGAGGGAGCGGAACACCCAGTCCAGGAACATGCCCATCCAGATGCTGAGCAGCTGGCCGTGGAAGCACAGGACCATCAGATAGCAGAAGCCCACCCGGAAGATCCACATGGAGACGATGCTCACCGACATGGTGAAGGAGGCGTCGCCTGCCGCGCGGAGGATGTTGGGCAAAGTGAAGCTGGAGGGCCAGGAGAAGAGCGAGAAGATGTTGAACCACCGCATCACCTGCAGCGTCATGGCGGCGGCCTCCGGCGAGAGGTGGAACAGGCCGACGGCGAACTGGTTGGCGAAGAAGAGGGCGGAGAGGTTCATCACCCACGCGCCCGCGTAGGCCATCAGCAGCATGCGGCGGGCATACCAGACAGCCTGCTCCTTTTCGCCTGCGCCCAGACACTGGCCGATGACCGTCAGAGCCGCAAGGCCCACGGCGCTGGCCGGGATGTTCAGGATGGTGCAGGTGGTGTTGCCCACGGCGTTGGCGGCAATGGCGGCGGTGCCCAGCGTGGAGGTCAGGCTGGAGACCGACAGCTTGCCGATCTGGAACATGCCGTTCTCGATGCCGGCGGGGATGCCCACCCGCAGGATGCGCCGGATGAGCCTGCTGTCCGGCCGGAGGGCGGCAAGCCCCGGGATGCGCAGCATGCACTGGGGCTTTTGCAGCAGATAAAGCACCGCGCAGCAGGCAACGGCGCGGGAGATGAGCGAAGCCAGCGCTGCGCCCAGGACGCCCATGCCGAAGCCGAAGATGAAAATGGCGTTGCCGCCGATGTTTACCACGTTCATCACCAGGCTGGACAGCATGCTGATCTTGCTGTTGCCCTGCGCCCGGAACAGGGCCGCCCCGGCGTTGTACAGGCCGATAAAGGGGTAGCTGAGGGCCGAGAGCAGGAAATACGTCTCGGCGTAGCGCATCACGTCTGCGTCGATGGAGCCGAAAATGCCCCGCAAAATCGCGTGCCGCCCCACGGCCACGATGGCCGCCACGGACAGGCTGAACACCGACAGGATCAACAGGATCTGTGCCGCCGAGGCCCGGGCGTTCTTCTCCTCCCGGTGGCCGATGTACTGGCTGGCCACCACCGCGCCGCCGGTGGCCAGCGCACTCATGATCTGGATCATCAGGGTGTTGAAGCTGTCCACAAGGCTCACGCCCGAGACGGCGGCTTCGCCGACAGAGGACACCATCAGGGTATCGGCCAGGCCGATGGTCACGCTGAGGGCCTGCTCGGCAATGAGGGGCAGCAGCAGGGCTGTCAGCTGCTGCCGGGTAAAGAGGGGAGACGCGGGGGCTTTTGTGGATGTCATGGTTTCCTCCGTAAATTTGACGTAAAAACAGGGACGTCTCTATGATAACGCGCCTCTCCGAAAAACTCAACCCATGTATACAAGAATCTCGCAAAATTTTAAGGAAAACTCCCGGTTTGCCCATCTTTACCCTTGCAAAAACTTGTGCTAAAATGGAAAAAGGGGAACCATTCCCATCCGCGGGGGTGCGCTGTGCAGGAGCGGCCCCGCCGAACGCCCCAAAGAACATAAAAAACCGCAGGCCGCTACGGCCCCGGGAAGAAGGTATTGACCCATAAGGGGGAGAAACAACTATGCCAAAGGCAGCCCACAAAGTCGTGGTCATCGGGCATCGCAACCCGGACACCGACTCCATCTGCTCCGCCATTGCGTATGCGGAGCTCAAAAATAAGACCAGCGACCTGGTCTGCGAGGCCCGCCGCGCGGGCAAGATGAACCAGGAGACCGAGTTCGTCCTGAAAAAGTTCGGCGTCACCCCGCCCCGGATGTGCACCGACGTCAACCCCAAGATCCGTGATGTGGATTACCGCGAGATGCCCGGCATCCCCGGCTCCACCAGCCTGCGCAAGGCGTGGTCCATCATGCGGGACAGCCGGGTGGACACCCTGCCCGTCACCAACGCCGACAATGAGCTGGAGGGCCTCATCACGGTGAAGGACATCGCCACCGCCAACATGGACGTGTTCGACACCGGCGTGCTGGCCAAGAGCAGCACGACCTACAAGAACATCCTCGAAACGCTGGGCGCCACCATGGTGGTAGGCGATGAAAACGCCGTCTGCACCAGCGGCCACATCAAGATCGGCACCGCTACGCCGGAGATGCTGGAAAACTCGGTGGAAAAGGGCGACATCGTCATCCTCACCAACCGCTATGAGAGCCAGCTGTGCGCCATTGAGAAGGAGGCCGCCCTGCTCATCATCTGCAACGGCGCAAAGGTGGGCCACACCATCCGGCGCATTGCCGAGGAAATGGGCGTTGCCATCATGACGGCCCCCTGCGACACCTACGCCGCAGGCAAGCTGATGAGCCAGTGCGCCCCCATCTCCTATTATATGACCCGGGACGACATCGTGAAATTCACCCTCGTCACCCCCGTGGCCGACGTCACCCGCGTGATGGCCAAGGTGCGCCACCGCTATTTCCCCATCCTCAATGAGGACGGCAAATACTGCGGTATGATCAGCCGCCGGAACATCATCAACCTGCGCAAGCGCCGCATCATCCTGGTGGACCACAACGAGGCCACCCAGGCTGTGGAGGGCTTCGACCAGGCCGAAATTTTGGAGATCATCGACCACCACCGCATCGGCAGCCTGGAGACCGACGGCCCGGTCTATTTCCGCAACCAGCCCGTGGGATGCACCGCCACCATCGTCACCCAGATGTACGACGAAAACGGCGTGACCATCGAGCCCAAGACGGCGGGCCTGCTGCTGGCGGCCATCCTCTCGGATACGCTGGTCTTCCGCAGCCCCACCTGCACCCCCATCGACGTGGCCACCGCCCAGCGGCTTGCCAAGATCGCAGGGGTGGATGTGGACGAGTTTGCGCTGGAGATGTTCGAGGCCGGCGAGAACCTGGCGGGCAAGACCCCCGAGGAAGTGTTCCTGCAGGACTTCAAGGTGTTCATGTGCGGCGACGTCCGCTTCGGCGTGGCGCAGGGCAGCTACATGACCCGCAAAAACCTCAAGGCGGCGGAAAAGCTGCTCAAGCCCTACCTGCCCGAGGCCATGAACAAGCAGAACGTGGAAGACCTGTATATGCTGCTGACGGATGTGCCCAAGGAGGAAAGCGTCGTCATCTGCACCGGCCGCCATGCCGCCGAGATGCTGCGCAGCGGCTTTGAGATGGAGCCCGACGCCGACGACAGCTGGACGCTGCCCGGCGTCGTCAGCCGCAAAAAGCAGTTCATCCCCGCCCTCATGAGCGCATATCAGGAGCTGTGATGTTTGATTTTTTGCAGAAACAGAAGGGTGATGCACCAGCATTGCCAAACGGCACCGTCCGCCGCCGCTACTCCATCGAGGGGCAGGTGCAGGGCGTGGGCTTCCGCTACCGCGCCCGGTATGCCGCCCAAAGCCTTGCGCTGACGGGCTGGGTGCAGAACGAGGACGACGGCTCGGTGACGCTGGAAGTGCAGGGCGACCCGGCCAAATTCATGAAGCTTTTCGCCCTCATCCAGCGCAGCGATTACATCCAGATCACGCGCATCCGCCAGAAAGACGTGGACCCTGACCCGTGGGAACGGGGATTCAGCGTGAGAGGGTATTAAAAAACTTAAAGCCCCCGGAACCACAGTGTTCCGGGGGCTTTCAAGTTTTTAGCCTGCAATTTTGGAAGGGAGCCGCCGCCCGGGGGAGCAACCGGGAAGCGTCCTTTTTTGAATTCTGGTCTTAGTCTAACACAAATTCGTGGTAGAATTGTGTAATTTGCGGAAAAGACTGGGCAAAAATTTTCGCCCGTTCGGGCCCGAATTCAGTCGTTTTTATTGACACCGCGGCCTTCCCGTGCTAAAATAAACATAATTTTGGAAGGGATGCATCCCGCACACGGTTTTGCCGCGGGCAAATGGGAGCGGACATCCCAAAAGATTGCCGGGTTCGCCCGGGAATAGGGGAGCGCCTCACGGGCCGGCAGACGATATCATATCGTTTGCGGGCCCGTGCTTTTTTTATCTTGCGGATTGTGGTACAATAACAGTTGTACTATTCTGTCAGAAAGGGTCGTTTCGATGCAGCTGTTTGAACTGGTCAGCCCCAAGCTTTTCCGCCCGCTGGCGGGGCCCAACCGGGCCTATTATGCGGAGCTGCTGCTTTTGCTGTGGGAGGAGTGCCGCCACACGGCGGATTACAGCCTTTCCCGCGCGGAGGCGGTGAGCCGGGCGGAGGATTATTTTGCGGCCGTTGCCAAGCCTCTGGCGCTGGACGCCGACGGGGCGGGGGATGAGGACGAGCAGCCCACCCGGGACCCCCATACGCTGGCCGTGGGCTTTTTGCTGCGGCTGCGGCGCACCGGCTGGCTGGAAGAGCAGCCCGGCAGCTACGAGCAGGAGCCCTCGCTGGCCTTTGTGCCCGAGGTGACGCCGCTGCTGGAAGCGCTGGAAGAAATTTTGAACCCCCGGGTGGTGACCTACACCGGCAAGCTCTACAAGGCCTGGCAGCTGCTGCGGGGAGTGGGGGAGGAAAAAAGCCCCTACGAGAACGTCCTGCACGAGGTAGCGTCCGACCTGGAAGCGCTGAACAAATCCCTCCGGGCCCTGAACGCTTCCATCGGCCATTACATCGACCGCCTGACCCGCAACCGCACCCCGCAGGAGGTGCTGGAGCTGTTTGACCAGTACGAGGAGAAGGTGGTGGCGGCGGCATACCACCGCTTCAAGACCAGCGACAACCTCTTCAACTACCGCGCCTACCTGGAAGAGGGGCTGGACGAGTGCGAGACGAAGTACCTGCCCCAGCTGGCGCTGGATTACGCCCGGGTGGAGCGGTGCGCGCCGAACGAAGCCGCCCCGGCGGTGCGGGCCCTCATCCAGAAGCAGCGGGACGCGCTGGAAGAGATGAGCACCCTCATCCGGGACATCGACGACAGCCACATCCGCTACCGCAAGCGGGCGGTACAGCGGGCACAGTTCTTGCTGCTGAGTGACCGCTCGGCTCAGGGCAGCGTCACCGCCCTGCTGCGGCGGTACGCCGAGGACATCAAAACGCCCGACCAGCTCTTTGAGCCGGACGACGGCCCGCTGGCCGCGCGGCTCAAGCTCTGGCCAGTGCAGGTCTTCGGCGAAAAGCCGCTCTATCCTCCGGCCGCACCCCGCACCGACGCGCCGCTGGCCCC
>ERZ1026860.1096-NODE-1096-length-14735-cov-10.795300_pt1 | contig 14735 bp, 10 predicted proteins | sample MGYA00380160_ERZ1026860 | MGnify/ENA primary metagenome ERZ1026860 (study PRJEB33269, sample SAMEA4719796) | human gut metagenome | biome: human-associated habitat; feature: organic feature; material: feces | place: Cameroon | collected 2013-10 ... | reverse complement strand
TGGCCGTGGGTGATGCCATCGTCGTTAAGGTGACGGACATCGACCAGCAGGGCCGTATCAACCTGAGCCGCCGCGACGCCATTCTGGCGCTGGAAGCCAAGCGCGCCGAGCAGCAGGCACAGCAGCAGTAAGCCCTGACTGCAGAAAAGAAACCGAAAAAGAGGACCCGATGCAGATGCGTCGGGTCCTCTTTGTTGTATCGGAAGAAAATTATACTGTACGGTATTTGCGATCCAGCGCCCAGCCGAATGCAAACAGCACCACACCGCTGACAGCCAGCACCGGCACGGGCCAGTTCAGCTGGCCGGTCTGCGGCAGACCGCTCATTACCGGGTTATTCGGTTGGCCCGGCAGAACGGGATTGTCTGGATTACCGGGTGCTACCGGATTGTCTGGGGTGCCCGGAGCCACGGGATTGTCCGGATTACCGGGAGAGACCGGGGTATCCGGGCTGTCCGGCGGGGTAGGCGTATCGGGCGTATCTGGCGGCGTGGGGGGAGTGGGCGGCGTAGGCGGCGTGTCCGGCTTGGTGGGGGTGTAAGCACCCACCTTGGGGCTGGCATCCACCGCATAATTCCACTTGCCATCCTCCGCCATGGGCAGAGAGACAAGGAACGGATTGATCGGCTCGTAGCCCTTGGAAGCCTCGGTCTGCACGATCAGATACAGGCCCAGCTCCAGATCACGGAAGGTCACATTGCCGTCCGCATCAATGGTCTTTGTGGTGCCCTCGGCGCTCTGGGGCAGATACTCCTGCAGCTGGGCCGCAAGGGTGCTGTCGGTCAGATCACCCAGCGCAATGCCGCAGCCGTAGAAATCGCCGCAGTATTCGTAGCTCAGGTCGCCATTTTTGCGCTTTACCTCGGCCACACGGTACAACGTGAGCTTGCCGCCGCTCAGCGCCTTATCGTTGGCGCTGTCGTACAGCGTAACGCGGATGGTGCCGGTAGTGGGATTGCCGCTGCTGTCCACCAGCTTGATGTTTGCGCTGGTGGCAAGGGCAGGCAGCGCACTTGTTACCAGAAGGCACAGCACCAAAAGCAGGGCCGCAGCGTGCTTTTTGAGATCAGTGCGTTTCATGTTTTTCACCTCTTGTAGATTTGCGTTTGCGGTTGGAGAACAGCAGCCAGAGCAGCAGCACCAGCAGCAGGGGCAGTGCCATGATGGGGGCTGTGATGATGGGTTCGATCTTGACGGCATCGGCTGTTACACGGATGTGCTTGAGCTTGTCCGGCGTGGTGATGCGGCGTCCGCGCACCAGCAGGCGGTGCGTGTTGATGCCGTAGGGGGTGCAGGTCATCAGGGTGACGTAATCCTTGCCGTCCACCACCTTGAGGTTATCCGTCTCGGTGGGCAGAACGATGGAGATGTTGTCCACCTCGTAGGTGAGCACGCGGTCCAGGATCGTGATGGTAAAGGTATCGCCCACTTCCAGCCGGTCGAGATTGGTGAACAGTTTGGCGCTGGGCAGGCCGCGGTGGGCCGAAATGACCGCGTGGGTGCTCTGGCCGCCCACCGGCAGGCTGGTGCCCTCCAAGTGGCCTGCGGCGATCTGCAGCACGCTGTCGCTGGTGCCGTGGTAGATGGGCAGCTCCACGCCGATCTTTTCAATGGTGATGTAGCCCATAATGCCGGTGCCGGTCACATCCAGCGTGCTTTCGTAGGTGGGAAAGCGCTGCGGGAAATACAACGCATCCGGGTCTGCGGCGATCTGTGCATTGAAAGCGTCTGCCGCATCAAAATAGGCAGAGTAATCCGCATCGGTCAGCTTGTCCACGTCCTCGGCATAGGTGGCCACCGCACGGGACTGATGCAGCTGGTTGACGTAATCGCTGAGGGTGGGATATAACATCACGGATAGACCCACGAAAAAGACGAGGATCAGGATGATGGTGCTTTTGTTCTTTTTCATGGGCTACTCCCTAATGTTATAAGGATAGGAGCGGGGGCCTTGCGGCCCTTGCTCCGGGTGCTTGGGGGAAATGGAGCTTACTTGTTCTCCATGCGCTTCTTGGTGACCAGCAGAACGATGGCCGCAACCATCAGGCCGCCGCCGACCACATAGAACAGGGTGGTGCCAATGCCGCCGGTGGAGGGCAGGGTGGTGCCGGTCTTGTTCTCAACTTCAACGCGATCGTTGGTGCTGGTAATGTTGGTAGCGGAGTCTTCAGTGCCCTGCTGCTTATAGGTGATCGTTGCACTCGCGCTGGTTTCGTTCATCGCGCCATGCTCGATCTTGATTTTGATGGGGCTGGTCAGAGGATTATAGCCGGTGGGAGCCTTGGTCTCTTCCAGATAGTAAGTATCGGCATCCAGACGGCTGATGGCGATTTTACCTTCTGCATCCGAAGTCAGGGGAGTGGCCTGTTCTTTCTCGGTGACCCACTCGATCTTATTAGTGGAAATTTTTGCATACTCGGGGATGTTGGAAGAATTCTGACGGTACAGTACGAAGGTTGCGTCCTTCAGGGGCTTCTTAGCACCGGCGCTATCCTGGAAGTATTTGTAAATATCGATCTTCCAGGTATAGGTCTTGGTGGAGCTGGGCGTGCCTCTGGTGCTATCTTTGTATTCCAGGGTAGCCTCATTCGGGTTGCCAGTGGAACCAATCACAGCCTTTTCGTTGATAACAGCGGTGTACTCAACCACCACCACGTCATTCGGCTTCAGAACGTTCTCTTTGAAAGCAAGCTCAAAGGTGCAATTAGGATCAACGGAATCAGTGACGGCGTCACCCTGCTTCAGCGTATAGTGATCAGTCCCGTTCAGCGTATCAGAAACGCCTGCGTTGGTACGGGTCACGCTGGTGATGCCCTTGAAAGTCAGACCCTCAGACATCTTATCGTGCAGAACATAATTCTTGGGGTCGCCATCCGTAACTTTGATCGTAGCGCGGAAAGTTACGGTATCGCCCACATCAGCGTCATTGCCCTTGCCGTAGGTGTTGGTGCTGTCCTCGAGCACTTCCTTATCCACAGTGGGAGCGCCGTTCTTTTCGTTGATGGTCACTTCCTTAGCGGTAGTGCCGATGGAGCAGATAGCACCATTGTTCAGAGTGGAAACAACCAGATACCAGCCGAGGGGCAGGTTGTCAAAGGTAACAGTGCTGCCGGAAGCTTTTTGGGAACCATCGTTTGCAATGGTATTTTTACTTGCCCACTTGCCGGCAGCATCTGCAAATCCCTGAATAGCGATAGAATTGTTATTCTTATCACTATTTATCCAGGTAACAGTGCCGGTTGCATCGTCAACATCCAAGTCATCGGTACGAGACTCAATAAAGGTCTTCCAAGCTTCAACTGCCGTATAGCGGTATGCGTTATTGGTTTCATTGAATTCCAGATCCAGAATACGATAAATCGTGTAAGTCTGGCCAGAAACAGCATTGTTGATGGTGATTTTACCATCGTTGTTGCCAGATGCCGCAAGCGCGGGTACTGCCATGGCACACAGCATAGCAACTGCCAGCAGTGCGGCCAGCAGCTTTTTGATTGCTTTCTTCATCATGATTTGCGAAAGTCTCCTTTCAAGTTTATATGATTCCAATTTTCAGGGTCTGCTTCCGGCGCAGGATCAATTTTGCCGCCGTGTCAGGAAGGATGCAGGCTTTTTTAATGTGCCCTCCTTTCGCGTCTGCGCTTTCTGCAAACCCCGCACACCAGAGCGGCAAGCATCAGTGCGCCGCCGCCTGCTGTATACAGTTTGGTACCGGCCCCGCCGGTAGAGGGGAGAACGTAGCCGCCAGCTTTTTTCTTGTTGGTCATCGTCAGCAGACCGCCATTTTCAACGCCGGGGTTATTGTTGGCGCTGTAAATCACGTCGTATTGCTGGCCGGTGCCAAGCTCTTGGATGAAGTAGTAGTAGCCGGAGGCGACATCGCGGTAGACATACGTCCAATCGTTTTCTCTGGTCAGCTTGATAGGCTCGCCAACCGGGTCAGTCAGATCACGGGTGCCACCTTTCGGGTAACGGTACAGCTGGACGTTGACAGAAGGCTCCGTAACCTCGCTGCCGGTCAGAGTTTTGCCGTTTTCATCCACCCAGAACTTCTGGATGGTCAGCTCCTTGCGCTCGTTGGGGATATACAGCTCCTGCGACGAGTTGTACTTGTAAACAAACGATGCATCAAAGGCCGGGATACCCGCAGCACCCTCATAATGACCTACCGCATTATGATAGGCGGTTTGTTCGTCCTCGTTTTCGGCAGTCCAGATAAAGAAGAATTCTTTGCTGGTCTTGGCATAACCGGCAGGCGCAGTATCCTCTACCAGTTTATACAGCGTATCTGTCGTGATGCCGTGTTCACCAATCGTAAGCAAGAGTGTGCCGTTTGCATCTGTTTCGGGCAGCAAGGTGCCAGTGTCCCACAGACCGGTTGTGGCATCAAATTTTTGCATGCGGAAAACGGCACCAGCCAGACCGATATTCTCATTGCCGCTGTCTACCTTGTACAAGGCGAGCCGATTCTGTTCGACGCTTGCCCAGCCGTTGACCTCATCCAGCTTGGTGGATTCCTTACTTTCTTCGCCGCTCGAAAGCTGTGCAGTGTTCTTGAGCTCAACTTTTTGGCTCTGCGCATTGGTAAAATACTCGTACTCCAACACAAAAGCACGTTCATCCGGCAGAACGAAGGTCATGGTGTAAACATTTTGCCCATCACTGTTGACCGAAGAGGACGGATGGAAATCATACAAAGTATCCGGCAGGGGAGTGTCGCCCTCCTGCTTGGGATAGTTGTACAGCTTCAGGGTAGAGCGGTCAAGCTGTGCACTGAAGCCTTTTTGCACCGTCAGCGTATCGGTGAGGGTAACGGTGTCCGCACCAGACACAAGGTCTTTGCCGGTGGGGTTGATCACGATGCTGTAATGTGCACGGCTGTCGTTAGAGTCAGTTTGTTTGCCGGTCTTTTTCAGCACATTGAACTTGCGGGTGAAAGTTGCACTTGCAGAAGCTTTGGCTTCGCCCCAGGCTGCGGTGTTGGGGTAGGTCTCAAGCGTTTTTTCAGGGTTGGAAGCCCATTCCGGGTCGGTGACCTTGACCTTGTAGCGAATGATGATCGCCGTTATTCCTGCAGTTTCTGTAATGCTTTTTAATTTGTTGAATTGGAAGGTCACGACATTATCATTGCTAACATTCCAACTGAAATACTCTTTTTTCGCTAAATTGTAACTACCGGAACCGGGCCAACAAGAAGTACCATAATTGAAGGTTGCTTCCGCATCCACAAAGGTCACACGGCTGTCCAGCGTATCTGTTACGATGATGGTGTCCTCCGGGAACTCTTTCCAGTCGGCAATGTTCAGCGACAACTGGTAGTAGATGTAGTTGTCTTCACCGTCTTTGTAGCCGGTGGTAATGGTGCTGCCATAGACGCCGTCACCGGTTTTAGTATTGTCCGATTCACCCGTTTTGGAAACGCCTTTGCTCAATACGGGGGTAGGCTTTTTCTTTTCGTAGGTGAACTTGGCATCGTGACCGTTGGCTTTGTTGGTAAAGTCCACCTTCGTGCCCTCGGCAATGCCGGAAACAGAGATGTAGGTGTGGTACCCTTGGACAGACAGGGACTTGATGGCGCTCGTGCCGGTGTAGCCCTTGTTCGTCAGCGTGATGGTAAAGCACTGGACATGGGTGGATGCATCGGGCAAAGTCAGCTTGCTGTTGTCTTTGCCATTGATTGTGCTGTAATATTGGAACTGGATGTCGATGCCCTTTGCCGTGGCTTCCGCATAGGACAGGGTGGTGCCGTCCACGCAGGTAAAGGCAAGCTTTTGCTTCAGCTCCTCGTTCAGCTCATCGGCGATGCCGTAGTGGTCGCCGCCCTTTTTGCTGTCCGGCGTTTTGATCTGGTCCTTGATGGTGTAGCTCTTCCAGCTGTTGGGCACCGGGGTGGAAAGATCCCATGCGCCGGTATAAAGATCCTGGGTGCCGGTCTCGGTCAGGCTGTCGGGGGCTTTTTTGGAGACGTCCCATTCACGGTCGGTTACCGTGCCGGTTTCCTCGGCGGTATACTTGTTATCGATGGTAGACTTGTTCTCAACTTTCGTGACACCGGCAGGGACCTTGGTCTTATAGGTGAACGTATACTCCTGGCCCTTGGCCTCTTTGCTGAATGTATAGTCAAATCCGGTGCTGCCAGCTGCAGGTGTGATCCGATCAAATTCTCGGTCACCCTGCCAGTGGAGCGTCTCACAGTTTTTTTCCGTAACGACGACATCGCCCACGATCTCGGCACCGGACGTCTGGATGATATCCGAAAGCTTTTTGCCGTTCAGATCGCCGCCATCCGGATTATAAACCGTGACGGTCCAGTACATATACCCGTCATCGGGGTTGTAATTGGAAGCTTTTTTAATATAGCTGTCGTGTTTAGCATAGACAGTTTGCTTATCGTTTTCACGGACCCACGCGGTATTGTAAAAAGTGCCATAACCGTCTTTGGTATTGTTGGTGATCTCTACCCGGTAGGTCAGCTTGTAGGCCTCGCCATTTTGCAGAGCAGGAAGATTCTTCAAATCAAAACTCTTGCCATCTGCAGCAAAATCCGGGGTATAACCTTTGATCTCCTTGCCGCTCTTGTCCTTCAGGACAAAGCTGCTCTGGTCGTATGTACCGCCGAGGGTATTACCGGAATTGAACTCATCGTGGATCGTGATAGACTCGCTCCAACCCTTGCTGGAACTGACATCAATTGTGTAGTAGGCATAAACCTTGCCGTTCTCTTCCACAAAACGATTATTGTTAAGACTCTTTTTCAGGCTGAGATCGGTCTTATCCTTTACGGTCACGGTAACACCGGTGCCGGGGAATGTGATCTGGCCACTGTCGCCGAGATCATCGTTCTTCACCTTGGCTTCCAGACCAAACGAACCTTTAAAATACTCATGAGCAGAAAAATTGGTGTCAAATACCAGTGTTACTTGGCCGCTTTTGGAAACACTGTAGGAACCAACAACCTTGGTGCCCTGTTTGATAGGACTATTTTCAATCGCATCGCTAAGGTAGAGACCCTTAGGCAGCTGGTAAGTCAAGGTGCGGTCACCATCGGGCTTGATCGTATCGGCCGGAATGACGTAATCGTAATCCAGCTTGATCTTATCGCCATCGTTCAGGGTCAGATCACCGTTTACCGTCTGGTTGTTGACCGTGATCGTGGTGCCGACAATATAACCGTCGGGATTCATTTTATCAAGAACCGGCTTGGCAGAGGCATCACTTTCCAGCGTAGCAACGCCGTAATCAGCCTGCTGCGCATTTGCCACAGACACCAGCGTTGTCACCTGCGAAGCGTTCAGCGTGACTTTAGCCACCTTGCCGTCCACATCGCCGGAGATCACGGTCAGAGTGCCGGAATCTTCGTCCACATCGCTCACGATGCCAACGGTGCTGGCATCCACGGTGTATTCCTCAATGTGGGGTGCGGTGTCGGTGGCAGCCGCAGCATCCATGGAGAGCAGGGCGATGTCGGCATCGGCGGAATCGTCCTGCACCTGCAACGGCTGGCTTTCCACAGCCACAGCCTTGGTCACGGTGCCATTGTAGATGACGATATCACCGGGCATTGCGGCATCAGACGGCAGATCACCGTCAAAATCCATGGCATAGCCGCTGCCGGTCTCTTCGTTGTACAGGGCGCTGCGCAGCTGGCTGTGCAAAGACAGCACGCTGGAAACCTGCGGGATAGCGCTCTGGGGGATGCCGGCATAGTTCAGGCAGTAGGAGAGGAACGTCACATCCCACGGGCCGTAGGAATTGCCGTACCATGCACCGTAGCGGGTATAATAATGTACAGTGGTGCCGTCAGCATCGTCCAGCTCAAAGTTTTTCTCGCTCTGCTCATAGCCCAGCTGGCTCTCGGCTACGGCCAGCAGGTCGTCCATCCACAGGCCGGTCAGGGAAGTGCCGGTCTGTGCCAGCCATTCGTCCTCGTCCTGCGTGCCGTCCTGCGGGTCGGCCAGACAGTTCACCGTGTGGTGATGCTCCGGCAGACCGCAGACCAGCACTTCCTCGTAGCAGGCATCGGTGTGGTGGTGCACCGGGGTCTCGATCACAGGGTCAACGACCACGGGCTTTGCGGCCACCGGCTCCTCAAACAGGGCCACCGGGTCATAATCGGGGTTCACTTCTTCTACAAGCTCGCCCTCTTCCAGACCGCACACCAGCTCATAGGTGGTGGTGTAGCAGCTGTCGTCGTGGGTGTGCTCGAACAGATCACAGATCAGGCTGCCGTCCTCAGGGTCAAAGCAGTCGTCGGTGTGCTCGTGCTCTTCTTCCCGGCAGGTCAGCTCCTGCACTTCCTGATAGCAGTCGCTGGTGTGCTCATGGGGCACAAAGATGTACTCCGGCTCTGCGGAATAGGCTGCAATGCCGGGATCATCCGCATCCACGCCGAACGTATCATCCATGCCGAACGTATCATCAAAAGACGTGCCGTCGTCCGTCTTGGTGGCGTTCCAGTCCTCCGGTTCACCTTCCTCATAGCCGCACACCAGCTGCTTTTCATAGCAGGCATCGGTATGCTCATGCTCCACCTCGCCGCACAGATATTCGGCCGTTTTGGCAATGCCCACGCCGTGCAGCTGCCAGTTCACGAACAGGCTGGTGGTCAGCGCCAGTGCCAGCAGCAGCGCAGTATAGCGTCTGGCGCGCTGGTGGTTCCGACGGAACTTTTCCTGATATTCTTTCACAATATCCCGCATGATTCCTAAACCTCCTTAGTGGATCAACGCGAAACTGGACAAGGGCCATACCCGCAAAAAAACCTTGCCCACGATCTGACTTTTTTCAACACAGCCGATCACACTGCTGCGGCTGTCGATGGAGGTGGCCCGATGGTCACCCAGTACGAAATACCGGTTTTCCGGCACCTGATAGGGAAATTTGATGTCGCATTCGCCCAGAGCCAGTTCATCTACATAGGGCTCATCCAGCGTCTGGCCGTTCACAGTGACCACACCGTCCTCGTCCAGTTCGATCACATCACCGGGCAGGCCGATGATGCGCTTGAGCAGAAGCTTGTTCTGCCAGTAAAATCCGCAAAGGTCGCCGGTCTTCATGTCGCTGTTCTTGACCAGCAGAATGATGTCCCGGTCCTGCAGAGTGGGGTTCATGCTGTCGCCGGAGACCTGCAGCACCGGCAGGAACAGGGTGGCCAGCAGCACGGCAATGGCCGCGACCACCAGCAGCGTATAGACCGTGCTGCGCAGCACCCGCATATAACGGCTGCGGTAGGCCAGACGTTCGCGCTCTGCTTCCACCTCTGCTGTGGATGGAATGGGCGTGAACCGGATCTTGTGTTCTTTCATTTGGCACGCTCCTCCGGCAGGAATTCCGTGCTGTGGTAGCCGTCCAGCAGCTCGCTGGCCCGGCGGTCAAAAGCGGCCCAGCGCTGCTGGATCTCCTGCTGCGTCCGGGCAAGCATTGCCTTGCAGTCCGCTTCGGTCTGGGCACGCTTGCATGCGGCGGCTTCCGCTTCTGCGTCGCACTGCTGCTGGGTGCGGGCCTTCAGGTTCGCAGCCTCGGCCTGTGCCTGTGCAAGGACCTGCTGGGCTTCGGCTTCCGCCTGAGCGCGCAGAGCGCTGGCGGCGGCATCGGTGTTTTTGTTTGCTGCGCGCACCGATGCAACGTATTCGTCGGCCGCAGCCTGCGCCGCTTCAAACACCTTGTTCAGCTCCAGCGCGGCCTGCGCAATGGAACCTGCGTTTTCAATATGGATCTGCCGTTCCTGCAGCTGGGCAGACAGGGCAGCGTTTTCTGCCCGGAGCTGGTCCTCGCTCTGCTTGAGCGCCAGAATGATCTCGACTAATTCGGTGCGGCGCATGTGCCGCAGTTCACGGTCTGGCATAATGATCGATCTCTCCCGCAAAAAGTGGTCGGATCAGACGAACGAAAATTTCAGAAAATACGAAACTTTTCGTGCTTCAAAACCACATTTGATATATCAGTTTTCGGCGTGACAGCGCCAGTTTGATGCATGACTTCTCACCCTGTATGTTAGCACAGTGTGTGCAACAAAAGCGTAACAAAAATGCCTTTTCTGTGCATTTTTTTACCAAAAAATAAAAAATTGTTTCTTTTGATTTAAACGATTACGCCGGACTGAAAAATACGCTAAAAACAAAAAGAACTGTCCCCGCAGCGGAGACAGTTCTTGAAAAACAGATGAAATTAGAGGCCGAATCAGAAGCTCTTCAGCAGATCACCCAGAGTCAGGAAGGACTGGTAGATCACGTTGACATTGTTGATGATGGAGCTTGCACCGGAGAAGATGCGGGCAATGGCGTTGAACACCTTGCCGATATTCAGGAAGCTGTTGTAAGCGTCGTTGGCACCGCCGTCCAGGTAGACCATTTCCTCTTCGCTGATGGAGGCGTAGTATGCAGGCAGTTTCATAGTAGACATGGAGATTTTCCTTTCTATTGATAAAATTGATACAGTGTGTGGAAAGACTTAAATAAAGGCAGCCACGGCCAGCGTGGTGATCAGAGCACCGGCTACCGCCAGAATGCTCAGAACCGGGCCGTCATCGTATTCTTGCGTGGTCTGTTCCGGCTGAGCGGGCGTGGATGTGCTGGTGGAAGTGGGGGTGTTTTTCACGGTCCAGTGTGCGTACACAGTGGTATCACCGGTAAACACCGTAGAGGTGCTGATTTTTGTGCCGCCCACCGGCTCGGTATACCAGCCGTCGAAGGTGTAGCCTTCCAGCGTAGGCTGTGCGGGCAGGGCACTGAGTTTGCCGCTCAGATTGGTGGTGACTGCCACAACGGAGCTGCTGCCGCCCATGGCATCCAGACCAATGGTGTAGACCTGCGAATCCTTGCTTTCTGCGGCAAAGGCAGAGGGCAGTGCACAGCAGAGCAGTGCAGCGCTGAGCAGCCCAAGGACCAGCATTTTCAAGATCTTTTTCATATGACTCCTCGCTTTCCTGACGAATTGGGATGTGGTGCCTGCCGGGAACGGAAACACCAGAACAGACCTCGATGTCCCCGCCACAAGGCAGCAGACGAAAAAGCCGGGAAGAGGAGGTTTATTCAATCTTATATTTACCACATATAGTGTAACAAAAGTGCAACAAAATGGGCGGATTTTGTTGTTAAGATGAAAAAAATTGGTTTTTCACAAATTGCAGGCTGCAAAAGGCGGCACAGAGCCGCCGCAAAAGCGGAAAAGTGGGACATTGCCCTTGTGGAACCACAAAAATTATGGTATAATATTTTGCATGATGCGCCATCGCCAAGCGGTAAGGCAGGGGACTTTGACTCCCCCATCGTAGGTTCGACTCCTGCTGGCGCAACCAAAAGCCCCGTCATCCTTCAAAAGGCTGACGGGGCTTTTTGCGCCGTTTTTCCACAAAATGCAGCCGAAACGTGCAAAGCTCAGCGGCGGTGGATCTTTCTGGTGGGCTTGCGGCGGTTCCAGTTGTTCAAAAGAATCCACGCAAAGTAGATGATGGTAGAAATAATACTTAATGTTATTACGACCTTGAGGTACAGACTGCCTAAGAATTCCTGAAAGCGCGCCACAGTGAACAGCAGCGGGTTGCGGCTGACATCCTGCCCGGCGATCAGGTCCACCACGCCAATGGTCTCACCGGCAAGCTTCAGCTCCACGGTGCCCACCACATCGCCCTGCTGGACGGGGGCACACACGTGATCCGGCAGGTGAAAATATTTCTGGGTCACGCTGCCGTCGCCGGTGGAGGGCAGCAGGGTCATCATGCTGTCGGCGGGATACAGCTGCAGGGAGCTGGTGTCGGAAGAATACTTCACCGGGATCTCAGCCAGCGCAAGGTCGGTATCCAGCGCAGCCTGAATGGAAAAGCTGTCGAACACCCAGTCCATCAGCTTTACCGTCTCGCACAGGGCCGGGCGGCGGTTGGCGTAGCCGAAATCGTCGCAGGTGTCGGGGCTTTGCATCACGCAGAAGATATAGGTGGCACCGTCCTTGTTGGCCCATGAAACATAGCTCTGATTGCCACTGTCATTTTTGAACGCGGTCACATCGCACATGCCGCCCTGCATGGCGCTGCGGTAGTATTTGCCGCCGCTGGATTTGCTCAGTGCGGCGTTCTGGCTGACCAGAACAGACGAAGAACGGTGCTTTTCCTTGGCAGGCATGGTAAAGCTGGGCGCACCGGAAACTTGCACAAAGGCATCAAAGCTCATCAGATAGCGCAGGATCAGGTACATATCCACGGCACAGGTCACGTTGCCGCTGTCGATGCCGCAGGCATCCGTCCAGGTGCTGTGGGTGGTGCCGATGCGCTGGGAGAGGGTGTTCATCTGGCTCACCCAGCCCGCAAGGTCGCCGCCGGAAAGGGCGTAGGCAAGGCCCATGGCGGCTTCGTTCGCGTTGCGGGTCAGCATGGCGTACATGGCTTCGCGGTAGGTAAAGGTCTCGTTGGAGCGCATATCGGCGTTGTTGGTGTTGTAAACGTAATCCGAGATGGCAAAGGGCATCTGGAAGGTGTCGTCCAGATGGTCGGCATAGTTGGTCAGCAGCAGGGCGATGGTCATGTACTTTGTCAGACCACCGGCGGATACCTGCTTTGTGCTGTCCTTATCATAGACGATGATATTGGTATCGGTGTTGACGATATAGGCGCTCTGTGCCTGCACCTGATAGACCGGGGTGGGGTCGAACATGGCCCCGGCGGGCAGCACAAGGCAGCTGAACAGGACGGCAAACGACAAAACCAATGCAAAAATACGTTTCATGTGGACAATTCCTTTAAAAAGCGATAATATAAAACAACAGGCAGCACGGCACAAGCGCCGTGCGCCGGGTAAGAACGAGATCACAGCGGGAAGCTGTATTCTTTATAATAACAGGTTTGGCGGGGTGTGACAAGGCTTATTGTGCCGATTTCACATCCGGTCAGGGAGGACAGGAATGGTATATCTGACAGGGGACACCCATGGCGACATCGACCGCTTCAAGCACGGCAAGCTGCGCTGGCTGGGCAAAAAGGACACCGTGGTGGTGCTGGGCGACTTTGGCTTTGTATGGGACGGCAGCAGGGAAGAGCAGAAAAAGCTGGACTGGCTGCGCAAGCGTCCGTACACCCTGCTGTTTCTGGACGGCAGCCACGAAAACTACGACCTTTTAAAGCAGTACCCCGTTGAGGAACGCTTTGGCGGCAAGGTGCAGGCGCTGGGAGGCAATGTGTACCATGTGTGCCGCGGCAGCGTGCTGGAACTGGAAGGAAAAAAGTATCTGTGCTTTGGCGGTGCCGAGAGTCAGGATGTGGAGGACCGGGAACCGGGCGTGAACTGGTGGAGGGAAGAAATGCCCTCGGAGGAGGAATATGCCTTTTGTGAGGCAAACCTTGCAGCGTGCGATCACAAAGTGGATTATGTGCTGACCCACGACGCGCCAAGCAGATTTTTGGATTTTACCGCCCTTGCCAGCGGCGAGACCAACCAGCTGCACAGTTTTCTGGATAAAATTTTGTTGAAGCTGACCTATGAAAAGTGGTTCTTCGGCTGCTACCATAAAGACGTACAGCTTTCCACCAAGAGCCGCTGCGTGTTCTGCGATGTGATAAGCATGGGCGAACGACACGCAAAGCGCTCCGGACGATAACAGAGGCCGCTGCACCAGCCGTGCGGCGGCTTTTGCATTTGCTGCTGCTGTTTGTGCGCAAAAAAATGCGGATCAGTTCATGGCTCCGGCTTTCTCGAACATCTGCTGCACCTGCTGTTCCAGCAGTGCGTGCTCCGGCGCTTCCAGCAGCGGGTCTTCGGCCAGCATGGCAACGGCTTCCGCCTGCGCAGCGTGCAGGGTGCGGGTGTCGTTCATCAGGTCGGCGATCTGCAGAGTGGGCAGGCCATGCTGGCGGCTGCCGAAAAAGTCGCCGGGGCCGCGGGTCTCCAGATCGTACTGCGCCACCGCAAAGCCATCCGTGGTGCTGCACAAAAATTTGAGCCGTTTTTGTACATTCTCACTCTGGTTATCGCTGACAAGGAAGCACCAGCTTTCCGCAGCACCGCGTCCCACGCGGCCGCGCAGCTGGTGCAGGGCGCTCAGACCGTAGCGCTCGGCGTTCTCGATCACCATGACGCTGGCGTTGGGTACATCCACGCCCACCTCAATGACGGTGGTGGACACCAGTGCGTCCAGCCGTCCGGCCTTGAAGTCCTCCATCACGGCAGCTTTCTCCTTGGGCTTGAGCTTGCCGTGCATCAGGCCCACCCGGCGGTCCGGCAGCAGGGCCTTGGCAATGTCCTCATAGTAGGTCTTGACGGCGTTCAATCCGCCATCCGGTGTGTCCTCGATGGCGGGGCACACCAGATACACCTGCCGCCCGCGCCCGATCTCCTGGTCGAGAAAATGGTAGAGGTCATGCCGCTTTTTGCCGGTAATGCACCGGGTCTTGACCGGGGTGCGGCCCGGCGGCAGCTCATCCAGAATGGAGATGTCAAGGTCGCCGTAGATGAGCAGACCCAGCGTGCGGGGAATGGGCGTTGCACTCATCACCAGCAGGTGCGGATCTACGGCCTTTTCGGCCAGCATTCCGCGCTGACGCACACCAAAGCGGTGCTGCTCGTCGATGACGGCAAGGCCCAGCCGGGCAAACTCCACGCCCTCGCTGAGGATGGCGTGGGTGCCCACCACAAGGTCGGCCTGATCCTCCCGGATGGCGGCAAGGGTGGTGCGCTTGGCAGCGGCCTTCATGCCGCCGGTCAGCAGAGCCACCCGCATCCCGAAGGGGGCAAGCATCCGGTTCAGGCCTTCGG
>ERZ1026860.1094-NODE-1094-length-14743-cov-3.986247_pt1 | contig 14743 bp, 11 predicted proteins | sample MGYA00380160_ERZ1026860 | MGnify/ENA primary metagenome ERZ1026860 (study PRJEB33269, sample SAMEA4719796) | human gut metagenome | biome: human-associated habitat; feature: organic feature; material: feces | place: Cameroon | collected 2013-10 ... | reverse complement strand
CCTCCGGCACGACCTCCCCCGTTCCCGAATTCTGGGTCACGACCTCCCGCCGGACCCCACCCGATGTAGAAGCCGTCGTAAGGGACTTCCCCTTCGACTACCGTCTCCTCTACTCGGAAGACCACTTCAACCCAATCCCCGCCTTCGTCTCGCTCGCGCAGACCCTTTACGTCACCGCCGAGTCCACCGGCATGCTCTCCGAAGCCTGTACCTTCGGGTCCGCCGATGTGCGCGTCCTCGACAACCTCAACCCCGGCCCCCACAAGTTCCGCCGCTTCGCGGAATCCTGCGCCGCCCTGGGCGCGAAGAAGATCGACCTCTCCGCGCCCTTCGCCGCCGCCAAGTCCCTCCTCGGCCTCTAATCTCCCTCCCTGACGCGGCACGATTGTGTTCCCCCGCAACCGGTGGCACGGGGTCGCGCTCCCGCGCGACCGTGGTTCGGCGCGCACTGTCCCCACACCCTCCCTTCTGCCCTACACCAAACTCCGAAAGGCACCATTCCGAAGCGAAATCCCACAACGTTCCTCCCATGTATCCGCATGTGAGATTTCGATGCGTAATAATTTCTCGTCTCATATCTTAACCCAATATCCGACACAACACGCGACGGGCGCAGATCTCTGCGAAATTTCGACTCCAGGTGGAGATGCGTTCGGACGCCACGCGCCGAGGGCGGCGCGGGTACTTCGCGCGCCGGGCCGCCGAGCGGAGACGTGCTACATGCCAAATCCGATCGCGCGGGAACGCGCCCCTTTCGGCGAGGAGCGCGCGTCGGACATTCCGTTTCCCGTTTGGGAACGGTGGTCACTCATCCCTTTCAGGTTCACGGGTTCAGGTTCAAAAGTGTGATTTCAAGTTCAAGGTTGGGATGGGAAATGTTTTTCAAGAAATCACTACTGTCGCAGTTGACATTACACAGGCGGCATGATACACTCTTCGCCGTTCTCTACCAAACAGGTAGTCATTGATTGAAATCGAAAACGAAAAGGATTCCACACATGAACACGCACAACAACGCCTCCATCCACACGTCCTCCCTCTTCGCGTCCGCCCTGCTGCTCGCGGCCTCCACCGCCTGGGGTGGCGTGCCCCTCAACAACCTACAGGGATCGGGCGGCATCGCCTTCAACCCACTCGCCTACACGGCTGGGCTCCCCTGGGAGGGCCATTCAACCAGCAATCTCAACGGCATCGTCTCCAAGCCGCAGGTTGGCGCCTGGTACGTCAACCTCAACGACGCCGACATCAACTGGTGGGCGGGATCGGTCGCCGTCACCGTGGCGGACCGCATCGAACTCTCATACGGCTACGGTCTCATCGACGCACACAACTACGGCGACCGCTCCATCTCCACCCACAACGTCGGCGCGAAGGTCCGCTTCCTCGACGAGAACGCCTTCGATACGGCCTGGGTCCCGGCCCTCGCCGTGGGCGGCGTGTGGAAATACACGGACTCGGCGACGGTGAAGGCCCTCGGGCTTGACGACAACGGCTTCGACGCCTACCTCGTCGCCTCCAAGCTTGTCACGCAGACGCCCATCCCCGTCCTCCTCTCCGCCGGCCTCCTCCTTTCGGACGAGGTGGTCACCGGTGTCGTCGGCCACAACGACTACGACGTGGTGGCGTTCGGCAACCTCGACATCCTCCCCGCCGAGAACGTCGCCATCGGCGTCGAATACAAGCAGGGCGTCGACGCCGGGGACGGCATCCGCAACCACGACTACTGGGACGCGCACGTCGCCTGGTTCGTCACGAAAAACCTCACCGTCGTGGCCGCGTTTGCCGAAACCGGCGACAAGGACCGTTTCTACCGCCACGGCAGCACGAAGAAGCTCGGCGTCGGCTCCGGCGCCGTCTTCTCCGTGCAGTACCAGTTCTAGCATCCCCGCACGGCGGCACGCCCCACGCGAGAAGGGCGTTCCCGCAAGGTCAGAAACGCGGCAGCTTCGCACGCGAATCGACCATGCCGCCGATACGGTTGCGCAGCTTCCAAATCCGGTCGTGTTCCTCGCGCAGGAAACGGAGGCGCCTCTCGTCGCGGCGATTGCACGCCGCATCGACGAGGTTCGCCATGTACACGATCTCCTGCGCCCACACGTTCGGATAGGCTCCACCCGCGTAGGCGGAGGCCGCGTGGCGGCATCCCTCGGCTATCGCCGAGATCTCGGCGAGAATGGGTTCCGTCAGGCCCGGATGGCGCGAGTACCCCCGGTCGTTCGCGAGGATGCGGAAGAGTTCGCTCGCGTTCGCCCGGAGCGCACCGCCGCGCAGATAGAGCGTGCCGAGGCGCAGAAGCGTGCCGCCGAGCGGCACGCCCATGATGCCGTTGAGGGCCGATTCGAGATCCATCTTCGCGGCGGAGGCTCCCTCGTGCGCAAGCATGCCGCCGAAGACAAGCCCTGGCAGGGAGGCGGCAAGCGGCTGCCAGTGCCCGCCGTCGCCCCAGTCCGTCACGAGAAACCCGCGCGCGCCGTGGAGCCGTCCCGCCCGTTCGGCGGCAACCATGTTCTCGCGCATGTTCTCGACACGGCCGGCGAGCGAGTTCCACGCGCTCGTGCCGGGACAGACGTAGAAGTCGAGCCCGGCGGCGCGGAACTTCGCGGCCTCCGCCATGAACGGATGGTTGCCCTCGTAGCCCCAGTCGAGGGCGATGAGATCCTTCGGCAGCTCGGGGACGAGCTCGGGATGCTTCAGAATCACGTCCCCCCAGAACATCGGCCGCTTCCCGTGCTTCCGCGCGAGGGCGGCGACTTGTTTGAGGAAGTCGAGGTAGACACGGCCTTCGCCCCGTTCCCGCACGGCGACGGCGCTGCGTCCCCCGCCCAGGAGATCGAAGGTCTCGTCGCAACCGACGTTGAAAAGGCCGGAGGCGAAGTTCGGCAGCAGTTCGGCGTAGAGGCCGTCCAGGAACGCGAGCGACGCGGGATCCGTCGGACAGAGCGTTGTCGGATCCTTCTTGAAGCCGCCCCACGGCAGGGGCGCCCCACCCTGCGGCAGTTCCGCCAGATGGTTGTAGGCGGGCTTCACCAGCCAGCGTTCGAGGTGTCCGAAGGAGTTCTGGTTCGGCACGAGGTCGATGCCCCGAAGCGCGCAGTAGGCGTCCAGTTCGCGGATCTCCTCCGCCGTGAGCGGAGAGGCCGCCTCCCAGACGTCCCGGTGCGTCGAATAGGCAAATGTATGCTCGGTGTAGAGCTGAAGCTGGTTGTACTCGAACTTCGCGAGCAGGTCGACGATCAGGCGGAGCGTCCCCATCGTCGGAACCTTGTCCCGGCTGATGTCGAGCATGTAGGCACGATCGGCAAACATCGGCAACGTCCCCCTCAGGACCGCACGGGACACGCCGCCCGTTCCGTGCGGCCGACGGGACATCCCTTCTTCACGTGCCCGTATCCTGAATCCACGACACTGCGCGCTGCCTGCTTCAATTTCGCCATGCCGTCCAATCTAGCACATCCCCCGATGGATGTCAAAACCGCTAATCGCGACGGCCGGCGTTCTCGGCCAGTTTCCGGGCTTCGGCCGCCATGTCGGCGCCGCCCTGCGCGATGTTCGTCCGCCAGAGGAGCGTCGTGTCGCCGGACGCCTCGTAGAGCCGTTCGCAGCCCGCGCCGCCGTTGAAGCAGCAGGAATCGACGAGCAGCCGCCCGCCTCGGTGGACGATGGCCGTCGATTTCCGCAGCCCCATGCGCGGGTTGTTGTAGAACCCGCAGCGCGAGAGGATCGCATTCCCGCCGGCCACGCGGAAGCCGGTCTCCGCCGTGTCCGCATAGCAGCCGTCGAACGTGTGTTCCCAGCCTCGGATGTCGAAGGCGATCGAGCCCGCAAGCATCTCGGGCAGGCCCTTCGCCAGCATTTCGCGCTCCGCCTCCGGCGTCCACGGACGCCTCTTGCTCTCGCCGTAGAGCGTCGACCACTCGCGAACGCCCATGCCCTTCGGCGGCACCGTGCCGCCCCAGACATGGCAGCGCGTCAGGCGGTTCGAACTGCCCCTCACGCGAATGCCGACCGTGTAGTCAATGACGAAGATGTCTGTCAGGTGGCAGTCGGAGACGCCGATGTCGATGCCGACGTTCCCGGCAAGCCCCTTCATGTTGCACTTGGCGTAGACGTTGTTGGCCACGAGTTCGTAGAGATAGCCCTTCTCGCCGCGCGAGACCTCCAGCCCGACGCGGCGTCCGTTGTGGAGCGTGACGTTCGCGAGCGTGAAGTGATGCGCGTTCGAGAGGCGCAGGCAGCTCGCGAGCCCGTTCCCGTCGATGTCCCCGCCCCGGACGAAGAGGCCGAGGTTGTCGTAGATCCGCCCGTCAGGCTCGAAGAGCGTGAGCGAGACGTAGTCGCCGGCCGCCGCCCACGTGAGGAGGAAGTCCATCTCCCGCGTCGCGACAAGATGCGCGGCGGGATGCATCTCAAGCGAGCAGCGGTTCGTGACGACGAGCGGCGAGGCAATTGCGTACTCGCCCCTCGGCACCTCCAGAATGCCGTTCGCGGCCGCGTCGATCGCACGGCGGAAGCGCGGCGCGTCGTCCGTCTCGCCCGCACGGCGAGGGAAGTCCGCCAGGTTCGCGTCCGCCAGCGAAGCCCCCGCCGCGAGCGGCAGGGCAAGCAGCGCCCAGCACAGGCTGCGCATCCGGCGCAGCGTCCGGCACCTTGTCGTCTCGATCGATTCGGTCATGTCGCGTCCCTTTCCTTTTGCCGTCTCGTGTCGGTGAAATCAGTGTCGATCTCGTAGAAGGCGGCCCCCGCCGGGACGCTCGGCCATCGCGCGCGAGAGCGCGCAGGTTAGGTCAAGATCCCCCAAAGGGGCCTTCACACGGGGCTCTTCACGAGGGAACGCCCTTTTCTCGACATGTGCCATGGGGGCAGCCTTCACACGTTCTCCACTTCCTCTCACTGAACACCGAGGATTATATCACATTTATCGACTTCACCGACTCCCTTGCCATAGGGGCATGGGAACTTCGCGTGCGAAGGCCGCAGACACAGCGAAATTTTCTTCAGATTGGCCGAAGTTCCGCCAATCCGACAAGCCATCCAGTACCTTTCCGGAACGACGATCCCTCCAGGAAGGAGGCCGCATCGCGGCGTTTCACCTACGGATCGTCTCGGTCCCGATCAGGCGGCCTTGCCCGTCGCGATAGGTCGTCCGGCCGTTTCGGTCCGTCGTCGATGTCCGCTGGACGCGCCCGGAGGCATCGCGGTACGTCGTCTTGCCGGAACGATCCGTCGATTGCGTCCCCTGTATCCGCCCGCCCCCGTCGCGAAAGACGATTCGTCCGTCCGGGTACCGTTGCGCAGAACCCTGAAGACGTCCGAGCGAATCGCGGTACGTCGTCCGTCCGTGGGCATCCGTCTGCCCCGTTCCCGTCAGGCGTCCCGAACCGTCCCGGTACGAGACCTTGCCGGAGCGGTCAACGGTCACGCTGCCCTGCAGTCCTCCAGTGGCGTCGCGATAGACGGTGCGGCCGCCCGGCTCGACCTGAACGGTTCCCTGGGTTCGTCCCAAACCGTCGCGGTACGTCGTCTTGCCCTTCCCGTCGCACACGACCGTGCCCTGCAACCGCCCCTGTCCGTCGCGAAGCGAGGTCCGTCCGCCCCGGTCCGTCGTCACCGTGCGGACAATGCGCCCCTGCGCATCCCGGTACGTGACGACCTCCGCCGCGCACAGGCCCGCGCAGAGGCCGATCACGGCGAACGGCAACCAGTGTTTCCTCATGTTCCCGGTCAACCTCCTTTTTTAGGGGGAAGGGGTATCGGCATTTGAATTCTGACGCGGAAAGCGCACAACACGCTATCACTTACAACCAAAGCCGAACCCAGTCTTGACGAGAAGTCTCAGAATCGTCAGCCGACATAACTTTCCATTCCCCGTCTACTTTTTCAATGTGTAGTGAAGGACCTACATTTTCATAGTCACTTGATCGTCCATTCAAGACCTTAAGATTTTCATCATCTTGAAAATAGTCAATCCGCGTAATCTTTTTAAGTGCCCGTCGACAAACAGCCATCGGCGTCTTCTCCCCTTCCTCGTTGGCCCAGGATCGAATTTCTTGTTCAATATGGCTTCGCGAAAAATCAGGATCACTTCCGTGCTTTGGTTTGCGATCTGTCACGTAATGCATTGACAAGACCTTGTCAAAATCAGAATGAGCCCAAGCATCGACATACGACATATAAAACCCTTCGGGCGTCGATTCATTGTATCCGCAGCCAACGAGAACGCTCATCGCCGCAATTGCCATCATTTTCCTTATTCTCATTTCACTCCTTTGTTTGTTATTGTTAGTCTCACAAGATCGACTCACTACACACGCAAACAAAAATTCCGATCTTGCAAATCACGAACATCCCTTTTCAAAACTCGATACGCGATCAATCACCTTTGAAAGGTTTGCGGCCGATATTCCACCTCCCGCCGTACCGATGACTGCCCCTTCCGTCAATGTCAAATTATAGTCCGACACAGAACAGGGGCAGCAGTCACGCAACTCTTTCCATGACAATGCGGTCTTCGGACTGTCCGTCGTCCAGTCATTTTTCCATCTAACGCCCCAATCCGTCAGAACGGCACCTGTCTTGGCAGAGCCAAAGAACGTCGTATCCATTAGGGCAACCACGGTCTCTCCCTGCGGCACAGACATCGCGATTTTCGCATTGATCATCTTTTTCTCCGGAATATCCGGCACACAGTACAAGCCTCCCCCGATATCGGCAACCGCCTTCCGTATGACATCTACAATTGACTGGGCGGCATCCAGACCTTGCGTCTGCCCATCCGACGGCAGCTTGGTTGAACCATCGGAAGGGCTAACGCACTTGACGTCAGGGGAGGCCTCCATTCTTAACGGATGTTCCATCGCACAGTCTTCTTTCACGAACGTTCCCTCGTTCCAATAGGCATAAAGCTGCTCAAGGATCGGCAACCATTTCTCCACCCACTGGGCATTCACATCCATATCGACCAAAGCGCCCTTTGACAGCCTGAGAAATGAATTCTTCAACATCCGAGGCGGCTTTGCCGATTCGCCGAACCGTTTCCAGTTGAGGCAGCGGACCTTTGAGACGGACGCATCGCGATTCTTCCAGCGGAATCCAAGATCCGTGACAATCAGACCATAGTTCGCATTGTACCATGTGGATGTATCCAAGAGCCATAAGACACGCTCCCCCGGTAGCATATCGAACACGACCTGAACTTTCGTCAGTTTCTTCCCCATCAGTTCAGTGCCGACAGTTCCGTCCTGGCCGTCATAGTGACTGACGAGTTCTTCCACCCGTTCAAGAAACACACGCTTGTCGGCACGGGCGCGCGTCATTTCTGCAATGGACGGCCAGACTTTCCCAAATGCCGTTCGCCGCGCCTTGTCCGCTTCCTGTGCCTTGCGCTCCTCCGCTCGTTTTCTTTGTTTTTCTTCTTCCTCTTTTCGTCTTTGTTCTGCCGCTTCTTCTTCTATCGCCTCGACGGGGACGCAAAAATACGCGGATAGTTCCTTGACCTCCGAACGTGCGCTCTCCACATTTCGGTAAACCCAGTCATAGGCATCTGCAGAAAACGGATCAAGGCGAATCATTCTTGCGATAGAATCCCGTAACCGACCTGAAGAGACACGCCCACTTTTCAGGTTCCCAAGGATGCCGCAAGCCGTCTTCTCGTCAAGGCGTGACCATGTTCCGCAGATGCCTTTTCCGAGATGGTCATTGAGGCACTGAACGAATCCGTCCAGGTTGTCCTGAACCGCCGCACGAATGGCCTCTGCAAGTTCAAGGCGAAAGACCGGGAATATCCGCACAATCTTCGAGAGCATCTGCGAACAGCTTCGATCTCGTCCGAATTTGTTGGCGGCATCGCTGAGCAGACCGCCGCCCATGTTCATGACCTCGGCTTTCAGAGCGCCCCGCAAAGCCCCTGTGATGCCGCCACCCAACGTGCCGCCGACCCACATGTTGCGAGCCCGACGCGAGCGGCCTTGTCGCTTGGATTCGCGAGCGTTTTCTTCGTCCTCAAGTTCCCGAATGCGTGTAATCGTCGTACCCGACTCCAAGAATGCGTCAATGGCGGACGTATCGAGGTAGTCCGACTCATACGCTGCCGCATCAACCGTGAAGCAGTCCTCCTCGGTCAACGACCCAACGCCGAGATCAACAATGTTCTGAAGAGAGTGCCGCGCAAAACGCCGCCCCCAGTTCGTAAATCCATCCGAAATCGACCCGTCGTCCGTCATCCCGTAGGCCGTCGTCATGTCGTCATCCGAGAACCGTTTGACGGCAGACTCGTATGTCAGATCCGCAAGTTCCCGAAATGACCGCTTGAGCGCGAAATAGCGCGCAAGTGAATCGGGGATTTCGACCTCTACGCCAAAGATGTTCATTCGTGAATTTTCTACAGGAAAAAGATCAGGGCTTGAAGTAACGGATATAGAATTGCTCCCCAGACAACATCCCAAAGCGATGCTACTAAATTCGTTCGGAATACGTATTCAATCCAAGACACGCGGTAGTCTACATCATCAATTTTAACAATTCCAACGGTCAGATTGGCTAATGTCTCCAATGGATGAAAACACAGGTTGACCAGTGGCGCAGCAACAAGTCCAACAACCGCACAAACAGACCCAACACCCAATTTTACTATCGCTTTGCAATATCGCCAAACACCATCCATTGCGCGCAAACCTCGCAATGCCTTATGAGGAACTTGCATGATATAAGAAAGATTATAAATAAAACCCGACACGCCATCAAGTAACACATAATTCTTAAAGCTATAGCAAAACACCCTCCTAGACATACACAGTGCAGCTGTTCTCTTAGCAAACGCATAGCAGTTATTGTGCAACGCCTTCACGGGGATATCTGTATAAAACTTCCGATAACAGTCATAGTATAACTCGTCTTCTACGTTGAAATCCACTTCAATGTCTGCACCAGGAATCTGCTCAATTCTCACCTTATTCCCTCCAGTTGCAAATGAGAGCAAGTCCTTATTTTGATTCATGGCCTCATCCGCAGCATCACCTAACTTTCGATCTCCGCATCCTGACAATAGGGTCATGCCTATCATAGCAAAAACAGTCGGCAGCTTGCAGAGTAGAGTTCCGCGTTTCAACGTTGTCAGTGTAATCGCCATAAGAAACTTCAATGTAGCCTTCATTTTACCTCCTTTAAGATTATAGATTGTTTTTTTGTTTTAAATCACATCGATATGATCAATTTTCTTGTCGTTCAACCAAACTCGCAATTTCTGATGTCCCCGCTTCAATTCAAGAAGCGCATCAATTCCGATGCCGTCAAGACAGTGAGACACATCAAAACGACTGTCTTGCGAAACGGCCAAAGCCGCGCAACTTTTTACCGAATCGTAATTCTCTGTCACATCAAACTGAGGTGCCTTGTCTTCTAAGAAGAAAATTGCATCCTTTGCCTCTTCTGCCTCACATTTGCACGTTGCCGTCGGTTCAAGGCTGATGGCGTACTTCCACTTATCTTGGGCACACTGTTCTATTGCGATTTCTTTCAGATAACACTCTGCTTTCCACAATTTGGTATCTACGTTGTTATCACTCATTTGTATTTCCTTTCTGTATTTTTCCGTAACGTCATTTGCTCAAAACACGGCAGTTGAATGGATAAGCGGGCAGGGCCGTCACGGCCGAGATTGCAAGAGATGATTTCATCGTTTCCGCTCCTGACTATGTTGATTAGAGAATTGTGATTGAGGTAATCTGTCCGGACACATTTTTAACAGCCACCCGAACCTGTGCCCGATCTTTCTTCAGCGCGTACAGCAGATTTACCAAAACATCCTTGCCATCAGGCTCCTTTTTGCCATGCTCATCATTACCTGGTTCATGGCCGCCAGAATTCCCTTTGCGAATCTTAAACTCGACACTTTGAGCTACGAGCTTCGCATCCAGGAGTCTCTCCTCGGATTTAGCTGTCTTTCGTTTTTCCTTAATCAGAATCATTTTCTTGCCGTCTGATTCGTCTTTGCCGAAAGCGAACGCCTCCGTCGGGGCAAGCGTGAACGTAATCGTCGCGTCGTCCTTAACCGTGATTTCCTTGATGAAACCTTCCGTATGATACATAATGATTTCCCCTGTTTTCATTCTTTCTTGTATTTCTCCCGTAGCATCTCTGAATGATGAGCGAAGTCGGGATAAAGACGCTCATCGCCAATATCAAGGCATTCCACGAAATCATCCATCTCCTCCTTGGCGCGCGGCGTGACGGTCAGGATGCCGATTCGCGCGATTCCCTCGGTCGGTGAGCGCGAATCGTCGTATTCCGACTCGGCAAAGGTCGCCTGCAACGGTTTCTTCTGGTCATGACACCCGAAGAGAAAGAACTCGCCCGCCTGGAAATTGACGCGGATGTTGTTCACCATCGGGCGGACACACCAGACCTTCTGGATGTCCCGTTCCAGCGCGTCCGTCGTCTGGCTCCCCTTTTCCCAGAAGAACCCCGCCCGCTCGTTTTGGCATTCGGCCGTCAAGTATTGAAGATCTTCGATCGTCACGTGATCGCTCTTGATCCGCGCCAGGTTGCTGAGGGCCGTCACCGTATCGCTCGTCCCGTACTTGATCCGATCCGCATTGACGCGAAAGACGTGGATGAACCCGTTTTGGCGTTTGCGCGTTTCGCCATTCCGCCCTCTCTGCGAACGCACCATCCCAATCGCCGTCATCAGCTTGGGCGTGACGTCCAGAAGCCGCGTGGGGTAGCCGTAGTGCTGCATGCGCGTCAGGATCTCAAACGTCGTTCGGTCTCGCACGAACTCCTCTGGGAACACCCGCAGCGCCTCGTTGAAGATCTCCGGCTCGAATTTCAGAAAGGAATCGACACGATAGATTCCCGGCGTCAAGGGATCGCGCGGCACATCGTCCCCACCTTCGTGGTTTGCGTTCTCGCCGCGGAAATAGTAGGCCACGCGCCCGCCGTGCGAGCGTGAACGATCCCATCGCACGAGGTCAAAGACCTCGCGCACGATGTCTGCCACCGAATGGCATTCTGCATATTTCATTTGAACATCCCTACACCGCGTTTCCGCCGAGGCGATTGGTATGCCCGAAGGGAGGACACAGTGCGGGGACGAAAGGACACGAGGGCGCAATGCGCCCCCGGTTCACGTCTCCACGACTTGCGCCGACTCTTCAGGATGCCAATCACATATTATGACACGCACGCGCCGACGCAGAATGACAGCGGAATCTCGATTATTTTTTCAGCCGCGCCTCCGACGGCAGCTGCCGTACACACACGATGCTACATGTCTCGCAGCGAGAGGCCGCGATAGCCGATCTGCCGTGTACGCTTCTGGGGATTTGCCGCAAAAAACACCTCAGCTTTCCGACGCAGGACGGCTTCATCGAATCGCCGCACATCGCGCTTGACTTCGCAGAAATCGAGACGGTTTTCAAGCTCGTCTTCGCAGACAAGGTCAATCTCGTTCTCACCCCTGCGATCCCACCACGAATCCATCTTCGTGTACGTCGATTCGTCCACGAACTTCCAGTAGAAGTACCGCTCAAGCGCGAAGCCGGAAAAGGCGTCGAAATCCCGTGCAACCAGCTGCTGGAGCGGCTCAAAGCGTCCCAGCTCAACAAGGTACTGGTGCTTGAAGACGAAACGAAACCAGAAGCGGAAGAAGCAGTCGTCAATCTCATAATGCGAATTCTTGGTGCCGACCTTCGCAAAAGCCGGCACCTTCCGCCGGACAAGCGCATACTCGTTCTCCAGCTTGCTCAGATGCGCACCGATCTCCGTGCCGACCATGTTCTTGATTTGCGAGTATTCCATATTCCCGGATGCGACGGCCGACAGGATCGAGAAATACGTCTCGTAGTCGCGGCCGAACTCCTGAACCAGCAGCGACATTCCCTCGTCCAGAAACGAAGACCCTTCGGAGAAAATCGCCCGAATCATCGCCTCCCGCGTAAACGCGCCCTCGTCCATCAGCCGTTGCACATAGCGGGCAACACCGCCCGTGAACGTCCACAGTGCCAGAAGATCATCGTTGACAGAGCCGGGTGCGTGATCGGACAGAATCCGCTTCAAAACGGATGCCCTGAACGGCAAGACCCTAAGGCTGCCCGTGTTCCTCCCGTACAGCGGCTCCTGTTCATCCCGGAAGATCCTGTTCATCAGGCGGTTGATGCTGCCGCAGACGATCAAGTTCAATTTGGCCGTCTTTTCATGCCGATCCAACAGATTGGCAAGCGCACTGAAAACGGATGGATTGACGCGGTAGAAATCCTGGAACTCGTCGATGACCAGCGTAATGGGCCGCTTCTCCGCTTCTGAAAAGATCACCTCCGCCAAGTCCTCGAATCGCGTTGCGACACCCACAATCGGAACGTCAAGAACCGCCTTCATCAAAGACTGAAAGCCCTCGCACAAGTCCTTCTCGCTCTTCCGGCCGACATAGAAATAGAGATAGGGGGTGTCGCCCATGGCCTGCTGAACCAATTGCGTCTTGCCGACACGGCGACGTCCAGTAATCACCGTAAACCGCGCATGAACGTGCGATTTTTCACGAACATCCCGCAAATACGCGACTTCTTTCTCCCGGTTGTAGAACTTCACAACTAAACCTCCGTAAATTATACGTCCGTTAAATTCATGGAGGCATTATAGCAGAACTCATCCTTGCCCGTCAAACGCCTCCAGCGTCTCGCACTCCTTCAGCCGATAGACGAGGCCCGTCTTCGTCCCGCCACCGAATGACATTCTGCATATTTCATCTGAACATCCCCGCACCGCGTTTCCGCCGAGGCGACTGGCATGCCCGAAGGGAGAACACAGTGCGGGGACGAAAGGACACGAGGGCACATGCGCCCCCGGCTCACGTCTCCACGACTTGTGCCGACTCCAATCAGATGATTACCAGTCTTCCGGCGGATCAGCGACAAACGTTTTCAACTGCGCGAAAGTGTATCAGAATATCGACCGGGAGGCAACTCCCACGCCGGTCAACCTTCCAATCCGCCTTCGTTTCTCCCTTCGGGATACCAATCACATAGTATGACACGCACGCGCCACCCTCAAATGACAGTCCGTTTTGAAAATTGTTCTGATCCCGTTGCAGACCAAGGCGGATCCGCGCAAATCCGTATCGGGCGAAACCCGGATCTGTGTTATCCGTGGTGCCCCCTCCTCCACCGTTTCTACCACTGAACACACTGAAGCCACTTCGCGGCACACAGAAGACACTGCCCCTCTATTCCCCTTGTCCCGATTTCTTCAGGGGAATCAGGGCTCGTCAAAAACCGGGACAAGGACGCCTCGATGCTTTTCAATGTGCGTGGGCCGTATCGTCCGCCGCCCGCGCTTCGCACGGGAATGCAGATCTTGACGGGCAAGTCATGGAGTTTGACAGGCAAGTCATGGGCAAGAACCGGGAATGTGTCCGCTTCTGCTTCATCGTCTTCTGCTTCATCACCGTGCCTGAGGTTGCCGAGATAGGCCTGAGGAGAATCCAAAGAGGGCCGCAATTGCTGGACGCATCACGCCATGCGCCGCGACGCCTTTCAAGATTATTACGCAGTGGAATCTCATCTCGCGGCGGCACGGCACCTCGCGACGGGGTGCGGGAACACGTGCGCGGCGCTCTTCCGGGCCGTCGACGCCGCGCGCCGAGGGCGGCGCGGGTACTTCGCGCACCGAGCCCGTTCGGACGCCGCGCACCGGGCCCGTTCGGACGCCACGCGCCAACCTTGAAAGACAATCTCCACGTCTCCGCGCGCTCCGTGTTGACCGGCCGGAACTCCCTCCGCATCAACCTCGTTCAACACAATGGAACGGCGGCGTGCATCGCCGACCCTTACTGCGCAAGGGCCTTAAGACGGTCATGGAACTTGGCAAGGTAGAGACTTTTTCGTCAAATAAGCGGGCATGCCGTTCTTGAGTTCGACACGCGCGTCCCTTCCGTTTCGCACACCCCTCGGCATATGCGTTCGGGGGCCGTTCTCACCGTGCGGACGCGCGACCGACCGTCCTGAGCGGACCGTCCTCCTCCGTGCGCGGGTAGACGTTGAGGGACGAGAGCTTCGGCGCGAAGACGAAACGGAACGGGCAGGGTTGGGATGCCATGCCCCGAGACGAAAGCTTGGGGGCGCCGCCCGCATAGAACACATGATAGGCAAAGGCCTTGTCGCGGTGAATGCGGACGGGGTTGACCTCCGTCTCCGCATGGCGGAACACGTCCTCGCGCGCGAAACAGAGATCCATTCTGCCGTCAAGTCCCTCCGCCGGGAACGTGTCGGCGTAGATCGTCTTCGGGCCAAGGTAGTAGAGCCCCCAGGGATTGCGCACCGCCTTCATCGCCGCAAGCGGCGCAAACGGGCAGTAGGCCCCGTCCGGCAGCTTCCCCCACCAGTACCCGCCCCATTCCTTCGTCCAGTCGGTGTACGCGCCCCAGTCCTTCTCGTCCGTGCCCCCGCGCATCGCGTACCGCCATTCGGCTTCCGTCGGCAGGCGAAACTCGTAGTCGTCGAACCCCCGCAGCCTGAACGGCAACCGCGCCTTCTCGTTCAGCCGCGCGGCCAGCGTCTGGATGTCGTCCCATGAAAGCTCCATGACGGGCAGATCGGGCATGATGTGTTCCGTTCCCGGCGTAAACCGGGCCTGCCCTTTTTTCGCCACAGCCGGATCAAGCGCCCGCGCCAACGCATACGGAAGCGGCCCCCGCATGATGAAGAACGGATAGGTCCTGTCTCTTATACACATCTCCGAGCCCACGAGACAGGCA
>ERZ1026860.1093-NODE-1093-length-14744-cov-5.822861_pt1 | contig 14744 bp, 12 predicted proteins | sample MGYA00380160_ERZ1026860 | MGnify/ENA primary metagenome ERZ1026860 (study PRJEB33269, sample SAMEA4719796) | human gut metagenome | biome: human-associated habitat; feature: organic feature; material: feces | place: Cameroon | collected 2013-10 ... | reverse complement strand
CCGCTGGATCTCGCGCACGCGCTCCACGCTCATATCCATGGCCTTTGCCAGTTCTTCCGGGGTGGGCTCGTGGCCGTTCTGGTACACCAGCTGGTTGGTGGCCTGCCGCATCCGGTTGATGGTCTCCACCATGTGCACCGGGATGCGGATGGTGCGGGCCTGATCCGCGATGGCGCGGGTGATGGCCTGCCGGATCCACCAGGTAGCGTAGGTGGAGAAGCGGAAGCCGCGGTCGCAGTCAAACTTTTCCGCCGCCTTGATCAGGCCGATGTTGCCCTCCTGGATGAGGTCCAGGAACGCCAGATTGTGGCCCACGTGCTTTTTGGCGATGGACACCACCAGACGCAGGTTTGCTTCGCTCAGGCTGCGGCGGGCGTTCAGGCCGTCGCGGCGGGTCTTGAGCAGCTCGGCGCGCTTTTCCTCGGTCAGGGGGCCGTTCTCCACGGCCTCCATGGCCTCCTCCTCAGCCGCCTTTTCCTCGGCGTCCTCGCTGGATTTCTCGCTGCCCTCTTCGTCGATGTCCTCGGTGTAGCTGCGGCTGTTCTCGTCTTCCTCAAACGAGAAGCGGGCGCTGTTCTTTTTGATGTACTCGGGCGCACCGTACTTCTGGCGGTCGGCCTGCAGGATGTGGGCGGCCTCGGCGCCGGCATGGATGCGGCGGCTCAGCTCCACCTCCTGCTCAGCGCTCAGCAGCGGGATCTGGCCGATCTGCTTGAGGTAGTTTTTCACGGGGTCGTCCAGCAGCTCATCCATGGCGGCCTTCAGGTCGGCGGGGTTCTCCTCGGCGGCGTCTTCCTCGCCGTCGTCGCCCAGGCCCATCTCGTCGCTGTTGTTCTCGGCGCTTTCCACCTCGGCCATGATGCTGTCCACATCCAGAGTGGCGTCTGCCTCATCGGCATTGTCCAGGACTTTGATGCCCCGCTCTTCCAGGAGGGTATAGAGCGTTTCCACATCCATTCTGCACTGTGCGGCCAGATCTTTGGCCTCCTGTGCCGACAGGGTGCCCTCGCCTTTTGTCAACAGTTCCTTCAAAGTCATGCCCATTTCGCTCTCTCCTTTTCACTCTGGGGAAACCCCTTGCGGGGTGCTATTGTCTTCGTGTTTCGGCCCTGCTGCATCAGATCACCAGGCCGCCGTTCACCCCGAACACCTGCCCGGTGATGTAACCGGCGTTTTCTCCGGCCAGATAGACCAGCAGTGCCGCCACCTCCGCCGCGCTGCCCAGCCGCCCCACCGGGGTCTCCTCGGCCAGCGCCGCTTTATCCTCGGCGGTAAAAGCCGCCATCATGTCGGTATCGATGACCCCCGGGGCCACGCAGTTCACCGTGACGCCGCTGGGGCCTTCCTCTTTGGCCAGCGCTTTGGTCAGGCCGATGAGGCCCGCCTTGGCGGCCGAATAATGTACTTCGCAGCTGCCGCCGGTCTGGCCCCACATGCTGCTCACCGTCAGGATGCGGCCCGCCTTGCGGTGGATCATCCCGGGCAGGGCCAGCTGGCACAGGTGGAACGCGCCGGAAAGGTTCACATCCAGCATCCGCTGCCACTCCTCGGGGGTGATGTCGGTGAACAGCTTCTGCTGGGCGATGCCCGCATTGCACACCAGCACATCCACATGGCCCAGCGCCTGCTCCACGGTGTGGAAGGCCAGCTCACAGCTGGCCCGGCTGGCCACGTCGCACTGGACGACGGTGCAGCCCGGCAGCGCCTTTTCCAGCCTTGCGGCCGCCTCGGCGTTCTGGTGGTAGAGCACCGCCACCCGGTAGTCCGCCGCGTAAAACGCCTGCGCAGCCGCCGCGCCGATGCCCCGGTCGCCCCCGGAAATGAGGACGCACCGGCCGTTCCACGCCGGGGCCGCCGTTTCAGGCGCTTCCGGCTTTGGCGGTTCTTCGGGCGTTTCGGGTTCTGCAATGGCTTCCGGCTCTGGTTCCCTCTCCACAGCCGGTGCCGGGGTCTGCTTCAGCGCACCCAGCACGATGGTCGGCTCCTCTGCAGGCAGCTCTGCGTCCGCTGCTTTCTCGGGGGCCTCCGGCGCGGGCTGCAGGGGCTTGCCCGGCAGCTTCACCGTGTCGGCGTCGTCTTCCGCCAGATCGAACTTCAATTCAAATTCGTCGTCGTACAAGAGTCAAACCCTCCTGTCGCTTGTTCTCTGCGGGGCCTTTTCCGGCCCGGCAGGAGGTATGCTGCCGCCCATGCGCCTCCCGGCTCAGCGCTCTGCGTCATCATCCCGGTCAAGGCCGGTCCTGCGGCGTGCCCAGGAGCGTGTGCGCGTGGTTTCGACAAGTTACCATTGAATAATATATCACAAATTGGCGAAAAAAGAAAGTGGAAACCCGTGCTTTTTTCACGCAGTTTCCACTTTTTCATCGTTTTGGGCCCGTTTCAGTCTTTTACGGGCGGTTTCCACCGGGGTTTGGCCGCCAGCTTCTCCCGCAATTGGCGGAAAAACGCCTGCAAAAGCGTCTGGGCCTCCTCGGCCCGCAGGCCGCTCTCCACCACCGGGTGGTGGTTGAAGGGCAGGGCAAACAGGTCCGTCACCGAGCCGCAGCAGCCCGCCTTGGTGTCTGCCGCGCCGTACACCACCCGCCGGATGCGGCTGTTGAGGATGGCCCCGCTGCACATAGGGCAGGGCTCCAGCGTCACGAACAGCTCGCACTGCCACAGCCGCCAGCCCCCCAGCTTTTTGCAGGCCGCGTCGATGGCCAGCAGCTCCGCGTGGTGGAGGGCGTTTTTCTCGGTCTCCCGGGTGTTGTGGGCGGCGGCTACGATCTCGCCGTCCTTCGCCACCACGGCCCCCACGGGCACCTCGCCCAGCGCGGCGGCTTTCTCGGCTTCCGCCAGCGCCGCGCCCATCAGCTCATAATCGGTCATACGCCCCTCCCGGCCAGACACCCGGCCAACACGATCCAGTTATTGATACTATGCAGCACCGCCCCGGGCCAGACCCGGCCCGTCTTTTCGGCGCAGCCGCCCAGCACAAGGCCCATGGCAAAGCCGTAGAGCTTTTGCGGCACCGTGCCGTGGGCAAGGCCGAACACCACCGCCTGCCCTGCCAGCGCCCAGCGCGGCCCGGCCAGCCTCTCCAAAAGCCGCTGCACGAGGCCCCGGTAGAAAGCTTCCTCCAAAACGGGCCGCACGACGCCCGCCAGCAGCGCCGTCCTCGCCAGCGCGGCGGAGTCCTCCGGCAGCACCGCCTTGCCGCCCGGCAGCAGCAGGGCGGCAAAGGCCGCCACCGCGGCAAACTGCGCCGCCGCCCGGCCAAAGGCACACCAGAACGCCGGGCCGCGGGGCTTTTTTCTCGGTTTCTCCATGCGGCTCTCCTCCCATCGGCGGTCATTGTACCACACTCGCCGCTCCCGGCGCAAGCAGTTCTGCGTTTTGCCGAAGAAATTTTGCTCCGGCAATTGACTTTTCCCGCTCCACTCTGGTATACTTTTACCGACTTTTTGATTCTTTTTGTTGTTTTACTGTTATGAGGTAACGATAATATGATCCGTATTCTCACCGATTCCGCGTCCGACATCCTGCCCGCCGAAGCCGAGCAGCTGGGCGTGACCGTCATCCCCCTCAACGTCACGCTGGAGGACGGCACCGTCCTCCGGGACGGCGTGGACCTGACCCCCACCGAATACTACGCCCGCATGGCTGCCTGCAAAAAGCTGCCCACCACCAGCCAGCCCAGCCCCGAGCTGTTTGAGCGCTTCTTCACCGAGGCGGCCGCCGCCGGGGACGAGGTGATCGGCATCTTCCTCAGCCACGCCCTCTCCGGCACCTGCCAGTGCGCCAAGCTGGCCGCCGACCTTGCCAACGTGGACAACGTGCTGTTCGTGGACAGCGCCAACGTCTGCCTGGGCGAGGCTCTGCTGGTGCAGCTGGCCGTCCAGCTGCGGGACGCCGGCAAGACCGCCGTGCAGATCGCCGCCACGCTGGAGCACGCCAAGGAGCACCTGCACCTCGTGGCCGTCATCGACGACCTGAAGTACCTGCGCAAGGGCGGCCGCCTGCCCGCCGCCGTGGCCGTAGCGGGCGGGATGCTGGGCATCAAGCCCCTCATCACCATCAAGGAGGGCAAGGTGGCCATGGCAGGCAAGGCCCGGGGCCTGCCCGGGGCCTACGTCGCCCTCTTCAAAAAAATGGAAGAGCTGGGCGGGCTGAACCCGAACTTCCCCGCGCTGGTGGGCTACACCGTCTCCCCCCGGGAGGTGGCTCCCATCCAGACCTATCTCGCGGAGACCCTCCACCAGCCCGAGGCGCTGGTGCGGCAGATCGGCTGCGTCATCGGCACCCACGCGGGCCCCGGAGCCTTCGGCTTCGCCTTCTTTGATCAGGCCCTCGTCATCGAATAAGTTTCAGCATACAGCAAAAGCGGAGAGCCCCCGGCTCCCCGCTTTTTGTTTTGCCCTGTTCTTTACAATACGGCGTCCGAGATCAGCTTGCCCAGCAGCAGCACCAGCACCACCAGCATCATGGGCCGGATGAACTTGGCGCCCTTCTTCAGCGCAAAGTGGGAGCCCAGCAGGTTTCCCACGATGTTGCTGACGGCGCAGGGGATGCCGATGGGGAACACCACCAGCCCGCTCATCAGGTAGGTGAACAGGCTGGCATAGTTGCTGGCCAGGTTGAGCACCTTGCCGTTGCCGTTGGCCGTTTTCAGGTCAAAGCCCATCAGGGTGGTAAAGGCGATGATGGCAAAGGTACCCGTGCCGGGGCCCATGATGCCATCGTAAAGGCCGATGCCCAGGCCGATGGCAAGGGCCAGCAGGGCCTTTTTGCCGTTCAGGGTGCCGTCGTCCCGGTTCTCATCCGGCAGGTTGCGCTGCCACAGGATGATGGCCGCCGCAATGGGCAGGATGATGAACATCATGGTCCGCAGGGCCTCGTCACTGAGCAGCAGCACGATGTGGGCCCCCAGCGCGCTGCCCGCAAAGCTGCCGACCGCCGCCAGCACGCCCACCTTGACGTTCATGGCTCCGCTCTTGAAAAAGCTGGCCGTGGCAAAGGTGGTGCCGCAGGCGGCGCTGAACTTATTGGTGGCGTAGGTGTAGTGGGGCGGCAGCCCCGCAAAGAGATAGGCCGGCAGGCTGATGAGGCCGCCGCCCCCCGCTGCCGAATCCACAAAGCCTGCAAACCCGGTCATCAAGATCAGGAATGCCATCATCAGGGGGGTGATCGTAATACCAGTTGTCATAATTCCTCTTTTTTCAACATATATTTCAATAAATTCGCCCTCTCAGGCGCTTTGCGTCCGCTCTCCCAAAGGGCGAGCCAAGATGCTTTTAGTCCAGATACAGCTTGCCCTCACAGGCCAGGATCTGGTCCAAAATCATCCGGGACACTCTTGCTCCGTACACCATGGCCGGGTGGCCGTCGTACTCGATGATGTCGTGGAAGTCCTTGTTCATCAGCACGATGACGTACTCGCCATAGGGGGTATGGATGATGCCGCCGTCGTTGCGGCAGGCGTTCATGCTGCCGCTTTTGCTGGCCACCCAGATGAGCTCCGGCTCCCCGGTCTCCTCGCAGTCCAGATAGAACGGGGGGAAATCGTGGGTCAGCATGGTGTTGTAGTGCTGCTGGCGGAAAATGCCCAGCATGGCCGCGCTGGCCTCCGGGCTGACAAGGGTGCCCTTGGCCACCTGCGCAAAGAGGGCGGCGTAATCCCGGGGGGTGGTAGTGCCCAGCTTCTCGTAGCGGTCAAAGTGGAGGGGGTTGTGGAGCACCGTGTGGGCAAAGCCCAGCTCCCGGATGCAGGCGTTGATGGTGTCCAGCCCCAGATAATCGATGATCATGTTGGTGGCGATGTTATCGGAGCAAATGATCATCATGGTGGCGGTGTCCTTCACCTTGAGCTTTGCCCCCACGCCGAGGGCCCGCAGCATCCCGGAGCCATCCACAAACTGGCTCTGCTCGTAGGGGATCTCTTCTTCCAGATCGGCCTTGCCCCGGCCGGCCTGCAGATACAGCACCGCCAGGATGAAGGCCTTGATGCAGGAGGCCGTCTCGTATTCCTCGTCGGCCCCCATCTCCACGGTGTGGCCCTGCAAGTCGTCCACCACTACGCTCATCTTTCCCGGATAGGAGTACAGCTCGGCGGCGATGCGCTTTTCCAGCGTCATATTTTTATCCATATCGGAATATTCTCCTTTGTTTTTACAAATTTTCCTCAAAGAACCGCTGGGCGTTGCGGAAGAAGATGGCCTCCACCTCGTCCTCGGTGAAGCCTTCCTTCCGCAGGGCCTCGGCCAGCAGGGGGAGCTTGGAGCAATCGTCCATTTCCAGCTTGCCGCCGATGCCGTCAAAATCGCTGCCCAGACCGAGGATGCCGATGCCGCCCACCTGCTTGAAATGGGCCGCGTGCTTGGCCATCAGGGCCACGGTGCTGCGGCACAGGTCGGGGCTGGGCTGGTCATCCAAAAAGCCGGAGCAGTAGTTCAGGCCCACCAGACCGCCCCGCTCTCCCATCACCCGGATCATCTCATCGGTGAGGTTGCGGCAGTGGGGGGCCAGTGCCCGGCAGTTGGAGTGGCTGGCGGCAAAGGGCCGGGTGCTGTGTTGCGCAATGTCCCAGAAACCCTGATCGGACAGATGGCTCACGTCCACGATGAGGTGCAGCCGCTCCATCTCGGCCAAAAAGGCAAAGCCCTTTTCCTTCAGCCCCGTCTCGGTGTTGGGGCGGCAGGGCCAGATGGAGTCGATGCCGTCGCCGGGCACCACGTTGGGGCTGGCCAGCTCGTTCTCGTGGTTCCAGGTCAGGGTCATCATCCGCACGCCCAGCTCGTACATCCGGCGCAGCACGCCCAGGCTCCCCTTGCAGCAGCCGCCTTCCTCGATGGTCAGCATCCCGCTGATCTTGCCCGCCGCCGCGTTTTTGCGGATGTCCTCGGGCTTATACACCGGGGCGATGCGGTCGCTGTATTGTTCCATGATGCGCTTGAAGACGTCCACCTCTTCCAGCGCCGCCACCAGCGGGTCCTGCCCGGGGCGGGTCAGGTTGACAAAGGCGGCGAAGCACTGGAGCATATAATCGCCTTTTTGTAATTTTTCCAGATCAATTTGCAGATCGTTGTGTGCAAAGCTCTTGGGCTGGCCCGCCTCCTCGGCATAGCGCAGCTCACTGAGGGTATCGCAATGTAGATCGAAGACTTTCACGTTCGTTTTCTCCTTAAAAAATACTTCCCACCGCATACAGGCTCTTGACCAGATCTTCCCGGTACAGCGGGTCTGCCGAGTCCAGACTGTTGATCACCACGCCGCCGCTGGCCGCTGCGCCCGTGGAGTGGATGTACCGCCCTTCCCCCAGATACAGGGCCACATGGCCCGGGAAGAAGAGGGCGTCGCCGGGCTTTTTCTCTTCAAAAGCCACTTCGTGCATGGGCCAGCCCTCCACGATGCTGGCGTCCCGGTAGATGAGCACGCCGCACTGCATATAGGCGGTGCTGACAAGGCCCGAGCAATCGATGCCCCGGCCCGATTTGCCGCCCCAGCGGTACTCGGTGCCCCGGTACTTTTCCGCCTGTGCGCAGACCGCGGCGCGGAAGGCTTCCTCGCTGCCGCCGTACCAGTCCTCCAGCACCTGCGGCACCAGCCGGGCGGCGGTGGTGCCCAGCGTCTCGGCCAGCGCATCGTTGAAGGCCAGCCCCTCCCGCTGGGAGAACACCGCCGTCATCGGGTAGCGCACTTCCTCCAGCGCCACATCCCGGACATAGCCCGTCCGGCCGTCCACCAGCATCACCTTCGCCCAGCCCGGGTGGGTCTGGGTTTCCTCGGCGGTCTCCGGCAGGCGGCGCAGCACACCGCCCTGCTCCAGCTCCAGCATCCGCACCCCCTGCACCCGGGGCACGTTCAGCACGTCGGTGGCACGGCCCACCAGCACCAGCCGCTGGGCCAGATAATCCCACAGCGGGCCTTCGTCCAGAAACTGCAGCTCGCTCTGGTGCACATAGCCGTGGTAGCCGTAAAAGCTCACCACCTCGGCCACATCCGGCGGCAGGGTCACCCCGGCTGCCGTCACGCCGCCGGGGGCCGTCCGCACCTGGCAGGCCTGGCCGTACAGCCCCTCGTCCCCGATGGTGGAGACCAGCTGCCCCTCGTCGTTTTTGCGCATCGTCTCCGGGTGGTCAAAAAGGGTGCCCACGGCCACCTTGAACAGTGCATAATCCATCTTATCCCTCTCCCTCCAATAATTCCAGCAGCTCGTCCGGCTTCATGGCAAGGATGGCTCCATCCGCCGTGCCGGTCACGGTCTCGGCCAGCGATTGCTTGGCCTGCTGCAGTTCTACGATCTTTTCCTCAATGGTGTCCTGTGCGATCAGCTTGTACACCTGCACGGGGTTCTGCTGGCCGATGCGGTAGGCCCGGTCGGTGGCCTGATTCTGGGCCGCTACGTTCCACCAGGGGTCGTAGTGGATCACGATGTCCGCCGCCGTCAGGTTGAGGCCCGTGCCGCCCGCCCGCAGCGAGATGAGGAACACGCTGGCCTCCCCGTTGTTGAAGCGGCGCACCCGCTCCGCCCGCATGGGTTTGGGGGTGGAGCCCTGCAGGGTGAAGTGGCTGATGCCCTCCTCGTCCAGCCGCCGGGCCAGCAGCTCCAGCATGGAGGTGAACTGGCTGAACAGCAGGATGCGGTGCCCGCCCTCTACGGCGGAGGTCACCAGCTCGATGCAGGCGTCCAGCTTGGCGCTGCCGCCCGTCCAGTTGTCGGCCACAAGGCGGGGGTCGCAGCAGATCTCCCGCAGGCGCATCAGCACGGCAAACACCGCCATCTTATCCTCGGGCTTCGCGGCCCGCAGCTTGTCCCGGGCGTCCACCACCGCCGCCAGGTAGAGCTTTCGCTGCTCCTCCTCCAGCTCGATGCGGTGGATGTTCTCGGTCTTGGGCGGCAGCTCCTTCAGCACATCCGCCTTCATCCGGCGCAGCAGGAAGGGCCCCGTCAGCTGGTTCAGCCGCCGGGTCGCCGCCTCGTCCTCCTCCTGCACGATGGGCTTTTCAAACCGGGCACAGAAGCTCTTGTAGGGCGGCAGATAGCCCGGCATCAAAAAGGAGAAGATGCTCCACAGCTCGCCCAGCCGGTTTTCCACCGGGGTGCCCGTCAGCGCAAAGCGCACCCGGCTCTGGATGCGGCACACCGCCTTGTACTTCTGGGTGGTGTGGTTCTTGATGGCCTGGGCTTCGTCCAGGATGCAGGCATAAAACGCCTGCCCGGCGTAGCGTTCTTCGTCCCGCCGCAGCAGGTCGTAGCTCGTCACGACTAGATTTGCCGCCTCCCACTGCCCGGCCAGCGCCGCCCGGTGGGCGGCGTCGCCGTCCACCACAAGGCAGTCCAGCTCCGGCGTGAACTTCCGGCATTCCTCGGCCCAGTTCAGCACCAGCGAGGCCGGGCAGACGATGAGGCTGGGCAGGCGCTGCGCGCCGTTTTCCTTCATGGCCAGCAGGTAGCTCAGCACCTGCACCGTTTTGCCCAGGCCCATATCGTCGGCCAGGATGCCGCCCATCCCGTAGCCGTCCAGCGTCCGCAGCCAGCGGTAGCCGTCCCGCTGGTACTTGCGCAAGACCTTCTGCAAGGACGCAGGCGGGGTGTACTCGCTGTCCTTCACGGCGTGGAAGCTTCGGCTGATCCGCCGGAAGGCGTCGTCCCGGTTGAACCGCACCCCGCTCTGGCCCGAGAGGGCCCAATCGAGGCTGGGGGCCCGGTAAAGGGGCAGCTCGGCGTGGCCCTTGCCCAGCTTTGCGCCCGAAAGCTCCAGCGTCTCGTTCAGCTCGTCCAGCCCTTCCAGCGAGTCGTCCAGCTTCAGCAGCCGACCGTCCCGCAGGCGGTGGTAGCGTTTTTTCTGGTGGACGGATTTCAGCAGGGCACGCAGCTCCTCCACCGGGAACTCCCCGGTGTCCACGTCCAAATCGAGGACGCTGCCGTGCACCGACGCCGACACCGAGATTTTGGGCGGCGCGGCCTGCAGGTTGCGGAACGCATCGGTCAGATACACCTCGCCCTCGGCCATCAGGGCCGGGATGCCCTCTTCCAGCAGGCGATACACCGCGTCGTCCTCAGCGGTGCCGTACTGGGCAGGGTTTCCCTCGGCCCCGGGCTGCAGGTAAGCGCCCAGCAGCCGCGCGGCCCGCTTTTCGGCCCGGGCGTCCCGCAGCAGGCCCGCCGGAGCAGGCGCAAAGGGGGTCACCCGGTCTTCCCCGTACAAAAACTCTGCGTGGGCCAGCACCGCCCCCATCCGGGGCGCGTCCAGATAAAACTGCACCACCGGCTCCAGCGGGATCTGATTCAAAAGCAGCCGGTCCGGGTCGTCGATGGTCAGCTTCCGGCCCAGCTCCGGCAGCACAAAGCTGCAAAAATCCGCCGCGTCCCGGGTGGTAAAAAACAGCCCGCTGCCGCACAGCTCCTGCAAGGCGGGCACCAGCCGCTCCGCTTCGGCGTGTTTTACCTGCCACAGCGTGTCCGCACTGTAGAAATAGTCGAATTGAAACCCGGAGTAAACGTGCAGCGCAGGCTCCACCTGAATGTGCACGCCGCCCCGCCGCTTTTCGGCCTTCAGGCTCAGGGCGGGCAGACCCTTTTTCAGCTGGTAGCCGCCCACCTGCCCGGTGAGCTCGTACATGGCCACCAGCTCGTCGAATAATTCGCCGGACAGCAGCTCGCTGCCTGCCGGGGCCCCGCTCATCCCGCTGAAGGTGGTGCGCATCCCCCCTGCGTTCAGGCTCTCCTGGGCGCTCTGCTGGCGGCGCAGCAAGCGCAGCAGGGCCTGCGCCTCGGCATTGAAGGCGTCCCAGCGGTGGACAAAGCGGAGCGATTTGCCGTAGCTCACGGTCCGTTCCTTCTGGATCTCCTCCAAAAGGCCGGGAATGCTCTTCACGACATACTGCCGCCCGCCGCCTCCGATGCGGAGCCGCAGCAAAGGCCGCCCCAACGCGCTCAGGTTCAGCTCCGGCTCCAGCTCCACAAAGCCCCGGGGCTGGTCCGTTTCCAGGCCGCTGTCCATCTCTGCCATGGCGCTGTTCTGGTAGACTTCAATGAGCCGCTGGGCCTGATGATCCGACTCCGGCTCCTCGTCCCGCCACTTTTTGCCGAACAGCATCTCCAAACTGGACACATAGCTGTCTTTGCGGGCCGCCGCTTCCCGGGCAAACTCGCTGCCCTTCATCACGCCGGGGATGCTCGGCAGGCCGGGCTTTTTTTCGGTGGCCGCAGTGGGCTTTTCCTGTGCGGGCTCGTCGTCATCCGCTTCCAGCAAAAGCAGCGCCCCGATGTGCTTGCAGGCCGGGCCCTCGCCGTTCTCGTTGAAAGGACAGGTGCAGCTGGCGCTGATAAAGCTGCCGTTGGCCCGCAGCCAGATCTGGCTGTGGTAGCGGTTTCGGCCGCTGCCCCGCACGTCGGCCTGAATGTGGCGGACGCCGTTGGCATTTTCTTCCTCGCTCTTTTCCTCTACCCGGTCCACATAGGCCTTGGCCCGCGCAAAGATGGTGCTGCCCAGCAGATAGCGGATCTCGTCCCGGTCCATTCCTGCCGCCCCCTTTCTTCTGCAAAATGCTCTATTGGTTAAGCATACCGCAGCAGTGGGCGGGATGCAAGGGGTGCCGGGAAAAAAAATTCCGAAAAGCGCAGAAGCGCCTCATCCGGGAAAGGATGAAGCGCTTCTGTACTTTGTGGGAATACTCAGCCCGCATTGCGGTTTACAGGCCAAGTGGGGTTGGCTTACAGCTGCTCAGGCGTTCTGCTTGAGCTCCTGTGCTTTCTGCCATGCTTTCAGCACCTTGATCTTGCTTACGGCGTTGTTGGGATAGAATTTCATTTCTTCCGCTGCCGTGCCCTCATCGTTCAGGTCAGGGATAAGCTCGTTCTCCATGGCCCAGCGGGCGGCGTGCTGCAGGTCCATATCCTGCTCTTCCTGACCCACATCGGGGTAGAGCAGCTCGGATTCGGGCATGGGCTTGCCTGCATCCTCCCACAGCATCAGGGCAAGGGCGCTGCGGTTGCTGGGGAAGTAGGGCAGATCCAGCAGCTTGCCTGCAAATTCAGTGCCCAGACAATAGGCCTGATAGCCCAGCACTGCGGTACCCACAGCGGCAGTACCAATGACCGCAACCGTGCCCAGTACATCGGACCCGTCATCTTCAACGGCGTTCTCCTTAGGCATGGCTTCGATGGTCACACCCTCCTTGGGCATCACAAAGGCAAAGGTCTTGCCCGGGTTGACGATCTCCTCGCCGTTCTCGTCCAGCAGCTTTGCCTCGGACTGGATATCCCAGTGGTCAAAGCTCAGGTTGCTGTCCTTCCAGAGCTGGTTGTTTTCGTCCAAGGTAACGGTAACAAGAGCACCCTCATAAACATTGCCCTTGTTGCTGGCGGCGTTGTTATCGTAGGTAAAGGTACCGTTTTTCACGGTCAGCTCGTGTTCGGTATTCACATCGGGCGTTTTGTTCGATTTACAAACCGCTTCAATCACAATAGTGTTATCGTCTGCAGGCACGGTAAAAGTAAAGCTCTCCTGGGAAGTGTCCTTAGGTTTCTCGTCCTCATTCAAACCGCTAATGTTCCAATGGTCGAACTTCACATCGCTGTCTGTAATGCCAGCGCTGTCAAAGGTTACCGTTACCTTTGCGCCCGCCGGTACTTTTGCCTGACCGTTTTTCAGCTCAATTTTCAACGGCATACCATCGGAAGCAACTGCGGAAATCTTACCGTTCTTTACGGTCAGGTCAGAGCCAGCCCAACCAGTATAGAGCGTGATGCCATTGATATTGGTGAACAACTGCGTGCTGGGGTAGGCAGACGTGCAATCCGGGTCGGTATACCAGCCTTTAAAGGTGTAACCTTGTTTATTGGGTTTGCCAAGTGCATCAATGTCTGCACCGTAGTCAATTGTTTTCTTCTCGCTCTTGTCACCATCTACGAGAGTCACATCAACGGTGGTAATAAAGCCTTCGTTCCCGTCGAAGTGATGTAGTAGACGCACTAATCTAGGTTCGCAATAAACATTTGTATTACACTCAGGCTGAAAAACTCCCTGACTGCCATCGAAAGTCTCCTTTAATTGACTTGGAGCTTCAATTGTAATGTAAGCCACGTGAAAACAATTATAAACGATATCATGCCCCAGTTTCTCCACGCTTTTGGGAATATTCAACGATTTTAGATTCGTACGCTTAAAGGCTTCAGTGCCGATCTCACGTATTCCTTCTGGCAGGGTAACACTTTCCAAGTTGAAACAGTTCTGAAAAGCACTACCACGGATTGTTTTGACACTCGAAGGGATCGTGATTTCTGTCAGTCCACTGCAGCCGTAGAACAAATCATAATCAACTTCTTCCAGCTGTGGCGGAAGTTCAATCTCTGTCAGTCCAGTGCATCCCGAAAATGCAAATTCCTTAATTTTTGTTACGGTGCTTGGAATTTTAACCTCGGTCAGGTCAGGGCTGCTGCAGAATGCTCTTGCGCCGATGTAGGTCAATCCTTTCGGAAGTTTTACTTCACGCAGATGCCAATAAAACGAGTGGAAGTCACTGTAATCATCATAATAACAGTAACGAGAGATATCGTCGCCCAGCGTCGTTACGCCCTCCTCAACGATAAGCCGTGTGATGTTCGGTATCTTCTCATACCACGGAGCGAATGACTGATTCGATGCGGTTTTATAACCGTCATAATTTTTCATGGGGCCATTGCCGCGAATCGTCAAGGTATAGGTTTCGTCTCCATCGCTGTTCTGGCTCAATGTCGCTGTAACGGTGTGCGGCGTTTCTCCGCAGTCATACGTAATTGGATTTTCCTCCGCAAATGCTGACACTGCCCCCGCAGGCAGGAATGTCAGCATCATACTGAATGCCAGTAAGAGGCTGATGAGTCGTTTCTTCATAAAAATCCTCCTTTGTCAGTCATCACTACTCCCAGTTTCTCTATGAAAAGCACCCGACAAAAAGAAAAAAGCGCCGCACCAGCCAAATGGCTGGCACAACGCTTTGCGTCACAGCCTTCCGACTGGTTTGCCTGTCCTTCTATTTTGACGAAAAGGAACTTTTCGCACTTTATCATACCCCCCCCCCCTATAAAAAATCAAGGGGTCTGGGCGAGGTTTGTAGATACTCACAAATTCATGGGATTTTTTAGGATGTTTTGACGAAAGAGCACACGTATAACAAAACAAAAAATCCCCTGAAGAATTTCTTCCTCAGAGGTTGTTGTTTTCTGATTGTGCTTTGTCATATTTTCTGTTATACTGTAACCAATGCTAGAGATAGCAGGCAAAAGGCGCTATTGCAGTGCAGGTGGTCATTCCTCCTTCCCGGTATCAAAGCCGGAGGGGGTTACTTATTTATCTTCTCCGGTTGGTAGAAATCTCAATTGTGAAACCGAACGGAGGAGTCCATTATGGATATTTTGAGTATTGTTGTAAACGTTTTGCACCTTCTGGTGGATGTCACTACGGTGACATGGATGATCTCGAAAGATGTCTTTCGGAGCAGTTCAAGCGCTAAGCATTATTCTCATAAAAATAAGTAAACGACCGCCTAGAGTTACCAGCCCAGCGGTCGTTTTACTTGTTAAAATGATTTAGGGAAGGAACTGACCACACACTGCGGTAGTGCCTTTTCTGTTTATAGTATAGTGTTTTTCTGGCAGCTTGTCAAGTCTTCCCCGCTTTACAAAAACAAACCCCCGAGGAAAATCCTCAGGGGCTTCATCTAAGTCAGCGACTACCTATTTTCACGCGCCGTTTCCAGCGAACTATCTTGGGCACGAGTGA
>ERZ1026860.1092-NODE-1092-length-14750-cov-4.897312_pt1 | contig 14750 bp, 16 predicted proteins | sample MGYA00380160_ERZ1026860 | MGnify/ENA primary metagenome ERZ1026860 (study PRJEB33269, sample SAMEA4719796) | human gut metagenome | biome: human-associated habitat; feature: organic feature; material: feces | place: Cameroon | collected 2013-10 ... | reverse complement strand
GCCCAGGCCCCCGCGTTTTTAAGCTGCAAGCTGCATTCCGTTACGGAACTGGGCAGCCACGACCTTTTCCTGGCCCGGGTGGTACAGGTAAGCGTGCAGGACCGTTACTTCCGCCCGGACGGTTCCATTGACGAGGACGCCATGGAGCTGGTCAGCTACATTCACGGCAAGTACCATGCCACCGGAGAGGCGCTGGGCTTTTTCGGCTATTCGCTGGCGTCGCCTCAGGCGCTGCGCCGCCGGGGCTTTGGGGAGGAACGCAAATGAAATACCGGGTGCTTTTATCCGACGCGGACAATACCCTGTTTGACTTTGACCGGGGCGAAAGGCAGGCCATCCGCCAGACCTTTCAATCCTTTGGCATACCGGATACGGACGAAAACAGCCGCCTCTACGCCCGGCATAACCTGCGGCAGTGGAAGCGGCTGGAGGCGGGTGAAACCACCCAGGACCGGTTAACCGTGGAACGGTTTGAAACGTTTTTGCAGGAGATTGATTCGACGGCAGACGCTGCGGCCATGAGCGTTTTCTATGAGCGCCTCCTGATGGAGCAGCGCTTTCTTATGCCGGGAGCGCCGGCGTTTTGCCGTCAGGTCAGCGCCGCCATGCCCATTTATCTGGTGACCAACGGCATTGCCCGGGTGCAGCACAGCCGCTTTGACAGCAGCGAATTGCGGCCCTATTTTACCCAAATCCTCATCAGTGAGGAAGTGGGCTTTGCCAAGCCGGACCCCCGCATGCTGTGGCAGGCCTTACAGCTGGCGGGCGTACAGCCCCAGCAGGCCGTCCTGCTGGGCGACAGCGTCAGCGCCGATATTCAGGCAGCCCGCAGCGCTGGCATCGACAGCATTCTGCTGACCGCCGCCCCGGACGATACCCAGGGGGCCACCTATGCCGTGCAAACCCTGGAGCAGGCCCAGCGCCTTATTTTGCAGGACCAGCCTGCGGCAGCTGGGCAATGACAATGCCCGCCATCATCAGCGCGCAGCCCGCAAGCTCCCGGCCGGACAGGGTATCCCCCAGAATGACCCAGCCCGCCAGCACGGCGAACACGCTTTCCAGCGACATCACCAAAGAGGCCACCGTTGGGTCCGCGTCCCGCTGGCCGATGATTTGCAGGGTGTAACCCACGGCGCAGCTCATCACGCCCGCATACAGAACGGGCATCCACGCAGCCTGAATGGCCTGCCAGGAGGGCTTTTCCCAAATGGCGGCGCACAGCAGGCAAAGCAGCGCGCCGGTGAAAAATTGCAGGCAGCTCATTTTTACGCAGTCCGACTGGGTGGAAAAGTGATCCACTACCAAAATATGGGCCATAAAGGCCAGAGCGCTGAGCATCAGCATGCCGTCGCCGGGATCAAGGGTCAGGCTGCCCTGTATACACAGCAGGTACAGCCCCGCCACGCACAGCGCCACCGCCAGCCATACCGCCCTGCCCGGCCGTTTGCCAAACAGAAGGCCCGCCACGGGCACCAGTACAATATACAGTGCGGTAATAAAGCCCGCCTTGCCCGCGGCCGTTCCCATGGTAATGCCCGTCTGCTGAAGCACGCTGCCCATGGTAAGCGTCAGGCCGCAGGCAGCGCCGCCCAGAAGCAAGCGTTTACGCTGGTACGCCGTCATTTGCCGAAACGGCACGCCGGAACCTGTACCGGCAGCATCCGCCGTGCCGTTTTTCACAGCCCGGCGGTCCATCACAGCCACCACCGGCAGCAGCGCCACGGCGGCCAGCAGCATGCGGGTCCCGTTAAACGAAAACGGCCCCAGCGCGTCGGCGGCCACGTCCTGGGCCACAAAACCCATGCCCCACACCATGGCCGTAATCAGCAAAAGCAGCGTCGCGGTACGCTTTTTCATTCCAGCATCATCCTTCCCAATTCCATTTCACACGGGCTATCATACCACGCGCCCGGCCGTTTGGCTTGTCTTTTTTGCGATTTTTCGTCAAAAAAGCCGAAGCGTCCGCTTCGGCACAGACTGTCGAAAAACCCTTTTCGGGGAGTTGTCAGAGGGGCCGCAGCCCCTCTGACTGGATTCGTATCGACCGGCTTTGCCGGTCGGGCGGGGAGTTTTCGGCTTTGCCGAAAACATTCCTCCAGTCCTTCGTCAGAAAAGATCGTCGTCAGACGAGCTTTTTTGACGGCCTGAAATCGCCCGCCCTTCCTGCAACGGAAAGGCGGGCGATTTGTTTCTATCAGCGCTTTTCCCGGGCGATGTAGATGGGCCGGCGCTTGGTTTCCAGATAGGTTTTGCTTAAATACTGCCCCAGAATGCCGATGCAGAACAGCTGAATGCCCCCCAGCAGCAAAATGATGCAGATGGTGGCAGGGAAGCCTGCCACAGGGTCGCCCCAGATAAGGGTCTTAAAGAAGAAGTACAAAATGAGAATAAACGCCAGCAGGCAGAAGAAGAAGCCCATGATGGACGCAATGGCCAGCGGCGCGGTGGAAAAGCCCACGATGCCGTCCAGCGAGTATAAAAGCAGTTTCCAGAAGGACCACTTGGTTTCGCCCGCTACCCGCTCCACATTTTCATATTCCAGCCATTTGGTGCGGTAGCCCACCCAGCTGAAAATGCCCTTGGAAAAGCGGCTGACCTCCGGCAGGGTCAAAATGCTGTCCACCATTTGCCGGGTCATCAGGCGAAAATCCCGGGCCCCGTCCACCACCTCGGTTTTGCTGATGCGGTTAATCAGCCGGTAAAACAGGCGGGCGAAAAAGCTGCGCAGCTTGGGTTCGCCAACGCGGGTTACCCGGCGGCTGCCCACACAGTCATAGCCCTCCTGCTCGATGCCGTGCAGCATATCCTTCAGCAGATGGGGCGGGTCCTGCAGGTCCACGTCCATAATGGCCACATAATCGCCTGTGGCGGCTTCCATGCCCGCGTACATGGCGCTTTCCTTGCCAAAATTGCGGGAAAAGGAGATGTAATGCACCCGGGGGTCCGCCGCCTGCAGGGCGCGAAAGGCGCTCAGGGTGCCGTCGGTGCTGCCATCGTCGATAAACCAGAATTCAAACTGAACCGGCATGCCCCGGGTTTCCTTCAAAAAAGCCTGATAAAACAGGGGAACCGCTTCCTGCTCGTTCAGGCAGGGAATAATGACGCTTAGGGTTTTCATGGGACGAGTCCTCTTTTCTTGCTTACGGCTGACTACCGGTATTCCAGGGTTTGAGCGACCAGCTCCAGCAGGGCCTGCTGCTGAGCCGTGTCATAGCCCGAAGCGGGCGCATACAGGTCTATTTCCCGCAAGGTCTTTTCACCGGTAATGGTTGCCAGCACATCCAGATGGAAGCTGTAATCCTGCTGGCGAACCCAGTAGGACAGCTGGGAATGCTCAAAGCCGGACAGGAAACGGCGGCCGCTTTGCAGGTGCATGGCGTACTGATATTTTTCCGTCAGTTTTTGGGTAATCTGCTCCGCCTGACCCAAAAACGAGCTGGTGGTAAGGCCGGACAGCGCTTCCTCCTCGATTGTGAAAAATTCCAGCGCGCACTGCCAGTCCGCCGAAAACACCACGGTGGCGTTTTCATCCTGCATGTCTTTCACAAAGTCGTCGAAAACCGGGCTGGCCCCTTCCGGGTTGGCGGATTCAAACTGGCGGCGGGCGGCTTCCAGCTGCTCCGGGGTGGTATTGGCGGTCAGTACGGTACAGCCGGCTGGCAGGCCCACGCTGAACAGGCCGTCAGGGTCGGTATAGGTTTCATGCTCCATCAAATCAGCCGTTTGGGCTTCCTCGCCTGTGGTAAAGGCCAGCGATCCAAGGAAATTCCACAAATCCGTCTGGTCGGAGGCCAGCGCGTCAGAATCGGCATAGGTGTTGGGCACGGCGGCCCAAACCTCGATCATGTCGCTTTTCCGGGGAAAGGCAAAGCCCATCAGCAAAGCGGTATCGTCGCCGGTCAGGGGAACGGTGGCCTGAAGCGCCAGCACTTCCCGGCCAAACAGCTGCTGAAGCCCGGAAAAAAGCTCATCCTGGTTCATGCCGGGAAATTCCGCCGTCAGGCTTTCCTGAATCTGCGGCAGCAGGTCCAGCAGGTCAGGCGGGGTCATGGACTGGTCCAGGGGCTGGCAGGCCAGGCTGATTAGCGCCAGACCGTTTTTCATGCGGGTGATGTACACGTCGCCGCGGTTGGAGGCGTTGGACATGGCGGCGTACAGCGACTCCAGCCCCTGAGGAACCTCCAGCCGGGACAGGCTGTACACATCGATGGTTTCCGCACCCTCCGTCATGACGCAGGTGGCGAAGGTACCGTCCTCCTCGGCCAGGGCTGCCAAAGGACACAGGCAAAGCATGAGAGCCAGCAAAACGGCTGCGATTCGGTTCAACATGACGTTCCTCCTTTGAAAAAACAGGCAGAATATACGATTATTGTACCATGACCGCCGCTTTTTCGCAACCGTTTGGGAAATACAGTAAAAGAACAGATTCTTGCCGGATTCGGAAAACTTTACGACTAGAATACACATTGCCTGCACTGCTGTTTTCCCGTACGCTAATCGCAGCTGGTCAAAAACTGCCTATAGGGCAAAAAATGTCCCGCACAGATCCAAACCAGGAAGGCAGGAGGATTTTATCTATGGAACGCGTCTTCAATTTTTCCGCAGGCCCAGCCGTAATCGATGAAAGCGTTTTGCGCAAGGCGGCCGGCGAGCTGCTCTGTTACCCCGGTAAAGGCATGAGCGTGATGGAGATGAGCCATCGCAGCGCCATGTATACGGAGATTTTTTGTGAAACAAAGGCTCTCCTGAAACAGCTGATGCAGATACCGGACGAGTATGACATTCTGTTTTTGCAGGGCGGCGCCACCCTGCAGTTCAGCGCCGTCCCCCTGAACCTGATGACGACGGGCCAGGCGGATTACATTGACAGCGGCAACTTTGCCCATCTGGCGGCGGAAGAAGCCCGGAAATATGGCGGCGTCCATATCGCGGGAAGCACCCGGGAGGAAGGCTATTCCCATGTTCCGGAAAATTTGGACCTGGACCCGACTGCGGATTATGTGTATATGACGACCAACAACACCATTTATGGTACCCGCTGGACCCGTCTGCCGGATACGGGCAGCGTGCCGCTGGCGGCGGATATGTCCTCCAACATTTTATCCGAGCCGATGGATATAAACCGGTTTGGCGTCGCTTTTGCGGGCGCTCAGAAAAATATTGGTCCGGCCGGGCTGTGCATCGTGATTGTGCGGCGGGATTTGCTGGGTCATGCCAGGCCCTATTGCCCCAAGCTGCTGGATTGGGGTTTGGAAAGCCAAAACGATTCTATGCTGAATACCCCCAATACCTATGGAATTTATATGGCGAAGCTGGTGTTTGAGTGGCTGAGGGACCTGGGGGGCGTGCCCGCTATTTACGAGCGCAACCGGTACAAGGCCGGACTTTTGTACGATTATTTGGATGAAAGCAGGCTGTTCAAGCCCACGGCCCGCAGGGAAAGCCGTTCCCTGATGAACGTAACCTTCGTGACGGGCGACGCGGACAAGGACGCCGCGTTTGTGAAATACGCCGCCCAAAACGGTCTGGTCAACTTGAAGGGCCACCGCAGCGTGGGCGGCATGCGGGCCAGCCTTTATAACGCGATGCCGGTGGAGGGCGTGCGAAAACTGATCGATGTGATGAAAACCTTTGAAAGGGAGAATCGCTGATGTATAAAATCAAGACCATGAACCAGATATCGGACGTAATTCGCCAGCACCTGCCGGCGGACGGCTACCTGATCAGCCCGGAAGAACCGATACCCGACGGCGTGCTGGTTCGCTCGGCGGATCTGCACGACTGGGACTATGGAGAACAGCTGCTGGCGATTGCGCGCGCGGGGGCCGGCGTGAATAACATTCCCATCGGAAAATGCACCGCACAGGGCGTTGCCGTGTTTAACACCCCGGGCGCCAACGCCAACGCTGTGGCCGAGCTGGTGATATGCGGCCTGATACTGGGCAGCCGAAATGTGGCGGGCGGTATCGAATGGGCAAAAACGCTTCGGGACGGGCCTGATGTGGCGGAATTGGCGGAAAAGGGCAAAAGCCGGTTCGCCGGTCCGGAGGTACGGGGGAAAACGCTGGGCGTTATTGGCCTGGGAGCCATCGGCGCCATCGTAGCCAACGCGGCGGCTCAGGGACTGGGAATGAATGTGATTGGCTACGATCCGTATATCAGCGTGGAAAACGCCTGGTCCCTGAGCCGTGCCATACGGCATGCCGCCAGCGTGGAGGAGATTTATAAAAACGCCGATTACATCACGGTGCATGTGCCCCTGACGAACGCGACCCAGGGGATGCTGAATGCGGATGCCATTGCCAAAATGAAGGATGGCGTGCGCCTGCTGAACTTCAGCCGGGCCGGGCTGGCCAATGCCGCCGATTTGGCGGCGGCATTGGAAAACGGCAAGGTCGCCGGCTATGTAACGGATTTTCCCACGGAGGAAGTACTGGTGATGAAGAACGCCGTGGTCATTCCGCACCTGGGCGCGTCTACCCCGGAGAGCGAGGAAAACTGCGCCGCCATGGCGGCCTGCGAATTGCGGGACTATCTAATGTTTGGACAAATCCGCAATTCCGTAAACCTGCCGGAAATTTTGCTGGGGCAGCCCGAGGGGACCCGCGTTTTGATGATTCACGGCAACGAGCCCGGGATGGTCAGCGCAATTTCCGCCGCCATCGGCGCACGCAAAATCAACATTAATAACATGATCAATAAAAGCCGTGGCGAAGTGGCTGTAACCGTGCTGGAAATCAGCGACGTGCCCGACCGGCGTTTAACCAACGAACTGAACGCCCTTCCCGGGGTAAAGAGGGTGCGCATTTTTTGACGGCTGACGGCGTTTTGCCCCTGAAACGGCAAAGCGCCATTTTTTTACAAAAAAATTCCTCCGGGCAGGCAAAAAGTTTTGCGCAAACCCGTTGACAACCTGGTTTTTCTGTGCGATAATTCAAAAGTTGGAGTATGCGTATAGCCGTGGGCGGCTGCATGTGCCTGCGGGCATGTGACCACGGGATAGGCGGAACCGCTCCAACAGCACTGTCAAAGCGCAGTCCTGATCTCAAAGGCTGCGCGGGGCCTTGGGATACGCTCCACTCACTCTACGTTGACGCATCCAACTTCAAGAGGCCCTCGGCTCAAGAGAGCACATACTATGGAGGTGTAACCACACATGGCACGTATTGCGGGTGTTGACCTGCCCAGAGAAAAGCGTGTGGAAATCGGCTTGACCTACATCTTCGGCATCGGCGTGGCAACGTCCAAGCAGATTCTGGCCGAAACCGAGATCAATCCCGATACCCGCGTGAAGGACCTTACCGAAAACGAAGTCAGCAAGCTCCGTGAGTACATCGAGCATCACGTCAAGGTGGAAGGCGACCTGCGTCGTGAGGTCTCCCTGAACATCAAACGCCTGGTGGAAATCGGCTGCTACCGTGGCGTCCGCCACCGTCGCAACCTGCCCGTTCGCGGTCAGAACACCAAGAACAACGCGCGTACCCGCAAGGGTCCCAAGCGCACCATCGCCGGCAAGAAGAAGGCCACCAAGTAAAACAACGTATGCTTGAATAGCATGGAGGGATGAACAGCAATGGCACCCAAGCAAAAACTCAAGAAGGTTTCGCGCAAGCGTCGTGAGAAGAAGCTCGTTGAGCGTGGCGCTGCGCACATCCGTTCTTCCTTTAACAATACCATCGTTACCCTGACCGATACCAATGGCAACGCCCTCAGCTGGGCTTCCGCCGGCGGTTTGGGCTTCCGCGGAAGCAAGAAGTCCACTCCCTTCGCCGCTCAGATGGCCGCCGAGACGGCCGCCAAGGCTGCTATGGAATTTGGTCTGAAGACCGTGGAAGTGTACGTCAAGGGCCCCGGCTCCGGACGTGAAGCCGCTATCCGCAGTCTGCAGGCCGCCGGTCTGGAAGTGAACATGATCAAGGACGTTACGCCCATCCCGCACAACGGATGCCGTCCGCCCAAGCGTCGCCGCGTGTAAGGTAACAGTAAGGAGGACAATATTCAATGGCTACCAACAAACAGCCTATTGCCAAGAAGTGCAGGAGCTTTGACGTATCTCCTGCCACGATGGGATATGCCAATAAAAAGTCTACCCGCAACCCCGGCGGCACCAACCGCCGCCGCAAGGTGTCCGAGTATGGCGCACAGCTGAAGGAAAAGCAAAAGGTTAAGTTCATTTATGGCGTGCTGGAAAAGCAGTTCCATAAATATTATTTGAAGGCCACCCACATGAAGGGCATCACCGGCGACAACATGCTGCGCCTGCTGGAGCTGCGCCTGGATAACGTGGCGTACCGCCTGGGCCTGGGCAAGACCCGCCGCATGGCCCGCCAGATTGTCAACCATGGCCACCTGCTGGTAAACGGCCACAAGGTGGACATTCCTTCCTACATTGTAAAGAAGGGCGACGTCATTACCGTGCGCCAGCAGAGCAGCCAGCTTGAAATGTTCAAAGCGCTGCGGGAGGGCACCAGCGTGGTGACCCCCAAGTGGCTCAATTTTGACGCCCAGAATTTGACCGGTACCGTGGTTGAATTGCCCCAGCGGGACGATATCGACTTTGAGGTACAGGAAAACATGATCGTCGAGTTCTACTCTCGTTAGGATGAGGCGTTACTCCCTCAACCAAGTGGCTTGAAACAGGAGGGTAAAACGAATGATCGAAATCGAAAAAGCGCGCATCGACTGTGCGGAGCTCAGCCCCGATGGTTCCTATGGCAAATTTGTCATCGAGCCTTTGGAGCGTGGCTTTGGCAACACGCTGGGCAACGCCCTGCGCCGTGTGCTGCTTAGCTCTCTGCCCGGCGTTGCCGTTACCAGCATCAAGATCGAAGGCATTCAGCATGAGTTTTCCACCGTGCCCGGCGTAACCGAGGACGTAAGCGAAATCATCCTGAACCTGAAGACCTTGTCGGCCAAGCTGTATTCCGATCAGCCCAAGACCGTTATACTCGATGTAAAGGGCCCCACCGAAGTAAAGGCCGGGGATATTGCCGTGGATGACGAATTGGAATTCGTCGACCCGGACGCCCACATCGCTACCCTGAACGAGGACGCGCATCTGCAAATGACGCTGACCATCGACAAGGGCCGCGGCTATGTGAGTGCCGATAAAAACAAATATCCCAACATGCCCATCGGCGTGATTCCGATCGACTCCATCTTTACCCCCATCCGCAAGGTCAACTACGCAGTCACCGATACCCGTGTTGGGCAGATCACCGACTACGACAAGCTGACCCTGGAAGTGTGGACCGATGGCAGCGTGAATCCCGATGAGGCCGTAAGCCTTGCTGCGAAGATCCTGACCGAGCATCTGAGCCTGTTTGTCGGCCTGACCGATCAGGTGACCGCCGTCACCTTTACCGACCAGGAGGACGACAAGAAGGAAAAGGTTCTCGAAATGACCATCGAGGAACTGGACCTGAGCGTGCGCGCCTACAACTGCTTGAAGCGCGCCGGCATCAATACAGTTGCCGAGCTGGTGCAGCGTAACCAGGAGGACATGATGAAGGTGCGCAATCTGGGCCGCAAGAGTCTGGAGGAAGTAGAGCAGAAGCTCGAAGTGCTGAATCTGTCCCTGCGCCCCAGCGACGAATAAACGACCGATTCCCTTAAAGGAGGAAATATACCATGGCACAACGGAAATTGGGCCGTACTGCCGAGCAGCGCAAGGCTTTGCTGCGCAATCAGGTAACCAACCTGATCTGGTATGGCCGTATTGAAACGACCGAGGCCCGCGCCAAGGAAGTGCGCCGTGCTGCCGAGCGTCTGATCACGCTGGCGGTTAACGAGTGCGATAATAATGTGGAAGTGACCAAGGAAACCCATAACGATAAGGGCCAGCTGGTCACCCTGAACGTGGTGAACGACGCCCCCAGCAAGCTGCATGCCCGCCGCATCATGATGAGCTACCTGTACGAGCTCAAGGATGTGCAGCGCAAGGACGAGGACAAGGCCGACTGGAAAGAGCGCACCAAGGACGTCAAATATCCCGTGGTGGAAAAGCTGTTCCGCGAATATGGCCCCAAGTTCAAGAAGCGCAATGAGGAAAAGCATTGCGCCGGCGGCTACACCCGCATTTACAAGCTGGGTCCCCGTCGCGGCGACGCTGCCGAGATGTGCGTGATCGAGATTCTGTAAGCAATCCAGGCACCCCTGCGGCAAAAGCCGCGGGGGTGTTTTTGATTTGCCTGCCATCTGGAAAAGTGCTATAATAAATGGTAATTTTTCATCAGATGGAGGATAAATTTTCATGCCCGTGAAACAGGACAAACCATCACTGCTGTACCGGGTTGGCAAAGGCGTTATTCTGGCGCTAAGCCTGACGGCACTGCTGGACATGACCCTGTGCCTGCTGCTGCATTATGGCTACATGCAGATGAGCATCACCGAAGCCCTGGAGTTTCGCACGCCCAGCCTGGCGATGTACGCCGCGGCATTGCTGCTGCCTGCGGCGCTGTACCTGCTTCGCCCGGTGCTGAAGCGTGCGCCGGAAAAAGCGCTGTTTTTGGGGCTGCTGGGCTGCTATCTGGCGGCGGGCGTGGCGCTGATTTTGTGTACAGACCCAATGCCGCGTACCGACCAATATGAGGTGCTGTCCATTGCAGCGCACTTGAAAAACGGGGATTTCAGCGATTTTGAGCCGGACCGGTATTTGATGGCTTATCCACACCAGCTGGGTTTGGCGGTATACGAGATGTTGCTGATGCACATCAGCGATAGCCCCCGCTTTTTGCAGTTTGTCAACCTGGCCTGGGTGCTGCTGACTTTGTGGCTGCTGTGGCAGACCAGCCGCCTGCTGCGGTCGGACGATCTGGAACGAAAATACAGTCTGGTATTTCTGTTTGCTTTTTTGCCGCAATTGTTTTTCGTACTGATGCTCTATGGCGAGGTACCGGGGGCCATGCTGGTTGCCCTGTCGCTGTACTGGGCATGCCTGGGCTGGAAAAAACGCCGCTGGGGCTGGTGGCTGGGCAGCTGCATCGCGCTGGGGCTTGCCTGCCTGATTCGGAATAACTTTTTAATTGCCGCCATCGCTTTGGTGATTTTGGCCCTGCTGCTGGCGCTGAAGGAGCGGCAATGGCGGGCGTTGCTGCTGGCTTTGGGCATGGCGGTATGCGCCGTTGGCGCCCCCAAAGCTGTAAACGCCATTTATATGGACAAAGCCGGCGTTGATCCGGGGCAGCAGGGAATTCCCAAGATCAGCTTTGTAACCATGGGACTGCAAACCAACAATACCGGTAAGGTGGACGGCTGGTATAACGGCTATAATCAGCGCATTTGGCGGGATTATGGCTATGACGGGGACGCGGTGGCCGAGCAGGCCGTTCTGGATTTGGAGAAGCGCCTGAAAGAAATGGCGGAGAACCCGGCCGAGACCTTTGCCTTTTTCCGGCGCAAGGCGACTTCCATGTGGTGCGACCCCCTGTTTGAAAGCCTGTGGTCCGGCCCCCTGGAGGATTACGGCCAATACACCTACGGAAAACTCGCTCAAAACCTGTATCAGGGCGGCAAGGCCTATACCGCGCTGTACACCTTTATGTATGCCGTGGTTCTGCTCAGCTATGCCATGGTGCTGCTGGAGGGAGTCCGCAGCCGGGGCGGCAATCCGTGGATGCTGTTTGGACTGCTGTATTTTCTGGGCGCGTTTCTGTTTCACCTGGTCTGGGAGGCCAGCGGTCAGTACGTTTGCGTCAATTTGCCCTTCCTGATGCCCATGGCGGGCTGGGGCTTTGCCCGGGCGTCCAGATGGGTTGCCGCAAGGGCGGAACGGCGCTGATTCGCTTTCATCAGTAAATGGTTGGGAATGGGGCACACTACCCGGGAGGTGGATGCCATGAACCCAACGCGATGGTGGAAACGGCTTACGGCCCCCCGTACCCAGGCGGTAGCGGCAGAGCCGCCCAGACCGGAACGCCCGCCCATGACCGACCTGGAAAGCGCCAACCTGGTGGTGCGGCAGATAGACCGCTGGCTGGCCGCCATGGAACGGCTGCGCCTGGCGGATTATGTGCGCTATGTGGACGACCGCAGACGCCTGTTTTGGACCAGCTTTTGGGCCGGAGTGGCCCGGGGCGTGGGCATGGCGGTGGGCTTTACCATTTTGGGCGCGGTGCTGGTGCTGGTATTGCAGGATTTGGCCCGGCGCAATTTGCCCCTGATCGGCGATTTTCTGACCCAGATTATGGGCGTGGTGCAGGGAGAATAGGAGGAGAAAAAGCCATGAAACGCACCCTGATAACGGCGGCGGGAGTATTCGCCATGGATGGGGTCGCAAAGCTGCTGGCGGCACGGCTGCTGAACGGCGGGGATGTAGCGCTGGGCCAGTGGGTCCATTTGACCCTGACCCGCAACACAGGCATGGCTTTGGGCATCTTGCGCGACAGCCGTCTGGCGGGCATTTTGCTGCCGCTGGCGGTGGTGGCCTGCGGCTGGCTGGTAATGCGCCGCTATCATACCACGTCTTTTACGCAAACGGCCTGCGGCCTGGTGCTGGGCGGCTTTTTGGGGAACTTTGCGGAGCGGCTGTTTCGGGGCTATGTGCTGGATATGATCTACTTTCCCTGGCTGCCCTGGTTTGTATGCAACGCGGCGGATATCGCCATTTGCTTTGGGGCGGCGCTTCTGTGCATCAGCCTGCTGGCCCGGCCCCAGGACTGGCGGGAAAAAAAGACGGAGGAAACGGCGTGCAAAAGCAGGAAATGATTGCGCCGGAAAAGGCGAGGCTGGATGTGCTTGCGGCAAAGCTGGCGCAGATCAGCCGCAGTCAGGCGGCACGGCTGATTGAGCAGGGCTGCTGTCTGGTGAACGGCAGGGCGCAGACCAAGCCTTCCTTTCAGGCAGAGCCGGGGGCGCGTATCCTGCTGCAAATTCCCATGCCGCAGGAACCCACGGTGGAAAAGGAGAACATCCCCCTTGAAATTTTGTATGAGGACCAGGATGTAGCCGTGGTGGTAAAGCCCAGCGGCATGGTGGTGCATCCCGCCGCTGGCAACGAGTCGGGCACGCTGGTAAACGCCTTGCTGTACGCCATGGAGGATTTGAGCGGCATTGGCGGGGTGCGGCGGCCGGGCATTGTACACCGGCTGGATAAGGACACCAGCGGCCTGCTGATGGTGGCCAAAAATGACGCGGCCCACCTGAGCCTGAGCCGCCAGCTGCATGATCGCACCATGGAAAAGCACTATCTGGCCGTGGTGGAGGGCTGCATGAAGGAAACCTGCGGACTGATCGATCTTCCCATTGGCCGCAGCCAGAAGGACCGCAAAAAGATGGCGATCGATCCCCAGGGCCGTCCCTCCCAGACGGAGTGGACGCTGATGGAAAATTTGAAGAACGCCGCCCTGCTGGACGTACATATTCTGACGGGGCGCACTCATCAAATTCGCGTGCATATGCAGAGCCAGCACCACCCTGTGGCGGGGGACCCTGTCTACGGCCTGAAAAACGGTGTAAAAGTGCCCCGGCTGATGCTGCACGCCTGGCGGCTCAGCTTTACCCATCCCCGTACCGGGGAGCGGCTGCATTTTACCGCGCCCCCTCCTCAAGCTTTTGAGGACGCGCTGAAAAAACTGCGTCTGGACCCAAACGCCCCATTGAACCTGTAAAAAAAAACGCGGCCTGCGGGAAGAAAAGATCCCCAGGCCGCGTTTTTATGGATGAAATCTGCAAGAGAGGACGATCCTTCCATGAAACGCCTGCTATGCATCCTGCTGACCCTGCTGATGGTAACGCCCGCCCTGGCGCTGGCCGGCGACGGACAGCTGTACATTTCCAATCCCAACCCTTCCGACCGGCTGCATTTGCGGGAAAAGCCGGACAAAAACGCCCGTTCCATGGGCAAATTCTACAATGGCACGCCCATTACCCAGATATCCGACTCAGGCGGGGACTGGGTCAAGGTGCGCGTGGACGATACCAGCGGCGGCCTGTCCATGGAGGGCTGGATGCAGTATAAGTATTTGAGCAGCACAAAGCCCGCCAACGCCATGCCCCAGTATGTCACCCGGGCGGCCATAAAGGATGCAGCGGCCATCGGACGCGGCAGCAGCATTCCCGCCGGAACTCCGGTAGCACTAATGGGCGTAAATGAGGCGGAACACCTGTGGTTTTTGAGGGCCTATTTGACCAACGGCGAGGTGTCCTTTAACGTCAGGGAGAAGCATCCGGCGCTGCTGCCGCTGCCCGATAAAGGCTGCAATGTGTATATCTCCAACCCGGACGCTAAAGACCGGCTGCACCTGCGGGCCACGCCCGGCAAAACCGGCAGGGACATGGGCAAGTACTACAACGGCTGTGTGGGGACGCTGCTTGGCTTCAGCGACGACGCGCAATGGCTGAAGGTACGGCTGTATGGCCGCACTGGCTGGATGCAGCGCAAATACCTGTATATTGAAAATCAGGGCTCCAATCCCTGCATGTACGGCATTCCTATGGTCAGTGCCTCCGGCGGGCAGTTGTTTTCCGGGGAAAGGAGAACCGGCAGCGCGCAGACCCTGCCCCAAAACGCCCAGGTTGAGGTGCTGGGTCTGGTGGACAATACCTGGCTGCATGTGCGCTATGATGGAAAGACCGGCTACATCCGCCGTGACCAAACCAGTTTTACCGAATAAACGAACCCCGGCCGGAAAGTTTTTTCCGGCCGGGGCCAGCCTGTCGAAAAATCCATGATGGCCGCCAGCGTCCGCGAACATCACTTCGCTGGTTCGCGGAAAAAGTGCTGCGGCACAAGGCTTAGGGGCTCTGCCCCT
>ERZ1026860.1089-NODE-1089-length-14764-cov-3.125365_pt1 | contig 14764 bp, 10 predicted proteins | sample MGYA00380160_ERZ1026860 | MGnify/ENA primary metagenome ERZ1026860 (study PRJEB33269, sample SAMEA4719796) | human gut metagenome | biome: human-associated habitat; feature: organic feature; material: feces | place: Cameroon | collected 2013-10 ... | reverse complement strand
TCAGATGTGTATAAGAGACAGGTTCGTAATTGCGTATTTCGTCATAGGCTACTTCGCCTTTTGCTATCTGTAACAGCACCTCTTTTACCAATGGGTTGTATTGCTTGAAATTCAGCTCTGCTATGGAGTCCAGAGTGGCTTTCTCCGAGACCATAAGGTCTTTCATCGCGGAATCAAAGCGGAGAAATTCAAAGACGGCCACGCGACCGGAAATTCCCGTGCTATTGCAATCGGGGTAGACAAATTCCGGCGGAGTTATTTTGTAGTATTCAAAATGGCGTTTTTGCACCTCGCTGGTTCTTACGGGAACCTTACAGGAACTGCATAGCTTGGGCAGTAAACGCTGTGATACGACCAAAGTAACGGCTTCTTGTATATCCCCTTTAGACAGGCCTAAATCCATCAAACGGGGTATTACTCCTAATGCCGAACGGGTATGCAGAGTGGTCAATACAAGGTGTCCAGTATTTGCCGCGCCAACCGCCAATTCAGCTGTTTCGGCATCTCGGATTTCACCGACCATTATAACGTCCGGGTCGGCTCGTAGCATGGAGCGAAGCGTGCGTGAAAATGTTACATTGTTCTTTATGTCAATCTGGGTTTGTACCACTTTGGGTATGCGGTACTCAATAGGGTCCTCAATGGTGCGGACATTCAAACCCGATAAATCCAGGCGCATCAAGGCGGAATAAAGAGTTGTTGTTTTACCGCTGCCCGTTGGACCTGTTAGGATAATCATGCCACTTTCGGCGTTGAGTGCAGATTCGAAGTCGCTTAGTAGTTTCCCTTTGAACGGGAGAGCGCCGTTGTTTCGGAGAATCTTTTCGGAGTCCAGCAAGCGAAATACAAAGTTCTCGTATTCCCCGGAAATGGGCAATTTCGCCACGCGGAAGTCCACCACACGGGTTCCGTCCAGGGTTAGCGAGAAACGGCAGTCTGCAAGGTTCTTGGTCTCGTTTAGCGGCAGGGGAGCCAAATCCTTTATGGCGTCTATAAACGCTTTCTTAAAGTTTTTATGTACGGGTTCCTGGATAACCAGCGTTCCGTTAATTCGGAACTTCACTACGACCTTATCCTCCTGTGGCTCGATATGCACGTCGGAGGCGCCCATTTTCAGGGCATTGTCAAACATCTTCCTGACTATCCGAATAGCCGGTTCTCTGCCCCAAGAATATGTATTGAGCTTGGGTAGCTCCGTTTTTCCGGACTGTTCGCCCGTCTTTGTTGTGATGCGCTTTACGGCAAAATCTATCAAATTGCGGAACGCTTCATCGGTTACCGTTACCAACCTTACTGAGTCGTAGTTTAACGCGCGGATTCTTGACAGCTTGTATTGGTCCCACGGAGTCGGAGAGACCGCAGTCAGGTATAAATCGCATTTGGAAATTGGCAGAAACGATAGTTCCCTGCATGTGTCTATTCCGTATTTTGCCACAAGCCCCAAATCCAATTGAGACGGGAGGATGCTAATTAACGGAAGAGGTTGCGGGAACAGTGCGCATAGTTGCGAATAGGCCTCAATAGCGGTTAATTGTTTTGAAATTATATCGCCTGCAGGAAGCCTTAGCTCTTTTGGTAAAGTCTCAATAATGTTTGCATCCATTATCTCTCTAAGTCTATTCCCTGCGCTCCTGTTTTGGGGAATAACGCCAGTATCTTCGTAATCAAATTGCTGTATCCGTCGGAATTGTTGAAAATGGCGTCAAACGCGGCGAATTGGGGGTCTTCAAATACCTGTCCGTAGTGGGTTTCAATATGCTCGATTGTTGCGAGAGCTTTGGGCGTCAAACATATATTCTCTCCGTCCATGTACAGAAGCTCTTTCTCCAATAGATAGTGTAAAGCAATAAACCACTTTATCCAACAGGGGGAATTCATTGAAAATTCCATCGCAACTTGGAACGGAACACGGTCGCAGGCTTTGGAAGTCTGGACATAGACACCGAACCTGTTCTTGTCTTTGCAGTGCGGATAGATTCGGTAGAGGGCGCTCTTGGCGTCATCGTTAAGGTTGGGAAAGTCATACTGCCGAATACAGAAGAAAGCATCGCCGCACTGGTAATATTCGTTTGAGATGGAGCACTTGCAGTTGGAGCGGAATGCGTCTATTGCAAAGGAGTCAATGTAGGAATGCAGAACTTCGTCTCCATTATGGGAGGCGCCACTACCGCTTATCGGGATACAGGAAATCAATCCCGGAGCACAGGAAAATAGTCTTTTGGTGAAATTCGAACTGAATGGAATCTTCCTTTTCTGCAATAACGGTTGGACAAGCGCACAAACCTCATCGGAAGTTTTTCCGTGTCCGCCAAACGGGTACAGTAGCTTGCCTTCCGTGTACAATCTGTAAAGGTCGTTAAAAATGGCTCCGACGGGCAATGTCGTATTGGATAGCAGGTGGGTAAATACCGCGCCTATTGTCGGGTAGCAGAGCGGGTTTAATTCGGTATGGTCCGTTTTACTTGCTACCAGCTCAAACTTTGCGAAATTTACCGATTTCAACACCTTCTCGGCCAATGTAGGCGAGTTCTTGTATATAACGCCGTAGGGCTGGAAGTCGGAGGCATTCGCGTATTCCTCGTTTTCATTGCCAGCCGGAGGAGGGACTTGTTCGCCTATTACAAGCCCGGTCAGTTTATCCCTTACAATGAGTTTGTATTCTCGCTGCGTGTTTTGAACAGCAAGCTTTCCCACTTTATACAGCATATAAAGGCTATACAGGTTTTGCATGAAAAGCTCTTTATCCAGTTTTAAATCCAGAAAACAGGAATTGATATTGGCGGTGCTTACGCCTTCGAGCATACGCAACAGAAACCATTCAGATGGATAGTGGGCGGGCAATCCGGTCGGATGCGAGAGCAGGGAACCAATATCCAAATCACGGCACGACGGCAGAGCAACATACACGCTGTCTTTGCTTGTGTAGCCCAATGCGCTACCAATTTGCTGCGCCCAGGAAATTGCATCCCATCGAGGCTCGAAGACAATACGCGGGGTTTGCCCTTTTACCGCCTCCCTCAGTTGGGATATAATCATTGCCGCATCCTGCGTAATGGTAAACTCTGGCGTGGCGTCGGTGTGCGCCCCAAACTTGTCTTTGTCGTAGCAATCGGCGTCAAGCAGCAATTTGTCCACCACAATGCAAGAACTTACCAAGCAGGACGCTTCGAGCGCCTTGGAGATTTCGCGGTTATGGGTAATGGCGACTATTGCTGGCATTGAAGGCTAAAATTGCAGGAGGCTTAACAGGTCTTTGGATAGTTTTTCCACTTCGGGAGAGGGTTGTTGCTGAAATGTAGCATTCAACAAAGGCACGCACGCTTCCATCCACAGTTGGGTGGGAACCCTAAAAATGAATACGGCTTGCGTGCTTTTATCCAGGTCTTCCGGGGTTATTCGTTGGGCGCGGACTTTTAGTTGCCCCTCCTTTATTACCGTCTTCGGGACTATAGCGGAGGGGATATGGTATCTATCCGGTAGCTCTTCAAACTCAAACGTCCAGAACCGATAGACTTCCACCGGCTGGACGTTTTGCCAGTACCAACTTACGCAAAATACGTATCCGTTTGGCGCTTTTTTCTGCATTATTTAAGGCAGATATTGTGTTCCTTTGCGTAGGATTCCAGAACGGCGCGGACACCGTCATCCATCTCTTTTATTTGGGCGATAAATCCGTTTACCTGTTCTTCCTTAAAAAGTAGGTTTACGAGTGTTTCACCGCAGTTTACGGCACCTTTGCTGGCTACGCAGTCGGCAATTTGTTTTGCGAGGTTCTTACCGATATAACAGCGGAATAGAACCTTTCCGTCTGCAAATTTGTTTACGATTGGTAGCGCGTTTTTGGTAGGCGATGGCTTCTTCTTTTTTTCGGGTTTGGGTGTAGTTTGTTCCATGTGTTATCCTTAAAATTCTCCGAATAATTCATCGGATTTTGAGTTCTTCTTCTGCTGTATTTGAGGGTTTACAGGCTGTTGTTCCTGCTGAAATTTAAATGCCTCGGGGCTTGCAATAGGCGCAGGATTGGGTTGCGGCATAGGTTGTATATTAGCGGGAGGAGCACTGCGAATACCCATATTCGGCTTTTGGATTTGCCCGTTCGCTCCGGCTATGGCGGACTTTCTTACTTCTTCGCGGTATACATTTTGTATGTTGGAGTTGTAGGCTACCGTATTCTTCGGGGCTATTACCCAGCCCACGAATTTGTCAAAAACCGCCACTTCGTGTAATGGGTCAATCTGGCTTCGGGCAAGTTCTCCCGCATTCGGGTCGGTAATTCCCGTGAGCTTTAAGTTTGCAGTGTCTGTAAGCAGCAAGGATGCCGGTGTAGCCTTTTCGTTTTCGGCGACCGTATAGGAGGGCCCGTAGTAGGTACCATAGCCGTTTATGGGCATTACGGCATTTTCGGGAGGGATATAGCTACTGGGCTTTCTTACGGCGTCAAGGTTCCAGCCGCCTTTCTTCGTCACGACGTACATGTACGATTTCGGGTGCAGATTGCCGTTTTCATCCACAAAAGCGTCTACCGCGACCTTTTGGATTTGCGGATTCTCCCAGACGGGAAGGGGTTCTTCGTTTGTGGGGACGCTCTTTACTGCGGGTTGCGGCATTGCCGTTATCGGGTAGGTTTCCGCATAAGGCTGAATGGGAGCACCGGTCAATTTCGATGGCTCCAAAACGGGAGTTCCTTTAACGTCTACGGGTGACGATGCGCACCCGCATAAAATAAGCGAGGATGCAAGTAAAATGTATGAAATTTGTTGCTTCATTCTTGTTGTAATAGTTTAGGATTGGAGGGTTTATTTAAAGGCTTTGGATAGGTCTACATTTGATTCCTGCGATTGTCCCACGGAGGAAGACGAACGCTGAGAACGGCGGGGCGCATTGTTGGCTTCCTGAACCATCTGGGATACAGACGGTATATTGCGTTCCTCTTTTATCTTCAACTGGGGTTCGCCCTTGGCGTTAATGGTAGTGTCAATCGTTTGTCCGTTGGCGGCAGCATTTATCAACTGTTGCTGATAGGCCGCTTCCGCGTTATCCTTCATTCGCTTCAAACGGTCGGCGTCGTTCAGCAGATTCGCCGATTTTGCCGCAACCTTATTTCCGCCGCTGTATTCAATTTTGCTGAGGTCAAGATCTGCCGTGAGCATTAAGACGCCGGGAGTACCTGCGGGAATGGTATAATAGCCTTCCTGCTTGTGGATGATTTCGTCTACGGTATCCTCCAAGTAGGAGGTTACTTCGGACATATCTCCGAGGGATTCACCGGAATCCTTGGCCTGCTTAGTATTTTGGGACATCGCAAATATCGCGCCAACATTGGCAAATCTGAGTGCCGTAGCCCACAATGGAGCGGGGGTATAATAGGCTTCCAACCCAAACTGCATATTTACGTCATACGTGTCGGCAGACAGGGAGATGGACTTCCCGTTGGGGTATTGGAGCATATTAAATGTAAGTGAAATGCGGTTGTTTGAGCCAACATTGCCGACAGACCCATATAAACGCGTTCCTGCGGGAATGGCAGCTTTATGGAAAAATACATTTTCTGCAACAACACCCTCAATGAGCGACCCACGTTCAAGATTCGTTGCAATATGCGATAGTAGATAGAAGGGAATTCGCGTGCCGATAGGCATGAACTTTTCGTGTTGTTCCTCCTCCGTGGGCGGGATAACACTGTTCTGCTTTGCCTGTGTTTTCTGCTTTATAGCATCGGCATTCATGGTGTATACGCGTCCGCCCTGGACTTCCTTTGCGGCGGAAACAGGTTCAAAGTCCTTCTTTCCGTCTCTGAAATTTTCAAGGTTCTCGGAAACATTTACGCTTACGGATGTCTTCTTTGGTTGCCCAACAGGTACGTAATCAACGGGGGCGAAATAAGTTTCAGCCGTGCCAAATTGAAGTTGCTGGCCGTTTGACTGCGCTTCTTCTTTTTCGGAAGTAACAGCGGATATATTCCCGTTTGCATCTACCACGTATTGTTTGCCGTCCGGAGCAACAAATGAACCCTGTGGTAGGCGTTCTACGGCTTTAAGGTTGCCGGAGGAGTCTACCTCGTAAAGCTTTCCGGTCTTATCGGAATAATACATTTTCCCGTCAGGGCCGTAGAAATATCCCTCTGTAACTTTGGTCTTTTTGTTATTTGAGAGCTTCGTTACATTGCCGTTATCATCCACGGTATACATTTGCCCATCGGGACCTATAAAGGTGCCTTGCGGTAATTTCTCCACGGGAGTTAAATTGCCGTTTTTGTCAACCGTATACAGCTTACCGTCTTTCCCCTTAAAGTAAGTTTTCCCGTCAGCTCCTGTAAAGTACCCAGACGGAAGAGCCTCGATACCTTGGCGTTTCATTCTGCCGTCCTTACCCACTTTATATGCCGAGCCCTTACTGTTTGTTAAAACAGTGCCTTCCGGAAGAGATTCTACCTTTGTGAGACTGCCATCGGGATTTATTGCGTAGATGTCGCCTTTTTCGTCTACATAATACTGCTTACCGTTCGCATCCGTATAGGTGCCGGTCGGTAGTTTATCGGAAAGGGACGTTACTGAACCTTGGCTATCAACCGAGAAGAGGTTTCCCTCTGCGTCCTTGTAGGTACCTGCGGGTAGAACGGCGGGTATTAAATTCCCGTTTTCGTCTACCAAGAATGTCTTACCGTCTTTATCTACGAAGTATTTCTTTCCATCGGCACCTACCAGGAATTTGCCCTTTGCCTTGGCATCCACCGTAGGGGTATCTGTTACTTCAGTAATATTCCCGTCTTTGTCTATACGATACATTTTCCCGTCCGGGCCTCTGAATATTCCGGAACCGCTAATTTTTGCGGGAACAAGGTTACCCTTATCGTCAATTGTGTAAATATTACCTTTATCGTCGGAATAGTAGCGTTTGCCGTCCGGGCCTACAAAATAACCGTTGGAGAGGTTTGTCTTTTGCGCGACCCCGTTTTCGCCGCCACCGAGAATCTTGCGGATATCCCCGTTTTCGTCTTTGAAATAGGTGCTACCGTCCGGTCCAATAAACATACCCGATCCGCCGATATTTGTAGCATACAATTTGCCGTCTGAACCCGTGGCGTAGATTTTCCCGTCTTCACCGAGCATATACGTTTTGCCGTCCGGGCCTTTAAAATACCCGCGACCTTGGAGAACACCTTTGCTAAAAGAAGCACTCTTGTCTGTTGTGGAGAACAACAGCCCTTGCATAGCTACATATTTACGGTTATCCGAACCGACAAACTCGCCTTGACCGTTAACGTATGGGACGATTTCCTGCGAATCCGCAAGTTCGATATCCCCGGAGGATAGAATATTGTACATCTTACCATCGGGGCCCGTAAATGAACCCTTTGGGCCTGGGGTGTGTAGGCGCAGTTGAAGGTTGTTTGTTACTACATAGAACTTCTTGCTTTCATCCCATAGTTTGTATTTAGGTGCTACCGCAACAGGGACGCGTTTGCCGCCCTGCATGACTTGATAGAGCTTTAAGTCGTCTCCGACCACATAGGAGGTATTTCTTTTGCCAGATAGAACAGTACCCGCGGGGACATTGAGGGCAAATACGGAGAAGTTCGATTTTATGTATAAACCGCCGTCATCGCCGGAAAGTTGTTCAAGCTTTTCCATATCCAGACTATCGCCGGTAAACACGGAACCTTGCCCGAGATTGCTCGGCGTGAGGGAGGTGAATACTGCGGTTTGTGTGGATAGGACATCTTTTGCCTTATTGGTATCCTCGTCATATTGTGGAACGGCTACACCGTCTGCCGACATAGTGTTTTCGCGCCAATTGCTGAAAGTGTCACTTAACGTGTCCACATTGCTTGGAATTGCATTCGGGTCTTCCTTTGGCCCTGATGTATCAAGCATAGTAGGACCGTATCCAGACATACGCAGGAACACGTATGCGGAAATAACCAACGAAACCACAAAGATGATTACGTAGGATGTAAAGCCCAAGCGTATTTTATTTCCTGCCGCAAGGTCGCGGCGAATTAAGCCGAAATTTGACATATTAGCGAAGCGAGTTTACGTTTTCGGGCGCGGGAGGTAAGGATAATTCAAAGTTGTTTCGGGCAACCAGATTGAACCCTTGCAGAAAGAGGTAGATATATTCAGACTGGTTTGGAAACAGCATTTCGGACATTTGCATGGACAGCGTAGGCGGAAATCTGTTATTGGCTATGCGAACGCCTATCTGTTGCGCATTCAGGTAAACAGCCGTATTACCCGCGTTCTTTCTGAAAATTTTCAGTACAAGCATATTATCCGTAGGGAAGCAATATGCCGTATCCAACAATAGCGAGCAATTACCCCAGGTGTATACTTTGTTGAGCTTGAAAGATGTCATTTCCCTTTGCAGGAGCGTCTTGTATCTCAAATGCGTATTTTCAATAGCCTGGACGTACTTTTGAACTTCTATGGATTGGGGTGCCAATGCGGGGCCAAAATTGTACTGGATATCATCGGCATTGATGGTTAGGGAGGGGAGGGTGTATGCCAGAGTGTATTTGATATCTCCGGAGGTTACGATATGAATGGTAAAGCTGTAAGGTTTTCCTTTCAAAACAACAGTCAGATTGGTGGAGCCCTTCATTACGTGGGCATTGAGAGCCACGGAATTCTGCTCGGGTGATACGTCTGCGGTAACCATGTTAGTTGCGCCGACATACACGCCCTCAATCGGAGTCTCTTTAGGGAAGGACAGGTATACAACATAACCGACTGCGATATACACGTCTTGAATTACCCCGCTCTCCAACAGGGTCGCGTCGGCTTTGGATTTTGCGTTTTCCCAAGCATATTGCGGAATTATTTCGGGTAGCTTGGGTGTTGCGGACTGGAACGTAGGCCCCGTTTGAGCAAAAAGTATGGAAGGTAATAAAAATACCGTGGCGATTAATTTTTTTAGCATGGTTTTAAGTCTAATAAAGGTACTAATTTTTTAGCGAATCTACGGGAGTTAGCTGGGTTGACGGCTTTGTAAATCCGGTGGCACCAAGGAACTGGTTTCTCTTCTCCAAATAGGATGCTTCGTCCATACGTAGGAGTCCGGCTATCATCCACCCGGTAGGGTTGGAAGGCGAACGTCCAACATTGCGCAGTAGCAGGTTGAAATAAATCGGCTGGATTACACTGTTGCTCTTGTTGGTTTGAACCATTGTCAGGTATATAACCGCCTGAACAGAACTGCCGGTTTGTGTTATGAAGAAATCCTGCACGGTAGTAGACCTTACCAAGTCCGCGCGCCCCGAACCAAGCATACGCTGAACCGATGCAAGGATATTGCGGGCAACAAACGGTCTAAGCTCGTTTATGTAATTCTTGTCGCCTTGCGTGGTAAATAACAGACGCATACTGTCTATGGCCAGGGTGGAGATTTCCGCATAGGATGTGGTGTACGGAGTGGCTTGGGCGTAGTAAGCCTTGTTATTGTAATCGCGCACAATTGTTGGATAAACCGTAAGCGTGGATTTGACCAACAAGCATATCCCAACTACGGCGGAGATGGTTAAAAAGATTTCCGCGATGGAACGGAGCTTAAAGTAGGAACGTCCCTTATTAAATACATTGAAAATATTCTTGTGGACTTCGGAAGAAATGGGGTTAACAACACTCATATTTAGCGCATTAAATGGATTTTGGATTTCAAGGCATCGTCAAAGATAGCGGCTTCTCGTGTGCCGGCGACTTCGGTGATTGCAGACAAGTAAAGGGTCTTACGCCCTGTAAGGTGAGTCGCTGGGCGAACCAGGTATGTAAGTTCGGCTCGATAGGGGATTGTCCTTGCCGGGAGCCCTGCGGAATTATTGGCCTGCGTGAGGACAAGCAAGTAGCCTTTTACAATAACGTCTATTTTACCGTTTTTTGACTGTCTGCCGATTAACGGATAATCTGAAATATAGATGGAGTTCACCATCGCGCTTTCCCGCATTTTACCGAAATTACTTTGATAGGCAACCTCGGCATTGGAAATAATATCGGGGGATACTATGCCGGAAATGGGTTCAAAGTCTTGCCCTGCGGCATAGGAGTAGTTGTGCAAAGAGTACAAAATAAGATTGGACTGTCTTTTGATGTCCAGCTTCGAAATATCCTGTTCGCTGTCCAGAGACTCATATGCGGAAAGGATTAGCGGCTTTTTCAGGTCTATCACTTGATAGTCACGTAATGTTTGGATATACCAGCCGCCCCAGATAAACAGATTCAGCACAAAGAGGCATACAATCATGCCATTAGACCACAAGAGGATATGGCGCACCCAATCGAAAGGATTGTATAGCCTGCCGTCCTTCTTGTAGATTACCTCTATCTTCTTTGTGTCAGTCGCTGACGCTGCAGGGGATGGTGTTTGAGGCGATGGAGTCGCCTTGACTTTCTCTGCTTGAGGCTTTGGCGAAAAGAGTTTCTTTAGCTGGTTAACGATATCGTCTAACTTCATTATTATGAAGTTTAGGCGTTGTCATCAAAAGTGCCCCTAAAAGGATTCCTTGGAGCTTGTTTTGCAGAACGAAATTGCGGATTAAATGCAGGCAATGAATTCTGAATCATGCTTTTTGTTGCGGAACCTATATCATGAAACGTATCTTTTGTCCCAGTTTTTACTCCTGAGGCGAAATTATGAGCCATAGTTGGTATCCCTGCGTGAACTGCTGTATCTGTTGCCCAATCGGTGAAGTTTTTCCCCTTAGCCATAGCCCAAGTGCCAGCCTTTGAAGTTTGAACTTTATCAGATGCGGACTGCATCCAAGCGCCAGCTTTGTGCGCAGAAGTGGATATTCCCGAGGAGATTCCTTTACTCATTGCGCTTATACCCTCTCCAGCCTTGGAGAACATAGAACCCACCAACCCTGTGGAACCTTTCCCCTTATCAGTAGAACCCGGCATTCCACTCATATTTTTCATTGTATCTCCTACGTCAGCTGATTTTGACGTGGTACCGTCAGGATGCTTACCATTAGCATTAACCGCACTAAAAACTCCTGCACCCGAATCGCCATTACCTTTGGGTGGTTTATCTGGGTTAGCTGGAGACGGAGTATTTCCTGCATTACTTGGGGTTCCCGGAGAACCTCCAAGATTTTGAGCTACCTTTGTTGCAGTTCCTGCGTTCCCTCCATCAGGTGCTCCGGCCTGTGCTGTTGCATCAATAGCTGTACCCGTACCCCCTGCAAGTTTTTGTAATGAACTGGATAAAGCCTTACCTGCGGCAGTTCCTGCGGCAAATTTACCTCCTAACATTGCTCCTGCCAACATACCCGCAGCTGCGGCGCCAAAAGCTCCGGCGATAGAACCACCTTGTGTAAGTAGCTTTGCTCCACGGACAGAGTATAGAGCAATAAAGACCATTGCTATACACTGAACGATAGATAAAATCATACCTATTAGAATTAAATAAATACCGGAGGCAACGAGAGTGGAAGACACCGCGGAACTGGTTGCCATAACAGCCGATTTGGCGAATATAGAAGCACCTTGCGCGGCACCGCAAGTTGTTGCGCCAACACCGCCAGAAAGCATCCCATAGAAACTATTCATCAGCAAATTAAAGATTCCCAATAATAAGCTACACATGAATGGGATCAATGCTATGGTTAAACATACCTTCAAATTGGCATAAAAAATACCTTCGGTTTTCTTTGAGCCAACAGTACACAAGGTAATATTTGCTAAGAGAAATTGCAGTGGCAATAAAAACCCCATCAGGATAACCATAACGCCAACTACAAACCTTTGAAATATGGATGCTGCCAAGTCAAGAAACCAAGCTACAATTTTTAAAGGCATACTAAGAACACTAGTAGCCGCACCAATTGCACCACCTATCGCACTCTTAGCTACTCCACAGACCCACGCAACTCCTTTCTTCCACCAGCTTGTGCTCGCGGATAATTTCTCCGTCCATTGGTCGGGTGACAGAATCTTTGCATCTTCGCCCTCACCCTCAGAGAAGGGAGTCATAGCTCCGATAGCCTTAGCTCTGTTGATAATAATATCCGTGACCGCATTTTGGAAGTTTTGCGCCTCTGCACGAGAGAGTGATTTTCGTTCCTTCGTGGAGCCATTTGAGCTCTTAGTCACATCTGCCATTTTCTTCTCCAACTCGTCAATAGTGAGATTCACCACAGCGGAATCATCTCCGTCGTGGTATAATTTCCATATGGCAATGTTTATATCCCTATCGATTAACGGATTTTGGCAGAATAAATCTATTTGCGCCTTGCAGAAGAGGACAGGTTGCTCCATGCGGTGGACGGAGGTTGATTTTGCCAAAAGACTGTAAATAACCTCAGTTCGCGGAGCATCGTCATCCATGGTGAATTTCCCGCCTTTTTCAAGCGCTGCATCAACGCCGTATAAATCCTTGAAGGTATTAGCGAACGAATCTCTTTGGTTCATGTTGGCACTGCCACGCCATGCGGATGTCGGGTAATTACTAAAATCTTTCAGTATTTTGGCATAGTTGGAGGCAAAAGGAAGCAGGAGATTTTTCTTCAGCGTGCTGTCTTTCGGGCACCAATTTAAGTCGCTGTTTACGCTATCGGCAGCCTTTTGGAACTTTTTCGTCCCATCGGAGATGGGCATATAACATATGCCGCCATTCTGCAAAGCAAGCCCTTCGTTGAATGAGGCCAGAGGAAACATCATATAAACTGCGTACGGAACGGTTTGCTCCGTCTTACGGTAGTCTTTGTATTTTACCTGGGTTTTGGCGGAACCTAACAGTTGTTGGCGGGCTTGTTCTTTGCCGTCTGAAATTGCCAGCTTTATCTGGTTGGATATAGAGGCATCTTCTTCGTATAGAGCTTCGGATATGGAGCCCAGATCCGTGTTCATCACGAAGTTCACGACACTCGCCATACCGGACTGGATTCCCGCCAAATAGCCGAATATAATAGAACCAAAGCCCGTAAATATCGCGAAAATGAAAATTCGCTTTATTAGGTCAACGTAGTCTACGGAACCCTCCGAATTCAGGCTTTGAATGATGCCCCAAATGAGGAAGATTGCAAATACAGGAAAAACTACAACATACATTAGCCACTGGTAGAGTAGCAGTCCCTTTTGCGGTTGCCCGGGAATTATAGTTTGTGCCCAGTGGTCGTATTTTAGCCCTTTGGAAATGCTCTGCAAGTTGGACAACTCGCTATTGATTGCCGCCATTCTATTATCTGCGGACGCCATGGCACTGACCACCCCCGAACCCGTACCGGAGGTTGAGGATTCGGCGCAATAGCCGGAAATTGGTAAGAGGGTCAGAACAAAGAAAAGTATCAGTTTTAGGAATTTCATTCAAAAGCTTTCAGGTACGTGGTTTCCAAATCCTTCTTTTCGGATTCAATAAACGCTTTTTGGGCATTTATCTGTTGGCGTGTCATTAAATTGTAGGCATTCCCCATATCAGACCAAACACTGGCATCCATCGCAGTGGATACGGCTTTTGCGTTCATCTGTTGGACGATGGTATTTTCCGTAGTGTCAATGCCCATATCGGGCGCGACTTTGGGAGCCTTATTGGAGGCTGCGGCGGCTACTGCCTTCTTCTGGGCGTTACTCTGTTCCTGCTGCATTAGCGCCTGCATTATATAGTCGTCATTTACATACTGCAAAGAACGGACTTGATTCATGCCGTCTTCCAGAGTCGGAACGTATTCTTCGCGTGCGGAGCCGATGTCCTTTGCGAGTCCACGCATATAGCGTGAGAATGCCGTAGACGAGTCGTAAGCTTTTGAGCTGCCCTTACTGTCGGTTGAAGAGCCGGACGAGCTTGTAGCCTCATCGAATTTGGAATAAAGACTACCGCCGTATTTGCTTGCCAAATCGCCAAGCTCAGACCAGTCGGTGATTTGCCATGTATTAAGCAATGATTCTATGCTGAAATTGGTAATCAAATCGCGATAGGTTCCGACTACGGAAACAATCTCCTTTGTGTCCTTATAGATTTGCAGGACGGAGCGTAGCTGTTCCAGGGTTTGTTTTGCGGCTTGGACATATTCGCTCTTCTTCATCTCCTCGTTCATTTCCTTACGGAAATCCTTACATGGGCCTTCCAGGCAGAAAATATGGTCTCCTGAGCCGCAATAGCACGGGATATAGAACCCCTGGGAAACAAGGGGTTGGACGCACACTAAAAGGGCAAACAGGAATCTATTCCAATAGTTTCCCATAATCCTCCATCTGTTTTACTTCGCTCTTTGCTTTGTTTACCTCGGACATGATTTCGCTCATCTTTATATTGGTAGCGGTGTTTTGGTTTATGGCCGAAGTTACATCGGAAGTGGCCGCAACTTGCAGAGCGGCGATATCCACGCTCTTCTGCGTGATACCTGCTATGTCGTTGGAGTAGGCGCCGTCTTCGTTTTGGACAATTTTTGCGATGTTAGCTTTGGTCGCGGCATCAAGTTTTGCCTGACCTTCGGAGTATTTTAAAAACTGCTGTTCAAGCTTGCTTTGGGCTTTTTCGGCGAGGAGCTGTTTTTCGGCGGCGGTAGGGGTAGCTAAATCTCCGCTTGCGGTCTTCACTTTTATTCCGTCTTCGCTTTTTCCGAAAATGGAATCCTCCACCTCTTTTATTGAAATCGAATCAAGGGAGAATAACCCGAAAAAGGAATTTTCGCTACTTTTTGACTTTTCGTAGGAGGTATCTGTAAAAATGGAGTTAAGGACGCTATCCCTTGAATAATCGTATGGCATCCAGCGTAACGATGACTGTTGTTTTTCCGCGTCATTGCGAAGGCTCTTCGAGCGGGCTACGGCAT
>ERZ1026860.1087-NODE-1087-length-14800-cov-27.736521_pt1 | contig 14800 bp, 7 predicted proteins | sample MGYA00380160_ERZ1026860 | MGnify/ENA primary metagenome ERZ1026860 (study PRJEB33269, sample SAMEA4719796) | human gut metagenome | biome: human-associated habitat; feature: organic feature; material: feces | place: Cameroon | collected 2013-10 ... | reverse complement strand
AATCCCGCCAGCGGCGGGGCTGGCGGGAAGGGAGTCAGATTGATTCTATTGCGTCATGCCCGTGTGGGCAGGGCAAATTTATGGGCGGACGGGACGCACCGAGAACCCGTATTGACGGCCGCTGTCGCTCAAGTAGTGCTTGTCCGACTTGAAGCAGAGGCTATGGGCGTAGTCGGTGTTGTAGGTCGTGTAGAGCGAACTCGACCAGTAGCGACCCTCTCTGCCGGCTTCTTTGAGCACGGAACCTTCGTAGTAGCCGGCGATAGGCAGGAAGATGGCGTTGCCGTTCGGGCCGTCCACCTGATAGCCTTCCACGCCGTCCTGCGTGGTCCAGGTCCAGGTGCAGTTGTCTCTAAGTTCCTTGATTTCGACTTCTGTCGGCATGCGCCACGGCGAGCCGAGATTGGCGGTGGCTGCGTCGTCGGCCGCGGCGAGGGTGGTCTTGTTGTCGCCGATGAAGGCGCCGGAGGAGTCATACCAGATGCCCTCGGTCTTGCCGTCGGCGATGGTGTACTTCGTGATGTACTTCCATTCGGACTGGCCGGCCTGCATCCACTTGTAGGTCGCCCAAGAGTAATCCGTCTTAGGAGCGGTCTCGCCCCATGCGTAGTGGCCGCCCGGCTCCGACGGCTTCGACGCGCCGAGGTTGCACTTGGCCCACTTCAGGCCGCTCGGAAGGCCGAGGTCAACATATTCGACAGGGGAAGGGGTCGTGCCGCCTCCGCCGATGCTGCCCTTGAGTTCCTCGAGCTTCTGGATGATCTGCGCGAGGGCGGAGGCCGCGTCGGTGTCGCCGTCCTTCACCTGGTCGACGAGGGCGTTGATGGCGGAGGTCACGCCGGCTATCTGCGTGGCGATGCCGGTCTGGCCGGCGCCGAGAGCCTCGGCCTGCCCCTTGATCGCGTCGAGGGACGCCACGATGAGGTCGAACTTGCTGCCGTAGTCAGGAAGGGCCTTGACGGCCGCCTCGATGGCGGAGAGCTTGTCGCCGTAGTCAGGAAGGTTGGCGATGGCCGTGCTGATGGCGGCGAGCTGGGAGCCGTAGTCAGGAAGGGCTTTGACGGCCGCCTCCAGGAGGTCAAGCTTGCCCTCCAGTGACAGCGTCTGAGCCTTGACCGCGGCCTCGATGGCAGCCAGCTTGGTCTCGAGGGCGGTCTTCTGGTCGGTGAGGACGCCCTTGATCTGGTCCAGCTTCCCTTCCATGTCGGAGGAGAGGTTGTCGATGGCGGTGGTCAGCCTGTCCGCCAGATCCTCCAGCTTGAGGGTCTGGTTGCCGACCGCGGCGAGGAGAAGGTCGAGCTTGCCCTCCAGCGACAGCGTCTGAGCCTTCATCGCGGCCTCGACGGCCGCGAGCCTGGTCTCGAGGGTGGTGTTCTGGTCGGCGAGGAGGCCCCTGATCAGGTCAAGCTTCCCCTCCATGTCGTCGGAGAGGTTGTCGATGGCGGTGGCCAGCCTGTCCGCCAGATCCTCCAGCTTGAGGGTCTGGTTGCCGACCGCGGCGGTGAGCAGGTCCAGCTTGCCCTCCAGCGACAGCGTCTGGGCCCTCATCGCGGCGTCGATGGCCGCGAGCCTGGTCTCGAGGGTGGCGTTCTGGTCGGCGAGGACGCCCCTGATCAGGTCAAGCTTCCCCTCCATGGACAGCGTCTGAGCCTTGAGCGCCGCCTCGAGGGCGACGAGCCTGGTCTCCAGGGTGGTGTTGACCGAGCCGAGGACGTCACGGATGGCCTGCAGTTTGGCCTGCTGGTCGGAGCTCATCCTGTCGATGGCGTCCGCGAGTTTCGCGATGGCCTCCTCGTTCTTGAGGGAGCCCCTGTCGATGGCCTCCACAACCTTGGTGAAGTCGTTGATCACTGACACGCTCATCGTGTAGTTGATCTCCGGCGCGTCCTCCTGGCATGAGGTCAGGAACGCGGGTACCGCCAGCAGCATGCTGATGGCGAGCGGAATGAATTTTATACGTTTCATGAGTCTTTGGCCCCTCCTTGACCCTCCGCAGGGGGAGGGAACGCTGCCGGGGCGTGGGCGTTCGTGTTATTACTGTGTTGCTTATTACTCCTTGACCACGGTGATGGTCACTCTCCTCCCCTCTGCCGAGTCCTTGCCGTTCCGCGCCCCGATGGCGGTGGCGGGACGCAGGTCGCCCGCGGAGAGGCCCTCGCCGACGAGGATCTCGACCACGCGGCGGAGACGGCGCTCGGAGAGCCTGACGTTGTACTCCTCGCCGCCCGGGGTGCTGGCCTCCGCGACAAGGGAGAGCCTCTCGCCGCGCACGCCGCGGGCGAAGGCCCTCAGCCGCTCGGCCTCGGAGCCCTCCACAGAGGAGCTGCCGTGGCCGAACTGCACGAAATGCGACGGCGGGGCGGCCGATGCCTCGGCCTCGGCCCTGGCCATGCACTCCTCGCAGTCGGAGAGGCGGCCCTGGAGGTCGGCGTTGCGCGCCTCGGACCCGCGGAGCGCCTCCTCGGCCTCGGCGGCGCGCGCACTTGAACGCGCGGCCTCAAGGCGCAGGGACTCAAGGCGGCCGCCAAGCGCGGAGATCTCGCCCTCGTAGTAGGCGCGCTGAACCCTGGCGCGGCTCGGCACGAGGTTGTAGCGCAGGGTGACAAGGGCGAAGGCGTACCCCTTCGGGGCTATGTCACCGCGGTTCAGGAGCCAGTCCATCTCCCCCTTCACACCGACGGTGAGGCGCCGGCCGAGGTCGGCCTCGACGTGGAGGGAGGCGGGGATGTAGAATGTGTTGAACCTCTCGTGGCGGTTCGTCGTGCGCACGTTGCCCGTGATCGTCACCGCGTCGTCGTTGCCGATGGACGCGCCGCCGGTGAGCGGGGTGGTACGCCCGCCCTGCGTCTGCGTGCTGCTGAAATGGATGCCGTACTCGTTGCCGCGCCCGAAGGTGTAGCCCGCGCCCGTCCCGGCCCAGATGTTGAGCCACTGCGCCTGGCGCTGCGGCCACATCTCCATGAGGTTGAGGCCCACGCCGAGCTTGGCGTTGTGGAGGTTCATCATGTAGTTGCCGTAGGCCTTCACGGGCATGCTGCCGGCGTCGAGCGCGGAGGGGCGCTGCTCGCGGCGGTAGCGCGACCAGATGTACTCGGCGCCCACGCGCACCCATGGCCGGATGGTGAGGTCGAATCCGCCGCCGGCCGCCGCAGACTGCCTGTAGCTCCTCTTCGCGTCGAGGTTACGGTACCACACGCCGGTGGCCCAGGACAGACCGCCCTGCGTGTAGACGCTCCACGTGCGGTGGCGCAGCTCGCTGTTCAGGTCACGCGGCGGCGTCAGGACGATGTCGCACGCGGTCCGCGCCTGTGCGCCTCCCAGGCTGTCGTCGGCACACGCCCGCGTCTGCGTCTGCGACGGCGACGGCGTGCCGCCTTCGCAGGTGGCCCGCGCCTGTGCGCCGACGGTGACGACCGCGGTGAGCAGCGCCGTCAGACACACTCTTGCCCATCGGCCGCCAAGCGGCCGGATGAGAGGTTTTGTTAGACTTTTGTTCATACTGCTTTTGATTTAGATATTGATGAGATATGTTGTCCTGTTCCTTGGCTTGTCTCCGGCTTTGCCACACGTTGCTGAGTCGCCGCAAAAATACGGGTGAAATTCGGTAACGGGACTATGCTAATCGGACAAAAAACTATTCTAATCGGACATTCTGCATCCGGCCCGACTATTCTAATCGGACATTTTATGCTTGTAACCTACTGATAATCAAAGGAACCCATGAATAGTTTTTACTTTTTTCAAGGAATGGGCTTTTTTAGGCTTCAAAGCAAGCTCGTTTACCCACCGAGCTCCCCCTCCCGAAAAGTGATTTGTCAATAAACGGAATTTGTAATAAGCAATGCAGGAAAAATATTTTAGCCAAAACAGGTGTTTTTATTTAGCCATAATGCGTAATTGAAAAGATTGTGTTATCTTTGCAAAGTAATTAATGATGAATATGAAGGCTTATAAACCAAGAGTTGCGGATCAAGAACTAAAGCGTAAGTTAGCTGGTATCGGTGCTGTTTTGATTGAAGGCCCGAAGTGGTGTGGCAAGACCACCACAGCAGAGCAACAGGCCGCTACTATTATCTATATGGATGAACCATTGCATATGGAGCAGAACCTTCGTATGGCAGACATTAACCCGAAAGCCTTGTTAGTCGGAGAGTCGCCAGTATTGATAGACGAATGGCAACTCGCTCCTAAATTATGGGATACAATTCGTTTCGAAGTTGATCATCGGGACGGAGCCGGACTCTTTATTCTTACCGGCTCTGCAGTACCTGCAAAGACTGAAGAAATACATCATTCGGGTGCAGGTCGTTTTGCATGGCTTACAATGCGTCCCATGAGCCTATACGAGTCTGGAGAGTCAACAGGTGAAGTTAGTTTGGAAGCGTTGTTCGACACTCCTGAAAATATCATAGGAATCAACAAACTGACGCTCGATGACATGGCATTTCTGATCTGTCGCGGCGGATGGCCTCGTGCGACGATGCTGGATGGAGATATTGCATTGGATCAGGTTAAATATTACTATGATGCGGTGACCCGTGCAGATGTATCGCGTGTGGATGGTGTGCGCCGTAATCAAGAACGTGTAAAACGGCTGATGCGTTCGTATGCTCGCCATCAAGGTACTCCGGCTCCCGTGAGTACGATCGTTGAGGACATGCGTGTCAATGACGAAGAGTCAAGTGATGTAAAAACAATAACGAGCTATATCGAGGCTTTGAAAAAAATCTTCGTTATCGAGGATTCGGCTGCATGGAATCCTAACCTGCGCTCAAAGACCGCTATACGTACTTCTGACACTCGTTATTTTGTCGATCCATCTATTGCAGTGGCGGCACTGGGTCTTGGACCGAACGATTTGATTGGCGATTTGAATACGATGGGACTGCTGTTCGAGACGCTTTGTGTCCGCGATCTGCGTGTTTTTGCAAGTGCGCTTGACGGGCAGGTTTACCATTTTCGCGACAAGTATGGCCTTGAGTGCGATGCTGTTGTGCATCTGCGGAACGGTAAGTTCGGACTTGTTGAAATTAAGCTCGGCGGCGACAAATTGATAGAAGAGGGGGCGACCACACTGAAGACATTGGCAGAAAAAATCGATACGGACAGAATGAAAGCACCATCATTTCTGATGGTGCTGACAGCTACAGGAAAATTTGCCTACCGACGTGAAGACGGGGTGTATGTGGTACCTATCGGATGCTTGAAAAATTAATCTCAAAGAACATTTCAAACAATTCAAAACAGCTTCTTAATTTCAGCATTGTCGCGTTTGTGCGTCTTATCAAGTATGCTGGCCTTGTCGGCGGCGAGCTGGGAGCGGAGGGTGTCGATGGAGTCGAAACGGCGCTCGTCACGGATCTTGTGGTGGAAGGTGACCTTGAGGTCGAGACCGTAGATGTCCTCGTCGAAGTCGAAGATGTTGGTCTCAATGGTGCGCTGGCCTCCGGCACGGACGGTCGGACGGACACCGATGTTGCACATCCCCTTGAACTTGCGGCCAAGCGTCTCGGCCTCAACCGAATAGACACCGTTGCCCGGCAACAGTTTCAACGGCTCGTAGAGCTGGATGTTAGCCGTCGGAAAACCTATAGTGCGGCCAAGGCGGTTGCCCGCCACCACAACTCCCAGCAAGGAATATTCATACCCGAGCATCGCGGCGGCGGTCTCCATCTCCCCGGCGGCGACAGCCTCACGGATCTTCGTGGAGCTTACCGTCACACCTGACGGAGAGGTGACACTGCCCAAACGGACAACATCAAGCCCCTCACCCACAGCGATTCTCTCGATTGATTCCGGAGTCTGCGGATCGCAGCCCATACGGTTGTCGTAGCCGATCAGGACAGCCTTGGCGCCGAAACGGGCGACGAGGACATCACGGAAATATTCCCGGGTGGTCAACCGGCTGAATTCCTTGGTGAAAGGCAGCACCTCAACGTGGTCCACGCCAAGCCCCTTGAGCAACGCCTTCTTCTCCTCCAGCGAGGTCAGAAGCCGCAGGTTGCGGGCATCGTCCTGAAGCACGTTGCGTGGATGAGGCCAGAAAGTGACGACCATGCTCTGGTCGCCCCTTTCCCTGGCCGCACTCACAAGCCGCTCTATCACAAAACGGTGCCCGATGTGGACACCGTCAAAGAATCCGGTAGCTATAACCATTTCACCAATTCAAAATCCTGCCTGTGAGGCAGCAACGGGTTCTTGGCGTACATTCTGACCGCCACCTGGTACATACCGGTCCTGTCCGGAAGGATGGACGCGCGGTACTTGGCGACACCGTCATTGAACTCGACCACGTCGTAGTCACATTTTTCCTGAATATGCAGCTGATGCTTCACGTCAGTCGTCGCGAACAGCATCTCCACACCGATGTCCTGAGGAGAAAGATCGCCGAGATTCAGCACAACCTCAGAAGTCAAGGCATTGGACTCGGTAAGGCTGTAGGACGGGTCAGGCTGCGTCTGGGAGATGACCTCCACGTTCTGCCACTCGCGGCGCGCCTTCTTCTTCCATGCCGAGATCACGCGGGCCATCTTGTAGTCATCAGCCACCATATTACCGGCACGCTCCGACTGAGGGATGTAGTACTGGTTGCAGTAGTCGGTCAGCATCCTGTTGGTGGTGAAATTGTCGGCCACCTGGGCGATGGTGTTCTTGATGTAGCCCACCCATGTAGGAGACAGTCCGAGGGACTTGTCCACATCGTAGTAGGCCGGAGCGATGTCGTTCTCGATAGTAGTATAGATTGTGGCCGCGTCCAGTTCGTTCTGATAGTTCTGGTCATCGTAGGTTCTCTCCAGCGGAAGAGCCCATCCCGCGCCCGGCTTGTAGCCCTCGACCCACCAGCCGTCAAGCACGGAGAAGTGCATGACACCGTTCATCGAAGCCTTCTCGCCGGAAGTGCCGGAAGCCTCCAGTGGCCTTGTAGGGTTGTTCATCCACACATCGACACCCTGCACAAGCCTCTTGGCGAGGGAGATGTCATAGCCAGGGATGAACACGATCTTTCCGATGAAGCGATCCTGCTTGGAGATCTCGATGATCCTCTTGATGAGGTCTTGCCCGGCCTTGTCGGCAGGATGGGCCTTGCCGGCGAAAAGGAACTGGACCGGATGCACGGGATCGTTCACGATGGCGTCAAGCCTGTCAAGATCGGAGAACAGCAGGGTTCCTCTCTTGTAGGTCGCGAAACGACGGGCGAAACCGATGGTCAGCACATCATCGCGAAGGTTCTCCTTGATCGCCACAATCTGGCTCGGAGAGTAATGGTTGCACTGCGAAGGGTCGGAGACACGCTCCTTCACAATGTCTATCAGTCTCTTCTTGAGGGTCTTTCTGGTCTCCCAGATCTCAGAGTCAGACACTTTGTAGATGCCCTCGAAACAAGACTTGTCATAGTGGTGCGTGGCGAACTCCGGGCCGAACACACGGGTGTGGATCTTCTTCCACTCGGCGGCCGCCCAAGTCGGGTAATGCACGCCGTTGGTCACATAGCTGATGAACAGTTCCTCAGGCAGATAGCCCGGATAGATGCCGCTGAAAATCTCCTTGCTGACATCACCGTGAAGCATCGACACACCGTTGACGTTCTGCGAGAGGTTGGCGGCGAGGAAGCTCATCGAGAATTTCTCGTTCACATCGTTGCCGTTCACCTTGCCGAGTCCCATCATCGTCTCCCAGTCAACCTTCAGACGCTGAGGGTAATGGCCGATGTACTTCCTGAGCAGTCCCTCGTCGAAAGCGTCGTGTCCGGCAGGAACCGGAGTGTGGGTGGTGAAAAGCGATGATGACCTCACGACCTCAAGTGCCTCGCTGAAATCAAGATTGTCTTCCTGAATATATTCACGAAGCCTCTCGAGTCCCGTGAACGCGGCGTGTCCCTCGTTGCAATGGTAGATCTGCGGATTGATTCCGAGGTTCCTGAGGGCTCTGATGCCGCCGACTCCCAGAAGAAGTTCCTGCTTCAGACGGTTCTCCCAATCGCCTCCGTAGAGGTGATAGGTGACCTGACGATCCTCCGGAGAGTTCGCCTCATAGTCAGTGTCAAGCAGATAGAGGTCGGTACGACCCACGGCCACCTTCCAGAGACGGGCTGTGATCGTGCGACCCGGGAAGGCCACGCTTGTGGTCATCCAGTTACCCTCCGCGTCCATGACCGGCTCTGCAGGGATCTTTGTGAAGTCCTGGGCGTCGTAACGGGCGACCTGCTCGCCCTGACCGGTGATGATCTGGGTGAAGTAGCCGTAACGGTACAGAAGTCCGACAGCCACAAGGTTGACGTTCATATCGCTGGTCTCCTTGAGATAGTCACCTGCCAGAAGTCCGAGACCTCCGGAGTAGATCTTCAAGGATGTGTCAAGGCCATATTCCATACAGAAATATGCGATCGAAGGGTTGGTGCGCTCGGCCTTGAGTGCCATATAGGCGTTGAACTCGTCCATCACAGACTTGAGCTCGCCGAGGAATGCCTCATCCTTCGCCAAAGCCTTGAACCTCTTGAGGCTCACAGCATCAAGCAGGGCCATCGGGTTGTGGCAGGTGTTGTGCCAGATCACGGGGTCAATAGACTTGAACAGGGATTTGGCGGACTCGTTCCAGCACCACCAAAGGTTCTTTGAAAGTGTCTCAAGACCAGAAAGAGCGGCAGGAAGGTGACGTGTCACCATCACACTCTTCCAAGTAGGGTTGTTGATTTCTATCTTCTTGTATGCCATTGATTTGTCTTCATTAAGTTCATCCGGGAAAGCACCTCTGGCCTCAATAACCTTCTCTATGGCCTTTGAATATGCTTCCTTGTAATACTGAATCTGGTTTTCCCACAGGGCTATCGTGGAGACATCCTTTGCCGAAGCCATATAGGCCTTGCGGCCCTCACTGTCAAGAGAGGCGACCTCCTTGATTCTCGCCACGACTCCGTCCACGACCTCGAAATAGTTGGAATCATTCCTGTCCAGAACCGTGATGCCTGGATGCTCCTTGCCATAGTGAGACCTTACCCAAAGGCCGAATCCGGCCAGGCTGGTTGTAAGGGAAGGAATGCTGAACGCAAGACTCTCCAGAGGGGTGTAGCCCCAAGGCTCGTAATAGGACGGGAACAGGGTCAGGTCAAGTCCCACGAGCAGGTCGTAGTACTTCATATTGAACACCCCGTCCGTTCCGTTCAGATAGGAAGGAATGAAATAGACCTTCACACGGCTGCCCTTGGCGTTGGTGAAGCCCAACTCCTTGAAACGGCGGGAGATGACATCATATTCATTGTCCATCAGGTAGTGGGAGACCTGGGTCGTGTAGTCCGAAGCGGCGCCGGCGAGTTTGGCGACCAGATCCTTGTCGGCTCCGTTGTGGCCGGAAGGGATCATTATGAACGCCTGGATATCACGGCCTTGCGCCTCGGTGTCCTCAAGTTTCTTGAGAGCGTCGATGAACACGTCGATTCCCTTGTTGCGATATTCATAACGTCCGCCGATGCCTATGAGGATGGCGTCCTTTGACACTTCCTCGCCGGACATCGCCGTGGCTACCTCGATCAGTCTGGCACGCGCGGCGCGGCGCTTTTCGTCATATTCCTCATCCGTCGCCGGAGTGAAGCTGTTCTCGAAGCCGTTAGGAGTCACGACATCCACCTTGCGCTGAAGGAACTGCTCGCACTCCTTCGCGGTGATCTCACTGACGGTTGTGAATATGTCCGCGTTCTGCGCCGACTTCTTCTCAAGAGAGTGACGGGCCATCACATTGAACTGGCGGGCCTTCTGGTCTCCGTCGTAGAGATTCATCGAATCGTACAGAGGCAGGTTGTTGCCGGCGATGCAGCGTCCCACTACAGTGGCGTGGGTCGTGAAGACTGTCGCGATCGGGAGCTGTTTATATTTAAGGTAAAGCAGCCCGGCTCCGGTCTGCCATTCGTGGAACTGCGCCACGATCTTGTCTGACGCGCTCAGGTTGAAGTTCCTGAAACTTTCTATCACCTTTCCGGCGGCGTAGCCGAACAGGAAATTCTCTTTGTAGTCCCAGTTTCCGGTGATGGAATCGACCTGGAAACGCTCCCAGTACTTTGACAGAATATCATTCTGACTGGTAAGGAACTGCTTGAAATCCACCAGAATGGCGATCGGATTCCCGGGCACGTTCCATTTGCCGATCCGCACGCGGATTCCCTCCGAGGCGGCATTCGCTTTCCATAGACTGTAAAGATGCGGATCCTCGATGAAATCGGGATTGCTTTCAGTGTCCATCCAGACATCAGGGCCGATCAGGATGTGGTGCTTGTGAAGCTGCCGCTTCAGGTAAAGCGACTTGGTGGCGATCACTGTGTAGATACCGCCGACCTTGTTGCACACCTCCCAACTGACCTCAAACAGATAGTCTGGATTCGTCAGTTCGTTTGTCATTTATTTATTTTTTACTTGTTTGGTTGTCTTTGTTTTCGTTGACTTCTTCGCTTCGGCGGCCTTCTTCGAGGTCGCCGAGCCTGTCGAAGCGACTTTCCTTGACTTCTTCTTTTTACCAGCGTCCTTCTTCGCGTCGGTCGCCGAGCTTGTCGAAGAGCCGTCTTCCACCTTCTTACCCGAAGTGGTCATAGCGTCGTCAATCCTGATGATGAAGTCACTCAGGACGTTCATGTAGTTGATGAACGCCTCGTAAGGAGTGTTGTAAGGATTGAAGTAACTGTGGACCGCCCCGTCAGAGAAGAACTTGGTGCTCATATAATAGAAATGGTCACTCTCCTGCAGGTGTCCGAAATCCTCCCAAAGGACCGGATCGTTCAGGATGGCAAGCTTCTCGGCCTGCCCGTAGAGCTTGTTGTAAGCGTCCTGCTGGAGCTCGTTGCCCAGCCAGGCGCTGACATCCCTCTCCTCGTCAGCCCAGGAGATCGGATCCTGCACATCAATCTCGGCGATCGGCCTGAGCTTCCTCGCGGCCTGTGTCGGAGTGACAAACTCGAAAGAGCCGTCTTTCAACGCGATTTCCGGGAAATATCTCATGAATTCGAATATTCCAGAACTCTCCTTCTGATGCTCCCCGAACGTCTCATAGTCCATAAACAGGTTCACGATGTCCCCGTCGGCGGCCTTGAGCCAGGAAAGGTATTTCTCGCCGGTAAGCGGCCAATCCTTCCACCCTCTGTCGGAGAAGCGGAACGCGATGTCGTCGCTCAGCGAATAGTTGCGCAGCAGCAGTTTCAGGTGCTTCTGCTGGCTGTCGGTGTAGATGTAGTCCGGACTCTTCCATCCAAGAATATGACGCGCACCCTCAGCGAGCATCACCTTGAAGCCAAGGCTGTACACGTCGCGTCCGATGGAGTCTGAATATATCAGCTCGGTGTTCCTGAAAGCCGTCGGCTTCACGCCGAAATATTTCTCGATCGCGGCGGAGTGCTTCTCCACCTGATGCCTGAACTCACCGAAATTGGCAAGCGAGGCGAGGGAGTGGTAATATGTCTCCCCGAGGAACTCCACGCAGCCTGTCCGGGCCAGTTCACGGAAACTGTCCAGCACCTCCGGGGCGTATCTCTCGAACTGCTCCAGAGCGGAGCCGGTGATCGAGAATGCAACCTTGAAGTCGCCTCCGTGCTGTTTGATAAGATCCAGCAGAAGGTTGTTCATAGGAATATAGCATCGCTGGGCTATCCTGCGGAGGATGGTTCTGCCAGCGAAATCGTCATAGTAGTGGGAATCCTTGCCGATGTCGAAGAATCGGTACTGCCTCAGCCTCGTAGGCTGATGAACCTGAAAATACAGACAGATGTTCTTTTTCATAATCGTTCCCTTTATATTATCATGTAATCGTCAATAATCCTTGCCAAACCAGCGGCAACTTATTCTTTGCCGCCGACAACTGATTCGTAAATATTCTTAAGTTTCGCTGTCGCGATGTTCCATTTAAGGCGGTTGACCTCCTCGTAGCCTTCCCTGGCCGCGAAATCCGCAAGGGCAGGGTATTTCAGCAACGCATAGATGTCGTCGGCCATAGCGTCCACATCCCAGAAATCCACCTTGAACGCATATTTCAGAACCTCGGCGGCTCCGGACTGGTTGGAGATGATCGCCGGCACATTGGAGCGCATAGCCTCAAGCGGAGATATTCCAAAAGGTTCGGACACAGAAGGCATTATGTAAACGTCCGACATCGCGAACATCTTCTGGACCTCCGCCCCGCGCAGAAATCCGGTGAAATGGAAACGATCGGATATTCCAAGCTTGGCGACGTGGCGGATGCAGCGGTTCATCATATCCCCGCTACCGGCCATCACGAAGCGCACGCCCTTGGTCCTCTTGAGAACCTTCGCGGCGGCCTCGATGAAATATTCAGGCCCCTTCTGGAAAGTGATTCGTCCGAGGAAGGTGACGACTTTGTCGCGCACTCCCCTCTCGACCTTGACGTTCTCGCGGCCGCTGAAGTCCACGGCGTTGTGAACCGTCACAACCTTCTCCGGATCAATACCGTACTTATTAATGACAATATTTCTGGTGAGGTCGCTGACGGCGATCACCTTGTCGGCGGCCATCATTCCCCTCTTCTCGATGTCATAGACACGGCTGTCGATCTGGTCCTCGGTTCCACGGTCGAAGGACGTGGCGTGCACGTGTACAACCAACGGCTTGCCGGTCAGTTCCTTGGCCGCGATTCCGGCCAGATAGGTCAGCCAGTCGTGGGCGTGGATGATGTCGAACTCATCCTTGTGCTCCATCGCGATCGTGCCGCCGACCATCGCATAGTGGGCGACCTCCTCCATAAGATTGGAACCGTAGCGTCCTGAGAAACGGAACTTCGTGCCGATGCACTTGGTCAGGTTCTCGCTCTGGAGCCTGCGCTCGGACTCGACCATCTCGTGGAACTCCTCAGGATCGACGTAAGGGATCATATTCGAGCCGATGCGCACGAACTTCACCTTGTCCAGGAACTCATCCACCGTCGAGCCGAACGACTCGACCGGGACATCGCTGGCGTTGATGATCTTCGCCGCGCTCTGGTCCTCGTCACCGGAGGCGGACGGCATCACAAACAATGTCTGCACACCGTTGTAGGCCAATCCCTTGACAATTCCGTAGCAGGCTGTTCCGAGTCCACCGGCGATATGAGGAGGGAACTCCCATCCAAACATCAAAACTCTCATATTCCTACTCCTCCTTGTATTTGTTCTTAAGGTATTCAACCTCCAGCAGGGCGGCCGTGCTCAGGGCCGACGAGATCGCTCCGTGAGGCTCGTGAGGCGGGTCTCCGTCGTAAAGTTCGGAGAACGCTCCGACGCCGTGCTTGTTCAGATCCTCATAAAAGCCGTTGACCAGCCACTGGGCCTTGTTCAGGAAGGCGGCTCCTTTCATCTTGAAGCAGACCTCGCAGTACGGGCCAAGGAGGGATGTAAGGCAGCAACCATTGTAGTAGGCCAAATCCCTGTCTGTCTGCGAACCCTCATAGACCCCCTTATATTCGGAATGGCGAGGGGAAAGCGTGCGGATTCCCCTTCTTGTCACAAGCTCGTTGTCAATCACCTGCAGAACTCTCTGCGCAACCTCTGGCTCCACAGGAATATCCTCACCCACAAGGGCGTAGAGCATATTCGGGCGGACCTCAAGATGTTGTCCGGCGTTGTCCACATAGTCGGCGAGATAGCCGGCGCGGGCGTTCCAGAAGGTGTTTTGGAAATTCTCGCGAATCAGGTCCAGGATGTGCGACCATTCCTTCAGGAAAGCGCTGTCGGACGGGGAATATTTCCGCTCCATAGTCACGGCGAACAGGACGGACTGGAACCACATAGCGTTCGTTTCAACCTGATAGCCAGCCCTTTCGGTCACAGGATTGCCGTCAACGTAGGTGTTCATCCACGAAAGAGCCCAATGATCAAGCTGCGCCCAGAGAAGGCCGTTCGGCTGCATCGCCACCTCGACCCTCCGCCCCGGCAGATAGCTTTCCAGAATGCCCTTGACTGTCGGGCCGTATTTCTTCCAGACAGCCTTCGGGTCGGCGCCGTACTCGATGTAGCGCCCAAGGGCGCCGGCCAGCCTCAGCGGAGCCTCCACCTGGGTTGTCCTGTGGAAAAGTCGTTCCTGATTGTCCGCGATGAGGTTGTCGAGAATCTCCTCGAACTCGGCCTTGTCACCGTTGGCGTAGAGGGTCAGCCCCGGAAGAGCCTCCAGAGTCTCCCTCAGCAGACCGGTGTAGAGCCAGGAGAATCCGGCGGTTATCATCTTGTGACCTCCGCGGTCCTGCTTCAGCAGATCGGCGCAGTGCACAAGCTGCTCGTGGGCGGTGGTGATCTTCGCGGCCTTGGCCACGAACGAGTCAAACTTTCTTTTAAGTCCCGAAGGATTGGCTATAGCCACAGACGCGGAGAACACAATCGCGTCCCCCGGCTTCATCTCGGTCTCGAAATGCCCCGGAACGTAAAGATCCTCCTTGCAGGCGAAGCCGCGGCGATATTCATCGGAATAAGTGATGCCTTTGTACCAGCAAGGGGCTGTCTCAAAGGATACATCCTTCGTGTTGAACTGCATGTTCAGATCCGGGAAGCCATCGTAAAGGTTGAAGGCCATACCGTTAGGAATCCCCCAACCCTCCGTCCTCGCGTTCGGGTTCTCGTCGGTCAGGGCGTGGATGTCACGGAACGCCAGGAACGGCGTCAGAAGCAGCTTGACCTTGGCCGGTGCGTTGACCAGCTCGAAACGGATCATGACCTGATCCGAATCAGGGACAAGCAGGATGCTCTTGGTGAACACGATCTCACCGACTCTATAGGTGATTTTAGGCACAGGATCAGCCTCGAAATCAATGATGTACTTGTGGCCGCGCGGCTCATAGACGCTTC
>ERZ1026860.1084-NODE-1084-length-14821-cov-3.303806_pt1 | contig 14821 bp, 10 predicted proteins | sample MGYA00380160_ERZ1026860 | MGnify/ENA primary metagenome ERZ1026860 (study PRJEB33269, sample SAMEA4719796) | human gut metagenome | biome: human-associated habitat; feature: organic feature; material: feces | place: Cameroon | collected 2013-10 ... | reverse complement strand
GCGGCGAGCTGCTGCGGCTGCGCAGAGAAACACCGAGACAGCAAAAACAGGCAATTGACCGTCAAATCTGTCAGCACGTGATAAACAGTCCGGAGTATCGGCAGGCGCAGACAATTTTTGCGTACTGGTCGACAGACGAGGAAATTGATACCCATGCGATTCTCGCCGATGCGCGGCAGCGCGGCAAGCGCGTCTGTGTGCCCAAGTGCATGAAAGGGCATCGCATGATTGCCCGTCAAATCTGCTCGGAAGCGGATTTGACCGAGCAGACGTTTGGCATTCCGGAGCCGGGAGAGCAGTGTCCGGAAATCGCGCCGGAAAAAATTGACCTGTGCTTGGTGCCGGCGCTCGCCTGCGATGCGTCCGGTATCCGATTGGGATACGGCGGCGGATTTTACGACCGATTTCTCCCGCAGACAGCTGCCTGCCGCATGGTGCTGTGCGCGCAGGAACGATTTTTACAGCAGGTTCCCGCGGAACAGCACGACATGCACTGCGACTGCGTGGTGACAGAAAACGAGGTGATGCGCATTTATGAAAAATAAAGCAACAATTTTGCCGGGTCTGATGCTGTTCGCCAGCTTTGTCATCTTGATGGTGTGCGGCATGGGATTTGACTTTGTTTTTTCCCGTTTTCCATCCCTCGGCATTGTTCTGATTGAACTTTTGGCGTTTGTTCCGCCGACGTATTGCTTGTATAAATCCCAAGATCAAAATTTTCGGCTGAATTTTCGATGGGAAAAGCAGCCGGACAAGCTGCCTGTGTACTTTGGATTTACGGTAAAATTCGCTCTTGCGGTTTCTTTTTTGTCGTTTCTCAGTAATTTGGTCGCTTATGTTGTGTGCGGTGCGAACGACATCGACATCAGCGCGATGATTACCACAAGCGGCGCGGGAAATCATTACGGTTTCCTCAGTTTTTTGGGCATTGTTGTGTTCTCTCCCATTGTGGAAGAATTGTTTGTGCGCGGCGCCTTGTTTTCCTCTTTTGAGTGCAGGGCGGGAACGATTGTCAGCATTGTGCTGAGCGGTGTCTGCTTCGCCATGCTGCACGGCTCTTTGCTCAATTTTGTTGGCCCGCTGATTGCCGGCTGTGCCTATGCCTACTTGGTTTACATGTTTGATTCCATTTGGCCTGCAATCCTTGCGCACATCATCAACAACTGTTATTATTACATTATCAATTATCTGATTCATTTGTACAGTTCCTTTGGCATTTGGAAATACTTCACGTTTATCAACGTGATTTTGTTCCTGCTGACGCTGTATTTGACGCTGCGTTCGCTGGAAACCCAGATTCAGCGCGGAAATTTACGCAAGATGAAGCCAAATCCATCGACAAAATGGGATGCCGTGCGAGATTGTGTCGTCAACCCGGGATTTTTCATCTTTATTTCCAGCTTTGTCATTCGAATTGTCCTAAAATAACATCAGAAAGGATAGAGATATGAAATCAAACAAAAAAAAGAAAAAGCGTATCGGCGGCACCATCAAGTATCTGGTGATGATTCTGGTCATTTCCGCCGTGCTGGCAGGAAGCGGTATTTTGCTGAGCAATGATGTCTTTGCCCTTGCAAAGCCGGACAAAGACATCACGGTTACCATTCCGGAGGATGCAACGGTGGGCGAGGTATCCAAGCTGCTGGACAAGAGCGGCGTGATTCATTACGGCTCGTTGTTCCATCTGTTTACCAGCACAGTTTATAAAGACGTTGAGTTCCGTCCGGGTATGTGGACGCTCAACTCCAACATGGACTACCGCGCCATTGTCAATCAGATTCGCCTGACCAGCAAGAGCACGGTGACTGTCACCATTCCGGAAGGCTATACCGTCGACGAAATCGTTGATACACTGGTTAAAAACGGGCTCAGCTCCAAGCAGGAGCTTCAGTCTGCACTGCAGAACGATACGTTTAACTATGATTTCCTGCCGGACGATCTGGGCAATCAGACCAATCGGCTGGAGGGATACTTGTTCCCGGATACATATGAATTTTATCTCAGCGATTCTGCGAATACGATCATCAACAAGATGCTCGGCAATTTTGAAAACAAGCTCAATGATGCATCCAACGGCAAGAGCCTGTCGCAGATTTGCAAGGAAAAAGATTTGTCCGTCTCTGACATGGTAATTATCGCGTCGATCACGCAGAAGGAATCCGTCAATTCCGAGGACATGTACAACGTATCCAGCGTCATCCACAACCGATTGAACAACGCATCCGAATACCCGTATCTGAACATGGATACGACGGTTGTATACGCGGTCGGACACAAAAATCTGACCAAAGCAGATTTGAAATCGGACAGCCCGTATAACACGTATACATCCAAGGGACTGCCGCCGGGACCGATTTGCAATCCGGGTATGGATGCGCTCAAGGCAGCGGCAAATCCGAACCAGACCGATTATTACTACTTCGTGGCGGACGACGCCGGAACCAAGCATTTGTATGCAAAGACACTGGCAGACCACAACAAAAACATTGCTCAGCTCGAAGCAGAAGCGAAATCTAATTAAAACGTAAGAATGGAATGGATAATATGAACAAACCTGAAGTTTTGGCGCCGGCAGGAGATATGGAGCGCCTGAAGTACGCCATTGCGTACGGTGCAGATGCAGTATATCTCGCCGGAAAACACTTTGGCATGCGCGCGGCATCCGGCAATTTTTCGGATGAGGAGCTGCGCGACGGCATCGCCTATGCGCACGAGCGCGGTGTCAAAATCTATGTGACGGTCAATATTTCTCCCAGATCTCCGGAGTTTCCGGAGCTGGAGGAATATCTGAAAAAGCTGTATCTCTATCATGCCGATGCGATTATCGTGTCGGATTTGGGTGTCATTCGCGTGGCAAAGCGTATTGTTCCGAATCTGCCGCTGCACATCAGCACACAGGCCAGCATCCTCAACTATGAGGCGGCGCAGTTCTGGGTGGACATGGGTGCTGAGCGCATTGTGCTGGCACGTGAGCTGACACTGAAAGAAATCAAAACCATCCGCGAACACATCCCGCCGGAAGTGGAAATTGAGTGCTTTGTGCACGGAGCCATGTGCATTTCGTACTCCGGTCGCTGTCTGATTTCCAACTATACAACCGGCAGAGATGCGAACCACGGTGCCTGTGCACAGTCGTGCCGTTGGAAATACGCGCTGATGGAAGAAAAACGCCCGGGACAGTATTTTCCGGTCGATGAGGACGAGCGCGGCACGTACCTGTACAATTCCAAAGATATGTGCATGATTGACCACATTCCGGAACTGATTGAAGCGGGCATCACCTCGTTCAAAATCGAAGGCCGCGCCAAGACGGCGTATTACACCGCAGGCATTACCGCGTCGTATCGCCGCGCCATTGATGCATATTTTGAAAATCCGACACCGGATTTCAAGGTTCCGGAGGACATTCGAGAAGAAATCGGAAAAATCAGCCACCGCGAGTATTTTACCGGCTTCTACTTTGGCAGAGACCCGAAGGGTCAGTACTATCCGGATGTCATGTACATTCGAGACTGGGAGATTTCCGGTCTGTTTGACAGCTGCGATGAGGACGGCAACGCGGTTTTTGTTCTGAAAAACCGATTCTTCAGCGGCGACACACTGGAATTGATGCAGCCGGGCAAGCCGGTTTATTCGTTCACAGTCGAAAACATGACCAACGATGACGGCGAAGTACTGGATGCAGCGCGTTCGGCAATGATGCGTATTCACCTCAAGTTCCCGTTCCAGGTTTCGGAGTTCTCGATTCTGCGCAAGGAAAAAGCGGCAAATCCGATTAAAAAAGCATAACACCCTTGACATCTCATGGAAAAACTGTATAATAAAATTTGTTATACAACCAAAATGGCGATGACGAAATGAGACAGTGGATAAGCCTACTAGAGAGCAGGGGACGGTGGAAGCCTTGCAGAGCGGAACACGGTCAGCTGCTTCTGAGCTATTCGGGATAAACCGAGTCGTCTGCCCGCGTTAAGGGCTCACTGAGATGCCGCACAGCGGCAAATTAGGGTGGTACCGCGTAGAGCTATAGCCTTCGCCCCTATTGTTGGGGCGAGGGCTTTTTTGTTTGTATGACGCATATCGGTTGTTTAAAATTTATTTTAATATCATATGGAGGCAAATGTATGCATTACATGGGTTTGAATGAGATTCGTGAAAAGTTTCTCGAATTCTTTGAATCAAAGGGCCATCTGCGTCTGCCGAGCTTTTCGTTGATCCCGCAGGGCGATAAGTCCCTGCTGCTGATTAACTCCGGCATGGCACCGCTGAAGCCGTACTTTACCGGTGAGCAGGAGCCGCCGCGCCGCCGCGTGACGACCTGCCAGAAATGTATCCGTACCGGCGACATCGAGAACGTAGGCAAGACCGCTCGTCACGGCACCTTCTTCGAGATGCTGGGCAACTTCTCTTTTGGCGATTACTTCAAGGAAGAAGCAATCACTTGGAGCTGGGAATTCCTGACCAAGGTGATGGAGATTCCGGAAGATCGTCTGTACCCGTCTATCTATGAAAACGATGACGAGGCATTTGAGATTTGGAACAAGAAGATCGGTGTGCCGGCAGACCGCATTTTCCGTTTTGGCAAGGAAGATAACTTCTGGGAGCATGGCTCCGGTCCGTGCGGCCCGTGCTCGGAGATTTACTTTGACCGCGGCGAAAAATATGGCTGCGGCAAGCCGGGCTGTACCGTAGGCTGTGACTGCGATCGTTACATGGAGGTATGGAACAACGTATTCTCCCAGTTCAACAACGATGGCCACGGCAACTACACCGACTTGATTCAGAAGAATATCGATACCGGCATGGGCTTGGAACGTCTGGCTGTTGTTATGCAGGACGTAGACTCCCTGTTCGATGTAGATACCGTTAAGAATATCACAGATCACGTGTCTAAGATTTCCGGCAAGACTTATGGTGAATCGTACAAGACCGATGTATCTCTGCGCGTTATCACCGACCATATCCGTTCCACGGTTATGATGATTTGTGACGGCGTTATCCCGTCCAACGAAGGCCGAGGCTATGTACTGCGCCGTCTGCTGCGCCGCGCTGCCCGTCATGGCAAGCTGCTCGGCATCAACGAGCCGTTCCTGTACAAGGTATGTGACACGGTTATTCACGAGAGCGGCGGTGCATATCCGGCTCTGATTGAGAAGCAGGAGTACATTCGCAAGGTTATTCAGGTGGAGGAAGAGCGCTTCGATGCAACGGTTGATGCTGGTCTGTCCATTTTGCATGATATGATCGAGAAGGCAAAGAATGCAGGCTCGAAGGAGCTTCCGGCTGCCGATGCATTCAAGCTGCATGACACCTACGGTTTCCCGATTGATCTGACAATCGAAATTCTGGAAGAGCAGGGCATGAACACCGATCGCGACGGCTTTGACGCCCTGATTCAGGAGCAGAAGGAGCGTTCCCGTGAGGACCGCAAGCGCATGGGCGATGTCGGCTGGGCTTCCGAAGATCTGGGTCTGGACAAGTCTCTCAAGACCGAATTCTGCGGATACACGCAGCTGGAGGCAGAGGGCAATGTACTCGCTCTGGTTTCTGAAGGCGAGAGTACGGATGCTGTTCGCGCCGGCTCTAAGGTAACCGTCGTTCTGGATAAGACTCCGTTCTACGCTGAGATGGGCGGTCAGGTACCGGATTACGGCACCATGTCCCACGGTGACTGCGAGATTGAAATTACCAATGTACAGAAAAACGGCGACGGCCGCATTTATCTGCACTCCGGTGTTGTAAAGAGCGGTGTTGTCAGCCGCGGCGACACACTGGTATGCAAGGTTGACAAGGAGCGCCGTCAGGCAATCTGCCGTTCTCACACCGCAACCCATCTGCTGCAGGAAGCTCTGCGTCAGGTACTGGGCAGCCATGTAGAACAGGCTGGTTCGTACACCGATGCTGACCATGTTCGTTTTGACTTCACACACTTTGCCGCTATGACGCCGGAAGAGATTGCAAAGGTCGAGAGCATCGTCAACAATATCATTCTGGAAGGTCTGGAAGTTCGCACCGATGAGATGCCGATTGAAGAGGCAAAGAAGCTCGGCGCAATGGCTCTGTTCGGAGAAAAGTACGGCGACATCGTTCGCGTTGTTCGCGCCGGTGATGTATCCATCGAATTCTGCGGCGGCACCCATTTGGACAACACGGCAAAGGCCGGCATGTTCAAGATTGTCAGCGAAGCTTCTGTTGCCGCTGGCGTGCGCCGTATCGAGGCACTGACCGGCCGCAAGTTCTTAGAGCTGTTTGAGGAGCGTCAGGAGACCCTCAACGACACGGCAGCAGCACTCAAGACCACTCCGACCGATCTGGTTCAGCGTGCCGATCAGGTTGTTGAAGAAATTCGCGGTCTGACGCGCAATGTAGACAGCCTGAACAGCAAGATTGCGGAGATGAAGCTGTCTGAACTGCTGAACGCTGCAGAAGATGTCAACGGCGTTTCTGTTATCGCAGCTAAGCTGGATGATACGCCGGAGGTTATGCGTTCGATTGGTGACATCCTCAAGGAGCGCAATGCAAACGGCGTTGCTGTTCTGGCAACGGTTACCGGTGAGAGCAAGATTCAGCTGCTGTGCGTAGCTGGCAAGGATGCTGTCAAGGCCGGTGCACACGCTGGCAAGATCATCAAGGAAGTTGCGAAGCTGTGCGGCGGTGGCGGCGGCGGCCGTCCGGACTCTGCATCCGCAGGCGGCAAGAAGCCGGAGAAGCTGGACGAGGCACTGCAGGCAGTTTGTTCTGTGGTTGCCGGTATTGTTAAGTAATCATAAGAATTTTATATTCTTTTTCCTTCAATAAAGGAGGTTTGTGGTAATGACTGATTGTTTGTTTTGCAAGATCATTTCCGGCGAAATTCCGTCCGTAAAGGTCTACGAAGACGAATACTGCTATGCATTCAATGATATTGCTCCGGCGGCACCTTCTCACTTTTTGGTGATTCCCAAGCAGCATATCCCGTCTGCTGCCGCAGTAACACCAGAAAACAGCATGATTGTCGCAAAGTGCTTTGAAGCAATTGCAAAAATCACAAAGGAAAAGGGCATCGAAAGCTTTCGCATTGTCTCCAACATTGGAGAACAGGCACAGCAGAGTGTATTCCATCTGCATTTTCATGTTCTGTCCGGCCGTGATATGACATGGCCTCCAGGCTAATGCGCATAGTTTGTTGATACAACTGAGGTGGTGTTCCGGAAAAGGAACACCACCTCGCTTTCTATCTAAGGGGGGAGGCAAACCGATGAAACGTCCATTGATTTGGTTTTCCGCGGCATTTGCCGCCGGTGTGGCTCTGGCTTTGCGTTCTTTTTCGCTGCCGTGGGTATTGGCGCTGACATTGCTCGCAGGGTGTTTTCTGTTTGGATGGAAATGGTCTGCTTTCCGTCCGGCTTGCGTGTTGTTGGCAGGCGTCTTGTCCGGACTCTGCTATACGCAGGCATATCATGCAGTGATTCAAGCGCCCTGCGCTGCACTCGACGGCACCAGCAAGTCCATGATTGTCGAAGTGACAGATTTTCCAAAACAGTATGATACCGGTCAGCGCGTGGAAATTCGTGTCATTGGCTCCCGCATCGGCTGTCCGCTCAATTTTCGGACGCTGGCATACCTGCCCAAGACGGAACAAGACATCAAGCCTGGGGATGAACTGACTGCTACGTTTGACTTTTATATTCCCAATCAAACACAGGGATTTGACCGCGCTTCGTATTATCGCTCACAGGGCTACGCGATTCTGGCGCACGTCAACGAAGAATTTGGCATGGTTGTGACAGCACCGAGCCATCGGCCGCTGCGCTATTATCCCAAGGCATTTGCGCAAACATTGCGCGCTGTCTATATGCAGCACGGAACCGAGCGGCAGGCTGCCTTTTGGCGCGCCTTGACAACCGGCGACCGCACCGCCCTGACGACGACAGATACCGATCACCTGCGGCGTGCAGGTTTATCGCATGTCATTGCGCTGTCCGGTCTGCATGTAGGATTTTTGATTTCGATGCTGCTGTTGCTGCTTGGAAGAAAAATCGGCACATATCTCGGCATTCCTGTGCTGCTTGCGTTTTATCTCATGGTCGGCTGGTCACCGTCAGTCGTTCGTGCCTGTGTGATGTATGGGCTGATTTTATTGGCGTTTGCCCTGCGAAAAGAATATGACAGTGTCAACGCGCTATTTTTCGCGCTATTGCTTATTTTACTGGTTCTGCCAGATGCGCTGTTATCCGTCAGCTTGCAGCTGTCGTTTACCTCGACACTGGGAATTTTATGCTTTGCTTGGAAATACCAGCATATATTTTCGATTCCCAAACGAATGCCGCGCAGATTGAAAAAAGTATATCGCGGCGTGATGGGAAGTCTTGGCTGTTCGGTTTCTTCCGCCGCATTGACGACGCCATTTTTGCTGTATCATTTTGGATATTTGTCTGTCTTTTCGATTTTTTCCAATTTGTTGGCACTTTGGGCTATTTCTCTGCTGTTTCCGCTGCTGTTTCTCGGCGGTATTCTTGGTATCGTTTCTGCGCCATTGGCAGGCGTCGTTCTGACACCGGCGGCATGGCTGACAAATTACGTGTATCAAATCAGCGATTTCTTTGCAGCAATCCCGTTTGGTGTGTTATACTGTGAGAATACCGTAGATTTTCTTTTGTCGGTTCTCGTCAGTATCCTGATGATTTTGATGCTGTGGCTGGCGAATAAGCGCGTGCTCGCAATATGCACGCCGATGATAACGGCGGTATTGATTGGCGTCAGCCTGTCTCGCAGCAATGCTGCATGGGACGATTGGACGGTTACTGTTCTATCCGAGGGAAACGGTCAAGCTATTTTGGTGTCTTGCGGCGATGAACTGGCGCTGATTGACTGTAGTGCAACCGGATACCATGACGCCGTGGAGGACATCAAACAATACATGGATTGGAACAATCAGCAAAATATTGATTTGTTCATACTGACTTCCGTAGACAAATCCGCTGCCAGAAACGCCAGTGAGCTTTTGCAGGAAGTTCCGGTGGATATGGTGATTTTGCCGGAGGAAAACCGCGAAAAGAATGCGGTGTACCCAAAATTTATGAAAACATTGCGCGAGCAAAACATCCCGTATGATAAAACCGCGCCGCAGAACGAATTACAGGTGGGAGATCCGGTGCTGGGATTGTCTGTTTTGGGGCGCACCGAGCGCAAATTGGTTGTGCGCATGCAATCGGAACAGCAAAACATTGTGACGGTTCGCGCGCTGACACAGAAAATGCTGCTGGAGCTGACGGAACAGTATCCGCTGTCCTGTAATACCTTGCTGGTAGCTGGCAGTTTTACGGAAGATGCGGACAAGATGCACGAGATTTTACAGCGCATTTGTCCCAATCAGCTTGTGATAGAAAACGGCTGGAACAGCAAAGAGAGCTATGACGGGATTCCGGCGAGCAATCCCTATGTTTCCGGAACGATTATTTGGAAAACTGTGCGAGAAGAGGAGTGAAAACGATGCCGCCCAAAACAAAAAAGTCCAGCAAGACAGATGGAACACAATTACTCAAACAGGATTTAAAAAATCATACGGTCGGTTCGTTGTATGTCATCGGCGGAGAAGAATCCTATTTAAAACAGCATTATTTGGCAGCGCTGGACAAAGAGGTCGTTGATGAAACCTTCCGTGATTTCAACTACACAGTATTTGAAGGCGCTTCGCTGACCGCAGAAGATTTGCGCGATACGGTGGACAGTTTTCCGATGATGGCGGAACGCCGCATGATTGTCGTGAAGGATTTGGATATCTTTAAGCCGACTGCTGCACTCAAAGACGAACTGCCCGCCATTTTAAGCGATTTGCCGGAGTTCGTCTGCTTGGTTTTTTACTATGACACGATAGAACTCAAACCGGACAAACGCACCAAATTGTATGCTTCCATCACAAAAATGGGATGTATTGCAAATTTTTCCCAGTTAGAACGGCATGACTTAATTCCATGGGTCAAACGGCATGTGCGCGCGGCAGGCAAGCAGATAGACAACGATACGTGTGACTATTTGCTGTTTATCTGCGGTACGTCTATGACCAATCTGTTGTCGGAAATTGAAAAGGCCTGTGCACACAGCGCAACGGATTCCGTCAAAAAAAGTGATATTGACGCGGTGTGTACCAAAGTACTGGACGCTGTAACGTTCGATTTGACTGACGCAATTACGGCACAGCGATTTGACCGCGCATTGGGATTGGTGCAAGAATTGATTGCACAAAAAAATGAACCGATTGTATTGCTTGCCGCTGTGGCACGCCACATGCAGAGATTATACGCAGCGCGGCTTGCGCTTGAGGCACACAGCAGCGAAGCGCAGCTCATGGAACTGCTCGGCAGCAAGTCTCCGTATTATGCGCGAAAAATGCAGCAGTCTGCCGCACAGCTTTCTGTGAAGTGGCTGCGGCGCGCGGTATTGCTGTGCGGAGAGAGCGATGTTGCGATGAAGTCCGCCGGTTCTGATCGACAGAAGGTATTGGAACTGCTGTTGCTGCAATTGGCGGAAAACTTGGAAGAAAGGAAATCAAACAGACGATGATACACATCAAAGAGGCAATCATTGTAGAAGGCCGGTATGATGTCAATAAAATCAAACAGCTGGTCGATACTGTTGTCATCGAAACCGGCGGTTTTGCCATCTTTAACAACAAGGAAAAATTAAAATTGATTCGCCGCATTGCGGCGGAACGCGGCATTTTGGTGCTGACGGACAGCGATGGCGCGGGCTTTGTCATTCGCAATTATTTGCGCGGCGCGATTCCGAGTGATCAGATTCGCCACGCCTATATTCCGCAGATTGCCGGAAAAGAAAAACGCAAGACAAAAGGCTCAAAAGAAGGAACGCTGGGCGTAGAAGGTGTGCCAAACCAAGTGATTATACAGGCACTCCAAAAAGCCGGTGTTGATTGTCTGGACAGCAAACCCAACCGTCTGCAAATTACCAAGGCAGACTTTTATGAGTGGGGATTAACCGGCATGCCGGGCAGTCAGGAAAAGCGCAAACAATTGCTTCAAGCGCTGGATTTGCCTTCTCATATGACGGCCAATGCTTTGCTGGAATTTATCAACGCCGTGGCGGATTACGACACGGTAAAACAAAAAATCGAGCAATTATAAGACAAACGATTGCAGGGTGGCGCGGGACGATACCGGTGCCACCCTGTTGTTCATTGACTTGATATTTTATACCTGCAATGATACAATAAATTAGATTTGTTAGGAAAGCACGGAAATAAAGGAGACGCTCATGGAGCAATCAAGATTTGACATACAATACGCTGCAATGCGTGCAGCAATTATTGAACGAGAATTTCAGCATTTAAATGAAAAACAGCGCGAGGCTGTCTTTCACACCGAAGGCCCGCTGCTCGTGCTGGCAGGTGCCGGAAGCGGCAAGACAACGGTTTTAATCAATCGCATCATCAATATTTTGCGATTTGGCGAGGGATATTCCTATGCATATGCGCCGGAGGACGCCACAGAAGATGATTTGCTGTTTTTGAGAGAATACCTGCGCAATCCGACGGAAGAACATCGTATGCGTGCAGAGACCTTGTGCCGCGTCAATCCCGCCCGCCCATGGCAAATTCTGGCGATTACATTCACCAATAAAGCCGCAAAGGAGATTCAAAGCCGCCTGCAGCGCGCACTGGGAGAAGAATTTGCCAAAGATATTTGGGCAAGTACGTTTCACTCTATGTGTGTGCGCATTTTGCGCCGAGAATGTGACGCCATTGGTTATGACCGCTCATTTACAATTTACGATACCGATGATCAAAAGCGGGTTTTGACGGCGATTATTAAAAATAATAAGCTGGATGACAAAGTATTTGATGTGCGCGGTGTCGCCAGTGCAATCGGCAGAGCAAAAGATAATTTACAGACGCCGCGCATGTACGCCGTAGAAAATACAGAGGATTATTACAAGTCTACCGTAGCAGAAATTTACAAACAATATGCAAAGCAGCTCAAAGAATCCAATGCCATGGACTTTGATGATATTATTATGAAAACTGTGCAGCTGCTACAGGGCAATCCGGATATTTTGGAGCGCTATCAAAGACAGTTCCATTATGTTATGGCGGACGAGTATCAGGATACCAACCATGCACAGTATGTACTGACCAGCCTGCTGGCAAGCGGATATGAGAACATCTGTGTTGTCGGTGATGACGATCAGAGCATTTACAAGTTCCGCGGCGCAACCATCACGAATATTTTGGAATTCGAGGGACAATATAAAAACGCAACGACCATTCGATTGGAACAGAATTATCGCTCTACGCAAAATATTTTGAGTGCGGCGAATGAGCTGATTCGCAACAACGCGCGCCGCAAGGGCAAAGAGCTTTGGACAGACAACGGTGACGGCGCAAAAATTCGATTCCACCGTTCGGATACACAGGAAGGCGAAGCAGAATATGTCGCTCATATGATTACCGAAGGTGTCGTTGACGGAAAACACTTCAGCGATTATGCAATTTTATATCGAAATCATGTGCTGTCCAATAGCATTGAGAGCGCATTCAAGAGAAACGGTGTGCCATATCGCATTGTCAGTGGTCTGCGATTCTTTGACCGCGCAGAAGTAAAAGACATGCTGGCATATCTGTGGGTCATTGCCAATCCGACAGATAATTTGCGCTTGCGCCGCATCATCAATGTACCGGCACGCAAGATTGGCAACAAAACGATTGAAACCGTTGCTACGTTGGCTGAAATCAATCAGACTACCATGTTTGACATTGTTTCTCATGCGACAGAGTATCCGGAGCTTGGACGCGCAACAAATGCGCTGACAAAGTTCGCAGAACTCATTACCAATCTGCAAAAAATGAAAGAGCATATGCCGCTGGATGAATTTTATGAGCAGGTCATGGTTCAAACCGGTTATTTGGAAGCGTTGAAAGCAAAAGAGACGCAGGAAGCACAGGGCAGAATGGAAAATACCATGGAATTGAAGTCCAACATTGCCGACTTTATGTCTCGGCAGGAACAGCCGACCTTGGAAGGATTTTTGGAAGAAGTCTCGCTGTTTACGGATATTGACCGCATGGACGAAAGCTCTGACGCCGTCGTTATGATGACCATGCATTCGGCGAAGGGCTTGGAATTTCCCCAGGTATTTCTTGTCGGTATGGAAGAAGGCATTTTCCCAGGTTTCCGTGCGATGGAAAAAGAAGAAGATTTGGAGGAGGAGCGGCGTTTGTGCTACGTTGCTGTGACGCGTGCAAAGCAGCAGCTCTATCTGACTTGTGCAGAACGTCGTATGATGTACGGCAGAACGCAATATTCCAAACCGTCTCAATTTTTAAAAGAAATTCCGAAACAGTTCGTTGACTCGAATATTTCAGAGACGCGGCAGGAAATGCAGGAAAAACTGGATTTACAGCCAAACCCGAAATACCAATCCGGCCGTGCCTATGACATTTCTGGAGCACATAAAAAGCAGCCTGTGATTGCCAAGAAAAAAACAGTCCAAACAGTCGCTGCACCGGCATTGAAACCGGGCGATCAAGTCGATCACAAGGCATTTGGTCACGGTATGATTACCTCATGCAAGCCGATGGGCGGCGATATTTTGCTGGAAATCACGTTTGATAAGGTTGGAACCAAGCGATTGATGGCAAAATCGGCAATGAATTTTATGACGAAGAAATAAGCAAAATCTCCCGTTTGTGTTATACAAGCGGGAGATTTTGCTTGACAGTTTAATTTTCGATGATTATAATGGGTGAAAAATACAGACATACATGGAGGTATCAAAAAAATGATTGCCGGTATGGCATTGATTGATGAACCGGAAGAGAAAGCAAAACTAGAAGAAATTTATTATACATATCGTTCACTCATGATGTACCGAGCACGAGAAATCCTTCACGATGACTATTGGGCGGAGGATGCTCTCAGTGAAGCATTTATGAAAATCGCAAAGAATATTCAAAAAGTTCGGGATGTAAACAGCGCAGAAACACGTCATTTTGTTGTTATTCTTGCAGAACGAGCGGCAATTGATTTGTATCACAAGCGAAATAAACATACAACGGTCTCGTTGGAGGATGTTACAGAAGAGCCGGAATATGAGGAACATCCGCTGCAATCTCTTTCGCCGTTGGCAGCAGCGATTGTGAAACTTCCGCCGAGCTATCGTCAAGTAATTCTGTTAAAATTTTCAGAGGGCTATAGCAATCGAGAAATTGCACAGATGTTAGAATATTCTGTGAGCAAAGTAGAAAAACTAATCAGCCGTGGTAAGAAAAAATTGCAAAAGTATTTGCAGGAGGAGGAAATAGAGCTATGAAACTAACAGATGACATGCTCCGCGAGGCGGCATCCGAAGCAGCACAGTATATGGATGAAACGTGTACAGAAGGAGCAAAAAAACAGCAGCATACCTTCTCACCGTGGTTTGAAAAAGAGATGCAGGGACTGATTGAACAACAAAATCGTCGGGAAAAGCGGAGAAAAGTACTCCGTTACAGTCGAAATGCTGTTGCTGCTGTTCTTATTATTGCGATTGCGCTGCCATTTTTTAATACAGATGTCCGTGCGGCGTATCGGGATTTCTTCCAAGTATTCACTCAACGAGAAGATGGTTATACTGAAAATTCTGTTACAATGCGAGGAGATCATACCATAGACGAATTTTCACCTGCACAGCTCGGTTGGATTCCAGATGGCATGAAACAAATAACTGAAACACGAGATGAAGAAAACGGATATTATCATGTTTTTTATCAAGATTTTAATGGTATGAGCTTTGGATTAGATCAGACATTTGTTACAGTAGAATCTGGAAGTGTTGCTTGGTATAGCGA
>ERZ1026860.1079-NODE-1079-length-14858-cov-4.153685_pt1 | contig 14858 bp, 11 predicted proteins | sample MGYA00380160_ERZ1026860 | MGnify/ENA primary metagenome ERZ1026860 (study PRJEB33269, sample SAMEA4719796) | human gut metagenome | biome: human-associated habitat; feature: organic feature; material: feces | place: Cameroon | collected 2013-10 ... | reverse complement strand
GATAGGATTGCCGTCTTGTCCGACGCTTATCGGAATTTGCTGAGCGAAGTCAAGGCGCTGAACGACCATGTCGGCGTTTTGTCCTCCGAATTGGTGGAAAACGATGCGGATGCCGAACGGTTGCGTCTGACGGCGGAAACGGCTGTCCCGACCGTTCGCAAGGTCGATGCTTTTTCCGACGAAAACAAAGAGTCCGAACATGCCGAAGAAACCAAAGCCGTTCACCATAAACGGGATGTTTTGCGGGCGCAGACCGAAGTCGTCCGCGCCAGACTGGCGGCTTTGCTGAGCGATGGAAAAATATCGGGCGGCGATGCTCACGAAGCTTTGCTTCAGCGGGATTTGGCAATGGCGGACGCCGCTTTGCTGCAGGACAAAGTGCGGGATTTGGAACGGCAGGTCGCCGCGATGCAGGATACTCAAATTCTGGCTTTTCGCAAAATGGCGGCGGTGGCGGACAAAAATATCGGCGCGATTGAAAGCGGATTGGCGGATATCGACGGTTCGCTGCAGGCGGCGGGACTGGGCGTGAATTCTTTGCTGCGCCGCGTTCGCCGCGACAAGGAAAAAACAGGCGTGGGCGGACCTTTCATTCCCGCGCCCATGCCTCAAAAAGGAAACCGCGTGAATATTTCGCTGGTCAGCTTGAATCAGCGGCTGGACAAACTATATGATTTAACGGCATTGCAGAACGCTTTGCCGATAGGAAAGCCTATCAGCCGAATCCGTGTTACCTCGCCGTTCGGCGCGCGCGAAGACCCGTTTCAGGGTGTTCCCGCCCGTCACGAAGCGGTGGATTTGGGCGGTATGACGGGCGAACCGATTCATGCGACGGCACCGGGAAAAGTTTTGCGTGCCGGTCGTTGGGGATGGTACGGAAACATGGTCGAAATCGATCATGGACTGGGATTCAGAACGCGTTATGCCCATATGGACAAGATTTTTGTTTCAAAGGGCGACGCCGTGCGCACGGGCGATCAAATCGGAACGGTCGGCAGCACGGGGCGCAGTTCGGGGTCTCACTTGCATTATGAAATCCGCGTCAGGGGGTATGCCGTGGATCCGATGAGCTTTATGAAGGCGGAAAGAAATGTTTTCAAAGATTAAACACGAAAGCGGAGCTAAAGTGCTGAATAACGACAGACGTCCCAAATCACCGACGATTATCAGTTCGGATTTGACGATAACGGGCGATTTGGTCAGCGAAGGTGAAATTCATATTGACGGCACTGTCGAAGGCGACATCCGTTGCCGTTTGCTGGTTGTCGGCGTGAACGCGCGGATTACGGGCGCCATTCAAGCCGATGTTGCGAAAGTGTACGGAAACGTGAACGGTTTGCTGTGCGCGCGTTCGGTGTTTTTGGCGACGACGGCGAAAGTTACGGGCGATATAACGCACGAACGTTTGGAAATCGAACAGGGCGCGTATTTGGAAGGCAACTGCCGTCACATGGACGACCCGATTCCGGCGGAACAGGGACCCGTTGATTTGATGCTGACGGATGAACGCAAAAACGCGAAAAAATAATCAATGAATGCCGAAGCCGATTTCCACCGCCGCAGAAAAGCGTTCGTTTTGCTGACGGATGCCGGTATTTTGCTGGCGCAGGATGGGTTTGCGGGGTCTCATGCGGATTTGCTGAAACAGGCGGGCTTTGTCGAAAGTCAGGCGCGTCTGATTATCGAAAGCATGCCCCGCGGATACGCTTTGGACGGAAACGTGTATTTTTATCAAGGGGCGGACTTTGACCCGTTAAGCGATGAAAACCGCAAAACGGCAAGGTTGTGGTTACCGTTTTTCAAACAAAACGGGCTGCTGACGGGAACGGCTTTTGACGGGATGCGGCGCGGGGCTGTCGGGCAGCCGTGGCAGCCCGTTCGGAATTTGTGATTTTTTTTCATTAACACTTTGACGGCAGGGGGCTTTTGGGCTATCCTTGCGCCAAACATTACTTTACACATAGAAAAGGATTTTTCGATGTCTTTACCTCTTATGCCCAAAGCGACCGCCGTTTGGCTGGTTGACAACACAGCGTTGACGTTTGAACAGATTGCCGAATTCTGCGGCATGCATTCTTTGGAAATCCAAGCGATTGCCGACGGCGATACGGGATCGTCCATGATGGGGCAAAGCCCGATTGCCAACGGTCAGCTGACCGAGGAGGAAATCAAACGCTGCGAATCCGATCCGAAAGCGTCGCTGAAGCTCTGCCAGTCCGATTTGCCCGCTTTGTCGATTCGATCCAAAGGCGCGCGTTACACGCCGATGGCAAAACGGCAGGACAAACCCGACGCGATTGCGTGGATTTTAAAGCATCATCCCGAACTGACCGACGCGCAAATCCGCAAATTGCTGGGGACGACGAACAATTCCATTGACGCGATTCGCAACAGAACCCATTGGAATATGGCGAACATCAAAGCGCGCAACCCCGTTTTGCTGGGACTGTGTTCGGAAATCGATTTGAAAAAAGCGGTTGAAACCGCGCCGAAATCTTTGAAAAACGAAGTCGCTCCGCTTGACGTGGAAGACGCCGAAGAATAAGGATTGAAGCCCATGACAGACGAAGTCAAAGACGTAAACGGCGTTGATGCCGCCCGATTGCTGAGCTATATCGAACGCGTCGAACGGCTGGAGGAAGAAAAGAAAGCTTTGGCGAACGATATCAAAGAAGTGTTCGAAGAAGCCAAATCAGCCAATTTTGACGTCAAAGCCCTGAAAGCCATTCTGAAAATCCGCAAACAGGATGAAATGGAACGGCAAGAGGAAGAATTCATGCTGGAAACGTACAAACGCGCTTTGGGTATGGATTGATTGCCGGATAACAGTAAAAAAAAGCCCCGTTTAACGGGGCTTTTTTGCTTGATTTGGACAAAAAATATCGTTAGTATGGATAAAAATTTATAGCGTTTTGCGCAAATCAAGGAGCTGTCGAATGGCTGAAAATGCACCGAAAGTCAAGCATTTAAAAGATTATAAAAAGCCCGATTACAAAATCGAATCCGTTCATCTGGATTTCGATTTGGACGAGGAAAACACGCAGGTCGCGTCGACTTTGAAAGTCAAAAGCGATTACGACACGACAACGGGCGAAGTTCGTCCTCTGCGTCTGGACGGCGACGAGCTGACTTTGACGGGGATTGCCATTGACGGGCGCGCTTTGAAGCCCGAAGAATACGTTGTGGACGACAAGGGCTTGACGATTTTGAATCCGCCCAAGGAATTCGAGCTGTCCATCGGCACGGAAATCCACCCGAAAGCCAATACGAAGCTGGAGGGGCTGTATGTGTCGAACGGCATGTTCTGTACGCAATGCGAACCCGAGGGTTTTCGCCGCATCACTTATTATCCCGATCATCCCGACGTGATGAGCGTTTTTACGACGACTCTGCGCGCCGACAAGGAAAAATTGCCCTGCCTGCTGTCCAACGGCAATATGATTAAAGAGGAAAAAATGGACGACGGCAGAACGGCGGTGACGTGGAACGACCCGTTCCCGAAACCGTCCTATCTGTTCGCTTTGGTCGGCGGCGATTTGGACTATATCAACGACAAATTCACCACGATGTCGGGGCGCGAAGTCACTTTGGGCGTTTACGCCAACAAAGGGCAAAAAGACAAGCTGGACTACACGATGGACTGCATCAAGCGGTCGATGAAGTGGGACGAACAGGCGTTCGGCCGCGAATACGATTTGGACTTGTTTAACTTGGTCGCGGTGTCCGACTTTAATCAAGGCGCGATGGAAAACAAAGGCTTGAACATCTTTAACAGCGCGTATGTTCTGGCGGACGCCCGCACGGCGACCGATCACGATTATGCGGGTATCGAAGGCGTTGTCGGACACGAATACTTCCACAACTGGTCTGGCGACCGCGTAACCGTGCGCGACTGGTTCAACCTGTCTTTAAAAGAAGGCTTGACCGTTTACCGCGATCAGGAATTTTCGCGCGACATGCGCTCGCGTTCCGTCAACCGCATCGACAACGTCGCGACTTTGCGCGCAGGGCAGTTTGCCGAGGACGCGGGTCCCACCGCGCATGCCGTTCGCCCCGAATCGTATGTGGAAATCAACAACTTCTACACGTCGACGATTTACAACAAAGGCGCGGAAATCATCCGCATGTACGAAAAAATGCTGGGCAAGGAAACTTTCCGCGAAGGAAACGACCTGCACTTTGACCGCAACGACGGCAAAGCTGTCACCATTGACGACTACGCCAAGTGTATGGAAGACGTGTCGGGCAGGGACTTGACGCAGTTTAAACGCTGGTATTCGCAGGCGGGAACGCCGTCCGTGTTCGCCGAAGGGGAATACGACGAAAAGGCGCAGACTTACACGCTGAAACTGCGGCAAGAAACAAAGCCGACGCCGAACCAGCCCGAAAAGCTGCCGTTCGTGATTCCGATGGAAATGGGGCTGTTGGGCAAAGACGGCAAAGACATGCCTTTGCAGCTGCAGGGCGAAGACAAGGCGCAGGGAACGTCCCGCGTGTTTACTTTGGACAAGGGCGAAGCGACGCTGACTTTTGTCAATGTCAAGGAAAAGCCCGTTTTGTCCGCCAACCGCGACTTTACCGCGCCGATTAACTTTCATATGGATTATTCGGACGACGAACGCGCGCATTTGATGGCGCACGATTCCGATTTGTTCAACCGCTGGGACGCGGCTCAGCAGTACGGCGTCAAGCAGATGCTGGCCATGGTCAAGGATATTCAGGCGGGCAAGGAACCGCACGTCGATGAAAAGTACTTGGACGCGCTCGGCTCTTATCTGAAAGACCCGTCTTTGGACAAGGCTTTTGTCGCCAAAGCGCTGACTTTGCCGTCCGAAGCGTATGTGTCCGACCAGATGGATGTTGTGGACGTGGATGCCGTGCATCAGGCGCGTTCCGCCGTGTCCAAGGCGTTCGTCAAAAAGTTTGAACCCGAACTGACGGCGGTTTACGATTCTTTGAACGTTGAAAAGCCGTTTGAACCCGTCGCCAAAGACGCGGGCGAACGCGCTTTGAAAAATGCGGCTTTGGGCTATCTGGCGTCGCTGGACAAGCCTGAAATCGACGACCGCATTGCGGCGCAGTACAACAGCGCCAACAATATGACCGACCGTTTTGCCGCGATGAGCATCGCCGCTGGAACGAAGCACGGCAAAGCCGTTGTTTCCGATTTCTACGAAACGTTCAAAGACGAAGAACTGGTCGTCAACAAATGGTTGGGCGTTGTGGCGTCCGAAGGGCTGGACAGCGCGAAAGCCGTTGTCGAACACCCTGCTTTCGCGATTACGAATCCGAACAAAGTCCGCGCCGTCATGCGCAACTTTGCGGGCAACAAATCCGCTTTGCATGCCAAAGACGGGTCGGGGTACGAGTTCGTGGCTCAAATGGCGATGAAGCTGGATGATTTGAATCCGCTGGTTGCCGCCGACACGGTCAAGCCTTTGACGTCTTGGAAACGCTACGATGCCGAACGTCAGGCGCTGATGAAAGGCGCGCTGGAAAAAGTGCTGGCGAAGCCCAACCTGTCCAAAAACGTTTACGAGCTTGTCTCCAAATCGCTGAGCGAGCCTGACGAAAGAAAGTCAAAAATTCTGGAAAACAAAGCCAAAATGCAAAAACAGGTCAAAACGGAAGCTTTCCTGAAAAAAGCGCCTGTTCAAACGTATGTTTCCGGGGCGAAAAAAACGAAAGCTCCTGCGCATTACGCGGTTTTGCAACAGACGGATGCAAAGAACGCCGTCAACGCGATGGCTGTGTCCGTCCAAAGACAGCGCGACCGCTGAACCCAAACCTTTTGACGATGAACCGCCGGTAATTTTGCCGGCGGTTTATTATTTTGTGGTCACGCGCCTGTATTTTTTGCTATAAATAAAAGGAGCAAACTTATTTTCGGGAATTTGAGCGTATGAAAGAACTGTTGTTGATTTTGGCGTTGGCTTTGACGTCGGCGGAAGCCGCCGCCCGTCCGCCTTACGATGCGGCGGACGAACAGGAGCCGACATCGATTTGGGATGATCCGAACGAAAGCAATCCGTATTTCAAAAAGAAAAACGCCAAAACGGGCGCGGACATCAAACGTGAAAACTCCAAAGAACGCAAATACTACAAAACGACGTTCAAACGCCGCGTTTATACGGGACCGACGCCCGCTCAGGCGGCGGAACAGGCAAAAACGAAATCCGTCGAAAACTTTAAAACCTATCTGCCGTCGGGGAAATACGACGTTCGCTTTGAAAGCTATGATTACAACGCCGACGGCGATACGCTGACGTTTAAAAAGCTGGTGTTCAAGCCGCGTCCCGATGCGCCCGAAGCCAAAATCATTCCTTATTATCTGTCGGTGGACGAAGCGCGCTTTACGGGATTCAACATCGGTGAAATTTACGGCACGCCTCAAAACGAGGAGGGGCGGATTCAGCTGTCCAAGGCGGATATTCCCGTTTGGAGCGAAAACGCGGTGAAAGTCGGCAAAGTTACAATCGACGATTTGACTTTGCAGGGCAAAGGGCTGGCGCTGATGAAAGACGGACAAGCCGACTTTTCTCAAGTGTCGCTGGCGGGCTTTCATTCCGAAAAAATCATCAACGAAACGATTTTGAACAATATCGTGCGTTCGAAAATCTTTTCCGCCCGCCGCGCGGTGTTCAACAACGCCCGTATTTCCGCCGAAGCGTTCGAAGCGATTAAAGATCAGTCGCTGAACGGTTTGTCTTTTGCGTCCGCCGTGGTCAACACGCACGCTTATACGACGCCGCAGCAAGTGATGGCTGAAATGATTTCCTATTCCGCGCGGGTGCTGAACCCCGATTTGGTCAAAGGCGCGCGGCAGGAAGCCGCCAAACCCGAAAAAGACCAAAAGCCGACAATGGAGCAAATCCGTAAAAACGCCGCGGAAAACAATGCCGCCAAAGCAAAACTCGCCAAAGAAACGAAGGAATAAATGGTCAACGAAACGCCCGCCTCTTACAGCGCATTGACGAACCGTCCCGCCCCCAAGGTCGTGGACGCGTCCGATTCGTCGTCGTATGTGGCGGGAGTGCGCTTGACGGATTCTTTGGCGGAACATCGGCGGCAGTTCAACGGGTGGCAGAACGATCCCGATGCTCAGCTGGTTGTGCGGACTTTGGAATCGGGCGAAAACGCAAAGTTTGACGGTGCCGATTTTACGGATGTCAATTTTTCGGGCGCAAAGCTTGTCGGCGTCAATTTTAAGGGCGCGAATTTGCGCAACGCCGACTTTTCGGGCGCGGATTTGCGCAACGCCGATTTGTCGGGCGCGGATTTGCGCGGCGTCAATCTGGAAGAAGCCAATCTGGACGGCGCGAACCTCGAAGGCGCGAAACTGGACGGCGCGTATTTGAAAAACGCCGTTATTGCAGGGGCGAAGCTGTCCAAGCAGGCGTTGAACGAACTGGAAAAAATGCAGCAGCTGCAGCGCGAAGCCGAGGAGGGGACGCTGGATTTGCGCAAAGTCAACCTGCGGTATTTGGATTTGCGCCGTTTGGATTTGCGCGGCGTTGATTTGACGGGCGTTGATTTGTCGGGCGTCAATTTGGTCGGCGTGAATTTGACGGGTGTGAAAATCGATCCGATGTACTTGGACGGTTCGTACGCGTTCAAACAAGCCGCAAACCGCAAGGTCGAAATTCAAAAAGGAAACACGGCGGGATTGGATTTGACAACGGCGAATCAGATGAAAGCGTCTTTGACGGATTTGGAAATCCTGCGCCAAAAACGTTTGGCGGGAAAACAGACGGAAGAACAAGCTGTTGCCGAAATGACCCGCATAACGGAAGAACAGCGGCTGAAGGACGAAGCTCTGCCGCCCGCCGATACGCTTTCAGCGTCCGAACAGCCGCGTCTTGTTCGCGAAACAGCTCCCGCTCCCGCCGCAGAGGAACCTTTGCCCCCTGTTTTCGAACAGCCCGAGCCCGAGCCGCAAGAAGAACCGCTGCTGTCCAAAGAGCTGGAGGTTTTGCGGGCGCGCCGCGCGAATCAAGCGTCGACGGAGGAATTGAAAGCCCGCTTGCAGGACGTTGTTTTGGAAAAACGTCCCGAATTGAAAAGCGGGGCGAAATCCCTTGTAACCCGCCGTCCGCGCCGCAAGGAAGAACTGCCGCCCAGCAAATACGACTTTCCGATTTTGTATCCCGTCGACGAAGACGAAAAAGCAAAAACTCAACAAAAATCCGTTATGCGCGAAGTTTCCGACGCCGTTGTCGAACAGGTCAAAACCGTCGTGCATAAACTGATTCCCGTCCGCCGCGCGCGCGTCAAGCGTCAACGGCAAAAACAACGGAGCTGAAGCGATGGATAAATACGCCAATTTTCCCTCGCGCAAAGACGACTCTTACTTCGAACACTATAAAGCGGTCGATTTCGTCATCAAAGGCGTGCTGATTTCTTTTGTGGCGGCTTTGCTGTTGTCCGTTGCGGCGTATCCGCTGGGATACTGGGCTTCTTACGGTTTTTCGGACGCGGCGTGGGACAAGGTGAAAGCGTTTTACGCTTATTTGAAAACGCACCCGTTCTATTTGGTCAAATCGTATTTCAAATGGATGTTGGCGTTTGCAAAAGACCCGTTTCAAAGCTGGTCGGTTTGGCTTCCCGCTTTGCCGTTTTTCACTTTTATGGCGGGCGTGATTATAACGATTTACGTCAATCCTTATTATTTTGCAAGCCAAGCCATGGGATCGGGGCGTTTGGCGGACGAAAACGACGTCAAAAAAATGGGACTGTGGAACGGCTTTACGTTTGTTCTGGGATTGTGGAACGAACGGCGGCTGCTGCGGCTGAACAACTATATGTCCGTGCTGGTCGTCGGCGCGCCCGAAACGGGAAAAACGGCGGGCGTTGTTGTGCCGAGCATTCTGGAAAATGACGATAAGTGCTTGTTTGTCAATGATATGAAAGGCGAGCTGTTTGAGCTGACGGGCGGACACCGCGCAGAGCTGGGACCCGTGTTCAACGTCAACTTTTTCGGTATCGACAAGCCGGAGCAGGGCGTTTTTTGGCCGACTTGGAATCCTTTGAGCGATCAGGATTTGCCGCCTCCTTCCCCCGGACGGCAAGGGTATATCGGCGGGCTGGCTTATTTCCTGCTGGGCGACGGACCGACGGGAACCGACCCGTACTGGATTAAGGCGGGGCGCGCCGCGCTGGAAGGCTTTATCAACTATATTTGCGACAAATGCGAACAGGCGCGGGCGAACGATTATTTCCTGCAGCGGCTGTACGAAAACGCCATGGATGACGAAGACTACGACGTTTTGGAAACTTACTACGACGCCATGGATAAAAGCATCGCCGTCAAACAAGCGCTGAGCCATGTCCGCAAACGGACGCTGACGTTTAAAAACTATCTGCCCATCGGACAGTGGGACCCCATTCCCGAAGCGTGGATCGGTCGTCAGGCAAGCTTTCCGTTGATGATGGATATGATTACCAAACGCCAGCTGGACATTTCCGCGGAATTGCGCGCGCGCCGCGATGCGGGCGATCCCGTGGCGTTCAAAACCGATATTTGGGCGACAATCCTGAACGATATCGTCGAAGAAGCCGAATACTTCGGCTATAACCGCCGCGCCATTGTCGAAATCAGCCAAATTCTGGCTTTGCCGAAATCGCAAAGATCGTCCGTGCTGTCCATGGCTTTGTCGGGGCTGGCTCCGTTCAAAAACGCCGCCATTCGCATGCGTATGGCATCCAGCGACTTCGGCAGCGTTCAGCAGCGCGGCATCAAAAATCCCGCGACGGGAAAATGGGAGCCTGTTACGTTCTATCTGTCTTGTCCGATTGACGGCATGACAAACAAAGTCGCGACCATGTTTATCAATATGTATTCGGGGACTTTGACGATTTTCGGTCCGTCCGAAGGTCCGTGCGGTCCGTATCCGCTGTTGTACATTTTGGATGAATACCAATCCATGTCGACGTTCCATGTCGCGGACGCTATCGGCACGGGGATGAGCAAACAATTTTCGTTTTTGCTGACGTGTCAGGATTTGTCGCAGCTGTCAAGCGCGTACGGCGGAGAGCTGGAAACGATTATCGGCAATACGGGCTGTAAAATCTTTATGCGCTGCAACAGCCGCGAAACGGCGGGGCGCATGAGCAGCTTGATTGAAACAAAAACCGTTGTGACCACCGCCCGCGCGCGCGATGAAGGCATGGGATCGGGAACGACGGCGATGACGCCGTACTTTGTGATGTACAGCGAAACGGCTATGCCTGTTTTGGCGACGCCGTCGATTATGAATATGCCGTTCGGGCGGCAGTACGCGCTGATTCAAAAGCATCATAACCACCCGATAAAGCTGAAAACTCCGCTGTATTTCAAAGACAGAGATATGATGCGTTTGACGAAAGTCGCGCCGCCGCCGCCTTTGCCGCTTTCGATTTACAATCAGCGCAATGCGGAAGACAAACTGCCCCCGCCCGAAGATATGTCCGTCGAACCCGAATATATGCAAAAGAAAGTCGGCGACGAACAATAGGATAAAGACAATTTTATATCTATTCAAAAGAGCGGAAGTATGCTATAAACTTTCGAATCGTTTTAAATAAAGGAAGGACAATATCGCTATGCAAGCAATCGAAATGAAACAAGGCATTTATTGGGTCGGTGTCAAAGACTGGGAACTGCGAGAGTTTCACGGCTACACGACGGACAAAGGGTCGACGTACAACGCTTATCTGATTGTGGACGATAAAATCACGCTGATTGACGGGGTGAAAGCTCCGTTCCGCGATATTTTTCTGGCGCGCATCGCGTCCGTTGTCGATCCCGCCAAAATCGACGTTGTGATTTGCAACCATGTTGAAATGGATCATTCGGGAACGTTGCCCGATATTATGCAAGTCGCCAAAAACGCGACGATGTACTGTCCCGCGGCGGGCGAGCGCGGATTGAAAGCTCACTATGACACGACGGGCTGGAACATCAAAACCGTAAAAACGGGCGATACGCTGTCAATCGGCAAGCATACGCTTTCGTTCGTACTGATGCCGATGGTGCATTGGCCCGATTCGATGATGACTTATATGGCGGATGAAAAGATTTTGTTCCCGAACGACGCCTTCGGTCAGCACTATGCGACGGATACGCTGACGGATTCGGACGATTTGGACATTATCATCGACCAAGCCAAGAAATATTACGGCAACATTGTTTTGCCTTATGGCGCGCAAGTCCAAAAAGCGCTGGAAACGGTGGCGGGACTGCCGATTGATATGATTTGTCCCAGCCACGGCGTTTGCTGGGTCAAACATATTCCCGAAATCGTCGCCAAGTACAAAAAATGGTCGGCGTACGAATCGGATTCGGACAAAGCCGTCATTATTTTTGATTCGATGTGGGGATCAACGGAAAAAATGGCGAATGAAATCGCCGACGCGTGGACGGCGAAAGGGTTGCGCGTTACGCTGTGCTGTTTGAAAACGACGAATATTTCCGACGCCATGAACGCGATGGTCGAAGCCAAGTATGTCGGTTTCGGTTCGCCTGTTTTGAATAACGGAATAATGCCGCCGATGGGGGCGTTTATGACGTATGTCAAAGGATTGGCGCCCAAGAACAAAACGGCGTTTGTGTTCGGGTCTTACGGGTGGAAAAAGGACGCTTTGGGTCAAATCGAAGACACGGTCAAAGCGTTGAATTGGGAAATGCCCGAACCGACGTTTATGATTAACTGGCGTCCGACGGCGGAAAGCTTGGCGGCGTTGCGTGAATCCGCGCGGAAAGTCGTTTGAAATCGTAATTATGAAAATTGGCGATTGAGTGTCTCGGCGGCACGGAAAACATATAAAAAAGCCCGCAAATTGCGGGCTTTTTCGTTTGGGATACAGTCGAAATTATTTCTTTTCGGCTTCTTTTTTCGCAATGGCGGCGCCCAAAATGTCGCCCAAGGAAGCACCCGAATCGGTCGAGCCGAATTCCGACAAAGCTTCTTTTTCTTCGTCGATTTCGCGCGCTTTGATGGACAGGGACACTTTGCGGGTCTTTGCGTCAATCGATGTGACTTTCGCGTCAACCTTGTCGCCGACGGCAAAGCGTTCCGGACGCTGTTCGGAGCGGTCGCGGGACAGGTCGGCTTTACGGATAAAGCCTTTCAGTCCGTTCAGATCGACTTCGACGCCCGTTTCGGTGACCGCGGTAACGACGGCGGTGACGACGGCGCCTTTCTTGACATCCTGCGCGACGCCTTCAAACGGGTCGGCGCTCAGCTGTTTGACGCCCAAAGAAATACGTTCTTTTTCAACATCGACATCCAAAACTTTGGCTTTGATGACATCGCCTTTCTTGTAGTCTTTGACGGCTTCTTCGCCGCTCTTGTCCCAAGACAGGTCGGACAGGTGAACCATACCGTCGATGTCGCCGTCCAAGCCGACGAACAAGCCGAATTCGGTGATGTTGCGGATTTCGCCTTCAATCACGGAACCGACGGGGTGTTTTTCGGCAAAAGCCGCCCACGGATTGGGCATGCATTGTTTCAAGCCCAAAGAAATGCGGCGTTTCTGCGGATCGACTTCCAGAACCTGAACTTCGACTTCCTGCGAGGTGGAGATAATCTTGCCCGGGTGGGTGTTTTTCTTCGTCCAGCTCATTTCGGAAACGTGGACCAGACCTTCGACGCCCTGTTCCAGTTCAATGAACGCACCGTAGTCGGTGATGTTGGTCACGCGACCCGTCAGCTTCGTTCCGACAGGATATTTCTGTTCGACGTTCGCCCAAGGATCGGCTTCCAACTGTTTCATACCCAAGGAAATACGCTGGGTTTCGGGGTTGAAGCGGATAATCTGGACTTTGACGGGCTGACCGATGGTCAACGCTTCGGACGGGTGGTTGATGCGTTTCCAAGCAATGTCGGTCACGTGCAACAAGCCGTCAACGCCGCCCAAGTCGATGAATGCGCCGTAGTCGGTGATGTTTTTGACAACGCCGTCCAAAATCTGACCTTCGGACAGGTTTTTAATCAGTTCGGAACGCTGTTCGACGCGGGTTTCTTCCAAAACGGCGCGGCGGGAAACAACGATATTGCCGCGGGCGCGGTCCATTTTCAAAATCTGGAACGGCTGCGGAGTGCCCATCAAAGGTCCGACGTCGCGGACGGGGCGAATGTCAACCTGCGAACCCGGCAGGAACGCGATAGCGCCCGACAGATCGACCGTAAAGCCGCCTTTGACGCGACCGAAGATAACGCCGGTAACGCGTTCGCCGTTGGCTTGGGCTTTTTCCAGTTCGTTCCAAGCTTCTTCGCGGCGGGCTTTTTCACGGGACAGGACGACCATGCCGTCTTTGTCTTCGTAGCGGTCGATAAAGACATCGACCTGATCGCCGACTTTCATTTCGGCGTTAAAGCCGAATTCGCGGCGCGCGATGCGACCTTCGGATTTCAAACCGACGTCGATTGTCGCAAAATCGTCGGACAAAGCGACGATGGTTCCTTTGACGACGGAACCTTCCAATCCTTTGTCTTCACCGAACATTTCGTTGAACAGTTCGGCAAAGTTTTCTTTCATAGCCGGGATTTCGGCGGCTGTATTTTTTGTTGCCATTAAAAAACTTCCTTTAAGACTTTACTTGCCATTCGGTTGTATCCGAAGGTCTGCACATAAAAACAACGAAGCCGCCCGTGCCTTGCGGTTTCGCGCCCTATATACACGAAAACAGGCTGTTTTGCAAGGGTTTTCGACGGAAAAGAAACGCTTTTCTTTTAAGCGGAAGTTTGATAAGCTTTTTTTGTTCCCGAAAACGGGAGCAGGGCGTCAGAAACCCTTTACGATAGAAGTCGCATATGTGTATGGCGACTGAAAAATTATACGCCGATTTCTGCCCAAGGGCGGGTGTCGGCGTTTCGATTTGCTCCTTCGTGATTTTGAATATTTTTTTATCATATTGAAAATAAATAAAAAATCGAAAATACGAGAAGTGACGAAGTTGTGACGCGGAAATCTTAGCCTTTGTCGGTACGGATAAAACATAACAAAATCGTCATTGCGCGGAGCGAAGCGACAACGCAATCCATTGACTCCGCCTCTGCGATTGGCATTCTGCAAATGGATCGCCACAGCCCTAAAGGGCTTCGCGATGACAAATACGGGGCGGCACGGGGTTGCTTACATATTGAGTTTTTACAGCAACACGCTCCACGCCCTTAACTTGTCGTCAAACGACAAATGCGCGTTGGCGGGCGAGGTGGACGGCAGAGGGATGAGTGTCAGCGCGTTGGCAAACGACGCGGTTTTGAACGCTTTTATAAAGCTGTCGTGCGCTTTTTGCCCGTTGAAAAACACGGTCTTTATCTGCGAATATTGTTTGAAAAAGCGTTCAAAATCGTTCGGGACGGCGTTGCGGATATCGGAATCCAAGCTGCCGTCGCGGGCGCAGGTCGAAATCACGTCCCACAAGGCAATATGGTGCGATAAGAGCAAATTCAGCTTGTCGTCATACGAAGCGAACGGGCAGGGCGCGCCGAACAGCTTTGCCATAATCCGCCAGAACGCGTTTTGCGGGTGGGCGTAATACTGCGCTTGTTCCAGCGATTTTACCCCCGGCATCGACCCCAAAATCAATTTGGTGCAGGCGGAATCGACGGACGGGGCGAAACATTCAGGCATATAGGCTTATTCGTGGTTAATCGCGATAAAGTCCAGCGCGGATTGGAACACTTGCGTGGCGTTCATGTTCGACGTGTCCAGAACGCAAGCGTCTTCCGCGGGTTTCAAGGGGGCGGTCGCGCGTTCGGAATCGCGTTTGTCGCGCTCTTTGATGTCCGTCAAAATCTTGTCGTAGTCGGCGGGTTTGTTCGCGTCCTGCAATTCCTTGAAGCGGCGGTCGGCGCGGACTTCGGCGCTGGCGG